>Ga0068862_100003499_pt1 | contig 13482 bp, 13 predicted proteins | sample KBSSwiS52_FD_66598 | JGI IMG/M metagenome (GOLD analysis project Ga0068862, IMG submission 66598) | Switchgrass rhizosphere microbial communities from Kellogg Biological Station, Michigan, USA - KBS Switchgrass S5-2 | ecosystem: Host-associated > Plants > Roots > Rhizosphere > Soil ... | reverse complement strand
CGACGAGGAGCTGAGATCTCCGAGCACCACCAGGTTCCAGGTGCGCAGCACGTCCAGGCCGGTGATGGTACCCGAACCGAGCGCGGGCGTGGACGCGAGAAGAGCAAACGTGGACAGGCCCCAGACGAGGCGCCTTTTTGGCGAAAACATGAAGAGGTGCCCTTTCGAGGACTTGATGAACCTCTTCTAAGTTACTTTACCTACGCGGAAAATCGCGGTTTCCGTCGCGTCCCGCAACGAAACAGCCGTGGGTCAAACAGTCAACGGAACGGGTTTAAAGTGGGTTAACGGTGACGGAGATCAGGCCTTCGTCCTGTTCTGAAAGCTCTTCCTGAGCTTCAGCAGCTTGGGAGGAATGACGGCCAGGCAGTACGGGTTGCGCTGGCCTTCGCCCTCCCAGTACTCTTGGTGATAGCCCTCGGCCGGATACCACTGCGCCGGCCCCTCGATCGTGGTGACCACGCGCCCGCCATTCTCCGCATTGCTGCGCGCGATCGCCGCCTCGGCTTCGGCCCGCTGCACCTCGTCCAGCGGAAAGATGGCCGAACGGTACTGCGTCCCGACGTCGTTGCCCTGGCGATTGAGCTGCGTCGGATCGTGCGTGCCCATGAACACGTCGAGGACATCGGCGTACGAAATGACCGCCGGATCGTACTCCACCTTGATCGCCTCGGCATGTCCGGTGCTGCCGGAGCAGACTTGCTTGTAGGTCGGATCGGGCACGCTGCCACCGATATAACCGCTTTCCACCGCGTGTACGCCGATCACGTCGCGGAACACCGCCTCGGTGCACCAGAAGCACCCGCCTGCCACGATTGCCGTTTCCATGAGGTTCAGATTCCCGAGTTTATCCAACTCCCCGGTAAATAGTTACGGGCGGCGAGCTTGTCATGGCCATGGTTGCCGGTAGTCTGCCGGTTGCCACATTGCCGAGGAGATTCGACGATGCGCCGCTTCCTGCTCTCGCTCGCAACCGGCCTTGGCCTGCTGGCCGCACCCGTCAGTGCTGCCGACACCACCGACGACAATACCGAGACCGAAGCCTGCATGGGCTGTGAGGCGCTGCTCGAGCTGGCCGCCGCAAGCCCCCGCCGCAAGGACGACCGCGCGCGCGATGCCGCCCGCCACCCGGTCGAGACCATGGCGTTCTTCGGTGTCCGGCCCACCATGAAGGTGGGCGAATATGCGCCGGGAGGGGAGTGGTACTCGCGCTTTCTAGGTCTTTATCTGGGCAAGCAGGGCAAGCTGGTCGGACTGTTCTTCAACCCCACGTCAGGCCCGTTCGATGCGAAGGCGCAGGATGGAATCGTCGCCAGCGCCGCCAAGTACCCGCAGGACGTGGCCGGCGTCACCGGCCTGCCAGAGGCGAGCTTCGCCGCTTACACCCTCAAAGACGTTCCTGAGACCGAAAAGGGCACGTTCGACCGCATCCTGATCCCCCGGATGCTGCACAACATGCTGCGCTGGAACATCGCCAACGGTGAAATCAAGGCCATGCGCGACCTGCTGAAGCCGGGCGGCATGATCGGGATCGAGCAGCATCGCGCAAAGCCCGACGCGCCGTGGTCCTACGCCAACGGGTCGAAGGGCTACCTGCGCGAGGCGGACGTCATCAGGCTGATGGAGCTGAACGGCTTCGTGCTGGTTCGCGCCTCAGAGATCAACGCCAATCCGAAGGACAGCGCCGACTGGCCGGAAGGTGTGTGGACCCTTCCGCCGACATATGCGCTCAAGGATCAGGACAAGGCGAAGTACGCGGCGATCGGCGAAAGCGACCGGATGACCTTGCTGTTTCGCAAGCGCCCCTGATATGCGGCGGGGCATGACCGCCGTCCCGTCCCGCACCGTTACCGTCGCCGCGCTGCAGCTTGCCCTGAACTCTCCCGACGAGGCGGAGAACATCGCCGCCGTCTGCGCGCTCGTGGAGGAGGCGGCCGGTCAGGGCGCGCAGATCGTCCTGCCGCCCGAGCTGTTCTCCGGCCCCTACTTCTGCAAGATCGAGGACGAGGCGCTGTTCGCGCTGGCCCGGCCCACGGCAGAGCATCCTTCGGTCGTGGCGATGCAGAAGCTGGCGGCGGGATTGAAGATCGCGATCCCGACCAGCTTCTTCGAGCGGGATGGCCATCACTATTACAACACGCTGGCGCTGATCGGGCCGGATGGCGCGATCACGGGCACTTATCGAAAGAGCCATATACCCGACGGCCCCGGGTACGAGGAGAAGTACTACTTCCGGCCCGGTAACGACGGGTTCAAGGTGTGGGACGTGTTCGGCACGCGCATCGGCGTCGGCATCTGCTGGGACCAGTGGTATCCCGAGGCCGCGCGGGTGATGGCGCTGATGGGGGCGGAACTGCTGTTCTACCCCACCGCGATCGGCTCCGAGCCCTACGATGTCGATCTCGACACCAGCCGCATGTGGCGCCGTGCCATGCTGGGGCACGCGGTTTCGAACTGCATGCCGGTGATCGCCGCCAATCGCATCGGGACAGAGGATGAGTGCGGTGGCGAGGGGCAGCGCTTCTATGGTCACTCGTTCATCACCGATGAATGGGGCGATTACCTGGCGGAGTTCGGCAAGGACGAAACCGGCACGCTGGTGGCCCGGATCGACCTCGACCGCGCCGCTCGGCACCGGGCCGGCATGGGCTTCTTCCGCGACCGACGTCCGCAGCTCTACGGCCGCATCGCGCAGGACGTCTGAGGCTCCGGCGCTGCACCGCTACCTCATCGCACTGGGATCGAATGTGCCGCACGCCCGTCATGGCGGGCCGGTGGCGGTGCTGCGCGCCGCGCTGGCGGCGTTGGCCGACGGGCCCCTCTCGGTAGAGCAGGCCCTCTCGGTAGAGCAGGCCTCGATGATCGTTGCCTCCGCGCCCCTGGGGCCGTCGCGCAGACGATATGCCAACGCCGCCGCGATCGTCGCGACGTCGTTGGCGCCCGAGGCACTGCTGGATCGTCTGAAGGGTATCGAACACGCCTTCGGCCGCAGAATGGGCGGGATGCGATGGGGCGCGCGCGTCCTCGATCTCGACATCGTGCTGTGGAGCGGCGGCCGCTTCGCCTCCCGGCGCCTTGCGATTCCCCATCGGGAGCTGCCGCATCGCAGCTTTGTCCTGTTCCCCGCACGGCAGATCGCCGGGGACTGGCGCGATCCCCGGTCGGGATTGACCGTGCGGCACCTGACCGCCCGCTTGACCCGCCCGCGCCCCGCCACTAGGGCACAGGCCTCCCGCCCAAGCGGTTAGGGGCCCTTAGCTCAGTCGGTAGAGCAACTGACTTTTAATCAGTAGGTCGCTGGTTCGAACCCAGCAGGGCTCACCAAAAACACATAAAACGGCATTTTGCGAGAAACGACTGATTATGTGTTCCCCCGAGTTTGATCAGGGCAACACCGGGGAATCACGAAGAAAAACTCCTGAGAAAATCGGTCCACGCGACGGCGCCGCGACAGTTGGCGCCACGATGCGCGTACTGCATGCGTGAGGATTCGCGACCAAGTGGGTGAGCATCAGTTGCGGCGCGTGCCAGCCATCCCGTCCTGACCTAAGCGCTGGCGTGTCTCTGCCTCCACCGCTGCGCAGTGCATTCCCCATGGCGTCGAATTATTGAACCAATGATCCAGCTCATCGAAGTTGGCGAGTGAGACGACCTTAGAATTCAGGTCAATGGGCGCGCGATGGGAAACGGCATTGCCGAACAGATCGCCCAGCAAAATATTCTGCAGTTCAACCAAAAAATCCTCAGCGTAGGATTGCATTTCCTGCAGTGCGGCAAGTAACTTTTCGCTGGCATCGTTGAAGTGTTCCGCAGCTTCAATTGACGGCGGAGTGTATTGAGATAATTCGCCATTCGGCAACTGATGCTGAACCACATCGACCAAGCGCACAAAGAGATTGCCGTCCATCGCCTCGCGGGCATCATGAGCGACCGAATTCATCGCGCTCCGAAAAATCAGCAATCGAGGGTCGATGAAGCGCCGTTCTTCGACAAGGAAAATGAACCGGACGACAGCCTCTTGAGCCGCGCTCCATTTCTGCAGCACATCAGGCACGCTGGTTTGGGGCGGCATGAATTGACTACCCTCTGCCGCAGCAGCGGCTACAGCGCGCACTTGCAATGCGGTAATCCAGATCGGCGTGGAAAGCGCGATGGCGGCGTCAACCAGTTCTCTGGCGACCTTAACGGCGTCCTCATACATTGCCGCTTTGAGCTTCCGGCGCTCATTTTCGGCGATGGCTTCATTCGATTGCTTGCGTTGGGCACCGAGTTGCCAGGCGATGCTGACTAGGGCGAGTATGGCGGTGAGAACGGTCCCGCCTACGCCAACAATTGCCGCTTGCATCGACGCATCTAGGCCTTGCCAGAAAGTCATCATCAGAATTTGCCTCGTTGGCCCTCAATGGCCAGAGGGCTAGCATTGGCGACGCGGTATGTCGCCAAGCGAACTGTTGTTTCCGTTATGAACGCTTTTCGCCAGCGGAGCCGGCAGGCTCAAAGTCCCAATTTCAGAAAATCCGCGCATTTCAATCATTCCCCATGCTCGGCCATTTGTGCCAATTGATTAATTGGGAAACTTTTAATCAGTAGGTTGCTGGTTCGAACCCAGCAGGGTTCACCACATGCTGCTGATCGTGGCGAGGTTTTCGGCGCAGCCCTCTGATCGTAATATCGCAAGGGACGCTTTTCAGGGCGCCGGGCGGGGGCCGTCCGGAAAGGATGTCAGCCGATCGCGGTCGATCGCGGCGATGTCGCGGCAGCCGAGTTGGGCCATCGCGGCTTCCATCTCGGCGCGCAGCAGGTGCAGGGCATGGGCGACGCCGGGCATTCCCGCGACCGCCAAGGCGTGCATCTGCGGACGGCCGATGAGTGTCGCCGCGGCACCCAGCGCGAGGGCCTTGACCACGTCGGTCCCTGTGCGCACGCCGCCGTCCATCAGCAGGGGGATCGCTCCCGCAGTGGCCCTGGCCACATCCTCGATGACGTCGAGAGCGCTCGGCAGGCCGTCCAGGACGCGGCCACCATGATTCGAGACTATGAGTCCCTGCGCACCCTCGTCGACCGCGCGCCGGGCGTCGTCACCCAGCAGCAGGCCCTTGACGAGGATCGGCAGGCGCGTCTCGCGCCGGAGCCAGGCGAGGTCGTCCCACCGCGGCGCGTTGTCGGCGAGCGGTGTCCCGAACAGGATGCGCCCACCTGGCGCGGCTGTCTGGCGCCGGAGCGGCATCCCGTCGAGGTTCGCCGCGCCCACGCTGGGCGGCAGCGCCATGCCGGCCAGCTTGATGGCGGCATCGACAGTCAGGACGATCGCTTCGTACCCCGCCGCCTCGGCCCGCCGGACGAGGGCAAGGGAGTGTTCGCGCTCGGGCTGCAGGTAGAGCTGGAACCACAGCGGCGCGGGCGGGCGGCCCAGTTCGCGAGAGGCATCGCGCGAGGCTTGGGCAATTGCCTCCAGCGGCATGCTCGACAGCGTCGAGACGACCATTCCTGCGTCCAGTGCGGCCGCGGCGCGGGCGACGGCAAGCTCGCCGTCCGGATGGGCGAGCCGTTGATAGGCGATGGGCGCCAGCAGGAGGGGGGCGGCGTGAGTGCGGCCCATCAGGGACAGAGCGGTTCCACCGCCGCGCAGGTCGGCCATGGCACGCGGGAGGAAACCCCTGCGTGCGAAGGCGGCGCGGTTCTCGCGCAGCGTCAGGCCCTCCCCCGATCCGGCCTGGACGTGCTGCCAGGCTTCCGGCGTCATGTGGCGAGGCGCGAGGCGTTCATAGTCGGCCAGCGTGGCGACACCGGGCGGCACGCCCGCGTGCGGCGCCAGCGGCGCTTCCGGCGTCACGTCTGCGACCATTGCCGCAGCAGGTTGTGGTAGACGCCGGTCAGCGTGTCCACGGCGCCGTGATCGGGGTGGTCGCCTGCAAGCGACTGGATCGCCCCGTCGAGGTCGAACAGGAGGCGGCGCTGCTCTGGCGCGGGCACGAAGCTCTGCGTCCAGAAGAACGAGACGTAGCGCACGCCGCGCGTGACCGGGGCAACCCGGTGCAGGCTGCTGGCGGGGTAGACGATCAAGTGGCCGGCGGGCAGTTTCGCGGTGTGGGTGCCGAACATGTCCTCGATGACGAGCTCGCCGCCCTCGTACTCGTCCGGGTCGCTGAGGAACAGCGTGCTCGACACGTCGCTGCGCAAGTGTTCGCCGCCGCCGATGGGGAAGATCGCATTGTCGATGTGGTTGCCGTAGTGGCCGCTTCCGTCGTAGCGGCTGAAGCGCGGTTGGAGCACGCGCTGGGGCAAGGCGGCAGCGATGAAGAGCGGGGTCTCCCCCAGCCGCTTCAGCACGCGGTCGGCAAGCTGGCGGGCGAGGGGGGCGTCGAGCGGAAGCTGCTCGTTCTCCTTCACCCGGGCGGCGCGGTGGCCTGCCGTGGCAAGTCCGTTCGTCCAGTCGGCCGCTTCCAGTGCGGAGCGCAGCTCGCGCACTTCCTCGGCGCTGAACAGTTCGGGGATTTCGATGACCATGCGGACTCTCTCGCCCAACGGCCGGAAAGTGGCAATGACCCCGATCAAGCATCGGCCGGCGAACGCCCAGAGTAGGCGTCCGCCGGCGATGCCCGTGCGGCTTACATCCGCGCGGTGATCGAGAGCACTGCCGAGCGTCCGTCGCCCGGAGTGGCCCAGCCGTTGTTGCGGATACGGGTGTAGTACACCTTGTCGCCGATGTTCTTGACGTTGAGCTGCGCCGAGATGTTCTCGTTGAACTCGTACTGGAGGTAGGCCTGGTGCGTCAGGTAATTGTCCGAGTACAGCACCTCGGACGCGGCCAGCGTCGGCGTGTTGAGCGCGAACCTGCCCTGGTATGTGGCGCCGTAGCCGATCGTGAGGCCGAACGGCAGGCGATAGGCGGTGAACAGGCTCGCGGAGTGCTTGGGCGCCTGCGTCAGCTGCGAGCCGCCGCCGGGGTTGGGCACAGCCACGCTGTTGGCACAGCCGGTCGCGCCGGGATTGTCGATGCAGAAGTCCGACACCGACTGGATCAGCTTGGCGTCCAGGTAGGTGTAGTTGGCGGTGATCGTCCAGTCCGGGGTGATCTTGCCGGTCGCGCCCAGCGCGATGCCGTCCACACGCGAGTGGCCGTCGAGCTGCTGGTCCGGAACGAGGGGATCGTTCGAGGCGACCGCGTACTTGTCACGCTCGTTGCGGAACGCCGCCGCAGTGACCAGCAGGCCGCCGTTAAGCAGCTCCGCCTTGGCGCCGATCTCGTAGTTCTTCGCCGATTCGGGGCTGATGTTGCAGCTCGTCACCGAGCAAGAGCCGTTGACCGAATTCTTCGAAGGCGTGCGCGAGTTGCCGTAGGCGACGTAGAGGCTCACCGCCTCGATCGGCTTGTAGACGAGGCCGACGCGGTAGGAGAACAGCTCCGCGTCGTTCGAGAATTTCGCCCCGACCAGGCGGTCGCCCCGGCTATAGGTCACCGGCGTGCCGGCGGTGCTGGGAGCGTAAGTGACGGTGGTTCCATCGGCGCGGGTGATGGTGGTGCCGGTCTTGGTCTTGCCGGTGCCGTCGAAGGAGGCGATCGTGTCGGCACGGTTGAAGCCGTTGACCCACTCGTAACGAACGCCCGCGTTCAGTTCGATGTGCTGGCCCAGCTTCATGGTGTCGAACGCATAGAGCGCATACGTGGTCTGCTGCGCCACCTGATAGCTGGTGGGGGTGACGTTGACCGGCCCGCCGTAGACGTTCGCCGAGTTGGGATCGGAGATACTGCCGAACGGAAGGTGGCGCGTCGCGGTCGTGCGGTCGAACGGGTTGGTGCCGTCGCCGTTACGCAGTGCGGCCGCGCCGGATAGCTCGAACTTCTCCCACGACGCCGCGCCGCCGATGTCCACGGTGTGTTCGATGGAGCCGGTGTTGAACACCGCCTTGAGGTCGATCTGGTCGAACGCGAGTTGGTTTCGCGTGTCACGCACGTTGCCCTGCGGTCCGGTCAGCAGGTACGAACCCGTGGGTACAGCGATCGCCACCGTCGCCGGGCCGCCGAAGGAGGAGGCGGTGACATCGCTGACCGCCGCCGCGGTGGTGGTGCAGGCGGTGCCCAGCGGCGTCAGGCCGTTGGCGAGGCAGAAGGTGCCCTGCGGCGCGGTGGCCACCGAGAGCTGGCGCACGTCCTGCCAGCGGGCGAGGTTGCGTATCGACACACGGTCGCTGAAATCGTGCTCGAAGGTGGCGGTGAGCTGGTCGAGGTTGATCTTCTGGGTATCGATACCGCGCAGCCCGTAATATCCGGCGCGTCTGATCCCGGCCGGCTTGCCCCCGGCAGCGGCGTAGTAGGGGACGCCGTACTGGGGGATATTGTGGTCCTCCTGGTGCGTGTACTGCAGCGTCAGCCTGGTCGGGCTGTCGATGCCCAGCGTGACTGCGGGCGCGACGCCCCAGCGGTGATTGTACTCGACATCGCGGCCGGGCACGTCGTTGCGGTGCCACATCGCGTTGAGGCGGAAGGCGACGAAGTCATTCACCCGGCTGTTGAGGTCGGCGGTGGCGCGATAGTAGTCATCGGTGCCGACGCCGCCGGTGACGACGTAGGAATTGTCGGCCTGGGGGCGCTTGGTCACGAGGTTGATGTTGCCGCCTACCGAGCCGGCGCCGGAGATCACCGAGTTGGCGCCGTTGGTGACTTCGATCTGCTCGACGTTGAACGGATCGGAGCGGGTGTACTGTGCGCTGTCGCGCACGCCGTCCACCGTGATGTCGTTGTTGGCGCTGTAGCCGCGGAAGTTGATGCTGTCGCCGTAGCCGCCGCCGCCTTCGCCGGCGCCGAACGTGATGCCGGGTACGGTCGAGAGGATGTCCCTGAGCGAGAGCAGGTTCTGCTGCTCGATCGTCTCCTTGGTAAGGACCGTGATCGTCTGGGGCGTGTCGCGGACGGGGCGGGTGCGCTTGGGCGATTCCAGGGTGCGGCCGGGTTCGTCGACCACCGCACTGTCGGTGACGGTGACGCCGCCCAGCGAGCGCTCGGCGCTATCGGTCTGCTGGGCATGAGCCGGCGAGGCGAGCGCAGGCGCGATGCACGATACCGCGAGGAAGGCGCGGCGGGCAGCCGACGCTGAAGGCTTGTGAGACATGTAACCCCCTGTGTTGATCTAAGTTGGCGCTCCGATATTGCGAGTCACTCGCAGTAGCAAGGGCAAAAAGGGCGCGATCTGTCGCGGAGCGAGAATAATTCGCAATCGGTCATCGCGGAGCGGTGTCAGCCGACGGCGGCGGCGGTGTCCGTCTCTGCCGTCAGCGCCATCAGCGACGGGCTCAGCCATTCGGAGATCCGGCCGCCTTCGCGAAACAGTGCCCGAACGCAGAGCCCTTCGCGTTCGGCGAGGCGGCGCATGTCGGCGGGCGCGTGCACACTCAGCGCGGTTGCCCAGGCGTCGGCCCGCATCGCCGAGGCGTGCAGCACCGTCACTGCCACCGCGTGATCGACGGGCGTGCCGCTCCGGGGATCGATGGTGTGGCGGCCGCGCACATAGTCGCCGGAGGTTGCGATCGCCATCCCGTGGAGCGCCACGCGCATCGGCTGGGCCTCGCTGCTCGGCGTTTCCACATCCACCCACCACGGATCGGCGTCGGGTCGCAGCCCCATACCGAGCAGTTCGCCCCCGATCTCGACGAGTGCGTGCCGGATGCCGCGCTCCCGCAGCACGACGCCCAGTGCATCGACCGCGAAGCCCTTGGCGATGCCGGAGAGATCGAGATGCAGCCCGCCGGGCTGGCGCAGACGCCGCGTCTCGGGCTCCCAGGCAAGGCGTGCGGCACCGGCCTGCCCCAGTGCGGCCGCGATCTCCCCAGGACCGGCCGGGGCCTGCCGCCGCTGCGGTCCATGGCCCCACAGATCGACGACCCGGCCGATGGTCGGATCGAAGGTTCCGCCCGATCGTGCGGCGACATCCAACGCGGCCTGCAGAACCTGCGCGAAGTCCCTCGGCAACGTGAGCCACGTGTCGCCGGGCGCGCGATTGAACCGGCCTATCACCGAATCCGCGCGCCAGTGGCTCATCTCGGCGAGGATCGCTTCGAGCTTCGCCTCGACGGCTGACCGCAGTTCTTCGGCGACGAAGGACTCCGGGGCTGCGAGCCGGATGTGCCAGGTCGTCCCCATCGTCTCGCCGCCGCAATCGACCACAGGCGCGTCCTTGCGCCAGCCGTCGAACACGGCAGGATCGATCTCCAGGGGGACGATCAGGCGCATTCGTGCCTCAGGGGGCGACGACTTCGAGCGTGGTGGTGAAGCTCAGGCGGCGCTCGGTCGCTTTCGGATCGCTGGGCTTCGCGTCGGTGTACGTGGCGTTGAGCCAGTACATCCCGGCCACCGGCCACTTCACGTGAAGCACGCCGTCCGGCCCGGTTTTCAACTCCTGCGCCTCCTCCGCCTCCCGATACTTCTTGCCGCCCGGCACCACCGTGACGGCGATTCCGGCTGCGGGCTTGCCGTCGACCAGGAAACGGAACTGCGCTTCCTCGTCAGCGACGAGTTCGTCGGGATGGGTGATCGGATCGAACTCCAGGCCCTTGCCGCTCGGTTTGAACACGGTCGTCGTCGGAGCGTCGGCGGTGACGAAGATCACGTTGCGGCCCTGTATCTCGGTCAGCTTGATGTCGGTGGCGTTGGCCGGGATGTCGGCGACGGTTGCGACGCTGCGCACCGGCGGCTGACCGCCCGGTCCGCCCATCGGACCCATGCCGGGTGCACCTTGCGGACCGCCAGCGCCCTGCGTGCCCGCTCCCGGGCCGCCGGGGCGCCGCCCGCCGACACGCCACGTCTCGGTGCCGACCTTGAACGTGCCCATCACGCCCGAGCGCTCGGTGCCGATCGCCCAGGTGCCCGGCTTGTCGATCTTCACATCGAATGTGGAGCGATAGCGCCCGGTTGCCGCGTTCTCGATCGAACCTGCCGAACCGTCCGGGGCCCGCACCTTGATCTGATCGGGCGCGATCGGAACGTGGTCGGCGTAGAACAGGTCGTTCGATACAGCCGCGTCCACCGTCACGAATTCGCTGGTGCCCGCCAGCGTCGTCGTGGAGGGCAGCAGCCACTGGCGATGCGCCAGCGCAGGAGTGGTGATGGCGCCGGACAGGGCGAGGGCGGCGATGAGGGCGTGACGAGTGCGCATGGCGTGGTCTTTCTGGACTGGGAGGGGGTCAGCGGACGGAAACGGCGCCGAGTTCGGTCTTGCCCGAGGCTGCTCCACGACCGGGCAGCGTGATCGGGACGGAGACCAGCTCGCGCCCGCCGGTCTCGCGCACGGCCTCGACCTTGAGCACGTACTGGCCTGCTGGAAGGTTCGCGGGCAGCGCGATCTGGTAGGTTCCGGGCGCGCGGGTGGCACCGCTCAGGCCGTCGGCCGGCAGCTTCAGCGAGCGGCCACCCTTGCGCCACCACGTGCGCAGGTCCGCCAGCCACTTGGTGCCCGGCTCACGGCCGCCCTTCTTGAGATCATACCACACGAAGATGGTGCGCGCGCTGCCACCGGCAGCAGGTTCCAGCCAGCCGACCACGTAGGGGCGGTGGTACTCGGCGACGTTGACGCGTGGAATGGTGACGCTGATCGTCGCGGCGGCGGCCGGAGTCGCGATCGTGCCGGCGACGAGCAGCGGCAGGGACGGCAAGACCTTCGATGTCATCTGAGGGAGCCTTTGTCAGTGGATGAAAAACAGGGCGATCAGGGCTGGAACCGCGAGGCTCGCCCCCACCAGCGGCCAGGTGGATGGCCGGTGCCTGGCGTGGAGTTGCAGCAGCACCAGCCCGGTCAGCGTGAAGACGAGACAGGCGACGGCGAACACGTCGATGAACCAGAACCAGGCGCTCCCCGTGTTGCGCCCCTTGTGGAGGTCGTTGAGGTACGAGACCCAGCCGCGCTCGGTAATTTCGGCGTTTACCTCGCCGGTGGCGCGGTCGATGCTGACCCAGGCGTCGCGACCGGGGCCGGGCATGGCGACGTAGACTTCGTCTTCTCCCGACCAGTCCGCCGCACGACCGGCCGGATCGAGCGGTACGGCCGCTGCCACAGCGGACGCGACCGCGCCGGGAAGCGGCGCGTTGCCGTCATTAACCGCGGTCAGGCCGCGCAGCAGCTTTGCGGGCAGGGTGGCGTGGCTCTGGGTGACCACAGGCTCGGCTGAGATCGAGGCAGCGTGGTTGAGCGTGATACCGGTGATCGCGAACAGCAGCATCGCGGTGAGCGACACGGCCGCGCTGATCCAGTGCCAGGTGTGGAGCTGCTTCAGCCAGAAGGTCCGGGCCTTGCGGCTCTTGCGCGCGGATGCCGGTCGGTTCGCAGCCCGTGTCGCCGAGTCGCGTGCCGCGCTTCGGCCCGAGGACGTGTGGCCTTCGCTCGGCTCTCGCGCGGGTGATGCGGCTTCCACGGTGGGTAATTTCCTCTGAAGCGGCGGATATTGGCGCCGGATTGCGGCTGGACCCTGCCGCAGGTGCGAACTAGGTCTGGACGATCGAGCCTCTAGTGCGTATGCGAATGACTCGCAATAGCCGGCTATTGGCAATCGAAAGGCGCAATCGTGGCGACACTCGCAACGGCACTGCTGAACACAGGAACCGACGCCCCGTTCGTGAGGCGGGCGACGGAGCCTGTCATGCAGCCGCTCGCTGCCAACGATGCGCCCGATGGCGAGGGCGATGGTGCTCCGGTGTACGAGCGCGCGGTCTACCGGCCCTCGCGGCGCGCCGGGCCTGTGGCATTCCTAGCTTCGGCGGGGGTGATCCTTGCGGCGATGGCTGCGCTTGCGACGCTGAGCGTCGTTTCCCAGCATCGTACGAGTTCGCGGTTGACGGTTGTGGAGATGCGCGACCTCGATACCACGCCGCCGCCGCCGCCCAAGCGGTTGGAGAAGCCGGTGGAGCATGCGGCGCAGAGCTTCGTTCCCAAGCCGCTTTTGACGGTGCCTGCGCCGGGCCCGGTCCAGATCACGCTCGATGCGCCGCCGCCGCCGCAGCCGGCCCCCGTGGCGGCGGTCAAGGTGGCGCCCACCCCGGCGGCGACTGCCGCCGAGGGGCCTCCTTCGGCTACGCCGCTGGAGGGTGGCGACCTCTCGAGCCAGGTCATCTCGGCCAAGCCGCCAGCCTATCCCATCGAGTCACGCCGCCATCGCGAGCAGGGCACGGTGAAGCTGCTGGTGCTGGTCGGGCCGGACGGGCGCGTTGCGGACATTCAGGTCGCCGGTAGCAGCGGCAGCGCCCGCCTCGACAGCGCGGCCTTGCGCGCGGTGCGCGGCTGGCGCTGGACTCCGCAGACCCGCAACGGCGCGCCTATCTCCGTCCGCGGCTACGTGACGATTCCTTTCGTCCTCGTCTGAGGGAACGACTCGCCGCAGGGTTCTCCTGGTCGGACGTCCGCGGCTGCGCCCCCGTCATCCGCCCAAGGCGGACGGACTCTAGTGCATCCCGATGTTCTTCAGCGCGAAGCGGAGCTGGAACGAGTTGCCCTTGCG
>Ga0068862_100003497_pt1 | contig 13484 bp, 10 predicted proteins | sample KBSSwiS52_FD_66598 | JGI IMG/M metagenome (GOLD analysis project Ga0068862, IMG submission 66598) | Switchgrass rhizosphere microbial communities from Kellogg Biological Station, Michigan, USA - KBS Switchgrass S5-2 | ecosystem: Host-associated > Plants > Roots > Rhizosphere > Soil ... | reverse complement strand
CAACCTGAGCGATCTCGCCGCGATGGGGGCCAGGCCGCGAGCGGCGCTGTTATCGATGGCGCTCCCGGCATCGCTCGAGATCACCGCCTTCGATCAAATCATCGACGGCTTGCTGGCGGTGGCCACGCGCTACGGGGTCACGATCATCGGCGGCAATATCACGCAGACACCGGGACCGATGATTCTCGATGTCACCGCGATCGGCACCGTGCACCGGCGCAAGGTCCTGACTCGCGCAGGCGCGCGCCCGGGCGATGAGGTCTACGTCACGGGGTCGCTGGGAGACGCCGCGACAGGGCTCATGCGGCTACGCGAGGACGCTCACGAGACCAGTGCCGCAGCCAGCAGGTATCTCAGACCCGACCCTCGTCTTCGAGCCGGCCTCCTGCTCGGACGAAACCGCGCGGCAACGAGCTGCATGGATCTCAGCGATGGGCTGGCAGATGGCGTGCGTCAAATTGCGCAGGCCTCATCAGTTGGAATCACGATAGAAGGAAGGGCAATTCCCATTACGGCAGAGTCAAAGGAGTGGCTGAGCCGGCGCAATCAAGATCCCATTGACCTCTCACTGCGAGGAGGCGACGATTTTGAGCTGATCTTCACGGTGAGGCCCAGGCAAGCTGGACGATTGCGCGCCGTACGACGACAACTGGGCGATCTGCCGATAACCAGGATCGGCCTTGTGACCCGAGCGCCCCGCCTGCTCGTCAAAGACGGGCTTACGGAGCGAGAACTGCCGGAGGGGTACGAGCATTTCCGGTAGTGGCCAGCTTGGGACGGCTGACTGCTCACTATGCGAGTCACCATCTCCCGGTCGACGTGGCGAAAAGTTGTCGTGCTGGTGATCGCCGTGGTCGGCTTCCTGTTCATGTACGAAGCCGAGATGTTCGACTCCCGCAGCGCGTTCTGGCAGTCGCTGGGGCAAATCGGTCCGCCGCGTCCCGGCAGCCAGATGCCGTTCGCCGCAACCGCCTACTGCAAGGGCAGCACCACGGCGTCAGGAGTCGTGGCGCGCACCGGCGTGGCCGCCGCCGATCCCACGCTGCTTCCCGTGGGCAGCGTCATCAACATCGGGGCCGGCGATGCGCGCTACAGCGGCGTCTACACCGTGATGGACACCGGTCCGAGTGTCCAGGGCCGCGTGCTCGATTTGTACATGTGGAGCTGCCACGAAGCGCTGAAGTTCGGACGTAAGGAAGTGCAGGTCACAGTACTACGCCTGGGATGGGATCCGACCGCGAGCTCACCGAGCCTGATCGATCGCGTCTTCAGACGGCGTGAAGCTGCGCGTCGCATTCCTCCGGCCGATCCTCCGCCGCCCGCAGGAATCGCGCCCGAGGACGAGCTGCCATCAGACGCGCGGCCGCCAGAGACTCGCGAAGCACCGCCCGAAGTGCCTGCTGAATCGGTTGCGCCCGCTGCGGCTATCGTTCAGTAAGAACATCGGTAACCGTAGGCCGGGTCCTGTTTTGTGGACCCGGCGGACATGGCGGGTCTACAAAGCAAGACCCGCCCTACGTTTGCAGGACCTACAAAGCAAGACCCGCCCTACGTTTGCAGGACCCGCCCTACGCAGTCGTGGATTCGAATTGAAGCTCGTACAGCCGGTGATAGATCCCGCGCAGGGCGAGCAATTCCTGATGCGTGCCCGACTCACGCAGTTCACCGCGATGCATGACGAGAATGCGATCCATGTCCTGAATCGTCGACAGGCGATGCGCGATGGCGATCGTCGTTCGTCCTCGCATCACCACCTTGAGCGCATCACGAATGAGGAGCTCAGTGTCAGTGTCGACGCTCGACGTGGCTTCGTCGAGCACCAGCACGCGTGGGTTGAACGCCAGGGCACGTGCGAACGAGAGCAACTGTTTCTGCCCCACCGAGAGCGTCGAGCCGCGTTCGGCGACGACGCTGTCGAGACCGTTCGGCAATCGATCGACGAAGCTGGACGCGTGCACCGCCTCGAGCGCATCTCGCACATCCTCATCGGAGATCGACTGATTGCCGAGTCGCACGTTCCCTCCAATCGTTCCCGCAAAAAGCTGAACGTCCTGGAGAACGAGGCCGAAGAGCGATCGCAAATCCGATAGATCCATTTCCCGGATGTCGACGCCGTCGACCGTGATCCGCCCCGACTGCACGTCGTAAAACCGCAGCAAGAGGCTGACGATCGTCGTCTTGCCCGAACCTGTAGCGCCGACGATCCCGATGCGCTCGCCCGGCCGCACCTCGAAGGAGACGTTCTTCAGCACCGGCTCTCCTTCGACGTAAGCGAAGCTCACGTTCTCGAACCGAATGACACCAGGACCATTCCACGTGGTTCGCTTCTCGGGAGACTTCGACGTGATCTCGAGCGGTGTATCGAGCAGCCCGAAGATACGTTCCGACGACGCCATCGCGCCCTGCAGGATGTTGAACTTCTCGGACAGATCGCTGATGGGCCGGAAAAAGCGCTGCGAGTACTGAAGAAACGCGACGAGCGACCCGAGCGTGAGCATATCGTCGCCGTTCGCGATGATCCGCGCCCCGCCGACCCACAGGATCAACGAGGCCGCAAGTGCACCGACGAGCTCCACCGCCGGATAGAAGACCGCGTAATAGAAGATGGACTGGACGTTGGCATCCCGATGCCGGCGATCGATCTCGTCGAATGTCTCGAAGTCCCGTGCTTCGCGACGATACAACTGCACTGTCGCCATTCCGGTGATCCGCTCCTGCAGATAGGCGTTGATGCGGGCGATCCAGGTCCGCACCGTCCGGTACGACTCACGGGCGTTGACGCGGAACCAGTGAGTGATCGCCGCGATGAGCGGCAGCACCGAGAACGCGGCGATCGCCAGCCGCCAATCCATCCAGACCAAAACGCCCATGATGCCAATGAGCGTGAAGACATCACCAAACACCGAGACGACGCCCGACGTGAACAACTCGTTGAGGACATCGACGTCAGTGGTGAGCCTCGTCATCAGGCGGCCGACAGGATTACGGTCGTAGAAACGGAGATCCAATCGATGCAGATGCGTGACGAGTTCCATGCGCAGATCGAACATGATCCGCTGTCCGATCACCTGCATCGTCCAGGTCTGGAGGTACTCGAGCACGAACGAGGCGATCAGCGCCACGAGGTAGAGCGCGGCTAGCGTGCCCAGCCCCCGGAGGTCGCCGATCGGGATGTAGCGGTCGATCACGATCTTCGTGAGGTAGGGCGGCGCCAGGTCGAGCGCGGAATGGCCGATGATGGCGACCACGGCAAGAGTCACCTGACCGCGGTAGGGGCGCAGATAGGTCAACAGCCGCCGCATCAAGCGGCTGTCGTAGGCTTTTCCGAGGACGTCATCGTCGATCATGACGCCTTCAGTTCTTCCTCGAGCAATTGCTTGCGATAGAGATCGGCGTAGAAGCCATCGTGGCGGATCAGTTCGTCGTGCGTGCCGCGTTCGGCGACCCGCCCCTCGTGCAGAACCACGATTTGGCTGGCGCCACGAATGGTGGAAACACGGTGGGAGACGATGATCGATGTCCGTTGCGCCATCACGTCCGAGAGCCGTTCGAGGATTTCTTCTTCGGTGTGTGTGTCCACCGCCGACAGCGCGTCGTCCAGGACCAGGAGCTTCGGGTCGATCACCAGAGCGCGCGCGATGGCAACGCGTTGCTTCTGTCCACCAGAGAGCGTGATACCCCGCTCACCTACCGTTGTCTCGTAGCCTTGAGGAAACTGCACGAGATCCTTGTCGAGCCGCGCGATCGAGGCAGCGGCCGCCACTCGATCCCGATCGCCCTGATGCGCGCGCGCGCCGAACGCGATGTTCTCCGCCAGCGTCGTGCTGAACAGGAACGGTTCCTGGTTCACGAATCCGATCGCACCCCTCAGCACATGCAGCGGGATCCGGCGAACGTCGACGCCATCGATGAACACCGTGCCAGGAGGTGCATCGTGCAGCCGCGGCAGGAGGCTGAGCAGTGTCGACTTGCCGGAGCCTGTCGCGCCGACGATTGCGGTGGTCGTACCTTTGGGGACGCTGAACGAAACGCCCCGAAGTACGACCGCATCACCGAACGCAAACGTCAAATTGCGGAACTCGACTTCCCCATCGATGGACTGGATCGCGTGATTCGCCTCGGCATCGGAAACGAGCGGCTGGACGTCGATCACCTCGAGCAGGCGCTTCCACGAGGCCGTTCCTCGCTGGAGCAGATTGCTGACCCACCCGAACGCGATCATGGGCCAGCCCAGCATCGTCAGGTAGGCGTTGAACGCGACCAGTTCGCCAATCGTCATCTGGCCGGCGACCACCCGCCGGCTCCCCAGCCAGAGCACGAGGAGCGCACCGATACCCATCAGCAACCCCATGCTCGGAAAGTAGAACCCCTGCAGACGAATCAGCGCCCGGTTGCGATGGACGTATTCCTCGTTGGCGGCTCGGAACCTCGCAATCTCGAAGGCCTCTTGCCCGTACGCGCGAACGACGCGAACGCCGGCCAGCGATTCCTGGGCGAGCGCGCTGATGTCCGACAGCTGTTCCTGGATCTTCTCGAAGCGATTGTGAATGGCCGTGCCGAAGTACTTGACGACCACCGTGACAAACGGCAGCGGCACGAGCGCGACCAGCGTGAGCCACGGATCGATGGAGATCATCAACACGATTCCCACGACGAAGGTCAGCACCGTGCTCGCCGTGTACATCACCGCCGGTCCCATCATCATTCGCACCGCGCTGAGATCGTTGGTGGCGCGCGACATCAGATCGCCGGTGCGATGGTGCTGGAAGTACGAGAGGTGCAGACGCTGGAGCGCCGCAAAGAAGTCGTTCCGCAGGTCGTACTCGAAGTCGCGTGAGACGCCGACGATGATGCGCCGCATGAGGAACCTGAAAACGCCGCCGACTGCGGCGAGCAGCAGCAGCAACGCTCCGTACCACCGTACCTTGTCGAAGGTCAGCCCCTGGCTCAGGTCGTCGACGGCGTACTTCAGGACCCACGGCCCGCCCGTCGAGATTGCAGTCGCGAGGACGACACAGGCAAACCCCGAGATGAAAGCTCGGCGGTAACGCGCCAAGTACTTGATTAGGCGGCGCTGTGGAGTCATTTTCGCAGTATACCTGCCGGCCTCCGGACCTTCTGGGCAGTATGCTAAAGGGACCTCCTCCGGCCGCCGATACACAGACGAATGCGAATTCGACTGCTTGCAACCGTTTTGTTTTGTGCCGCCATCGTTGCGCGGGCTGAAGCGCAGTTCAGCGTGCCGGATCCGGCGCCGGCGGAAAACTTCCACGTCGAGCTCGGCCTGATGTTCTGGCAGCCGACTCCGGGAATCGAGATTCAGACGGGCGGACTTGCGGCAGCGGGTATTCCTGGCGTCGACTTCGTACGCGAATTCGGACTCCTGGACGATCGCTTCGCTGAGTTTCGTTCGGTATTCAAGACGGGCCGCAAGCACAAGTTCCGCATCGCTCACGTGAACTTCGACTACTTCGAGCAGGCGACGGCTCAGCGGACGATTTCATTCGGCGGCGCGACGTTCCCAGTCACGATACCGGTCACCGCCGACCTCAATTGGGATCTGTGGCGCTTCGGCTACGAGTACGATTTCGTAGCAGGCGATCGTGGGCTCTTCGGATTCATCACCGAGTTGAAGCACAACCACCTCACCGCGGATTTGAGTGCATCGGGAATTGCCGGCCAGTCAACGGACGTCACAGCCCCCATCATTACGCTTGGCGTTATTGGCCGGGTGTATCCGCATCGGACCTTCTCCGTTACGGCCGAGTACACTGGCTTCAAGGTCTTCAGCTGGGTGAAACCGCTGACCGATCGACTCGTCGCAGAGGATCTCGAAGCATCAATGAGCGACTTTGATATCTACGGAACGATCAATTTCGGAAGCCACGTGGGTGGGCAGTTTGGATATCGCTCAGTCACCGGGACGTACACGCTCGACGACGACGAAGGCGACCTGAAGATGAAGGGTCCGTATTTCGGCGGCATCGTTCGGTTCTAACTCCACGGCGGGTCTTCAGACCCGCCTTTTTCATTCTGGCTTCCGTCCAACCACCAGCAACGAGCTTCCAACGGGCATCGAGACATGGCGGGCCATGCGCGCCTCCGCCATGACGACAGCAATCAGCAGTCCGTTGACCGGCGCTGACGGAATCGCGATGTCGGTATCGGGGCGATACGTGCGAAACGGCCTCAGAAGGCGCTGCACCATCCTCACCGTCAGCATCAACGGAAACAGCGAGCCAAAGAGAAAGGACACGCGTTCGACCCGCAAGCCTGCCTGCGTGAAGAGCTCTCTGGCCGTGGCCGGTGTATAGCGCCTAACTTCTTGCCACGACACCGAGTGATCACCCCGAAGCAGCTCGAGCGCCGCCATGGTCACCACCACAGCCCCGCCCGGACGAACCAGTCGAGCCATCTCGCGAACGGCGGCCGCATCCGGCTCGAGGCACTGCATGACGTCAAAGGATGTGGCAATGTCGAACAGGCCCGAGGCAAACGGCGCCTGCGCGAGATCGCCGCGGACCACCGCGCTACCCGATGCGCGGGTCATCGCGACGCCTCCCTCATTGAGATCGAACCCCACCACGCGACCATACGAACGCAGGAGGCGGAGGTTGTAGCCGGTACCGCAGCCGCAATCGATGATGCGCAGATCGTGTCGCCCGCGACTGAGATCGCGGAGCACCGGCGTGAGAAATTCGCGGAACCCTCGAAACCAAAAATGAGTCGCCTCCGCGCGACTCGTCAACTCGAGGGGATCGGTCGTCAATTGGCCGTCGGCCGTCGATTGGTCGCCAGCGGGCCGGTTCCGTAGAGGCGTCGATAGTCTTCTGTCGTGCCGAGGATGCGCTTCACGTAGTTTTGCGTCTCTGGGAACGGGATGTTGTCGATGAACTCATCCTGGGCAAGATCTGGCGCTTTCTTAATCCATTCTGCCACGCGCGAATCCCCGGCGTTGTAGCTCGCAAGGGCATAGTGGATCCCTCCGAACTTGTCGACGAGGTCCTTGAAATACTGCACGCCGATCCGCACGTTCGTCTCCGGCTGCGAGAGCGACGCCGTCGTGAACGGACGGATGCCCAATTTCTGCGCATAGAGTCGTCCGGTGCTCGGCATCACCTGCATCAGTCCGCGCGCGTTTGCCGATGACCGAATTTCAGCGGTGAACGTCGACTCCTGGGCCATCAATGCCGACACCAGATACGGATCCAGGTTCTTCGCGGCGGAGTACTTCTCGATCAGATCCCAGTAGTCGAGCGGGAAAATGATCCGCAACACCTCGGCTGGCAGCGTCTCACCTTCCGCGGCGAGAAACTGTGGATACGCGCGACGCATCGTCGTGATCGATCCACGCAGCGCGGCGAAGCGTTCGTCGGCGCGCAGCTCTTTTGCCTGCTGTGCGCGAATCCAGGCGGCGGTGGCCTGGAGCGCCGGGGAATCGCCCCACGTCCGCTGCGCGAATTGCACTTCCTTCAGCGCATCTCCGAATAGACCAGCCGTCATGAGGGCCCTCATCAGCGGCTCTGTCGGGGGCACGCTGGCGGTCACCGGAGCGGTGGCGGTTCGCACCGACGCAGGTACATTCGCTGCCGCACCGGGGCGAGACGCGAGCAGACGCGATGCGAGGCGGCCATAGTACGAGTTGCCGTAGTCGATCACGGCCAGTCGATACCGGTCTACTGCGCCCGGACCATCACCGAGACGATCGCGCGCGCGACCCGACCAATAGATCCACGCGGGCCGGTAGTCGGCGCGAGGAAACGTGACCGCGGCTGATTCGAAGACGCGCGCCGTCTCGGCGAACTTCTGGTTTCGATATGCAAGCCACCCGACTTTCCACGCGGCCCGCTCGGAGTATCGGTTGCGGGGGAAGCGCTCGAGCAGCTCGCGGAAGACCTCGTCCGCCTTGTCGTCCTGATCGTCGACGACGTAGAACGACGCAAGATCTTCGAGCGCCTCGGCCGCCCACGGTGAGTCGGGATGATCCTTGACGAGTTCACGGGCGAGGCTCACGAACGCCGGACGATCGCCGACCCCACGCACCGCGCTGAGATAGTAGTAACGTGCCTCGGGCTCCTTCGATGAGTTCTCGAGAAGCTCCTTCAACCGATCGCGAGCGGGACGATGACGGCCGAGATGAACGTCGGATTCAGCAAGATGCAGTGAAACGAGTTCGCGGTCCTCATCCGGGACGACGTTCACAAGCGGCTCGAGGGCGACTCTGGCTTCGGCCCACCGGCGGCCTGCAAACAGTTTCTCCGCTCGCGCCAACTCCTCTGCTACTGGCGCGCCGCCTGCGACACCGACCGGGCTCTTGAGCCGATCGAGCCCCGTCTTCGCATCGGCAACACGGCCGCCCAGCGGAAAGCTGTAATACACCTTACGGTACGCCTCGACGGCCTGCTCCCGATGATTCAGCGCCTCTTCGGCTGCGCCCAGCAACATCCAGACATCGTCGGAGGCACCCTTCGGCGCGGCGGTCATCCCGCGAAGCAATTGCTCCGCGCGCGCGGCATCTGGCCGCGCCATCAACACTTCCGCGAGCTTCAGCCGTGCGGCTTCACCGAGAGCGCCTTCCGGTGAGGCCGCGACAAGAGAGGTGAGAACGGCGTCAGCTTCGGGAAGACGGGACAACCCCTGGAGCGCGAGCGCCTGGTAATACCTGGCGTAGTTGCCGAGACTCGTCGCGCTCAGCTCCGAACGAGTGACCAGGGTTAAGCCGTTTGCATACTCGCCGTCGGCGATCGCTTTCGCCCCGCGCGTCAAGCTCGTGAATGAGGTGTCCGCTTTCGCGCCCGCAGTTGCCCGATTCGCGCTCGGGACGAACCAATACTGTGAGACATCTTTCGGAAGCGGGAAGTGATCAGTCGCAACGAGTGCGACGGGAGCGGGAGGAACCTGGATCGGTGTCTCGAGCGGCTGCTGCGCGATGACATATGAAATCGAGCAGATTAAAAGGGCGAGCAGCAGGAGGGCGCGAGAGCGCGCGGCAAATTTCTTCATTCCATTCCTACCGATGATCTCTCGCCACCTGCCTATGGCGCGCGCCTCACTGTGTGGCGCGGCGTCCAGAGCGCTGCCGCTTGACGGACCGTCATCGCCTCGAGAACTCGTCCCGCGTGCTTCGTCAATGCGTCGATCGTATCCAGCCATTCAGGTTCTTCCGGCTTATCGGTCCTCGCCGCATCCGCATACAGCACGGCAATAACCGAGCCACCGACCTGAACCGGCAGCGCAACGGCGTCCCGAGGGCCGGCGGCCGACGCGAATGATGGTAAGCGGGCCTCATCTCCATTCCGGTGCTGCCGACTGACCCCCAACTGCACCGCCTGTCCGACCACCCCTGTGTCGGCCGGCTCGAAGTCGGAGCCGACAATCGCGCCCCCGTCGAACCCCAACGCACGCCAGCCACGCAGCTTCGTACCATTGACAAGAAATACGGCCGTGCGGCCGGATTCCTGACAGGCCGAGTGCACCAGGTGGTCGAGAATGTCTCCGAGTGACGTCGCTTCGTCGAGCGTTCGCAGTGCCGATGTGAGTCGTACCGTCTGCGCAAGCTTCGCGCGCATCATTTGCAGTTCTCGAACGGATGCGTCGGCGTCTGAGCGGGTCTGCTCCGCTTCACGACTGGTGCGCTCGATGGCGTCCTGAAGTTGTCGAGTGCGACTGTCGTATTCTTCCCTGCTCTGTTCGAGCTCGCGCAGAAGTGACTCACGAGCGCTCTGCACCTCATCAAGGTTGCGGCGCACGGCATCGAGTTCATCGCGGACCTCGCCGAGTCCCCGCTCGAGTCCGGCTATCTCTGATGCCGCACCGTGTTGGAGGTCCTCCTTCTCCCGTTGAAGGTCTTCCTTTTCTCGCTGAAGGAGCCCGTTCTGGTGCTGGAGGCTTTCCTTGTCGCGCTCGAGGTTCTCACGTTGACGCTCGAACTCGTCGCGCACCGTTGAAAGCTGCTGCTCTGCTTCGACGCGCGTCGCGGCGGCTGTTCGCTCCGTCGCCTCGAGGAGCGCTTGCCTGTGCTCGTGAGCCGCCGCTCGCACGATGTCGCCAGTCGAAGCGGTCAGCTCCGCTTCGAGTTGACCGCCCAACGTGACCCGCAAACGGTCCAGCGCCGCACGGATCTGGTCGTCGAGAGAAGAAGACACGATTCAATTCGATTATACGGCCGGGGCGAATGGCAGAATCGGGCGACGGTCCTTATCGGGACCGGCGCGTTCTTGAACTCAGCTGAATGCCGTAAGGGCTACTTGAACACCTGGTTCAGTCTGGCCTCGCTCACAAAACGCGCCTGCCGGACCTTCCATTGTTGCCCTGCTCCCAGCACCCAGACCTGAGAAATAGGCGACACATGCGGCGAGGGGACAGAGCCCGACTGTTCCATCATGACAGCCGTGAGCACCGCTGTGTCGGCGGCGATCTGAACGCTTACCTTGTCGAGGGTACGAGTGACATCGGAAAGACCGGGTGGGAAACGTTCATCGGGGCGTCGCTCGTCGGCGAGAAGCAGATTCTCAGTCGAGAGCGCCGCCATGGCCCCGCGGTCCTGGCGATGGTACGCATCAAGCCATTGACGGGCGATGGCAACGACCGTGCTCGCCGGCGACCCACCCGGGGAGGCACTCGGAGATGGCGCCGGAGGCGCGCTCAGCGGATTCGCGGGAGCGGGAACAGTCGGCTGCGGCGGTGGAGTCGCCGCGAGTTGGTTCACCGTCGGGGCCGGCGCCGGCGTCGCAGTCGGAGTGGTCGGCACGAAGCCGATCCCGGAGGCGGTATTGGGCGCCTGGGTTGGTGGAGGCGACGTCCTCACAGGCTGCGCGATCGCGGGAGCCGCCGACGCGATTGGCGGAGCCGGGTTCGGTGCTGGCCGCTCGGGCGCCGACGCGATTGGCGGAGCCGGGCGAGTCGCCGCTGGCCGCTCGGACGGCGTAGGGGTCGCGGGCACGGGGGTTGGTGTAGCCCGAGGACTTTCGGACTTCTCAGCAGCAAATTGCCTGGTCACGACCTGACCGTCGCGACCCAGCGCGCGCTTTTCGCCTTTGTTCACGGATACCAGCATGGCGCCCGCATCGCCGACCTGCAGAGAGATGGTCTGATCCGCAGCGACATCGATCACCTGACCAGCGACCAGCGTACGCCCGTTATCGGATCGCCCGTCGATCGTCGTCTTCACCCACACTTGACGGACCGCTTCACCGACGACCGATAGGTTCGATGCATTCGCTGCAGGAGTGGCCGCTTTGGGTATGGCTTTCAACTGAGACGACTCACTCGATCGAGAGGCCGACGGCCGGCTGGAAGTCTCTGCTTGCACGGCACTGGCCGATTCGCTCGTTCCAGTGGATCGATGCATCAGCCACCAGACCGTAACACCTACAACCAGGACGCCGATTCCGACGAACACCCCGAGAAAAGCACCAAGCCTCTTTGTTACGGGTACGGGAACCGCGTCGCTCGGAAATTGTGACGACAACACGACCGGAGGCAGCAGGTCATCAAGGTCGTGCACGTCGTCGAGAGGGGGGATGACCGGCTCCGGCATTGCCACGATCGCCGGAGCGATCTCAGGAGGCGGAGCCGATGGTCGCGGAGACGATAGCGTAACCGGCGGCGCAACGCTGGTTGGAGCAGCTCGCAACGTCGATCCCGATGCGACCGGCGGCGGCGTTGCTGACGACGGCCCGATCTGGCGAAGCGGCGGGACGGCCTTGAGCGGAAGCGTCTTCGCATCCTCCGCAAGCGCCGTCATGTCGTCGTGGACCTCGTTGAGGATCTCGTTGACCGCATCCTCCGGAGCAAATACATCGGTCGCTCCGGTCAGCGCCCGGACGGCCGATTCCGACGTGATACCGGCTTTGTTGAGGAGGAGCGTCGGGTCCGTCTTTGCGTTGGACTCTCCAAGGGCGGCTTGCACCTGAGCAGAAAGCACGAGGAGCTCCCTCCGCGCTTCCATGATCACCTTCCGCACATCACGGCGCGCCGCTGTGACGATTTCCATCGCCTCGCGCTCGGCGGAACTCCGCACTTCATCACGAAGACGCGCGAGCTCGTCGGCCTGGGCAATCCAGGCATCCCTCCGCAGCCGGTAGCGCTCGATCAGGTCTGGTACTGGCGTATTGCTGGCCTGCGGCTGGTCGTTCTGTCCCGCCATGACTATGGACTTCTCCCTAGCTGTTCTTTAACGCCTCAGGTTGACTTAGTGTGGAGTACGTAATTTTGCGCTCTCCCCCGTCGAAAGTCGAGCGGCACGTTCTGGTGTTCTATGAGGAAAAGCTCGGCTGTAGCCTTCCTGAGACTTCACAAAAACTCTTATTAACGTAGTCTCGGCTTCTCGCCGTCATTTAATCAGTGTCTTCTTCCGAAGCTCAAACGATGAGATGCTGACTGCCAGATGCAAAAGGCGCTTGGGGGTCTCGTGGCCGCCGCCGCCCTTGCCGTGAGCGCCAGCGGCGCCACGTTCTTTGGGATCGCCGCCTGGAAGATCGTCCTTGCCGCGGCAGGCGCGATCATCTTTGTTATGGGGAGCACGAAGAACACGAAGAGCACCAAGGCCACGAAGACTCTGAAAACCAACAGGGATTGACGATCGCGAAGAATTCTTCGTGATCTCTCTGGCATGCCGGCGCGGGTGCGCGTATGTGCACACCGCACACACCGGCAGGGCGGGTGGCGCGCACCGCGCGCGCCGCAGATCGTTCAGACTTCGGCGATATGATGACGCACGGCGTAGCGCACGAGTCCTGCGGTGCCGTGTATACCCAGTTTCTTCATCAGCCGGGTGCGGTGTGAATCCGCCGTCTTGACGCTGACGCCAAGAATCGTGGCGCACTCCTTGGTGGCATATCCTTCCGCAATCAGCTTGAGCACCTGCCGCTCGCGAGCAGTGAGCGGATCGTCCGCCGGCGCCGATTTCGTGCGAACCGCATCGACTACTACCGCCGACACACCGGGGCTCAGGTAAAAGCCTCCCGTTGACACATCGTTCAATGCCTGCAGCAGTTCCACCACAGACTGCGATTTCAACACGTAGCCCTTGATGCCCGCCCGCATCGCAGCGAGCACGTAGTCGACACCATCATGGCGTGAGAGCACGATCGATTTCGTGCGCGGAGACAATCGCCGCAACTCCTGTGCGGTTTCGAGGCCATTCATGATCGGCATGCTCATGTCGAGCACCGCCATGTCGGGTTGATGGCTGGAGGCGTGCGTGAGCGCTTCCTGCCCGTTTGACGCTTCCGCCACGACGCTGAAGCCGCCGCGCGCGATCAGGATGCCAATCCCTTCCCGCACGAGGGCGTGATCGTCGGCGATGAGAACCCGGTTCAACATTGAGCCTCCTGTGATACCCGTTTGACGTCGACGCCACTTCGTCGCCGTGATAGTGGTGCCCCGGCCGCCCTCGGAAGCGACAGTTCTTCGTCTGTATCTGTAGCGGCTAGTCCTGGCATCGGGAACCGTTCGGGCGATTGTGCAACCCCGGGGCCAGC
>Ga0068862_100003495_pt1 | contig 13503 bp, 11 predicted proteins | sample KBSSwiS52_FD_66598 | JGI IMG/M metagenome (GOLD analysis project Ga0068862, IMG submission 66598) | Switchgrass rhizosphere microbial communities from Kellogg Biological Station, Michigan, USA - KBS Switchgrass S5-2 | ecosystem: Host-associated > Plants > Roots > Rhizosphere > Soil ... | reverse complement strand
CGGCGTGGTCCGGGCGCTGGCGTCCCAGGGGACGAACGTATTGCCCACCACCGCGATCTGGGTCGGCGCGCCCGGCAGCGCGAAAGCGGCGCCGGTGGAGCGGAGGAACTGGTTGGAGTTGGGCGAGCCCGCGCAGCTCGCCACCCCGGACGCGCTCGCAACGACCTGGCAGGCGGAGTAGTCGCGGCGTTGCTGGGTGACCGGATCCTGGTTGTGATAGTTGAAATAGGCGGTGACGTTGCCTTTGCCGTCCGGCGCGTTGGCGCCCATCATTACGCTGAAGTCGACCGACTTGCCGTCCCAGACGTTCTTCTTCGGCTGCTGCACTTGCCGCGGGCCCAGGAGCCCCTGGACGAGCTCATTGTGCTGGGTGTGCTGGTAGACGCCCCACTGGCCGTCGATCTGCACGCCCTCGAAGTTGCGCTTCATCACGAAGTTGACCACGCCGGCGATGGCGTCCGAGCCGTAGACGGCCGAGGCGCCGCCGGTCAGCACTTCCACGCGGTCGATGAGCTGCGAGGGGATCTGGTTGATGTCCGGCGCCGCGAAGGAGTTGCCGGTGTTGGGGTCGCCGACGCCAAGGCGGCGACCGTTGACCAGCACCAGGGTGCGCTGCGGGCCGAGGCCGCGCAGGTCGACGGTGGCCACGCCACCCGGGCCCTTCAGCGGGTTGGAGGTGCTGGAGTAGCCGCCCCCGGTGGACGACGGGTTCTGCGACACCTGCGGAAGCTGATTCAGGAAGTCGACGGTGACGGGGCGGCCGCCCAGGGTGACTTCCTGGCTGTTGACGACCTGTATCGGACTTACGCTCGTCAGGTTGGGCTGCGGGATCCGTGAACCGGTGACGACGACTTCCGCGACTTCGGAGCCTTCCTGCGCGAAAGCCGGCGCCACGGCGAGCGTCGTGAGCACGGCGCAGCACATCGAGGAGGCCAGCAGGCGCTCCTTCATCTTGAGTATTTTCAAGCTTTTATCCTCCAGCCGCCGGCGTCGCCGAACGAAGCCGGCCGGCCCCTCAGGTGAGTCAGGTCCCACGGCGCAACGCCGGGTTACAGATTTGTTAGGTGGCGCCGCAACCGGCGGTCAACGCTCGTCAATGGCCAAGCTTGCCGATGTTCAACGGACTGTCGCAATTTGGCCACAGAGCGTGACGCCTGCGTCATTTTAACGCGTACATCAACTTGCGCGGGAAACCTTCGCCGTAGCGACCGCCTTACGAGCCCCTTTGACGCACAGATATTTCGACCTGTGGTGGTCTATGATGTTGTCGACCCAGCCGGTGACATTGGGGCTCACCAGGCTTTTGTTGACATAGAAGAAGATCGGCGCGACCGGCGCGTCCTGCAGCATGACCGCTTCGGCGGCGGCCAGGTCGCCGGCGCGCTTTTGCACGTCCGGCTCATGGTCGGCCTTGGCCAGCAATGCGTCGAACGCCGGGCTGTCGTAGTCGCCGTAGTTCTGCGCCCCGGTGTCCGACTGGTTCAGGTAGAGGAAGCTCATCGCGTCGTTGAAGTCGGCGATCCAGGCGGCGTCGGCGACCTCGAAATCCCGCGCGCGATAGGCCGCGTAGGCGATCTGGGTTTCGTTCTGCATCAGGTCGGCGTGCACCCCGATTTCCTTCCAGTCGGCCTGGATGGCCGGCATGAACAGCGTCGGGTCGGGCGTGTTGCGGTGCTTGATGACCGTGCGCAGCGGGTTTGACGGCCCGTAGCCCGCCCGGGCCAGCAGGACGCGGGCGGCGGCCTGGCGGCGCGCCAGGGGCCAGGTCGCCCAGACCGGCGGCGTCGCCGGCCGGTAGTTGGCCACGCCCGGCGGCACGAAGGTGTAGGCCGGCTGCTGGCCGCCGCGCAGCAGCTTGCGGGCGATGAAGTCGCGATCGATCGCCATGTCGAGGGCGATGCGGACGCGCCGGTCCTTGAACGCCGGGACCTGGGTGTTGAACGCCAGGTAGGCCACGCCGAGGTAGGTGTGGGTGCGCACGAAGCCGGGCATCCGCTCGCGCAGGAACGCGACGCGGTTCGACTGGATGTCGGCGTTGAGGTCCAGCTCGCCGCGCTTCACCCGCCGCTCGGCGCTGACCGCGTCGTTGGTGGGGTAGTAGCGGACCTCGTCCGGACAGACCGCGCCCGCATCGTAGTAGCGCGGATTCTTGACCAGCCGGACGTAGTCGCCGAGGCGCCACTCGACGATGCGGAACGGGCCGTTGCCGACGAAATGCGCGGGCTGCACCCAGGCGTCGCCCCATTTTTCGACCACATGCTTCGGCGTCGGCCACATGGTCGAGTGCTTGGCGAGCTCGATCAGGTAGGGGGCGGGATGCTCGAGGGTGATCTCCAGCACCTTGGGCGAGAGGGCGCGGACGCCGAGCGCAGCCTTGGCCGCCTTGCCTTCATTCACCGGCTGGGCGTTCTTGATCACGTAGAGCAGCGAGGCGTATTCCGATGCCGTCTCAGGCGCCATGAGCCGCCGCAGCGAGAAGACGAAGTCGTCGGCGGTGACCGGGACCCCGTCGGACCAGGTCGCGTCGCGCAGGTGGAAGGTCCAGACCAGGCCATCGGAACTGACCGTCCAGCGCTCGGCCATGCCGGGAATACCCCGGCCTTCCACATCGTCCTGCACGAGGCCCTCGATGGCGTCGCCGACGATGCTGTCCTCCCAGGTGCCGATGATCTTCGGAGGATCGAGGGTGGCGGGTTCGGAGCCGTTGCCGCGCTGAAGGCAGATCTTTCCCGGCGGACACGGCGCCCGGGTCGGCGCCTTTGCCCCGCAGCCCGCGACGAGCGCGGCGACCGCCAGCAGGATCGATAGATTGCGGGCGGCGCGGAGCGCCTTATCAATGGGGCCAGGACGCGGCATGGACATTGAGCGATGACAGGTTTTCGGGCGTGGGCAAGCCTCCTGGCCGCAATCGCCGGCACGGCGATGCTGGCGGGTCCGGCGGCGGCCGAGGACAAGGGCCGCGCCGCCGTGCTGCAGCGGCTGCTCGACTGCCGAAAGGTCGAGGGCGACCAGGCCCGCCTGGCCTGCTTCGACGCCGCCGCCGGCGTGATGGACCAGGCCGAGGCCAAGGGCGACATCGTCGTGGTCGACCGCGAGCAGGCCCGCACCGTCCGCCGCCAGGGCTTCGGCTTCAACCTGCCCTCGCTGTCGCTGTTCGAGCGGGGCGAAAAGACCGAGGACCTCGACCGCGTGACCCTGAAGGTCGCGTCGGCCAGCCGCGACGGAAACGGCCGCTGGACGGTGGCGCTGGAAGACGGCCAGGTCTGGCGCCAGGTCGACACCGGCGACTTCTCGGCCAACCCCCGTCCCGGCATGACCGCCACGATTCGCAAGGCGACGTTCGGCAGCTACCTCATGAGCATCGGCGGCAAGGCCGGCGTGCGGATGCACCGGGACAGATAGGCCGGGCGTCAGCGGTCCTTGGGATCGAGGGCGTCGCGCAGGCCGTCGCCGATGAAGTTGAAACTCATCAGCGTCACCACCATCAGCACGGACGGGAAGACCAGTAGCCACCAGGCGAGCTCCATGTCCTGCGCGCCATTGGCGATGAGGGTGCCGAGCGAGGCCATCGGCGGCTGCACGCCGAGGCCCAGGAAGCTCAGGAAGCTTTCCGCCAGGATCACGGCCGGAATGGTCAGGGTCACATAGACCACCACCGGCCCCAGCAGGTTGGGCACGATGTGGCGGGCGATGATCGCGCCGGAGCCCAGGCCCAGCGCCCGGGCCGCCTCGACGAACTCCTTGTGCTTCAAGGCCAGGGTCTGGCCGCGGACGATGCGGCTCATGGTCAGCCATTCGACCGCGCCGATGGCCACGAAGATCAGGATGATGTTCGAGCCGAAGGTGACCATCAGCAGGATCACGAAGAAGATGAACGGCAGCGAGTAGAGGACGTCGACGATGCGCATCATCGTCTCGTCGATCCGCCCGCCCACGAAGCCCGCCACCGCGCCCCAGGCGACGCCGATCACCAGCGACACGCCGGTGGCGACGAGGCCGATGGCCAGCGACACGCGAAGCCCGATCAGCAGGCGGGCCAGGAGGTCGCGGCCGAGGGAATCGGTCCCCAGCAGGTGGCCGTGGGTGAGCGGGGCGACCCAGACGTCCTCCTTGTTGATGGCGTCGTAGGCGTAGGGGGCCAGATAGGGACCCACGAGCGCGGCCAGGGCCAGCACCGCCAGGGTGACCATGCCCGCCACGGCGGCCTTGTTGCGCAGCAGCCGGCGGCGCGCGTCGTCCCAGAGGCTGCGGCCCTTGACCGCCCGCTCCATGAGCTCGGCGCCCTTGGTCGAGCCGGGAACCAGGATGCCGGTGCTCATGCGAGCCTCACGCGCGGGTCGAGCGCCGCGTAGATCAGGTCCGCCAGCAGGTTCAGCACCAGGATCAGGGCCGCGTAGAAGATCACCATGCCCATGACCACGGTGTAGTCGCGCTGCAGGGCGCTGATCACGAAGAACTTGCCCAGGCCCGGCAGGTTGAAGATCCGCTCCACCACCAGCGAGCCGGTGATCAGGCCGGCGCAGGCTGGCCCCAGGTAGCTGACCAGCGGCAGGATCGCGGCGCGCAGGGCGTGGCGCATGACGATGCGGTGTTCCGGCAAGCCCTTGGCCCGGGCGGTGCGCACATAGTTCGAGTGCAGCACCTCGATCATACCGGCCCGGGTCAGGCGCGAGATGATGGCGATCTGCGGAAGCGCCAGGACAGCGATCGGCAGGATCAGGTTGGGCAGCGCCCCGCCGTTCCAGCCGGCGCTGGGCAGCAGCCCCAGCGTCGAGGCGAACAGCAGCACCAGGAGCGGCGCGGTCACGAAGGTCGGGATGCAGACGCCGCCGATCGCCAGGGCCATGACGCCATAGTCCACGGCGCGGTTCTGGCGCAGGGCCGCCAGCACGCCCAGGACGATGCCGACGACGCTGGCGATCAGGATCGCCGACAGGCCCAGCACCAGGCTGACCGCGTAGTTCTCCTGCAGGATCTGCAGGACGGTCTTGTCCTTGTACTTCAGCGAGGGGCCGAGGTCGCCGTGCGCCACGTCGGCCAGGTAGCGGACGTACTGTTCGCCGAGCGGCCGGTTCATGCCGTACTTGGCCTGGACGTTCTTGAGGATCTCGGGCGCGAGCTTGCGCTCCATGTCGAAGGGACTGCCGGGCGCCGCGCGCATCATGAAGAAGGCGACGGTCACCACCAGGAAGAGGGTCGGGATCGCCACCAGCAGGCGTCGGCCGATGAAACGCAGCATGAGCTCGGTTGGCCTCGCGGGGGGCTTTTGAGGGCCGGGGCGTTGCGAAACTTCCATCCGCCCCCGATGATGTCAACGAACGCGCCCCGCAGGTTGGCGGGGCCCCCCGCGAGGCGCCTTACATGTCCGACTTCCGACACGTCACCGACGAGCTTTCGGTGGCTCCGCAGATCAGCGTCGACGACGTCGCCGAAGCCGCCCGGCTCGGCTTCAAGCTGATCATCAACAACCGGCCCGACGGCGAAGCGCCGGGCCAACCCACCAGCGCCGAGATCGAGGCGGCGGCGACGGCGGCGGGCCTGAAGTACGTGCACATCCCGGTGGTGGGGGGTCCCACGGCGGCGCAGGTGGAGGCCGAGCGCGCCGTGCTGGCGGAGGCGTCGGGGCCGGTGCTGGCCTTCTGCCGCTCGGGCACGCGGTCCATCGTCACCTGGTCGATCGGCCAGGCGCAGGCCGGCGCGATCAGCCGCAGCGACCTGATCGGCCTGGGCCGCGAGGCGGGCTACGACCTCTCCGGCGTGCTGGGCGGCTGATGATCCCCTACGTCCGCGACATCAAGTTCGAGTACGGCCGCAGCGACCAGGTCTCGCCGCTGATCCGGCGGGTGATCGCCAACAATCCCGGCCCATTCACCTTCACCGGCACCGGGACCTACATCGTCGGCCGCGGCCAGGTGGCGGTGATCGACCCCGGGCCGGACATGCCCGAGCACCTGGCGGCGATCCTGGCGGCGATCGAAGGCGAGACGGTCAGCGCCATCGTCGTCACCCACCACCACATCGACCACTCGCCCCTGGCCGGCCCGCTGAAGGCCGCGACCGGCGCGCCGATCTACGGCTGCGCGGTGAAGACGCCGGATTGCGGCGACAGCGGCGAGGCGGGCGGCGACGGGGATTTCCACCCGGACGTGGAGGTCTGCGGCGGCGGCGCGCGCATCGCCGGGCCCGGCTGGACGCTGGAGGCCATCGCCACGCCCGGGCACACCTCCAACCACATCTGCTACGCCCTGCTGGAAGAGAACGCCGTGTTCACCGGCGACCACATCATGGGCTGGTCGACCACGGTCATCACCCCGCCCGACGGCGACATGACCGACTACATGGAGAGCCTGGACCGCATCCGGGCGCGGGACTTCGCCACGATGTGGCCGACCCACGGTCCGCCGGTGCGCGAGGTGGGGCCGTTCATCGACGCCTACGCCGCCCACCGCCGCGCCCGCGAGGCGCAGATCCTGGCGGCGCTGCAGGCCGGTCCGGCGCGGATCGGCGAGATGGTGCCGAGCCTCTACGCCGACGTGGATCCCAAGCTTCACCCCGCCGCGGCGCGTTCGGTGCTGTCGCACATGATCGACCTGGCGCGCCGGGGCCGGGTGACCACCGACGGGGCGGCGGGTCCGGCGAGCCTCTACCGGCTGGCGTGAGGCCGTTCACCGACCCGTGTTCGAGAGCTTAACGATTCGGCATCCACGACTGCGGCAATATGTCCCGGTCGATGGAGAGCGCCATGTTCAGAGTCGATTATCGTTTCGCCGGCTTCGGCCTCTGGAACATCTGCGGATCGCCGATGACCACCCAGGGCGCCTGGGGCCAGGCGCACGCCATGAACACCCCGCTGCGCGCCGACGAGGTGCGGGTGGTCCCAACCACGCCCAGCGTGCGCCGGTTCGACCTCAAGGCCTGACCGGCCGCCGCATGGGCGGCGGATGATCCAGGCCTCGCGCATCCGCACGCTCGGCGCGCGCCCCGAGCGCGACGGCGGCGCCTACGTCCTCTATTGGATGCAGCATTCCCAGCGCGCGACCTTCAACCCGGCGCTCGAGCTGGCGATCGAGCGGGCCAACGCGCTCGGTCTGCCGGTGCTGGTCGCTTTCGCCCTCTATGCGGTTCCCCGGGGAACCGTGCGCGCCTACGCCTTCATGCTGCAGGGCCTGGCCGACGCCGGCCGGGGGTTGGCGGCGCGCGGCGTCGGGTTCGTGACGCGGCTGGGCGACCCCGCGCAGGTGATCGGCGAACTGGCGCGCGACGCGGCCCTGGTGATCTGCGACCACGGTTACCTGCATCGGCCGCGCGGCCAGCGCGAACGGCTCGCGGACGACCTGGACTGTGAATTCATCGAGGTCGAGGGCGACGTCGTCGTGCCGGTGGGGACCGCCTCGCCCAAGCACGAGTACGCCGCGCGGACCCTGCGGCCGAAGCTGCACCGTCTGTGGGAGGACTATCTGACGCCGCTGGCGCCGCGGCCCGTGCGGCGGCCGTGGCGCGGCGCTACACTTGGCGGCGGGGTCGACCTCGCCCAGCCGGCGGCGATCCTGCGGCGGTTGGGGCTGGACTCCGCTGTGTGCCCCGTTCGCCGATTCACCGGCGGCGAGGGGGCGGCGCGGGCGCGGCTGGCGGCGTTCCTTGACGACGGCCTGGCCCGCTATGCCGACGATCGCAGTCGGCCCGAGGCGCACGCGGTCTCCGAGCTTAGCCCCTACCTGCACTTCGGGCAGATCTCACCGGTCGAGGTCGCCCTGGCGGCGCGGGCGGCGAAGGTCGCCTCCCCGCAAAGGGCGGCGTTCCTGGAAGAGCTCATCGTGCGCCGCGAACTGGCGTTCAACCACGTGACCTACGAGCCGGCCTACGACCGCTACGAGGGCTTGCCCGGCTGGGCGCGCCTGGCGCTGGCGAGGGCGGCGGACGATCCGCGGCCGCACCGCTATGATCCCGAGGCGCTGGAGGGCTCGCGGACGCACGACCGTTACTGGAATGCGGCCATGCGCGAGATGACGGCCACCGGTTACATGCACAACCGGCTGCGGATGTACTGGGGCAAGAAGATCCTGCAGTGGTCGGCGACGCCGCAGGCCGCGTTCGAGACGACGCTCAGGCTCAACAACCGATGGTTCCTCGACGGGCGTGACCCCAATTCCTTCACCAACGTCGGCTGGCTGTTCGGCCTGCACGACCGTCCCTGGGCGCCGCAGCCGGTGTTCGGGACCGTGCGGTCGATGGGCCCCAACACACTGAAGAAATTCGACGCCGAGGCGTATGTGGCGGACGTGGAGCGGATAGCGCGGGACGAGGCGGTCTAGAACAGACCGGCCAGCAGGTTGATGGTCAGCGCCACGACGATGGTGTTGTAGAGGAACGACACAATCCCGTGCAGGGTGCCGACCCGGCGCAGGGCCTTGCTGGTGAAGGCGACGTCGGCGGTCTGCGACGCCACGCCGATGACCACCGCGAAGTGCACGAAATCCCAGTAGTCGGGGTCTTCGCCGCCGGGGAACAAGAGCCCCTCAGCCACCGCCTCGCCGCCCGCCGTTTCGTCGGGGGCGTAGTACTCATGGGCGTAATGCAGGGCGAAGATGAGCTGCACCATGAACCAGGAGGCGGCCACGGTGCCGAAGGCCAGGCCGACGCGGGCGGCCCGTTCCAGGTCGTGGGCGCTCTTGGCCAGCGACAGCTCCGCGCCGGTGGCCCACAGGCTGGCCGCCGAGGCGACGATGACGAGCCCCAGGATGAAGCCCTGCCCTTCGTCCTGGGTGGCCGCCTTGGCGCGGATCTGGTGGCGGTCGCGGGCGACCATTTCGGGGATGACCATGCCGATGAAGCTCAGGCAGGCGGCGTCCCAGCCGAGGATCACGCTGGTGCTCCAGGACGAGTGGCCGAGCAGATAGACCGCCGGGCCCAGGACGAAGCCGATCGCCAGGGCGGCGGTGAGCCGCGGCCGGGCCGAGAACGGCGCGATGGCCCAGTGCCGCCGGCGATCCGCGCGCGGCGCCGATGGCCGCGGCTCAGCCATGAGCGCGCCCAAGCTTGCGGGTTTTCATGTCGTCGCCCTCCCCTGCCGCCTCATGCGCCGTTGTAGCAACGCGAGCGCGTGTTCCGAAGCCTCGCGGTCAGGCGGCGTCCAGCGCCACCGTCGCGCGCCGTTCCAGCGCGCCCCAGCCGACCAGCGGCCCTCGCACGGCGGTGATCACCGCCTTGGCCACCACGTAGTACATGAGCTGGCGGTAGCCGAACCGCTGCAGCGGAACCCAGAAGAGGTCCCGCCACGGGGCGCGGCGCTCCATGGCCATGCCGAGCGCGCAGGCCGACAGGTCGACCAACACGAAGATCGCCCAGTAGAGCAGCGGCAGGATCAGGGTCTCCGCGTCCCACTCGAGAGGGTGGGCTTGCTGGGCGATGACGCCCGCGACCAGGCTCCAGACCACGGCCAGGTCCACCAGCGGGGCGGCGCAGGCGAGCACGATCTGGAACAGCCAGATCTGCGGCAGGGCGAAGAAGCCCAGGACGGGATGGGCGCGCGAGAACAGCGCGCTGCGGTGCTTCCACAGGCACTGCAGGGTGCCGAACGACCAGCGGAACCGCTGGCGCAGCAGGCCGCCGACGGTGTCCGGCGCCTCGGTCCAGGCCCGCGCGTCGGGGTCGAACTCCACCCGCCAGCCGGCGCGCTGCACGGCGAGCGTCAGGTCCTGGTCCTCGGCGAGCGTATCGTCGGGATAGCCGCCGAGCTCGACCAGCGTCTGCCGGCGCCAGGCGCCGACCGCGCCGGGCACCACCGTCACCGCGCCCAGGGCGGAAAGCGCGCGGCGCTCCAGGTTCTGGGCCACGACATATTCCAGCGCCTGCCAGCGGGTGATCAGGTTGACCCGGTTGCCGACCAGGGCGTCGCCGGCCACGGCGCCGACCTCGGGGTCCTCGAACCAGCGCGCGAGCTTGGCGATGGTTCGCCGCTCGAACTGGGTGTCGGCGTCGAGCGCCACGACGATCTCGCCCGAGGCCTCCGCGAGGCCGCGGTTCAGCGCGCGGGCCTTGCCGCCGTTGGGGAAGGACATCAGCCGCACGCGCGGATCGCGAGCGAAGTGGGCGCGCACCTCGTCGGCGGTGCGGTCCTTCGAGCCGTCGTCCAGGACGATCACCTCCAGCCGGGGCCAGTCGGAGCCGAGGATCCGGTGGATGGAGGACGCGATCACCTTCTCCTCGTTGAAGCAGGGGATCAGGACGCTGATCAGCGGCGTCGCCCCTCGCGGCGCGAAGGGCGGGGTTCGGACGGGCTCGCGGCTGCGGTGGATCAGCGCCAGGGAGGCCAGGAACACCAGCCGGCCGACCCCCAGCGCGATGGCGGTGACGAAGAGCGCGTGCAGGGCCATCTGGATCCCGCGGGCGAAGCCGAAGCCCAGGCGGTCGAGGAACAGGGACACCGGATCGCGGGCGGCGCTGGGCATCGCCTGGTCGGCGGTCATGCCGGCGAGTTGGGCGACGGTGACCAGCCGGTAGCCGTGGGCGCGCAGGGCGTCGATCAGCGTCGGCAGCGCCTGGACGGTGCGGCTGCGGTCGCCGCCGGAGTCGTGCAGCAGCACCACCTGGCCCACCGTCTCGGGGTTGGGATCCGCCAGCCGGGCCAGGGTCTGGGAGACGATGTGGCCGGGGTCGGGTTTCTTCCAGTCGTCGGGATCGACGCGCAGGCCGACGATCATGTAGCCCAGCTTCTGGGCGGCCAGGAGGGGCGCGACCTCGCTGGGCGTCGAGGGCTCGGCGTCGCCGAAGTAGGGCGGGCGGAACAGGCGCTGGGACTTGCCGGTGATGGTCTCGAACAGGCGCTGGGTGGCGTTGAGCTCCAGCGCGGTTTCGGCCGGGCCGGTTTCGCCGATGTTGGGGTGGGTCCAGGTGTGGCCGCCGACGACATTGCCCTCGCGCACCTCGCGGCGCACCAGCCCCGGCCAGGTCTGCATGTTCTGGCCGATGACGAAGAAGGTGGCCTGCGCATGCTTGGCCTTCAGCACGTCGAGGATCTTCGGCGTCCAGCGTGGATCGGGCCCGTCGTCGAAGGTCAGCGCCACCAGGCCCGGATGGGCGCCGTAGCGCTTGAGCACATAGGAGGTGGGCAGCACGTCGTAGTGCTCAGTCTCGATCAGGCGCGAGGCGGCGTTGAGGCTGAAGCTGCGCTTGCCGGGGGTGGGCGTCGCCGAGACCCGCAGCACCTCGCCGGTGCCGTCGAAGTCCACGTCCTCGCCGGGACCGAGCTTTTCGAGCCCGGCGGTGGAGAGCCCGCCGTAGGGCTTGTCGAGCAGCGACCAGACGCCCGGGTCCTCCGAGCCCATGCGCCACAGGCCGTAGCCCTTGGCCCGCCAGGGCTCCAGGGCGGCGAGCTGGTTGTAGAGGGTCACCGCATCCAGGAACCAGACCTCGTGCGGGCGGCCCTTCTCGTCGGCGTAGGCGAAGTGCGGGTTGAGCGAGGCGGGATCGAGGTCGACCTCCACCTCGGAATCGTGGGCGATCAGCGCGGCCTCGTGGAAGGTGAGCGCATCGGCGCTGCGCTGGCCGGCGGGCCCCAGCGTCCAGTCGTAGCCGTAGGCGCCGGCCGCCACGATCGTGCGGCCGGGATCGAGGATGGCGAAGTCGCGTGCCAGGTTGTCCTGGAACCAGTCCTGGGCCGCCGCCGGGCCGACGCCGCCGGTCGCCCAATGCTGGTCGTAGGCCATCAGCACGACGGAATCGCTGGCCGCCTGCATCGCCTTCAGCGGCCAGGAGCGGTCGGCGAAGGGCGCGGTGACCCAGATCTGCAGGTGAAGCGGCGCCAGCGCGGCGCGCGCCTGCCTCAGGAACTGCGGATAGGCCGCGAGCCCGCGTTCGGAGAGGGATTCGAAGTCGAACATGTAGCCGGCGTAGCCGCGCTTCTCGGCCAGCTCTCCCAGCCGGGCGATCAGCCGGGCGCGGGCGGCGGGATCGGCGATCACCCTGTCGCCCAGCGGACCGTCCCACATGTCTTCGCGGGCGTTGTAGACCAGCGGCATGACCGCGGGCCGGCGCTTGGAGGCCTGGATGATCGCCCGGGCCTGCGGGTCGTTGGTCACCGTCACTTCGCCCGGCGTGGTGGAGAGCTGCACCCACTGCGGGGCCACGACGTCGAGCTGTTCGACGTGGGCGCGAAGGGACTCGCGGGAGCGTTCGTCCCAGCTCACGTAGAAGCCCACCGCCAGCGGACCCGAGGGCGAGGCGGGACCGGCCAGGCGCGGATGGACCGGCGCGGCCCATCGCGCGTGCTTCATCACCGCATGTGCGTTGGTGTCGTGCAGGGCCTTGAGGATGCGCGGATCCTGGAGCGTCAGGTCCGGCAGCTTGGGGGCGAAGGCCAAGGTGGCGGCGAAGGCTGCGAACAGCGCCAGCAGCAGGGACAGGAACACGCCTCCGGACAGGCCGGCGCGGCGGGCGCGGCGTCCTGACGGGTCGTGGAAAACGAATCCGGACAAACGTGACGTTCCGAAGCTCGGGCGGCGCGGAACGTGACAGATCGCAGACGCGGGCGCAGCTTACGGTTATGTTAGCCGCCGACGGCGGCGCCGGACCGCCCCTGGCGAGGAGACCGCAGATGAGCGTTCGCGACCTGGACCATGTGAACATCCGCACCGACCGCCTGGCCGAGACGCGCGACTTCTTCGTGGAGGCGCTGGGCCTGACCGAGGGCTGGCGGCCGGACGTGCCGGTCCCGGGCTACTGGCTCTACGCGGGCGGGCGGCCCTGCGTGCACCTGATGGGGCTCGACCACCCGGAGACGGGCACGGGCTCGGCCGTGGACCACTTCGCTTTCAAGATCGACGACGTCGAAGGGATGGTCGAGCGCCTCACCGCCCACGGGATCAAGCACGCGCTGCGTGGCCTGCCGGACGGCGGCATCCGCCAGATCGTCTGCCGCGACCCAAACGGCGTCTCGATCGAGCTGAACTACACCCCGGGCTAGCGCCGCGCCGGCGCGGCGTCCTCGGGCAGCTTGTAGTCCTTGTAGCGTTCGCGGATCACCTTCTTGTCGATCTTGCCGGTGGCGCCCAGCGGGATGTCGTCGACGAACAGGACCTCGTCGGGCATCCACCAGCGGGCGATCTTGCCGTCGAGAAAGGCCAGGAACTCGGCCTTGGTGGCGGTCTCGCCCTCGCGCAGCTTGACCAGCAGCAGCGGACGCTCGTCCCACTTGGGGTGGGCCACGCCGATGACGGCGGCCATCAGCGCCTTGGGGTGGCCAGCGGCCATGTTCTCCACGTCGACCGAGGAGATCCACTCGCCGCCGGACTTGATCACGTCCTTGGAGCGGTCGGTGATCTGCAGGTAGCCCAGGGGATCGATGCTGGCGACGTCGCCGGTGTCGAAGAACCCCTCCTCGTCGAGCGTCGGCGCGTCGTTCAGGTAATACTGGCTGGCCACGTAGGCGCCCTTGACCTTGTAGCGGCCGAAGGTCTTGCCGTCCTGCGGCAGACGGCGGCCCTCGTCGTCGGTGATCTTCATCTC
>Ga0068862_100003485_pt1 | contig 13521 bp, 10 predicted proteins | sample KBSSwiS52_FD_66598 | JGI IMG/M metagenome (GOLD analysis project Ga0068862, IMG submission 66598) | Switchgrass rhizosphere microbial communities from Kellogg Biological Station, Michigan, USA - KBS Switchgrass S5-2 | ecosystem: Host-associated > Plants > Roots > Rhizosphere > Soil ... | reverse complement strand
GGGCCCGAGCTCGCCGTCAGCGTTGAGATCGACACCGGAAAAGGCATCGTTACCGCGAGGTTGCCGTTCCTGAACCTCGAGTAATTGAACTGCAGCGCTGCCTGCAGCTGGGGCGTATTGTAAGCCGCCGAAATGTCGAACCGGTCGGTGTCGTAATCGACCGGCATCGTGAAGGCGACGCCGGCATAATTCATGCGGAGCGATTGCTCCATCGAGCCGTCTTTGTGCTCGTGGCGAACGCCCGCCGCGATGGTCCAGTGGCCGACCTGGTACTTGCCGTTGAGGTGGAAGATGTCGCGGCGGGTTCCGGTCGCGAACAGTCGCTCGGCCGGACTCAGCGTCGCCGTCGTGTATGACCGTACCGCGCCGCGGACCATGGGCACGTTGGTGGCGCCGCCCCACGGCGGCAGGCCATTGTTCAGCGTCCCGGTCGTGCCGTTGATCGTATAGATCGAGTTGATGATGTTCCCGGTATAGGTGATCGCATTGTAGCCGGCGTCGAGGCCCCAAATGCCCTGGTTGCCGATGCGCAGGTCGATGCTGCTTTCGGGCCCGAGATTGTTGTTAATGTCGCTGCGCAGCCGGTGGTCGCTGAAATGGTCTCTCAGCGTGCGCCCGGTCTGCACGAGCAGGTCGACGCCTTTAAGGTCGTAATAGAAGGTCTGGCCCGATTCCCCGGGATCGCGGCCGGTGAACGAAAAGCCGCCGATGACATCGACGCCTTTGTAGATCTGCCCGTTATAGCGGCCGAACAGTCCGGTATTCGAGCCGCTCACCCATTGCGTTCCGAGGGTGATTTCATTGTTGGTCGGGACTTCCGGCTTGTCCGGCGCGGCGGCTTCCGCCGTTGCGGCCGCTGGCTCGGTCGCCTGCGTCGCGGTGGTTTCCGGCTGTTGGGAGCTTGTATCCTGGGCCATCGCGGCCACGGGCGTGAGACACGAGGTGGCCAGCGCTAATGCGAATACGATCCTAAGCATGTCTGCGCCTTCCTCATCACCTGAAGAAATATGCTCCGTTTGGACTGTTCGACCCGTGGATTTCCGAATGGCAGTTCAGGCACATGCGCTGGTTGGCGAGTGCCGAGACGAATGGCGTCGCAAGGTTGCCGGGCACCGAGTGGGCGCCGCCGAACGCACCGCCGCTCCCGTTCGAAACGGCGCTGTGGCAGCTCGAGCAGAGGAAATTCATCCGCTCTTTCATCAGCCGCGCTTCGGTCGACCCGTGCGGTGTGTGGCAGTTGAGGCAATTGTCGCGGACCGGCTGATGCTCCCACAGCATCGGGCCGCGCTTTTCGGCATGGCAGTTGTAGCAGGTCTGGTTGACCGAGAATTCCTTGACCAGCTTCGGCCCGGCCGAGCCGTGTGGGTTGTGGCAGTCGCTGCAGATCACGATGCCTTCGCGGATCGGGTGATGCGAATATTCAAAGCTCTCCGCCCGCTGTTGGCTATGGCAGCGGAAACATGTCGCGGCTTGTGTCGACCGCTCGCGCACCAGATCCGTCGTTGCATGGATGGTGTGACAACTTGCGCAAGCCAGGTCATTGCGCTGGTGGGGGCTCCCCGTCCAATTCATGCGCGTCGCGTCCTGGTGGCAGTTGAGGCAGGCAGCGCTGCGCACCGCTGGGGGAGAGATGTGCGGACCCTTGAAGACGATCGTCGGCTCGACGAACGTACCGTTCTCGAACCCTTCGACATGGGCGCGGCTCGGGCCGTGGCAAGATTCGCATTCATGCTGGGCAGCGGGGGCCCGGGGATCGCCTTTCACCCAATGGGCCGTGTGCATAATATTGTTTACCGGAGAGGCATTGTGGCATCCCAGGCAAGTCGCTGATCCGCCCTCGCTATAGAGGGCAGCAGACGTAGCGGGGAGCGCTTCCTGGGGTGCTTGCGCCGCCGCGGGAGCTGCGTCGGTCAGTGACGCGTTGGCGAGAAGAATCGCGCAAACGGCAGCTGCCAATGTGCCCAGTGCATATCTGTAAATATTTCCCCGCACGCGGCCTCTCCGCGTCTATGTTAAGTCTCTCGTTAGCAATTCCTTGTCGTCAAATTGAAGTTCGGTTCTCACGATGCGTCGCTTATGGTTACGAGCGTATCATGTTTCTATCTCGAGTGTGCCATCATATATTCAACCGCCGCTTTGACCTGAGCCTCGGTCATGCCGGCCTTGCCGACCTGCGGCTTCATGACACCTTTCCCCTTAACCGCGCTGGCAACCAGCGCGTCGGTGCCTTTCTTGATCCGCGGCGCCCAGGCAGCCTTGTCGCCCAGTTTCGGGGCGATCTTGTTGTGACACATAGCGCAATGCTGATCGTAGACCGTTTGCCCCTCGCCAGCCTGCGCGGCACTTGCGGAGAATACCAGGACGGCCGCGGCAACCCCGAAAATTGGAAGTTTCAACGCTCACTCCTTTCGGTCTGATGCTGCAGGAGCACCCGCGAGGGTACTGCTGTTTAATCTCCACATGCAAGCGGCCGCCGAAGGAGGTGACCGATATCGATGAATTGATGAAACACGCGAGCGCCCATCTCCAATACGTAATGCTACGGAGAACTAGCGCTCAGTTTCCTTAACCCCTTCAGCTCTCCGGCGGCTCCGGCGATTGGACGCCCATGGCGCGGGCAGCCACATTTCCCATAGCGAGACGACGATCTGAAAACCGAGGGCCACGCCCATCAGGGCTCCGCCTACCACGACCACAACACCAAAGATCGGAAAGAATTTGGTCAGCCACCACGAACCGATATCGGCGATGATCGACAGATAGGGCAGGACAACGATCGTGACGCGGACCGACTGCGCAATCCTGCTCAAGGCGAAGATGGCGCCGGTCAACAGGAAGAAGATGCTTATGCCGAACAGATGCACGTGTGACACCCGAGCCAAATCGGTAATCGTCGGACCTTGGTCCGTCTCCGCGACCTTTTGAACGGCTGCGTAGCTATCGAGCGGTGGTATCGGGAGGCCCGACTGCGCGCTGTGGCAAGCCACACAGCGGCTATCCAAGATAGGCTTTACCTTTGGATAGTCGGATTCCAGGGCGCCATTGTGAACCCATTCCAATACGCTGTCGCGATCCGCTGGCTCGATATTAGACGCCATCGGTCCTCGCAGCGCCGATTCAAGGCGCGAACTGTCGGGGTTGCCATGGTACTTCATCTCGATGCCCTGGACGAGGCCAAGGCCCATCTTCTGATGCGGTTCGATGATAGCGAGGAACATGTAAGAGAGCGCCATCAGATAGGCCGAGCCGATCAGGATCAGAAAGCTCGTGAACAGCGCGCGAAAGGTTAGCGGCAACTCTCGTAGGTGAGGCATCTTCGATCCTCCCATCAGGGCACAGGGAGCCCATCAATTTTCATAGCAGCGTTGCTGAAACGGCAATAGAGCTGCGCGGCTCGGGCCAGTCTAATTTGACGGAGAAGGGATTGAACGATGGAGGTCCAACGGCCCGGTGTCGTGTGCTACTCGCCTCAGTCTCGGCTATATTCGAAGCGCGCTGTCAGATCCTGGGTGCCGCGCCCGAACGGCCGTTCGACATCGATCAGGATTGAGGCTTCATTGTCCCTGCCCATGTTGGAATAAGCGCCGTACGTCATCGCCCCATTCATGGTCATCGGCTGTAGAACCGCCGACCAGCGCCGGCCGCGCTCGCCGACAAAGCGTGCGCTTACGTGCGCATTGGTAATACGCTTGCCCGTGCCATGGTCAAAGAGCGCGACGACCAGATGGATATTATTGGCGTTGTTTGCGGGTGCGCCGCCCATGGCCATGTCTCCGGCCTGTTCGGACGAATAGTCGCGCGTCTTCGTTGCCGGGACGACACCCAGGTACACTATCGTGGAGCCGACAGTGACCTTTCCTCGCTCGAGACCCGCGTACGTTGGCGTCGCAACAAGTGCTATCGCAGCAAGCAGAGTCGCGATCTTCAGGCCCAGGGGCATATGAGAAGACGCCATGTTGCACCTCCTTGCCTTGCAAGGATCTCTAGTGAAGCCAGAGGAAGCTGTTGTCTCTCCGCAGTTCTACGTAGGGCCGCGATGCACTGAAATTGCCCGCAAGCGGGAGCACAACGTGAGTGCATTCGAGCTTGGTCGCGATCCGCTCTAACACTTTAACGAGCGCATTGCGCGCCGGTGCCCTGCTGCTGAGCTCGAAGGTGATCAACATCGGAATCTCAAGCGCGTTGTCCATCGCGGGATTGTCGGGCGCCTTAAAGGTCGCCACCCCGTGAATGGTGCCGTCTTGAGCGACTGCCACCAGGACTCCGCCGTCGCCCGCAATGAGCTTGGCCCCGGCGGTAAGCCACCAGTCCAGGTTCGCATGGAGATTTGATGAACGAACGATCGGCCAAGCCGCCGCCAGCTCGTTCGTCTTCAGCGCCCGAACGGTGAACTGCGCCACGATCGGATCTCCTTCGCCAGCGAGCCTACGGGATAACCCGTATCGAGCAATGAGGCAGATCATTCTAGCGAGTGATCTCAATCCATTGCCGTGGAGGCGGCTGGTGTTTGAAACGTCCACTCGACATTTGGATCTCTTACGCGACGGACATCCCTGCCAGGGCTGCGAAGCTCGCGGACGGGCGGTTTGCGGAGTGCTGGACTGCGAGAGGCTCGCGCAGTTCAGGAATCTCGGGTCGAAATTGCGGCTGAGGGCTGGCCAGACGCTGTTTCACGAAGGCGATCCAGCGACCCGCGTGTTCACTCTCACAATCGGCAGCCTGAAACTCTACAAGCAATTGCCCGACGGACGTCGTCAAATCGTTGGTTTCTCCGGTTCCGGCGACTTCCTCGGGATCAGCGTCGACGATGAGCATGCGTTCAGCGCCGAAGCGGTCGAGGATTCCGAGCTCTGCTGTTTTCCCCGAAGCCGCTTCGACGCATTCATCGATGAGCACCCTGTAATGGAGCATGAGCTATACCGAATGGCCGCCCATGAACTTGCGATGGCTCAGCTCCAACTTGTGCTTGTCGGCGCCAAGACCGCGACCGAGAGGGTCGCAAGCTTCTTGCTCCATCTCATCCAAAGGGTGGAGCGGGTGAGAGGTGAGAAGACGGAGGTCGTCGACCTGCCCATGAGCAGGGGGGACATCGCCGACTATCTCGGTCTCACCAAGGAAACCGTGAGCCGAGTCTTATCGACGTTCAGAGCGACCCGGCTGGTTCGCTTGCGGGCACTTCGCCAGGTGCAAATTCTCAACCGGACATTGCTCGAGCAGGTTGCGGAGAGCGACGACTGACCGCGAGGAGAGGTGACAAAAAAAGGGCCGCCGAAGCGGCCCTTTCTTAGTTGCCCCCGATCTTAGTGGCGCGTCTCCACCTTGATTGGGATCCTCTTCTTGTTCTCCACTTCCGTCAGCTTCGGCAGATGAACGGTGAGAAGACCGTCGCGGAACTCGGCAAGGCATTTCTGATAGTCGATCGAGTAAGGCAGCGGAATCTGCCGCTCGAACCGGCCATAGAACAGCTCCGAATATCCGAACTCGTCCTTCTCGCCCTTCTTCACGCCGCGGATGGTGAGCATGTCGTTGTCAAAGAACAGCTCAATGTCCTTCTCGGTCAGGCCTGGCACTTCAGCGGTGAAGACCACTTCAGTGTCGAAATCCTTGACCTGAATGACCGGCCAGTTCGCGGACGTTCCGGCGTTGCCGTAGCCGCCGTAGCGGTCATATGCGGGCGCGCGGAAGAGGTCATCGAACCAGCGCCCCATCTCGCGGCGGAAGCTCGCGAACGGGAACGGCTCGTAATCACGCCAGAAAGCAGGCATTGGTGTCTGCTGCCGGCCGAACGAGGTGACATCATGCATCGTCATCGTCTTTCCTCCTCAACCATGTCGGTCGTTCAGTCCACCGGCACCCTTCCCGGATAGCCCTGGCGCAAGCGCGCGCGATGACGGAAATCAATTGTTGCGATGATCCAGATCAAAGAGTGGTTCCGCTTCGTGGAACGCGGGCATTTCCCCAGATCCGATCGTTAGTTCCGGCAGCGGTCGAAACCGGACTCCGACGAAATCTCGGAAATCAAAGCCGCTCCATCAGGTAGCAGAGGCAGTCCTGCCTCACGATGCGCGGATCCACGGTCAGCATGGCCGGGACTGCTTGCTTCCGCAGTCTCAATTCACCGGCTCCGGTCTCGAAATAATGCTCTGCCACGTCGTGTCCGGCCTCATCGATCATCCGTAGCGGCATGCGGTGACCGGTTTCTCCGAATACCGTTCCTGGCTTCAGCTCCCGGAAATTATTCTCGTCGAGCGCCGGGTCAAAGCGAAGTTCGGCCCCGCCAGTCCCGAACCCGAAGCTAACATCCTCCCTTACTCGGACAACGCCAAGCGTGTGATAAAGGTCGAGCGGCGCGCCTTCGGTCGCGCAATCCGGCAACTCGTCGAGGTTCAGCGCTGCGTCAACGAGACGGGCGCCCGCTTCTGCGTTGGCCGCTTCGCCCGGCAGGCCACATTCGGCGGTGATGGCCGGGACTAGGCCCGCGAACGAAGCCGTCTGGGTGCCCGGAATACCGCGAAAGCAGACCACCCGAGGCGAGAACAAGGCGGCGACGCCAAGCGTATGCGGATCGAGATTGCAGACGACCGCATAATGCGGGTTGCGACCGGTATTGTTGTGCAGGTCAATGGCGGCCAAGGCGCCCCGCTCCACCACCCGCGCGTGGACTTCGGCCATTATCCGGGCCTCCACCGTATCGCCGTGGTTCAGCGCCCCAGGCCAGATTCTGTTGAAGTCCTGCTGCTCGTCCAGCCGCCGCAGCCCGTGGCGCGCCGCCTCGACGTTGCCGACCAGCAGCATCAGCGAGCGCGGAAGCGGCCGGTCCTGGTAGTCGCTGATGACGCGCTGAACCGCGCCCAGGCCCGAATCCTCATTGCCATGCAGCAGGATCGAGACGAACAGCGGCGGTCCGCGCTCTCCGGGCATCTCGATGAGTGTCGGTCCGTCTAACAGCGAATACAAACCGCGCGCGTCGCAATCGAGGAAGCCGTCGGGGAGGGCGTCGAGAATCGCCAGTCCGGTTGTCACTCCCATGTCGCTTACAGCGCCCATTCGTGGACCGGCCTTCCGGTCCTCTGGTTCTCGAGATAAGCGGCCGTCAGCTTGTGCAGGTCTCCGTGCCGATCGAAATGGGCAAGTTGCCATTCCGCGCCATTGCGACCCGAAGCCAGCCGGCATGCGAGAATGTCGAGATAGTGGCTGATGAGGTCGTCATCCATGCCTTGCGCGGCCAGCCCGTCGGCGGCCAGCGGGAGAAGCTCGCTCAGGACATCGCGGACAGGCCGCTTGCCGGCCGCGTCTAGCCAGTGGATTTCGGCGTCGAGACCCCGACGTGCGGCTTCGTAGAAATTCTGCCGCGCCACGGCGAAGGGCAGCTGCCCTTCGGCATCGTCGAGCTTGCGCGCAAGCATATGGACGGCCCCGAAAAAAAGCGCCGCATTGGCCATCATGTCGGATACGCTCGGCCCCGCCGGCAGCACTCGCTGCTCGATCCTGATATGAGGCGTACCGTCTTGATCGAACCCGACAATTGGCCGGATCCAACGCCAGATCGTGCCGTTCTGAAGGCGCAGGCAGGAGTAGCATCGCACCGGGTCTCCGGCCGGAACCGGGAGCAGGACCTGATAATCCCTCAAATTTTCCTCGAACAGCTCGGTGATGTCCTCCCCGACATAGGCGGTGCCCAAGGTCACGCGCTGCGGGCCGTGGGTCTGCTGGAGGGCCTGCTCGAAGATTGGGATGCGCGTTTCCTTCCAAAGCGCCTGGCCGAACAGGAAAGGTGAGTTGGCCGCAATGGCGACGAGCGGCGCGCTCAAGACGACCGACGCATCGTAGGTGCGCGAGATAACTGCCGGCGACACTTGCAGGTGGAGCTGGAAAGAAGTGGTGGCCGCCTCAAGCATGACATCCTTGAAGCAGGCGAGGAAATGGTCTGCGCCGGGCGAAGCACCACTGATGTCGATATTCAGCGGCATGCCGCCCCTAAGCCGCATCGATTCGCGGTTGAGCGCGGAATAGCGATGGGACGGGGTCATCGCCTCGAGCGAAAGGTCTTGCTGGCGAAGGGTCGGCAAGGTGCCGATGGCGATGACCGTATCGACATCTTCGTGCGCGTTGGTGGCGCAGCGCCGCATCGTCTCGGACAGATGCGCATGCATGCGCTGAAAGGAGCGCCCCTCGATCCGTTCGACTGGTGAGTTGATCTCGATATTGAATTGCGACAGCTCCGCGACCACTGACGGATCCGCTAGGCGTTCGAGGAAGGATTGGTTGTGCGGGGCCGGGAAAAAATTGTGGTCGATCAACCAGACTTCGAGCTCCAGGCCGATGAATGGGCCGGCGTTCGAGCATTGGCCGGCCGCAAAGGTCTCGCGCAGCGACCCGGTCTCTTGCGCCAACCGGCTTCGAAACCGTGCGAAATCCTCTTCGGAAAACTCGCGAGCCCTGATTGCCTGGCCCATGCCCCCCACTTTCTGTGAGAGTATAGTCAGGAATGCGCCAGTGTCCGCAATGGGTCGAAAGCGGACATTAGGATGCCAGTACTGATCGGCCGCATCATCACTGAACCATTTGGGCGGCCCTAGGAACTTACCGGCTCTCTGATGGCGACACTTGGAGCGCCATTCAAACGAAGCTTGCAAGTGCGAGGGCACTATGACGGAACCCAGGCCGGTTGGGGGCGTGCGCGTGTCGCGACGCGATTTCATTTTCACTGCTGCCGTCGGAACTGGAGCTATTATTGGTGCCGCAGCCTCACCTGCGGCGGGCTCGAACAAGGCATCACAAAAGGCGGTCCAGTATCAACCGATACCCAAGGCCGGTCAGCGTTGTGCGATCTGCAAGAACTTTGCATTGCCGGCGTCGTGCACGCTGGTCGACGGCCCGATTTCACCCGCCGGTTGGTGCATGCTCTACCAAATCAAGAAGTAGGCGCCCTAGAACGCGATCCAGGTAAACACCCTCAAGACATCGTTATCGGACGCGTTCGCGCCTGCACCGTCGAAATTGTGCCGGCGACCGTTGAACTTGCCGTAGACGGTGTACTGCGCGCCGATGCGGGCATTCGCGCGCGGGCCAAGTGGCGAATTGCCGGCGGGCCAGAACGTGTAATCCACCTGGCCCATGATGCCGTTGCTGTCGGGCCGTCCATTGCCGTCGAAGACATTTTCGTTGCGCGAGCCGGTGATGCTGAAAGGGGACAGCGTAAAGCCGATCTTGTCGCGCAAGGTGTAGCGGGCAGCTCCGCGAATTTCGGTCAGGTGATAGCGCCCGCAACCAACGTCGCTACCATCGCCGATCAAAAGGAGTGCGCAGCTCGCGCGGAGATTTGCGCGCTCGCGCTCGTACCGCAGGTTGAGAGAGATCGTGTCGCTCGACTTGGTGGTCTTCTGCCACGACGCGTCGAGCCCGAGGTCGGTGTAGCGATCGGTTAAGCCGCTCGACCGGTCCCGGCCCGGGAACAAGGCAGCCTTCAGGGCACTGGCGCCGATCTCAGCCGTACCGCCGCCGAGATCCGTCTGGAATGCCACCCGGCCGTAAGGTGCGACGCCGTGGAGCGACCCCGGATCGAACGGGTCGGAGCCGAGCCACGAAAGCGTGCCGCGCGACGGGCTCGTATATGCACCCGCCTCGAGATAGGCCTTGTGCGCGATCCAGGCATAGGCTGTCAGCCCGATCACGCTCTGCGCCAGTGAATCGTCGATCAGCGGCGCGGCGTCGGGCGTCGGCGACGTCTCGGTGTCGGTAAACGGGAAGCCCCACGCGGGCAGCGAGTTCCACGCATCCTGGACTGTGGGACTGTTGTTCAAGGACAACCCGAACGTCGCATCCTCGCCGAAGACCTTGCCTGTCGTCACCGCTCGAAGATCGAGATTGTCCCAGGTGAAATGCTTGTCGATGCCCTCATAGGTAAGCTCGGCAAAGCCCCCGAAGTGCGTGCCGAGTCCGCCGGCAACGAACACGGCAGCCTCGTCCAGCGTCACATTGTCGTTCTTGCTGAGATGCTCCGGCGCCGGATCCTGGTCCTTGCGCGTATGGGTGAGCGAGGCGATGGCCATTGCCGCCAGCGGGACTGATGCGTGCGCGCGCAAAGTGTAGCCATTGAGCTTGAACTCGCGGCCGAACGGCGTCAGCTCGGGCCCGAACCCGCCGACATGACAGGATTTGCACGGCTGGCCAGTCTGCTGAGCGAAGGCCGGGACAGCTTTCGCAGCGCGGGGCGAAGTCAACGTTGCTCCAGCGATGAGGCAGGCGCCAAGGGCCCAGACTCCGCCAACGATGCGATAACAGGTTGAACGGTCAAAGGCGGTGCCGCAAGATTCCTGGACCGGCATGCTGCGCTCCCCTCCCGGGGTCTCATTGTGCAAGTCACCGGGCTGAGGTTTTGATAGAGGCTCGCGGTGGCATGCCTTCGTGCCGGCCACGGCGGATTTGGTTCATTGAGGGCGAGAGTCCGCAATGGGTGGAAAGCGGACACTGCGAACCATTCTTCGAAGGCATCGACATATAGCCGATTGGGGTCTGTTGGGGGTAGGCCGGAACTCGGCTAAGAAACTCTGTTATCAAGCGAAATTTCGCAGTAATCGTAAGTTCGAGGAGCCGCTCGGACTCCGGCAAACTGTGTCGAAGCGGAAGCAGCCAGATCGCTGAATTGCTGATCGGCCGGGTGAGGAGCGGAGGAGAGACGGTATGGCGACTGCGACTTGGACAGACCTGGTCGTACCTGCGGGCCAGGTCTTCACCTACACCGTTAATACGGACAATTACTACACTGCGGCGTTGCTGATGGGCGGCGATGGAGACACCGCGGCCGCCGTCGAACCTTCAATCTACATCTACGGAACCGTCCAGCTTGCTGATCCGGTAAATTACAATTTCGAGTGCATGTTCGTCTTCACGACAATCCTGCCGTGGACTCACGCGACGATCCAGAACTACGGCACCATTACGATCGATTTCCCCAATTCCGCGGAATCTCGTGCTTTCTCAGCCGTCGACGAAAGCCCTGACCTTATCAACGCAGGCACGATTTACGTTCGCGGACTCCATGATGCCCAGGCATATTGGACCGGCGGTTCACCGGACATAACGAATACCGGCACTGGGGTGATTCATGTGGTCGCCGAGCAGAGTGCCGTAGCCCTCAGCTTCTATCACGGGTCCGGCACGATCACGAATGCCGGACAAATCATTGCGGAAAGCACAAAGATTGCCCCGGGAGCGTGGGACGCCGCGACCGGAATCGTGGTCGGAACGAGCGGTTTTGGATCGCTCCACCTCGTCAACAGCGGGTTGATCCAGGCGACCGACATAGACCCTGCGAACCTGTCGAGAGCGATCGATCTCGGTAACCAGTCAGCTGGGTCGATAGAGAACTACGGTACGATCCGCGGCGAGTACGTTATCTTCGAGAATACTTGGAATCCGGCCCCGCCGTTCGGTTTTGTTATGGTCCACAACACCGGAACAATGGACGGCAAGATTCATCTGGACGGCAGCAATGACGTGGTCGTGAATGAAGGCACGATCACCGGATCCATCTCCCTCGGCCTTGGCGCCGACGTCTACATAGGAATTACTTCGGTCAGCGCCGATGTCGTCGATGGCGGTGCAGGCGACGATTTTCTGTTCGGCCGCGCGGGGAACACCTTCACTGGCGGCGCGGGACGCGACTTCTTCGCTTTCGCCTCCAGCCAGGGTGCCGCGACGATTACGGATTTCACCAGCGGCACGGACATAATCGACCTGCGCCGCTTCGCGCCCATCTCGGTGGCGATCCAGGGCTCGGACGTTACTGCGACGAACGCCTCTGGAACGCTCGTCATCCATGCATCGGGGGCGGTCGCCGCGTCCGATGTTCTAACTTCGGGTGGATCGACCAGTGGGACGTCCGCCGATGATATCTTGGTTGCAGGCCTGAACGCCGCCACAATGTCCGGCGGCGACGGCAATGATTTGCTCGTCGGCAGCGATCAGGGCGACACCCTCGACGGCGGAGCTGGAATTGACCGGATGGTCGGAGGAGCCGGGGACGACCTTTATGTCGTGACCGACCCAGGCGACACGGTGGTCGAGCTACCCGGCGGCGGCATCGATGAAATCCGCGAGGACGGTCCGGCGTGGGTCACCCTTCCGGCGAACGTCGAACGCCTGACGATGACCGGCCTGTGGGCGATCAACGGCTGGGGGAACGAGCTGGACAATGTCATCGTGGGCAATGCCGCCTCGAACGTCCTCAGCGGCGGGGACGGGAACGACACGATTTACGGTGGACCGAGCGACGGCGCCGACACGCTCGACGGCGGAACGGGTGCGGACATCCTGGTCGGCGGCACCGGCAACGACCGTTACCTGGTCGATCAGCAGGGCGACGTGATCACCGAGAACGCTGGCGAGGGCGAGGACATGGCGATCCTGCGCGCCAGCTACACGCTCGGCGGCGGGGTCAGCGTCGAGGTGATGACCACGGTCAATGCTTCGGCGACGACCGCGATCAACCTTGTCGGCAACGAGCTCGCGCAGAGCCTGTACGGCAATGCCGGCAACAATATCCTGATGGGTAACGGCGGCGTCGATTACCTCGCCGGGGGAGCGGGCAACGACACCTATTATGTCGATATCTCGGACACGATCGCGGAAAGCGTGGGCGGCGGCGACGACATGGTCGTGGTTCCGGTCAGCTACACCCTTGCCAGCGGAATCGAGATCGAGACCCTGGTCGCGTGGCTCCAGGATTCGACCGACCCGGTCAACCTCACCGGCAACGAGTTCGGGCAGAGCCTGTATGGCAGCCAGGGCGTCAATTCGCTGAACGGCGGCGCCGGCAACGACTATCTGGTCGGGCTCGGCGGCAACGACTTCCTGCTGGGCGGCGCCGGCAACGACAATATGGCGGGCGGCCAGGGCAACGATATTTATTATGTCCAGGACAGCGGCGACCAGATCTTCGAGAATGCCGGCGAGGGCGACGACCTTGCCGTCTGCTTTGCCAGCTTCACGCTGGGAGCGGGCCAGAGCGTCGAGACCCTCTCGGCGAACGAAGGGTCGGGCGCGATCAGCCTCAGCGGCAACGCGCTCGGCCAGAGCATTTACGGAAACAGCGCGGCCAATGTGCTCACCAGCGGCGGCGGGGCCGATTATCTGGTCGGCGGCGCGGGCAACGACACCTTCGTTCTGACCAATGCCGCGGGCATCGCCACCGTCGCCGACTACACTGCCGGCGATGTGGTCGATCTCAGCCAGTATCTGTCGGTCGCCAACGGCACGAACATTGTTACGGGCGGCTATGTGCGGATTACCGCCGCGGGCCAGTTGCAGGTCGATGCCAACGGCGGCGGCGATGCCTTCGTTACGGTCGGCAACGTCTCGGGCTCGGGTTCGGTCACGATCCGCTACCTTGCCGACGGGAACGCCACCGACCTCAGCGTCGCTCGCTCGGCCAGCCAGAGCATGATGATCACCAAGGATGCCGCCGGCGATACCGCCCAGCACGATCAGGCATTCAGCCCGATCGCGATCGACGGCGGG
>Ga0068862_100003482_pt1 | contig 13531 bp, 10 predicted proteins | sample KBSSwiS52_FD_66598 | JGI IMG/M metagenome (GOLD analysis project Ga0068862, IMG submission 66598) | Switchgrass rhizosphere microbial communities from Kellogg Biological Station, Michigan, USA - KBS Switchgrass S5-2 | ecosystem: Host-associated > Plants > Roots > Rhizosphere > Soil ... | reverse complement strand
CGACGATTTCGCGGTCGAAGACTTGGCGGTCGACGACTTCGAGCCTAACGACTCGGCCCCCGCGCTCGCTTTCGTGCTGATGGGTGGCGGCGGACTCTGACCGGCGGCGGACGCCGCGACCAACGCGGACGCTAGGAGAAAACGTGCGATCGACGACTGCAATGCGCTTGCTCGACGTGAGGGGAGGCATGACGCGACGCGGTGCATCCGCGCGGCGTCGCACGGCGTCTCCGGGCTCATGATAGCCGCGTGACGCCGGATGACGAATACCCCTCACGCCTCGCCACGAGCCTTCGCCTACCGCTCGTGAGTAATCGCGACTCCTGGGCGTTACCGGAAGAGCCGAAACTTCCCCGAGATCGCCCCGCTGCAGCTGTCACTGATCTCGACCGTCCCGGCCGCCTTGTCACCACCCTTCTCGACCGTCCCCTTGCCGGCGAACGTTCCCGTGCAACCGCGGTCCTTGTCGGCGTATTTCGCCGTGTAGGTTACCGAGTCCCCAAACGTCTTACCCGTGACGTCAGCGATGACGTTGCTGGGCGACGTGAAGGTGAACGCCCCGGAGAACGCGCCCTTGGCTCCCGCGGTTGCCTTCGCGGTTCCCGTATACGTCTGGTCCTCGATCGCGAACTCGACATTGTAATCGCCGTTAAGATCCGACGCTGCGAACCCGACGACGCTTGCGGAAACGGCGACTGCGGCTGCAACGCGGGTCACGATGTGGAGCGACATGGGCTCGGTCCTTTGTTTGAGATCGGGTTGATCGGTTTCGACAGTCTACGGTGCCGCAACGGTTTCCGTGTCATGCTCCAGCCAGTTCGTGACCGCCGTCGGGATCACGAGGTTCGAGCAGTACCCATCGATCGTTGTTGACGCCGAAGGTTCGAGCCCTACCTTGAAATCATGACTGGACCATCTGGTCTACCTGCCGACGACTCGCTCCACATCACCAAGCGACGGCTTCTCGACGTCGGATTGGCGACGCTCCTCGAACGTGGATACAACGCGACCGGCATCCAGGATCTGCTGGTAGCCACGAACGTCCCCAAGGGATCGTTCTACCATCACTTCGGGAGCAAGGAAGACTTCGCGCTACAGGTCATCGACCGGTACGTGGCGGAAGTGCATGTGCTGCTCGACCAATCGCTTGGAGAGCTCGACCGGGCGCCGCTCGATCGCGTGCGCTTGTTCTTCGAGCGACTGCTTGCCCTCTATGCGAGCCAGGGCTACCTCGGCTCCCTGATCGGGATCCTTGGCCAGGAGCTCGCCGCGGTGAGCACGGCGTTCCGCCGTCGAATCGAGGCGGCGTTCGATGGAATTGCGCGTCGGCTCGCCGAACCGCTCGAAGAAGCGCGACGTCGCGGCGACATGCCGTCCGAGAACGATCCGATGCTGACGGCAACCCTCCTGATCGACTGCTGGGAGGGTGCCGCCATGCGGTCGCGACTGCTTCGGAGCCCCGTTCCGCTCGAAGCGGCGCTTGGTACCGCGTCGCGTGGCGTGCTGACCTAGCTCCCGAGCGCCGCCATGAACGCCCGCGCCCTCGTCGGCGCCGGGCCGGGCGAGTGCGGAGCGGTACCTCCCGCTACCGCTTCCACGGTCAACGCAATGAAGGTCGGCCCCGGCGCATCGATCATGCGTCGGGCGTTCGCGCCCCACTCCGCCGCGTCGCTACACTCGAAGACCGAGTCGAAGCCGCATGCACGCGCGATCGCCGCGAAGTCCGCCGGCCGAGTGCCCATCCGGCCGGCCGCCGCACCGGCGGTGGGCTGCTGGCCCGTGACCTCATAGACGCCGTTGTCGAAGACAATGACGACGAGGTTCGGCACCCGCGCCGCGACGATCGACGCCAGCGAGCCGAGGTTCATGAGCAGCGAGCCGTCGCCCATGCACGCGATGACGCGGCGCTCCGGACGCGCAAGCGCCATCCCCAAACCGATGGACGTGCCGTGACCCATCGCTGACGGCACGAGCACGAAGTCGAGCGGGTGAAGATCGCCGAACTTCATCCACTCGCGTGCCGAGCCCATGGTGGGTATCACGATCTCGTCGTCGCGCCGGTTGGCGCGCAGCACCTCGAGCGCCCGGACCAGCGGCATGGCCGCACCGGGCGGGTCGTGAGCCACGTTCATCGTCATTCGGCGATGAGCGCCGCGCCGGGGCGCTCGCCCGCGCGACACTCGCGAAAGTGCGTGCCGATGTCCGCGAGCTGCCCGGGCGACGTGATGAGCCGGTACTCGATGCGCCACGCGTCCAGCACGGGCTCCGTGAACACGAGGCACGTGTCGCCGGGAAGCTTCGCCTGATCGAGGAAGCTCCGGTACCCAATGATGGAAAAGATCGGAAGCTTCCAGTCGTGGAGGGCATTTCGCAGCGCATCACCCGACTCGAACAGGCCGGTGCACTGGATCATCACGACCGGCGTCGCGCCGCCGAGGTGCAGCCCGGCAGCGACCTGCCACGCTTCACCTTCGCGACACACGCGGATGAGGCGAACCCGCGGAGAGCGCTCGATCGAGGACTCCCAGCGACCGATCGTACTGTCGGGAACCGTGATCACGTGTGTGACACCAAGCTCCTCGAGCAGCGAGGAGATCTGTTCGCCTGAGAACACTTCGGTCGCCGGCCGCGTTAGAGGAATGAGGCGCGGTAGGGTATGCCGCGCGCGTGCCCGGGGTCAAGCGAACCAGAGACTGTCGCCGTGTGGTTGCGACCGGCATGTCACTGGGCGACAATCCCGTCGCGGGCGTCACCATGGCTCGACCGATCCGACCGATCTCGAGCGATCACCGCAGTCTCCTCACCAGGAGCCAGCCATGAGCATCCTTCGCGTCTGCTCCGGTTTCGCCGTTCTGCTGGCCGGGACCGCCGGCAGCAGTCGCCAGCCAGCCGCCACATACGACGTCGACGCGATTCGCTACGCGACCGTCGCCGGCTTCCCGGTTCGCGGGCTCGTTGCCGGCGCCGACACGAGCCGCCGAATGGACATCGCCATGGCCGTCTGGCTGGTTCGCGGTACCGGTCGCACGGTCCTCGTGGACGCCGGATTCTATCGCGACAAGTTCGTGCGGCGCTGGAAGCCCGTCGACTTCAGCTCTCCCGCCGCCGCGGTGCAGCGCGCCGGGGTGCGTCCGGAGGACGTCACCGACATCATCGTCTCGCACATCCATTGGGATCATGCGGACGGCGTCGATCTCTTCCCTAACGCGCGCGTGTGGATCCAGAAGGACGAGTATCATCACCACATTGGCCCGCTGGGCGAGCCGCGCGACCGCGCAGTCGACTCGGCCGACGCCACGATGTTCGCGTCACTGTCGAAGCGCGGTCGTGTGCAGCTCGTGAACGGCGATTCGACCGAGATCATTCCCGGCATCACGGTCTTCACGGGCGGCAAGCACACGTTCGGGTCGCAGTACGCGACGGTCCGCACGAAAAACGGAACCGTCGTCATCGCGTCGGACAATCTCTATCTCTACGAAAACCTGGACCGCCACCGCCCCATCGCGCAGACGCTCGACTCGCTTTCGAACCTGCGGGCCCAGGAGCGGATGATGCGGCTCGCGTCGAACCCTCGCCTCATCGTGCCGGGCCACGACCCCGACGTATTCGTTCGGTTCGCCAAGCCAGGGAACGGCATCGCTCGCATCGAATAGCCTGGCCCTTCTCCGCTCTCCCGAGCCGATCCCATGACGAGATTCGCGATCCTCACGGCATGCGCCCTGGCGGCATGCTCGCCGCCCGCGGGGCCATCCTCGGCGCCGACGCTCGCGCCCGACATCGGCCGCCGTCTCGTTGCCGAGCATGGCGTCGTGACGTCGGCACATCCGCTCGCCTCGGAAGCGGGCGCCGAGGTGCTGCGGCAGGGCGGAAACGCGGTGGACGCCGCCGTCGCGACGGCATTCGCGGTCGGGGTGGCGGAGCCCGAGATGTCGGGCGTTGGTGGCGGCGGCGCGATGCTCATCTGGCTCCAGCGCGAGCGGCGCGCGGAGTTCCTCGATTTCTATCCGGCGCAGCCGGTCGCCGCGTTCCGACGGGTTCGTGCGACGCGTGCCGATTCGACCGCGCCACTCCGCGTCGTTGCTGTTCCGGGGAACGTCGCGGGGCTGCTCGAGGCGCATGCAAAGTACGGCAAGCTCTCGCGTGAGGCAGTGATGGCGCCGGCCATTCGCCTCGCGGAACAGGGCTTTCCGCTCTACCAGGTGCTCGCCGACATGGTGCAGCGCGACTCCGCGCGTCTCGCACGCAACACCGTTGCGCGCGCGATCTACCGGCCGAATGGCACTCCTCTTGGCGTGGGAGAGCGGGTGCGGAACGCGGAGCTCGCGGTGGTACTGCGGCGGATCGCGGCGGAGGGACGCAAAGGGTTTTATGAGGGCGAGACGGCTCGTCAGCTCGTCGCAAAGTTGAACGAGGGCGGACATCCGCTGACGCTGGAGGACCTCGCGGCGTACGCGCCGAACTGGCGACGCCCGCTCTGCACCGTCTACCGCGGACGTGCGGTGCTGTCTGCGCCGCCGCCGCAGGGTGGCCTCCAGGTGCTGCACTCGCTCAAGCTGCTCGAGCCGTTCGACCTCGTGGCGATGGGATATCCCACGCGGTCCGCGGAGGCGTTCGATGTCTTCGCATCGGCGATGCGGGCGGGCCAGCAGATGTCCCGACTGAACGACGACCCGCGATGGGTGATGATCCCCGCGCGCGGGCTGATCTCATCGGGATACGCGGCGCGGTGGAAATCGGACGTGGGGGTGAAACGCGCGATCGATTCGCTCCCGACTCCGGACCCGCGCGCATTCGACAGCGCGGCCGTGCCGGGGCAGTGCCAGCCGCACGCACCGTTCTCGGGGGCCAGTGCGGTCGCGACCGACGCCGGTCAGGACGCGGCCGGGAAGCCTAACGACGCCGGCGGCGAGACGACACACATCTCGGTCGTCGACACCGATGGCAACGCCGTGGCGGTCACGGTCACCAACAGCTCCGTGTTCGGCTCGGGCGCGGCCGTCGCGGGATTCTTCCTCAACGACTCGGGGATCCGGTTCTTTCGTCCGGACGACCTCGATCGCGCGGGGGCGCCGGCGTGGCGCACGCGGCAGACCACGATCGCACCGACGATCGTGCTCGATGGCGATCGAGTGAAGATGGTCGTCGGGTCGCCCGGCGGTGGGCGCATTCCGCTCGCGATGATGCAGGCCATGTCCTACGTCCTCGACTATCGGCTCGACCCACTCGAGGCCCTGCGCATGTCGCGCATCTACCCGCAACGCGTCGGTCGAGTCGTCGAGCTCGAGGGCGCGTTCGACCCATCGGCGCTGGAAGGCGTACGCGGCATGGGCTATCAGCCGACCGCGCAGTCATTCGGCTACGCTCGGCTCTATCTCATCGTGCGCGAGGGCAATCGATGGGTGGGCGCTGCGGATCCACGTCATGACGGGCAGGTGCGAGGATACTGAAGAGCGGGAGACGGGAGACGGGAGACGGGAGACGGGAGACGGGTAGCGGGTAGCGGGTAGCGGGTAGCGGAGACAAAAGGGGGAGGCAAGGTCAACGCTCGTCGGCTCACGCCAGGAGATTCGTCATGCTGATCGGGACAGGACGCGTCGTTCGTCGCTCGCTTTGGCTGATCGGTGTCGGCGTCACGGTGACGGCACTCGAGGCGCAGGCACCCGCCGGTGGCACCAGTCGTCCGATGATCAACGCGTCGAGCGACCCATTGCTCGCACCGTTTCGCTTCCGATCGATCGGCCCGGCGAGCATGGGTGGTCGCATCGACGACATCGAAGTGGCTACGAGCAATCCGAACATCGTCTACATCGGCTACGCGACCGGCGGTGTCTGGAAGTCGGAGAACAACGCGACGACGTTCGAGCCGGTGTTCGACACGTACGGCTCGGCGTCCATCGGCGACATCGCGATCCACCCGACGAATGCGAACGTGGTGTACGTCGGGACGGGCGAAGCGAACAATCGCCAGACGTCCACGTTCGGCGATGGGATCTACAAATCGACCGATGGCGGCAAGACCTTCACGCACATCGGACTGCGCGAGACGCAGACGATCGCCCGGATCGTGATCGATCCGCGAAATCCGGAGGTCGTCTACGTTGCCGCCACGGGCCACCTGTTCGGGCCTAACGCCGATCGCGGCGTCTACAAGACGTCGGATGGGGGCAGGACGTGGGCGAAGGTGAAGTACGTGGATGAACAAACCGGCTTCACCGACATCGCGATCGACCCGTCGAACAGCAGCATCCTGTATGCGGCGAGCTATCAACGCCGGCGGCTGGGGTGCTGCTTCAACGGCGGCGGTCCCGGCAGCGCGTTGTGGAAGACCGAGGACGCCGGCCGCACGTGGACGAAGCTCACGGGCAACGGGTTGCCGCCAGGCACGTACGGGCGCATCGCGATCGACGTCGCGCGGTCGAACCCGAGCGTCGTGTATGCACAGATCGATGCCGGCGAGAGCAACACGATCTCGCTCGCGCGCGGCGGCGCACCGACGGCCGCGAACTCCGAGGCAACGCCTGGGCCGCCGGTCCCGCCCGGGAACCCGCCGGGCGGCCAGCCGGGGAATCCGGCGGCTCCGCCTGGGGGCGGCGGAGGCGGAGGGTTCAACTGGTGCAACACGGCCGGACCGGGCGGCGGGTTCCCGGCGTTAGGCGGCGGAGCTGGCGGGCAGGCCGCTGCCGCACCCGCACCCGCACCCGCACCCGCACCCGCACAGCGGACGCCTCCGGCGCTCGATCCGTCGCGAGGGGGCATCTTCCGCTCGACGGACAAGGGCCGGAGCTGGACGCACGTCACGAACTGCAACGCGCGGCCCATGTACTTCAGCCAGCTGCGCGTCGACCCGTCGAACGAGAACACGCTCTACGTCGCCGGCCTTCCGGTCGCCAAGTCACTGGATGGGGGCAAGACATTCGCGACGCTCGATGAGGTGGGAGGGAACGGCGCGCCGGGCCACGTCGATCAACACGCGATCTGGATCGATCCCAGGAACCCGAACCACGTCATGATCGGCAACGATGGCGGGTTGGACATCAGCTGGGATCAGGGGAAAACGTGGGACTTCGTGAACACGATGGCGACGGCACTCGCGTACGTCGTCACGGCAGACATGCGCCGCCCGTACTTCGTCTACATCGGGCTGCAGGACAACGGCAGTTGGGGCGGGCCAAGCACGACGCGGTCGCGGCTCGGCATCCTGAACTCGAATTGGTTCCGGGTCGGTGGCGGCGACGGGTTCTACACGGCCGTGGACCCGACGGACTATACCGTCGTCTACACGGAGTCGCAGAACGGCAACGTGAATCGCTACGATCTCCGCACCGGACGCACGCAAAGCATCCGCCCGCGCGCTCCTGCCCGACCCGGTGCACCCGCTGCTGGCGGCGGAGGGGGGGGTGGTGGTGGTGGCGGCGGCCCGGGTGGCGGTGGCCAGCCTAACGTTTCGAACGCCGCGGCCGGTGACGCGTACCGCTTCAACTGGAATACGCCGTACATCCTTTCCCCCCACGACCCGAAGACGGTGTGGCTCGGCGGCAATCGGCTGTTCAAGTCGACGGACCGGGGCAACACGTGGACGGCGAGCGCCGACCTGACGAAGCAGGTAGATCGCGCGACGATCGAGATCATGGGCGTCGCCGGGGATCGCACGATGCTGTCGAAGCACGACGGTGTCACCGCCTTCAGCACCATCACGGCGGTGTCGGAGTCGCCCGTGACCGCGGGTGTGGTGTGGGTGGGGACCGACGACGGAAACCTTCAGGTGAGCCGAGACGGCGGGGCGACGTTCACCGAGGTCGGGAAGAACCTGACCGGTCTCCCCCGGAGCCACATGCACTGGATCTCTCGCATCGATGCGTCGCACTTCGACGGCGGGACGGCCTACGTCGCCGTCGACGGCCATCGAAGCGACGATCTCAAGCCGTACGTCTTCGTGACGAAGGACTTCGGTGCGACGTGGCAGAGCGTGACCGGCAATCTCCCCACCTACGGAAACGTCCAGGTCGTGCGCGAGGACCCGAAGAATCGCGATCTCCTGTATGCCGGGACGGAGTTCGGGCTGTTCGTCTCGACCAACGGCGGACGCGAGTGGAAGAAGTTCATGAACGATCTGCCGACGGTCCGCGTGGATGACATCCTCGTGCATCCGCGCGACGCGGACCTCATCGTCGCGACGCACGGACGCAGCGTCCTGATCGCGGATGACATCACGCCACTGCAGCAGCTCACGCCGGCGGTGCTCGCGCAGGACGCGGCGCTGTTCGACATCCGACCAGCGGTCGCCTACCTCAACGATCTGACGCTCGCGCAGCAGATCGGTGGTCAGAAGACGTTCGTCGGGGAGAATGCCGCGCGCGGTACGGCGATCAACTACTATCTCAAGGCTCCCGCGACCGGCGACGTGAAGATCTCCATTGCCGACGGAAGCGGACGCGTCGTCCGCACCATCGACGGGACGAAGGCGGCCGGGATCAATCGAGTCGTCTGGAACCTCGCGCCCACGCCGCGTGCCGGCGCCGGCGCCGGTGGTGGTGGTGGTGGTGGTGGTGGTGGTGGCGGTGGCGGGAACATTCCGAGCGTCGACCCGGGACAGTACACGGTGACGCTCACCGTGTCCGGACGGACGCTGTCGAAGCCACTGGTCGTGCTCGAGGACCAGTGGATGCGCGAGCGATAACGACGAGGAGCGGTCGCGGGTAACTTTCTGGCATGATCGACGACGCCACCCCGCGGCCGCTTCCCGTCCTGCGCGCCATGGTCGACGTGCTCGACCGCGACCTCCTGCAGATCGTCGTGCGCCGGATGGCGCTCGTCGGCGAGATCGCGGCGTACAAGCGCCAACACGGCCTTCGCATCCGCGATGTGCAGCGCGAACGCGAGATCCTCGAGGACCGCTGCGACCGCGCCGAATCGATGGGGCTTCCGCGCGGCGAGATCGAATCGGTGTTTCGCGTGCTGATGCGAGCGAGCCGCGAGCACCAGGCATCGCTGCGCGCGGAGCTGCCGTACGAAACGGAGGCGCGGACGGTGGCCGTCATCGGCGGGCACGGCCGGCTGGGCGCGGTCATGGTCCGCATGTTCGGCGACCTCGGGCATCAGGTGATCGTCGCCGACGTCGATACGCCGCTTGGTGCCGGCGACGCCGCATCCGTGGCCGACGTCGTCATTGTCAGCGTGCCGATCGACGCGACGGAAGATGTCATTCGGGTCGTGGGGCCGCGGGTGCGCGAGGACGCGTTGCTCATGGACGTCACGAGCATCAAGGAAGCGCCGGTAGCCGCAATGCTCGAGGCGACGCGCGCGAGTGTCGTCGGCACGCACCCGTTGTTCGGGCCTAACGTGCATTCACTGCAGGGGCAGCGCGTCGTGGTGTGCCGGGCGCGCGGCGAAGAGTGGGCGAACTGGGTGGTGCGAATGTTTCAGGCGCGCGGGCTCAGCGTCCAGGAGACGTCACCAGCGCACCACGATCGGATGATGGCCGTCGTGCAGGTGCTCACGCACTTCCAGACGCAGGTGCTCGGGCTGACGCTCGCGCGGCTCGGGACATCGCTCGAGGATACGCTGCGGTTCACGTCGCCGGCGTATCTCATGGAGCTCTACGTCACGGCGCGCCACTTCGATCAGTCGCCCGAGCTCTACGGACCGATCGAGATGCGCAATCCGGCCACCGCCCACGTGACGTCCGCGTTCGGCGCCGCCGCCGCGGAGGTTGCCGGCATTCTGGCCGCGGCCGACCGCGACCGGTTTCGCGCCCTGTTCGAGGAAGTCCGCGAGTTCTTCGGGCCGTTCACGCACGAGGCGCTGGAGCAATCCAGCTTCCTCATCGACCGGCTGGTCGAGCGCCAGTGATGGTCGACGTCTCGCGACTGGTTCGCTGATGGCTCGCGAGCTGGCGCTGATCGAGGCGCCGAGCACCCTGGGATTGGCACCACCGGCTCCCGGCACGGAGCCCGGGGCGCGGCACATGGCTCGAGTGCTTCGCGAGCTGGGCCTGCGCACGACGCTCGGCGCCATCGATGCGGGCGAAGTCGTTCCGCCGCAGTACGGGGCCGAGCGCGATGCTGCCACGGGCATCAGGAACGTGCGCGAGATCGCCGACTACAGTGCCACGTTGGCCGGTGCCATCGGCGGGCAGCTCGACGCGGGGCGATTCCCTGTCGTCGTCGGCGGAGACTGTTCCATCCTGCTCGGCAGCCTGCTGGCGTTGCACCGGCGCGGGCGGTACGGGCTGGTGTTCGTGGATGGCCACCAGGACCTCCAGACCCCGCAGATCTCGCGGACGGGCGGCGCGGCCGGCATGGACCTCGCGCTCGCGGTCGGCATCGGCCCGACGATGCTCACCGCGTTAGGTGGCGGCGGGCCGCTCGTGCGCGCGTCTGACGTCTCGATGATCGGACCGCGCGACAATCCCGCCTGGTATGCGGGCGACGACGTCGCCCGAGCGCGCGATGCGATGCAGGTGCTCCTTCTCGCTGACCTGCGCCGCATGGGAATGGCGGCGGCTGGCGACGCGGTGGCGGCTCGCCTCGATCGCCCCAGGCTCGCCGGGGCGTGGATTCACTGCGACGTCGACGTGCTGAACGACGACGTGATGCCCGCAGTGGATTCCCGTCAACCGGACGGGTTGTCGTACGACGAGCTGGATGCCCTGCTCCGCCCGATCCTCGACTCGGGCGTCGTGGTCGGCATGCACCTGACGATCTACGATCCGGATCGCGATCCCGATCTCGTCGCCGGCCGAGCGCTGGTGGCCGGCGTGGGCCGGCTCTTTCGTCGTTAGGCGCTCGGGCAGGCTGCAGGTGGTTCGCCGAGCTACCACGCAACTCATCGAGAACAGCCAATTTTGAACCGCGGAGAACGCGGAGGGCGCCGACGGATCCCTCCGCGTCCTCTGCGACCTCGGCGGTTGATTTGTTTGATGTTGTTTCACACCTGGGTTCCCGGCGACGCGGTCACCCCTCAACATCACCGTACATCCCGGAAATTCTCGAAGAACCTTTCAAAAGGGGGGACGGGCAGTTTTCTGCGAAATCTGCGTATTCTGCGCGTGCTGCGTTCCGCAGTTCTGACTTACCGAGTGCCTTGCGTGCTCAAAACGTACCGAGTGGGGGAGTTCGGGCGAACCACCCAACCCAGGTGGGACGCCGGTCGACGCCTAACGCGCGTACAACCGCGCCGCGTTCCCGCCGAGAATCCCTGCTTTGGCCGCGTCCGGGATGTCGAGACCGCGGATGCTCGACAACATCGACGGAATGCTCCCGATCTGGTGCGGGTAGTCGCTGCCCGCCAGGATGTGGTCGGCGCCGGCGAAGTCGATCGCCAGCCGGAGCGCCCGCGGGTCGAAGTTCACCGTGTCGTAGTACCAGGTCTTGAGGTACTCGCTCGGCGGCCGGTCGATGTTTCGCCGGCACTCGGCAAAGTTGTGGAAGCCGCGGTCGAAGCGCTCCGCCATGTATGGCACCGCGCCGCCCAGGTGTGAGAGCACCCACTTGATGCGCGGGAAGCGCTCGGCCACCCCCGCGAACACCAGGTGCGCCGCCGCGAGCGTCGTGTCCATCAGAAAGCCCACGAGCGGCATGAGCCAGTACTGCGTCATCGCCTCCACGCCCACCGGGCTCGTCGGATGAATGTGCAGGACCGCGTCGTAGTCGTTCGCCGCCTCGTACAGCGGCCAGAAACGCTCGTCCGCCAGCGCGCCGCCGTTGACGTTGCTGAACAGCATCGCGCCCGGGAGATGGAGCTCCTCGATCGCCCGGCGGAGCTCGACCACCGACGCCGCCGGGTCATTCAGCGGCAGCGTCGCCAGCGCCGAGAACCTGGGGCCGCGCTCGGCGATGATCCGGGCGAACGCGTCGTTGACGAGACGGGCAAGCGTGGCCGCGTAGGCCGGAGACTCGACGTGCGTGCCCGGTGTCGTCAGCGTGATGACCTGTGTGTCGACCCCTTCGGCCTCGAGGACCGAGTGGCGATAGGCGATGTCGCGATGGCCCGCCACCGCGACGTTGTAATCACCCGGGTAATGGATGTGCGGGTTGCCCGACGAGTCCACCGTGACACGGACGACGCTCTTGCCGGACCGCAGCGCATCGAGGTACTCGGGAGGGTAGAAGTGATTGTGAACGTCAACGATCGGCATTGGCGATGGTGCGAGGGGAGGTTCGGCGAGCCGCGCGGAAGAAGTACACGGGAAGCCCGGCCAGCACCATGAGCAGTCCCATGGCGCTCTCGCGAGGATCACTCATGAGCTGGTTCACGACGATGAACGCGGTCGAAACAATGAACAGCACCGGCAGCACGGGGTAGCCCCACGCTCGATACGCGGGCGCGTATCCCTCGCGGCGGCGGAGGATGAAGATTCCCGCGGCCATCAGGCCGAAAAAGATCCACTCGGTGTACACGACGCGCGTGAACAGCGCGCGATAGGTGCCCGTTCCGACGAGCACCGACGCCCACACCGCCTGCAGCGCGATCGCGTGGTGCGGCGTGCCGAAGCGCGGGTGCACATCGCCGATCCAGCGCACGAGCAGGCCATCCTGCGCGGCGGCGAGATAGACGCGTGGACCCGTGAGGATGATGCCCGTCATCGCCCCGAGCGTGGACAGCACGACGAGCGCCGACATCGCGGCAGCCCCGCCGCTGCCGAGCACGCGGTCCGCGAAATCGGCCGCAACGCGGTTGGACGCGGCGACGGCCGCCGGCGACAGTACGGCGAGATAGGCAGCATTCACGGCGATGTACGACGCCGTGACGACGAGCGTCCCGATCATGAGCGCGCGCGGGATCGTGCGGCGTGCGTCGACCGTCTCATCCCCGGTGTAGGTCACCATGTGCCACCCGCCGAACGCGAACAGGCCGGCCACCGTCGCGGTCACGAACGCGCGGAGCGACGGCACGATGTCCGCCGGCGCCGTGCCAGGCGTGCTGCTCGCGGGCGCGCTGCTCGCCGGCGCACTGCCGATGGCGGTGAACCCGGCGAGCGCGATCAGGATCACGGCCGCGACCTTCACGACGGTGAACGCGGTCTGCAGGGCGGTCCCGTGCCGAACGCCAACGTAGTTGATGGCCGAGAGCGCGAGGATGACGCCGATCGCGACGAGCCGGACACCGGTGTCGCCGAGCGGGACGAAGAAGCCGATGTAGCGCGCGCAGACCATCGCGATGGCCGCGATGATGCCGGTGTGCATGCTCCAGAACATCGCCCAGCACCACAGGAATCCGACGGCCGGCGAGTAGCTCTCACGCAGAAACACGTACACGCCGCCCGTCCCGGGGAACGCCGACGCCAGCTCGGCCGTGACGAGCGCGCCGATGAGCGTGAGGACACCGGCCACGCCCCAGACGAGGAGCATGCCCGGGACCGAGGGCACGGCGCCCGACACGAGCGACGGCTGAACGAAGATCGACGCGCCGATGATGGTCCCGATGACCATCGCGCTGGCGCGCGTCAGGCCGATGGACTGTCGGAGCCCACGAAGCGGCGGAGCAGTCAATTGTGGCGTGGAGTCGCGGGTCGGGGAGAGTGTGCTTCGGC
>Ga0068862_100003477_pt1 | contig 13534 bp, 11 predicted proteins | sample KBSSwiS52_FD_66598 | JGI IMG/M metagenome (GOLD analysis project Ga0068862, IMG submission 66598) | Switchgrass rhizosphere microbial communities from Kellogg Biological Station, Michigan, USA - KBS Switchgrass S5-2 | ecosystem: Host-associated > Plants > Roots > Rhizosphere > Soil ... | reverse complement strand
GCGTCTTCGGCGCCGAGCAGCGTTTCGAACAAACCGCCGTTCGCATCAAAACAAGACGGATAGAGGATGGTATCTTCGAAATGCAGCCACTTGGAGAGCTGTGCCTCAAGCTCCTTGTGATTGGTTTGCGTGCCGCAGATGAAGCGCACCGAAGCCATGCCGTAGCCCCAGCGATCCATGCCCTCATGCGCCGCCGCTTTGATGCGCGTGTCTTGCGCGAGGCCGAGATAGTTGTTGGCGCAGAGATTGATCAGCGTCGGACCGCCCTTGACGCCGACTTCGGCGCCCTGCGGCGTGTCGATGATGCGCTCTTCCTTATAGAAGCCCGCATCGCGGATGCCTTGCAGCTCACGCTGCAGATGCTCTTTGAACGCGCCGTACATCTTTGCCTCGTGCTTGGGCTCAATCCCAATTCAGAATGATCTTGCCCGACCTGCCTGCGATCATGGTTTCGAAGCCTTGCTCGAATTCCTGATACGGCAGCCGGTGCGTGATGATTGGCGTGAGATCGAGGCCAGCCTGGATCATCGCGGTCATCTTGTACCAAGTCTCGAAGATCTCGCGGCCATAGATGCCTTTGATCGTCAGCATGTTGAAGACGACCTTGTTCCAGTCGACCTTCATCTCGCCTGACGGGATGCCGAGCATGGAAATCTTGGCGCCGTGGCTCATGTTGTCGATCATGTCCGAGAGCGCACCCGGCGCGCCGGACATTTCGAGACCGATGTCAAAGCCCTCGGTCATACCGAGCTGCTTTTGCACGTCCTTCAGCGTTTCCTTCGAGACGTTGACGGTGCGCGTGGCGCCGAGCTTCTTGGCGAGCTCGAGCCGATAATCGTTGATGTCGGTGATGACGACGTGGCGCGCGCCGCAATGGCGCGCGATCGCCGCGGTCATCGCGCCGATGGGGCCGGCGCCGGTGATCAACACGTCCTCGCCGACCATGTCCCATTGCAAGGCGGTGTGGGTGGCGTTGCCGTAGGGATCGAAGATCGAGGCGATGTCGAGATCGATGCCATCGGCGTGGTGCCAGACGTTGGCGTTCGGGATCACGATGTATTCCGCAAACGCGCCGGCGCGGTTCACGCCCACGCCCTGGGTGTACGGACACAGGTGGCGACGCCCAGCCATACAATTCCGGCAGCGGCCGCAGACGATGTGGCCCTCGCCCGAGACAATCATGCCCGGCTTGTAGTCGTTCACATTGTCGCCGACCTCGACAATCTCGCCGACGAATTCGTGGCCGACTACCATCGGCACCGGAATTGTCTTCTGCGCCCACTCGTCCCACTTGTAGATGTGGACGTCGGTGCCGCAGATCGCGGTGCGCTTCACTTTGATGAGGACGTCATTCGCCCCGGGCGTCGGTTCGGGAACATCTTGCAGCCAAAGACCGCGTTCGGCTTTGGCCTTCACAAGGGCTTTCATAACCGCCCTCCTTTAGGGTTGGCGCTATGGCGCGCATTCGATGGACGTGAAATATCGCCTCGCGGGGCGCCCCGCAATCTCCTAAGGTCAAGCTCAGCTTCGGATCACACAACGCACGATGCTTTCCGTCCTCGACCTCTTTCGTATCGGCATCGGGCCGTCCAGTTCGCATACGCTGGGTCCCATCCGGATCGCGAAACGCTTCCTGGACGAACTGCAGCAGCAGACCAGTTTGGACAATGTCGCGCGAGTCGTCGTCGAACTGCAGGGTTCGCTGGCGCTGACGGGCAAGGGGCACGCGACGCCGAAGGCAGTCGTGCTAGGGCTGTTGGGCCACGAGCCGGAGAAGCTTGATCCGGATGTGGCCGAACGGGATGCGGAGCGAGTGGGCGCCGAGAAGCGGCTTGCTCTGCTCGGCGAGCACGAGATCGCCTTCGACCCCGAGCGCGACATCGTGATGGCCTATGACGTGATGCCGACGCTCCATCCAAATGGGATGAAGCTCATTGCATACGGCGCCGATGGCGCGCTGCTCAGCGAGCAGACCTTCTACTCCACCGGCGGCGGCTTCATCGCGACGGAGCGTCAACTGAAGACGCCCGCACCAAAGGACCTGATCGCGACTGGCCGCACGGTCCCCTTCCCGTTTGGCTCGGCGGCTGAGCTACTTGAACACTGCGCGCGAGAGAGCAAATCGATCGAAGGGATCATCTACGCCAACGAAGACGCCATGCGCCCGCGCGCCGAAACCGACGCGCGGCTTGATCGCATCGTCGAGGTTATGGCTGCGTGCATTGATCGTGGGCTGACGCGCGAAGGCGTGCTGCCGGGCGCGCTGCAAGTGAACCGTCGTGCGCCGGCGATCTGGCGCGGCTTGCAGGCGCAACCCCAAGCGAATGAGCCGGAGCGGCTGTTCGATTGGCTGAACGTCTATGCGATGGCGGTGAACGAAGAGAACGCCGCGGGCGGCCAAGTGGTTACGGCGCCGACCAATGGCGCGGCTGGGATTCTGCCGGCGATCTTGCGGCACTATTGCTTGAACGGTGACGATCCGACCAAGAACGCGCGGCGCTTCCTAGTCACCGCGGGCGGCATTGGCCTACTCTATAAACAGCGCGCTTCAATCTCAGGCGCAGAGATGGGCTGCCAGGGTGAAGTCGGCGTGGCGTGCTCGATGGCGGGCGCCGGTCTCGCCGCCGTCTGGGGCGCGACGCCGCAGCAAGTCGCGAACGCCGCCGAGATCGGCATGGAGCACAATCTGGGGCTCACCTGCGATCCGGTTGGCGGCCTGGTGCAGATCCCTTGCATCGAACGCAACGCGGTTGGCGCTGTGAAAGCCGTGAACGCGGCGCGGCTTTCGCTGCACTCGGATCAGCCCAGCAAGGTCTCGCTCGATCAAGTCATCGAGACGATGCGCCAGACCGGCGCTGACATGTCATCGAAGTATAAAGAGACCAGCCAGGGTGGCCTGGCGGTGAACGTCGTGGAGTGCTGAAGGCTTTCGCCTCCAGCACTCCGACGTTTCACTGACCAGTGGTGGTCGCGACGCCGCGGCCGTACCAGTCGATCTTGCGCGTCGCGAACATGGTCGCGGCGAGCACGGAGAAGGCGAGCGCGGAACCAGCAAACAGCGCATAGTCTTCCAGTGTCATCAGCACGTACATCGCGCCATAGAGCACAGCGAGACCAAAGAAGGCGCGCAGACCCACCTGCGATGATTGGAACGAGACACCGGCATAGTAGGCTAGCAACGTCACCGTTGCTGCGGCGGCAATCAGGAACGCCACATTAAAGCCGATGATTTCCGTGATCGACAGCAACAGCAGATAGAACACGCACTGCGCGAGGCCGACGAGGATGTATTGCGCGGGGTGCGCCTTGCGGCCGCTGACGGCTTCGAAAATCAGCGTCGCCAGGAAGACGATGCCGATGAACATGATGCCGTAGAACACGGCGCGGGAGACGCCGCGATAGATGTCGTCGGAGGAAACAAAGCTCACCGCCATATCGCGCGCGGCGGCGAGGCCCAGATTGAAGCTGTTCAAGTCCGCCGCCTTCTCCACGCCGCGCGCGACGAACGGCACGCGCCACGAGACGGTGAAGCCTTCGTTGGTGGTTTCGAGCGCCTCATTGGACTGGAAGAAGCCTTCGGCGCGGACGTCCTTGCGATCGCCGCGGATGGTCGCGGTGGTGTCTTGGGCGAACGCGGCGACGGAGAATCGCTGCGCGCCTGTGAGATTGAGGCGCGTCTCAACGGTGAAATCGCGTGGCCCGGTTGCAAGGCCCGCGGGCGCCGCGAACGCCACGAGGTTTGACGGCAGTGGGATCGAGGGCGTCGAGAAGACGCCCGGCCGCGAGTAGGTTTCCGGCTGCGGGGTGGCGAGGCTGAGATCGCTCACTGGTTCGAAGGTTTGTGTCGTGCCGTCCGCGAAGCGCAATTCAGCGGCGTCGCGGATGGCCCGGCTATCGCTCACGAACATCACCACGCGCGCGTTGGGCCAATCGAGCTGGTAGGAGCGATCGATGCCCGACACTGCTTCTCCCGGCGTGAATGAGGCGTCGAAATCGGTGACGGCGTTGTAGATCGCGGCGCGATAGATGCCGACGCGGCGATCGGTGACCGTCAGCGCCGTATCCGCCGTGCCCTGCTCCGCGAACACGACGTAAGAACCGCGCTCAACCCGGCGCACGGTGCGGTTCTGGTCATCTGTGGAATCCACCGTGCGCTGGTAGGGCACCAACAGCATCGGCCCGCCAACTACTTGCGGCCCGCCCGCTTGCGAACCGATCTCCGCCGTCACCTGGTTCGCGCGCGCTTGGCGCTCGCCGACCAAGCCGCCGACAATCAACAGCGGAATGCCCATCACCAGAACGAGTAAGCACACCAACAACAACTTGAGACCAAGCGATCCGCGCGGGATCAGCCCTGAAATTGGATTGGTCGCCACGTAAGTCCTCCCGTCAGAGCCTATGTCGGCGTCCAGCCATACGTGTGCGGCTTGCACATGTCATTGCCGGTGCGGCCAGCAATTCAGGAGCTTGTGTGCAGACCGTGTGCACGCCGCGACGGTTTCAGGGCGCGATGTCGATCGGCACCGAGGTCTCCGGCGGGGTCCAAAATTCCTCGTCTGCCACCGGCGGCGGCGCGGCGCTCCACGCGATCACAAACGCGGCGGCGCCCGCAAGCGCGCAACCGAACGACCAGAGCAAAACGATCCAATCGTTGTTCGCACTGACCTTCGCGGTGTCCGCACCTGCGGCAGCGTTGGCCCTTTGGCGACGCGCCTCGATCAGAAAAAACCCGATCACGAACACAAACGGAATGGCGAAGCCCCATGGCGCAGCGCCAGGCATCCATGCGCGCACGAAGAGCCCGAGCGAACCGATCGCCAGCCCGGCCAGCACCAGGAACTCCATGATCGAAGAGGCCCGGTCTCCCAGCGACACGCGCAAACGCCTGCGCCGCGCGCCCATTTCAACGAACAATGCAGAGAAGAATCCACCCATGCACCACCGGATAGCCGACGCGCGCGGGGCCGCAAAGCGACTTTCACGGCTCGATTTCGTCATAAGCCGGGCCTAAATCGGAGCGCGGACGGAGGCGACATGGACTTTCTGAAGAAGCTCAACTGGAAACTGATCGGCATCACCTTGGGCGCCGTGCTCGGCGTTGTGGTGCTGGCGGTCGTCCTGTTCTTCGCCTTCTTTCCCAAGGATCTCGCCGCGCGCGAAGCCGAGCGGCGGATCGAGGAAGCCACCGATCGCGACCTCGTGCTGGGCGGCAATGTCGAGCTGACCTTCTGGCCGGCTTTGGGCTTCTCCGTCGATAACGTCACGCTTTCAAATCCGCGTGACTTTGACTCCGTCGCGCGCCGCGGCGGCGCCGAAGCGGCCGAAGCACCGTTCATCGCCGCCGACCGTATCGTCTTCGCCGTCGCCGTGATGCCGCTGCTGCGCGGCGAGGTGCAGGTGAAGAACCTGATCCTCGAAGGCGCCAACGTACAGATGCGCGCCAAGGAAGACGGCGCCAACAACTGGACCTTCCCGACCGAGGAAGAAGAAGAGACCACGATCGAGGATTTGCGGCTCGACAATGTGCAGCTGATTGACAGCCTGATCACGTTCGACGCTGGCGCCGGCGAGCCGCCGATGACGTTTGAGGATGTCGACGCGCGCCTTGCGCTCGAGTCACTCGACACGCCCGCGCAGATGGAAGCAGCCCTCACCTATCGCGGCGAACGGTTGAATGTCGACGGCGAAGTCGGGCTACCGCGCGCAGTGCTGGAAAAGGGCGAGACGCCGATCACGGCGCAGCTTCAAGCCGAGCCGCTCAACGCCGATTTCACAGGCACGTTCAACGCCGAGAACGGCGCAATGAACGGGCGCATTGAAGCCAATGGCGGCAGCTTGCGGCGGCTGATGGCGTGGATCGGTTCGCCCATGGCGGAAGGCGGCGGCTTCGGCGCCTATCGCGTCACCGGCCAGATGGCGCGCGAGGGCGAAACCACGACGCTGACCGACCTAGCCCTCCACCTCGACGCGATCGACGCGACAGGCAATCTCACGCTGCTCAACCAGGAGAACGGCCGTTTGCGCGTCACCGGCGCGCTCGCTTCATCGACGCTTGATCTCAACCCCTATCTTCCCGCGCCCGCGCAAGACGGCCAGGACGGCGTTGCGGTGAACACGGCGTGGAGCTCCGATCCGCTCGATCTTTCCGGCCTGCGTGCCCTCGACGCCAACCTCAACCTCGTGCTGGGCTCGCTCAAGTTTCAGCGCATGACGTTCTCCAACGTCGCGCTGGGCCTTCGCATCGCCAATGGCGCAGCCGACGCGCGCCTGACGCGCATCGCCATGTATGATGGCGGCGGCACCGCGCGCTTGATCGCCGACGGTTCCGGCACCGTGCCGCGCATCGCGGTCGAGATCGACGCGCAGAACGTGCAGGCGGAAACGCTGCTGCGCGACGCGATCGGGTTCGACAAGATTGTCGGCCGCGGACGGCTGCAGGCTTCGCTCGTCGGTCAAGGCGCTTCGCAAGCTTCGATCATGCGCTCGCTCCGCGGCAACGCGGCGTTCACCTTCAACGACGGCCAGTGGAAAGGTGTGAACCTCGCGCAGATGGCGCGCTCGCTGCAGTCATTGCGCAGCGGTCAACAAGCAGCGGCGCAAGGCAACGCCACCGACTTCGCCGAACTCTCCGCCACGCTCGCGATCGCTGACGGCGTCGCGGCAACGGACAATTTGCGCATGCTCAACCCATTCGTGCGCCTCGACGGCAGCGGGCTCATCAATATCGGCTCGCAAACCATCGACATGCGTTTGGCGCCGCGCGCGGTGACCTCGGCGGAAGGCCAAGGCGGCGATGCGACCGTTGGCGGCCTGGGCATCCCCTTCCGTGCAACCGGCCCATGGTCGCGCGTTTCCTTCCGCCCCGCAGTGGAAGAGATCGTGCAAAGCCAGCTGCGCGATATCCTACGCAACCAAAACCAGGGCAGCCCGCTTAGTCAGCTCGGCGACGTGCTGTTCGGCCGCCAACCCACGACGGAAGAACCCGCCGCCGACACGCCTGCGTCGCAGACGCCAGCGCAAGACGGCCAGCAAGCTGAGACACCGGCGCAGCAACCAACGCAAGAGCGCCCGCGCAATCCGCTGGAGGACATTCTGCGCCGCGCGACGCAGCGCGATGAACCGAAACAGGAAGAACCCACATCTGCACCGACTACACCCTAATCGGGGCCTATCGCCCTAACTAGGCTTCGCGCCTTCGCGCGCGTAGCCTTCCATCAGCATCTGGTAATCTGATGGCGGCGGGAATCCTTCGTACTGGTATTTCGCGCCGCTGACGGCGCCGGGCAATTTGTCTTCAATGCCGGAGTCGACATAGGGCTGCACCCAGCTTGCGTCCTCCAGCATGGTCGGCCGGAAGTTCACGAATGGGCGGCCTTGAGGGCGCGTGAACAGCCAGTTCTTGCAGTTCGGGCAGAAATTGTGCTGCAGCTCCGCGCGCTGCATGCCGCCGATCACCGGCTCTCCTTCAACAACCTCAAGCGCGCTCTCCGGTAGCATCAGCGTCAAGGAATACGCGCTGCTCGATAGCCGCTGACACGAACGGCAATGGCACGCCATCGCCACCATCGGTGGCGCTGTTACGCGCATCTTCACTTGGCCGCACTGACACGATGCGGACCACGGGAGTTTCCAGTCGCTCATGCGCCACCTCTATTTGAAGTCCTCACTGCGCCCATCTCTGCGCGAATGCGACCATACGGGCGCTGTCGTAGTCGCGCTCGGCTTCCAGCACATCGGTGCGCTGGCGCCCGAGATAGGCCCCGTTGCTTTCGAGAATGAAGAAATCCGGATAGCCGCGCGAGTCGGGAAAACCGCTCAGGAACGCAGCATTCTCGTTCTGCGGACTCATATTGACCTTCAGCACGATGAACGATTGCTCGAATGCCTCACGCGCTTCTGCGTCGCGTGCGAGAAAGCGGTCCAACACCTCGCACCACCCGCACCAATTGCCGCCGACAACAAGCAGGATGCGCTTGTTCTGCGCCGACGCCTGCTCAATAGCCCGCTCCAGATCGCGATACGGATTGGCGCGCCAATCGTAGGAAGTGTTGACGTAGGGGGCGTTCGTCTCGGCAACACTGGCGGGTGCGAACACCAGCATCGCGGCCGCAACGGCGAGTGCGCGCAACATCAATAAACCACCACGCTCCGGATGCTTTCGCCTTTGTGCATCAGATCGAAGGCCTCGTTGATGCGTTCGAGCGGCAGCTTGTGCGTGATCATCGGGTCGATCGCGATCTTCTTGTCCATGTACCAGTCGACGATCTTCGGCACATCGGTCCGGCCGCGTGCGCCGCCGAAGGCTGTTCCCTTCCACACCCGTCCCGTCACGAGCTGGAACGGCCGCGTTGCGATCTCTTTGCCGGCTTCGGCGACGCCGATGATGATGCTCTCGCCCCAGCCGCGGTGACAAGCTTCAAGCGCGGTGCGCATCACTTGGGTGTTGCCGGTGCAATCGAACGTGTAGTCGGCGCCGCCGCCGGTGAGTTCGACCAGGTGCGCGACCAAATCGCCTTTCACGTCGTTCGGATTGACGAAGTGCGTCATGCCGAACTTCTTGCCCCACTCCTCGCGCTTTGGATTGATATCGACGCCGACGATCTGGTTCGCGCCCACCATTCTGGCGCCCTGGATCACGTTCAAGCCAATGCCGCCGAGGCCAAAGACGATTACGTTAGCGCCGGGCTCGACCTTCGCAGTGTTGGTGACCGCGCCTACGCCTGTTGTCACGCCGCAACCGATGTAACAGGCGCTCTCAAAAGGCGCGTCCTTGCGGATTTTCGCCACCGCGATCTCCGGCAGCACCGTGAAGTTCGAAAACGTCGAGCAGCCCATGTAGTGCGCGACCGGCTTGCCTTTGTACGAAAAGCGCGAGGTGCCGTCCGGCATCAGGCCCTTGCCTTGCGTGGCGCGGATCGCGGTGCAGAGATTGGTCTTGCGCGAGAGGCAGCTTTTGCACTGCCGGCATTCCGGCGTGTAGAGCGGAATGACGTGATCGCCCACGGCAACGCTCGTCACGCCTGCGCCAACCTCGCGCACGATGCCCGCGCCTTCGTGGCCGAGGATCGACGGGAAGATGCCTTCGGAGTCCAAACCATCGAGCGTGTAAGCATCGGTGTGGCAGATGCCGGTGGCCTTGATCTCGACCAGCACTTCGCCGTGCTTCGGGCCTTCGAGATCGAGCTCGACGATTTCCAACGGCTTCTTGGCTTCGAACGCGACCGCCGCTTTGGTTTTCATGGACTGCCTCCGCTTTGCGCGCTTATAGCGCGGCGGAGGCGCGATGCTAGCGGTCGCGGTAGCGGGCTTTGGCTTTCGCACTCTTCGATGCGCTCTTCTTCTTCGTGGCGGATTTGGCGATGCCCTTGCCGACGCGGTTGGGGACTTGCGCCACGAAAGCGCGCGCGGCGCGATCTATTTTCTGACGGGTCGCCGCATCGATTTTTCCGCCGAGGCCAGCCAGCATGTAGATCGCCTCGACAGGAACCAGCGCGGCGACGGTGCGTCCGTAACGATCGAACCCGATCACCGCGCTGTCCAACTGTGTCGTCTCAAGGGCCTCGGCGAAATTCGCGCGCGCTTCCGATGTCGAATAGACCGGTGCGGTCTTTGCGGTGCGCTTGGCGGCTTTGCGTCTAAGGTCCTTGACCGATTTCATGCACTCAATCGTTCGTCCTCTGCCCGCCTGCCGAAAAGCCAAGACTCCCAATTGGGATGTTCGAACTTACCGAAAAGCCAGGATTCCCAATCGGGATTGTCGAAGCTGTACAACACGAGCGTGAAGCCTTGATGGAGCTCGATCGCCTTCGGCTCGAGCTGCGCTGGGCTTTGATACGCGGCGTGATCGAAGTCGGTTAAGAACGCCCTAAGCTCAACCGCACTGCGGCGCAGCCAACGGCGCGCAACCGTCAGGAGCGCACGCGCGGTATCGCGCGACAGCCGGGCAAGCGCCTTCATCTCATCCACACTCCGCTCGATTTTGGACTTGATATGACCGAAGCGAGACGCGCGCTGCATTGTCCGCAACGCGCGCCGCGTTTTGCACAGCACGCGTGCTACAGCGCGTTTCGCTGCTGCAACCGGCTGCGCCTTGAGCTGCGCCGGCGCGCGGCCTTGGTCGACCGGTCCAGCCGGCGATTGTGGCCTGCGGCCCCGCCGCGGCGGCCGCGCCCGTTGTTGGCGCGGCGGCGGTAGGAAGAAGCCGCCGGAGAACGAATAGACAGGTCCATCGCCTGGACCTTCCGGCGGACCGTCCTCGCTGGCTTCGGCATCACCGTCGTCAGGCCGATGCGCTTCCGGCGCGCCATCGACCTCCCACCAGCCTTCATGCTCCGGCGCGTCGTCGCTCTCCTTCATCCAGCGCAGCGCGAAGCGCTTCTGGAACATCTCGAAATAATGCCAGGTCTGACGCGGCTGCGTGAACATCGCCCGCAAGCAGCTCGCCGGCGCCGGACCGCCGCACAGAATGAGTTGCGGACCGCTTCCCGCGATCACGTCCGCAAAGTAGGCGCGCGTCATGTCCGCGACTTCGTGGCGATACTCGATCACGTCGATGATCGAACCTGTCAGCTTGAAGACGCGCGTCGCCTGGGGGCCGGACATCTCCGGGATGTTGTCGCCCTTCTTCATTTTTTGACCCCTTTCAGAAGCTGCGCGCGGGCACGCGTTTCTGCGCGATCACGCGAGATTTCTATTTGTTTCTAACTGTTACAGCGCCGCTCAATGCCGGGGGGTGAGTGCGCGGTGAGACGTCAGCACAATGGCGCTCGCGCCGCAATCCTGTGTCCTTCGTGCACTTGCACGCTAAGCGCGACGATGCGCAACGCGCGCGTGTTCGCGCGACACCGGAAAACAAAATCATAGATTGAATGTTGTACAAAACGGTAGAAACGCTTGACCCGGTTTCGCATCGCCGCTTTCTTCGCGCACACGGGCGGCCGGGGGTCGTTGCTGATGGCGTGCGCTGGTTCGGTACTGTCGGGGTGCTGGATCAGCGCACAACCCCCAGCCGGGGGACGAGCCTTCGCAGGGCGCGAGCTGTGGCCCGACCTACCCTCCCGCCAGAGGCGCAAAATTATTTCAGAGAGCCCGGAACTGGGGAGCCAGGAGATCGTTGATTGCCCGGCGCCGACCTACTCCCCCCGCCCAGGCGCCACCGCAGCACGGGCCCGATCTCAGGATCGGGCCCAACTGCTATCGGAATCTGCGATCACAAGCCCATGAAATGGCTAACGAAACCGCCGCGCGGTTCCCAGACGTGGAGCACCCAGCCGGGCTCTTCCTCGGTCTTCGGCGCGATCGGCTGGCCCGGGTGTATCGCCAGGCCGTAGGTCCAAGAAGTCGAGGGCGCGACGATGACGGTGGCGTGCGCCGCCTGTCCGATCGAGACCCGGTGATGGTGGCCGCAAATCACACGCTGCACTTGGGTATGACGTGAGATCACAGATGTGAAGATATCCGCATCAAGCAGGCCAATCCGGTCGAAGAGCAGATCGTGCGTCAAAAACGGCGGATGATGCAGCGCCACGATCGTGGGCTTATCCGGCGCGGCGGCCAACGTGCGGTCTAGCCAATTGGCTTCCGATTGGGTCAGCAGCCCATGTGTCTCGCCAGGCACAATCTGATCGATTGCGACTATCCGTACGTCGAAGTCTTCGATCGTGAACGAGAGCGGACCGGAGCGCGGCAGGTAGTGATGCTCCGGCAGCGCTTCGCGCATGCCGGTGCGATCATCGTGGTTGCCCGGCAGAACGAACAGCGGCGCCGACGGATTGGCGATGGTGTCGGCGAAAATCGCGTATTCATCGGGGCGCTCGTCGTTCACGAGGTCGCCGGTCACCAGGATCACATCGGCTTTGTAGTCGCGGGCTTGATCCAACGCCTTGCGCAGCTGACGCGCCGCCGCCCCGCCATCATCGGCGCGGACGTGCGTATCGGAGATTTGCGCAAGAATGAAACGCTCGCTCATGCGGCGATCGGCGTAATTCGGATCAAATGAGCCCCTCCCGCACGGAGCTTGGGACCCCGAGCACATTTTGTCTGTGCCCGAGGTCACACATGTTCAGCGAATTGCGATTGACAGGCTCTCAGCCCAGCGCACGCGCCACGCGAAAACCGACGCCAGGCAAGCGTTGCGCCGGCGTTCCCGCCTTGCGCGCCGCGGCACGCAGCACCGCAGCCTGATCGGCATAGCCGCCGCCGCGATAAACACGCCGGCCGCATTCATCAGCTTGCACCGCGCCGCCATTCACCGGCGCGAGGTCGTAGTTCGGTGCGTAGCAATCATCCACCCATTCGCCGACATTGCCATGCACATCGAACAAGCCAAACGCATTGGCTTCATGCGCGCCAACCGGCGTGGTCTCCCGTGCGCGAAACGTCGCTTGCGTGACCGTGACGCGGGGGCCCGTTGCGTAGGCGGCGGTTTGGCCGGCGCGCGCGGCGTATTCCCACTCCGCTTCTGTCGCCAAGCGATAGCGCAAGCCGCCGGCCTGCGCGTTCAGCCAATCGATGTACGCTTGCGCGTCTTCCCATGACACGCCGGTGACCGGACGGTTGCCGCGGCCCCAACCGCGATCCAGCGGTGAGTAGCCGTTGCAGCCGCCGCCAGCGAGACATGCGTCCCATTGCTGGAACGTGACTTCGTATTTGCCGAGCGCGAACGACGGCACCGACACTTCGTGCTGCGGGCCTTCATCGCGGGCGCGGCCGGTCTCGGTTGCAGGCGAACCCATAGTGAAGAGTCCGCTCGGGAGCACCACCATTTCCGGACAATTGTCGCAATCGCGGAAGGCATCGCCGGGCACCGGGCCCGCCGGAATCGCTGACGCCGCTTGGCGATAGTTGTCGTCCGCAGGCGTTGGCGCGGTTGGCGCGGACGCCTCAGCCTGCTGGTTCTGCCCATACATCCCCATCGCGACGCGATAGATCGTGGGACTGAAGTAAGCGAGCGTAATCACGGCGGCTGCTGCCATCGTCATTGCGCCGAACCGACGCGAGGCACGCGCGAACTTCTGACGCTTTGAGAGGATCTCGAACGTTTGCACGCGCTGATCGATGTTCTCGAGCGGCTTCTGCCCGCGCGATTGAAACGCCGCCGACGGGCTGGTGCGCGCCATCGAACGGAATTCGGCGGAGACGAGCGCTGTGCCCGGCTCGGCCAGTTCTTGCAATCGCGCAGCGACGTTGACGCCGTGGCCAAGGAGATCGTCCGTCGCGGTGACGACGACATCGCCGACGTGTGCGCCGACGCGGATCGGCGGCTCACCCTTACCGCGCTTGTCGAGAATTTCCTGAATCGCATTGAGCGCCGAGCCAGCGGATGCGAACTCCAGCATGAAGCCGTCGCCCGCGGTGTTGAACAGACGCCCGCCGGTAGCGCTGGCCACGCTGATAATGCGCGCGCGAAGGTTCTCGACCTTGCGTGCAGCGTTGCGCTGATCGCGCTCCGACATTGTTGAGAAGCCGACGATGTCGATCGCAACGATCGACGCCAATCGGATAGCGCGCTCTTCGCTCTGGTCAGCCACGGCTC
>Ga0068862_100003475_pt1 | contig 13541 bp, 14 predicted proteins | sample KBSSwiS52_FD_66598 | JGI IMG/M metagenome (GOLD analysis project Ga0068862, IMG submission 66598) | Switchgrass rhizosphere microbial communities from Kellogg Biological Station, Michigan, USA - KBS Switchgrass S5-2 | ecosystem: Host-associated > Plants > Roots > Rhizosphere > Soil ... | reverse complement strand
TCGATTACGCTATCGGCGCCGAGTTCGCGCACGAAGGCAACATCTTCGTAGCCAGCCGTCGCAATGATGCGCAAGCCCGCGCGGCGGGCGAACTGGACTGCGAAAGCGCCAACATTGCCGGCCGCTCCGTGTATGACGACCGTTTGCCCACCCTGCAGGTTTGCGTGATCAAACAGTGCCTGCCATGCCGTGACGGCGATCACGGGAACAGAGGCGGCTCGAATGAAGCTCAAATTTGTGGGCTTGATGGAGACCATGGCGGCCGATGCCGCGGCGAATTCGGCGTAAGCGCCGGTGAAGCTCGGGTTGGTTACTCCATATACAGAATCTCCCACGCGCAGCTCGGAAACCCCCTGTCCTACCGCGACGATCACGCCGGACAGATCCGACCCAAGTGTAAGCGGGAGCGGCTGCGGCAGAGCGCTCTTTCCGGCTCTGATCCACGCGTCCCACGGACCCACTCCAACGGCTTCGACTTGGATGAGGACCTCGCCCGGGCCCGCATCTGGGCGCGGGATCGACTCGAACTTCATGGCATCAGGCGGGCCGAACTCATGCACGCGCCAGGCCCTCATTGTCGCGAGCCCTGCATCGGGTCGGGTGTAGTCAGGTGTTTGTCATCGATGTCGACGACGAAGACCGCCAGCAGGCTGGCAGGCTCACGGTCACTCGCATTCTCACTGATCCGATGGTGCGAGCCGGGCGCCTCAAAGAAGTCTTCGCCGGTCTGGTAGACCCTGACCGGTCCATCATCGACCTGGCTGCGAATGGCGCCCGAAAGCACATGAGCATAGATGAACGCGGATGGGGCGTGATGGTGCGCCGGCGACTTGGCACCCGGAGCATAGGTCACTACGACGGCCACCATGCGCTTGCCTTTGACATTTGGGAGCGTGTGCTCGAAGACGGGCTTCACCTGCTCCGCCTGTTGCGCGAGTCCGGGTGAGGTGACGATTGCTGTTGCGGTCAGCAGCAGTGCCAGGGAACGCATTCGCATGTTCTGACTCTCCTGTTTGGGTGATTCGAGCAAGCATGGCCGGGCACGGAGCCAAAAAGAAAGGACCAAAAGCCGTGATTTTCAGTGCACCATGAGGGGCATGACTCACCCGCTCCTATTCGCCATCGGCCGCGGTCTGTGTCATGAGGCCCGACAACATCTCGAGGCGGTGAAAGACACCGATCGCTTGGACTGCATCCGTTGTGGCATTGCAGTAAGCCGCTCATGAAATCTGAACGAACCACAACTATGGACTCCAAAGAATAAAAGCCAACATCTATGAACGAAGAGTTCGTCGAGTCTCTGGCAACCAGTTCCACCCCCTACGCGCTGGCAATGGCCGATCTCGATCACTTCAAACGCCTGAATGATCTTCAGGGACACGAAGGCGGCGACCGTGCGTTGCGCATATTCGCAGAGGTGCTCAGGAAGTCAGTGCGCCAGACTGACTATGTTGCTCGCTGGGGCGGCGAGGAGTTCGCGGTCCTCTTTCCGCAGGCCAACGCTGATCAGGCGTTCCAGCGTGTGCAACACATCCGCACGCACCTGGCTGAAACTCTGCGCGCCTTGCACCACACACCCTTTACAGTCAGTTTGGGTATTGCCGATTCCACCATGGCAGACTGCTTTGAAGAGATGCCGCGGATTGCAGATGAAGCGTTGTACAGCTCCAAGGATAATGGCCGCGACCGCGCCACTATCGCTGCGGTCGCCACAGACAGGCACGTCGAGGCAGTGCTATCGGCAACGCACAGCGATTCGCAGCGCCGCTCCGGATGAACCAGGCGTCGCCGATGATCGTCAGGCCTGGAACCGTGTCCCAGGTCTGGTCGTCTCCCCCTAGCCCCCGCCGGCAGCTACCGATGGCGTACTCGAGAACGTGAGCGTCCGCGGCTTCGTGGCGCGGCGTGCCCTGCGCCCACGATCAGGTCGAACATCCATGCCACGCCTGCGTCCATCATCGCGGCCTTGGAGCTGACGGCATTGAGCCGGAAGTGCGGTAGTGGCAACGGCCCATCCATGCTCAGGATCCCGAATCGTGCCGCATGCATCTCGACAAACCGTGCCGGTAATGCACCGACGAAGTCACTTCCGGCGAGAACGGCGAGTGCGAACATGAAATTAGGGACGGTCAACGCTATCCGCCGCGACCTTCCCTGCTTCGCCAGAAGCTGATCAACGAATCCGTACGGATCACCGCTCTCGGAGACCACCAGATGTTGCATCTGGCAATAGTGTTCCAACGTTGGGTTGCGTGCGAACGGGTGCCCCTTGCGCACGGCGACCACGAAGCTTTCCTCGTAAACGCAGCGCCGCTCAAAGCGCGGCGGAATGTCATCCGATGGGATGATGGCCAGATCCATGGCGCGCGACTCGAGATCAGCCAATGCCATGCGCCACACCCGTTCGGGTGACGTTTCCCCCTGTGCCGGAAGCAATTGACACACGCTGATATCGATCCGAGGCCCCTGCTGACGCAACTTCGCGAGAAGCGAGTCCAGAATAACGGCCGACACTCCATCCGGAGCGCCGATCGTGAAGCGTCTCGCGGCCCGCACCGGGTCGAACGGCTCTGCTGTCGAGAGGACGCCGCGTACACGTGCCAGAACGTCGGCAATCGGAGCGGATAATTCCATTGCACGAGCCGTGGGTACGACTCCCTTGGGTGTTCTCAGGAACAGTGGATCGTGCAGCAGAAGGCGTAACCGGCCGACCCCATGGCTCACCGCCGACGGGGTCAGGTTCAGCTTCTCCGCGGCGCGGCCGATGTGGCGCTCGGCCAGGACCACCTCGAAGAGGCAGAGGAGGTTGAGATCGGCTCGCGAGAGATCAATTTCATTCAGCATATTGCTCAAATCATATCATTGGATTCAGCAACCTCGGTGTGTGATCTTTCCGCCCCGGCGGGGGGAAAGCTCCTTGCACGCGGTCAGCACCAGGAGAGATCGGTATGCCAAGTTCACGACGTTCAATGCTCGTTGCCAGTGCGGCGGGCCTCGCTTCTGCGGGCGGCTTCCATCGCACAGGCGTTGCTGACGGGAGCACCCTCACCGATGCGGAAGTCACCGAGTTGATTCAGCGGTCGTTCGAATCTAACGCGGCACTGATGCGCGGAGATATCCGTGCATATCGAGCGGCGATCACGCTGAGCGACGACTTCACCTTGATGTCGCCCTTCGGCGGAGTTCCGACGCGCTCGTCCGACATGACCAGCGAGCGTTGGGATGCGATGGGGCGCTTCTTCAGGAACGGCACGCTGAGGCAGGAACTCGTTCAGTCCTACGCGTCTGCCGACATGGTGGTTCTCGCTATGGTTGAGCACGCGGAGGTAGAGGTTGGCGGCCTGCCGCGGCAGAAGTGGCCCCTGCGTGTGACGTTGGTCTATCGCCGATCAGGAGGCCAATGGAGGCTGGCGCATCGACATGCCGACCCGCTGGTCACCGGCATTACTTTGCAACAGGCCGCGGCCCTCGCTCGAAGTGACGTACGCTAACGCTTCACGCGTGCGCCTACACGAACATGGAAACCGCGCACGCCGTTCAGCCTCCGGGCTGCACGAGAGCGTAACGGTTCCCGTAAAGGTCACTGAACACTGCCTCGACCCCATACGGTAGTTGTTGGGGCGGGCGGGTAAACTGCACACCGCGCCGGCTCAGAGCGTCGTAGGTGCCGGCACAGTCTCGGGTATGTAAAACACAGGTGGCGTTTTTGCCGATGAGGGCTGGAAACCACGCTGCTTTGATTCGATCGATTTCTGCGATACTCATTGTAGAACTCCTGTTCAATATGTTCACTCGTTGAGCTGCGACACCACATCGCGCAGACGCACACGCAACTTTCCGGTCCGGCCGTTGCCCATGGCATGCAACACGAAGCTGTCGGATTCGAAGCCGGAGTGCTCCAGAAGTAGGGTTGTGCGGCCGCTGCCGCTCGCGAGGAGCGACCAGCTCACTATCGTGTCGAGGCTGTGAGCCTGGGGTTCATCCCCTGGTGGGGTATTGCGCCAGCTGTATCGAGACGTTTACCGGGCTCGACCTCGAGAATCTCGCAGTAAACGACTCCGTCCCAAGATGCACTCGGCACGCCACGGAACGTGAAGCGATGACCCGGCACCGGACGGATGTCGTTAGGCATCAGCCACTTTGCCAGCAACGCGGGCTCTGTGAGCGCCCGCCAGACGATCGCCGGCTCCTCCGCGAGCTCATACTCGACCCGGATGGTGGATCGGCCAGAAGAGCCCGGGTCATTTTCCCTGTTTGATTTCATTGAGCACCGTCTGGAGTCGCGGCAGCTTATGCGCCCAAAAGGCGCGGTAGTGATTGAACCAATCAATCATGGGGCGCATACCCTGTGCGCTGGCGCGGTAGTAGATGTTCTTACCGTCGCGCCGTCTTTCGACCAAGTTGCAGTCGCGCAGGATAGCCAGGTGCTGTGACATCGCAGGTTGCGATACGCCAAAGCGATCGGTCAGTGTGGAGACATTCAATTCCTCGCCCGCCAGGCACTCGAAGACGGCGAGGCGAGTCGTGTCGCCGAGAGCGCGGAAAATGCCTACTGCGTTCATGGCGATATCATATAAAGAAATTATTATATGATGTCAACCTCAGGGGGCATTACCTCGTTCTAACTCGGCGGCGCCGCCTGCTCGCGCAGCCACTGGATGACGGCCTGGATGTCCGCACGCTCGGCCAGCTCCTTGGGATAAACGAGGTAATAGCGGGTCGGGCTCTTGATCTTCTGTGGGAAGGGCGCGACGAGACGCCGGGATTCCAACAGGTCCGCAACCAGAGAGAGGCGGCCGATGGCGACACCTTGATGTGTCAGGGCAGCCTCGATCGCCAGGTTGGCCAGGCTGAAGAACTGTCCTTGGCTGCTGTCGACTCGTGGGGCATCGGCTTCGTCGAGCCAATGGCGCCATTCGGCGTCCTCGTCCGCGCCGGGCCAGGGATGCCCGTCGTGCAGCAGGGTGCAGCGCTCGAGGTCCTTCGGTTTTTTGAGGAATGAATGCCGCTCGAGAAACTCCGGGCTACAGACGGGAGTCAGGGTCTCGTCCATGAGAACTTCGCAGTGCATGGAGGGCAGCCGTTCCTTGGTCTGCTCTATCGCCAGGTCGAACTCCCGCCGCGCGGGATCGAAGGCGCCATACGCGGCGTTGACAAATAGCCGGATGCCCTTGTGTTGTGAGTAGAAGTCCGCGAGACGCGGGACGAGCCATCGCAAGGAGAACGATGGCCCGGCCCGCAGCCGGATCTCAGCCGTCGATTTAGGGGCGGAGATGGCTTTGGCGGCACGCTCGATGTCCTCGAGCGACCGCTCGACCACCGCCGCGAACTGCCGTCCTTCCTCGGTGAGGCTGACCTGCCGCACCAGGCGGTAGAACAACCGTACTCCGAGTGCCCCTTCGAGTTGCTTGATCTGTTGGCTGACGGCGCCTTGAGTGACGTGCAGGTCCATAGCCGCCTGCTTGAAACTCGAGACGCGGGCGGCGGCGGCGAAGAAGCGCAGGGAGGCGAGGGTATGGGAGTTGAGGAACATGTCAGACTCACTGATTGGCCCGGCCGGTGTCGTCCCGTGAGACGATTTAGCACAGCTAATGTGCCTATGAGCAAGTATGGTTTGTCCGCTCACGGGCGGCATTGAAAGATAACGCTCACTATATCGCGTTGCCGAAATTTTGATCATGCGTTTACAGGTGCTGTTCGCGTGCGTGGCTTTCGCCGCCGGCGCGGTATCGGGCGCCGCGCGCGCGACACCGGCATCGGGTGAGCATACCCGCCACGCAGCCGTGGACGCGCTGTTCAAAGCCTTCACGACCAACACGCCAGGCGCCGCTGTGGGAATCTATCACAACGGCAAGCTGGTCTACGCGCGCGGTTATGGGATGGCCGACCTGGAGGCCGGTACCCCGATCGGGCCGCAAACCCGCTTTCATGTGGCGAGTTTGTCCAAGCAGTTCACGGCGTTTGCGATCGCGCTACTCGCGCGCGAGGGCAAGGTTGATCTCGAAGCGGACATTCGCCGCTACCTGCCCTTCGTTCCTGATTTTCGAGCCGTCATCACGGTGCGGGATCTCATTCTGCACCGGAGCGGGCTGCGTGATTTTTACGCTCTGTTCGATATCGCAGGGCAAGGGATTCATAACGTCCGGCACGAGCAGCAGGTCATCAATCTGGTGAGTCGGCAGCGGGCTCTGAACTTCATGCCCGGCACGGCCTATGTTTACTGCAACACGGACTACACGTTGCTGGCGGAAATCGTGCGCGCCGTCACCGGTCGCACTCTGCGTCAGTTTACATCCGAGCGGATCTTTCAGCCTCTTGGCATGACCCACACGTTTTTTGCGGACGACGTGAGCGAGATCATTCCTAACCGTGCGCAGTCGTACGCGCGCACGGGCGATGGCAGACATTGGCAACGCGATCTGCTCAACTCTGACAATACCGGCGCGACAGGTTTGTCTGCGACGGTTGGGGATCTCGCCCGCTGGGCCGCCAACTTCAGCCGTCCGCGGGTCGGTGACCGGGCCCTCATCGAGCAGATCAGCCAGAACGGCACGCTCCGTGACGGCACGCCCATTCGTTATGGCTTCGGTCTGCAGCGCACCTCACTCGGGGGGCGCGATGTCGTTTTTCACGTTGGGGGTGAGGCGGGTTTCCAGTCCATCTTTGCCTATTTCCCCGGGGAGGATTTCGCGGTAGCCATGACCACCAACGCGAATTTTAATCTCAACCTGGCGGATGAAGTGACCTCGATTGCAGGCCTCTATCTATTGAAAACCCCGGCGGCCCCGGCTCTGGTGGCTGTGGATGCACGCGCCAGCCCCGATCGGCTGGTCGGGACCTACCGCGCGCCGTTTGCACACAGTTTGCGGTTGGAGGCCAGGAATGGCCGGCTTTATCGCAACGAGCGGGATGCGCCGCAGGAGTTGTTGCAGCGCGTGGATGGCACCTTCGATGCGGGCTCGCCGCAAGAGGAGTTCTTTACCGCGGTTGAGGATGCGAGCGGGGGAGTGGTCGCGGTAGAGCAGCATAGTCCGGGCGAGGGGCGTGTAACGCGCTTCGAGCGCGCGCCCACCGTGCCGCTTGCTCCCGCATTCGACGAGCTCGTTGGCGATTACTACAGTGACGAGCTGGACATCACTTACCGGCTAAGGTTGGAAAACGGCAGGCTGCTGGCGCGCTCGCTCTGGATTGCGGAGCCGATCGTGTTGGCGCCGGTGGTCGTCGATCGTTTTGAATCGGATAACCGCTATTTCGCGGCGGTGGTGTTCGATCGCGATGGCGCTGGGCGTATCAGGGGTCTGCACGTGAGCAGTGATCGAGCTCGGAATATCGAGATGCGGCGCCTCGCGCAGTAGTAGTCACGTACACCAGTCTGAGTATCAGGAACCACGCGGGCGCTACGTACAGCGCGACTCGTGTTTCGGCGTCCAACGCCAGTGCCGCGATCACAATCAACAGGAACAACAGGACGAGCCAGTTCGCAACCGGCGCCCCCCGCAGTGGGAAGCTCGATGGGGGCTCCTGGCCTGCCGCCACAGCCCGGCGGTATCCCAGATGAGCCAGCAGGATGATGATCCAGGTCCACAAGGTGCCGATGAGCGCGATGCTGGTGACCCAGACGAAGACCTTCTCCGGGAAGAGGGCGTTCAATGCGACGCCGATCAACATTACTGCGGCTGAGGCGGTGATGCTACGCGTGGGGACTTGCGCGCGGCTCAGTTGCCCGAGCGAGCTGGGTGCCTGGCGGCGCCGGGCGAGGAAGAACACGAGCCGGCCGGTGGTGTAGAGCCCGCTGTTGCAAGAGGAGGCGGCAGCGGTGATGACGACGAAATTCACCACGCTGCCCGCGTGTGGGATTCCCAGTCGCGCGAATACGACGACGAACGGGCTCGCAATCGGATCCAGGTGGTTCCAGGGAATCAGTGTCATGATGACAATCAAGGCGCCGATATAGAACGCCAGGATGCGATAGGCGATGGTGTTGATTGCGCGCGGGATGGTGGTCTGGGGGTGCTGGGCTTCGGCGGCGGTCATGGCAATCACCTCGACGCCGGAATAGGCGAAAGTGACCATTTGCAGGGTCAGCAGTACACCCGATAGACCCAGCGGGAAGAACCCGCCGTGATCCCAGAGGTTGGCGACACTCGCTGTCGCTCCCAACTCGCTCACCCCTGTGGTCAGCACCAGCAAGCCCGCGCCAATGAGAAGGACGATGGTTGCGACCTTGATCAGAGCGAACCAGAACTCCAACTCGCCAAAGACACGCACCGCCAGCAGGTTCGAGCTGTAGAGAAGCAGCAACGCGCCCAAGGCGGTCACCCATTGAGGGAGCGTGGGGGCCCAATAGTGGATGTAGATTCCAATGGCGGTTATCTCTACCATCCCGACCGCCACCCACATGAACCAATAGGTCCATGCGGTCGCGAACCCCGCGAAGGGGCTGACGAATTCCTCGGCTAACAGAGCCAGCGCGCCCACTGTGGGGCGGCGTACGAGCAATTCTCCAAGGGCGCGCATGATGACAAACACCGCGGCACCCGCCAACACGTGACTGACCAGGAGACCCGGACCGGCCGCCCGTATAGCCTTCGCGGAGCCGAGAAAGAGCCCGACGCCGATCGTGCCTCCGATCGCGATGAGTTGAATATGACGGCCGCGCAATTGGCGTGTGAGTTGATCCGACATTGAAAAGAGTCCGTGAGTTGTAGCAAACCAGCATAGCGCATCCCTCCCGGGCTCTGCCGTGCGCGGGATTTAGCGGCGGTAATCCATCGTTTAGCAGATTTGAGTTGCGGATCCGCCGGTGTTGGAGAAAGGATGGCGCCCATGAACATGGAACATTGTCGCTTGCATGTGGAGATGCAAAGATGGCCGCTGGTGAAGCCGTTCCGCATCAGCGGCCATACGTGGGAGTTCGTCGAGCTACTGGTCGTGGGCTTGGAAAAGGACGGCCATACCGGCAGAGGCGAGGCTGCGGGTGTTTACTACCGCAGTGATACTCCGGCCGTGATGCTCGCTGCAGTTGAATCGTTGCGGACCCGTATCGAGGCTCGTGTCAGTCGTGCGGCAATACAACAGTGGTTGCCCCCGGGCGGGGCGCGCAACGCTTTGGACTGCGCGCTGTGGGACCTGGAGGCGCGTTTGGTGGGGTGCCCCGTCTGGCAACTGGCGGGGATTGAGCAGCCAAAGCCGCTGCTGACGACATTTACGTGTGGAGCAGGGACGCCCGAGGAAATGGTGGCCACGGCGCGCTCGTACGCTAACGCGCGGGCGATTAAGCTGAAGCTCACCGGAGAGCCGGTGGATGCCGAGCGCGTGATAGCGGTGCGCGATGCCATGCCACATGTCTGGTTGGGCGTCGACGCCAATCAGGGTTTTACGCGTGCTTCGCTCGAGCGCCTCATGCCTGTATTGAGGGATGCACGTGTAGCGCTGATTGAGCAGCCCTTTCCGATTGGGCAGGAAGCGTTGCTCGACGGCTGCCACTCGCCGATCCCTATCGCAGCGGACGAGAGCGCGCAATCGCTCGCGGATATTGCCTCTTTGCCTGGACGATTCGATGTGGTCAACATCAAACTCGACAAGTGTGGCGGATTGACGGAAGGGTTGGCGATGGCCCGTGCCGCGAGCATGCTCGGCCTCGACACCATGGTAGGTAACATGCTCGGCACCTCTCTTGCCATGGCGCCTGGGTTCGTGTTGGGACAACTGTGCGACGTGGTGGACCTCGATGGGCCGGTGTTTCTCGAGTCGGATCGACCCGGTGCGGTCCGTTACGCCGATGGATTCATCGATTGTCCGGAGTCGCTGTGGGGTCAGCCGCCATGACCCTGGCCATTCTCACCACAGGGGGGACCATCGATAAGATCTATTTTGATGCCAAGGGTGGCTACGCAGTGGGCGATCCCATGGTGCGGCAAATCCTGGCCAATGCTCGCATGACGGATCCGGTCACCGTTGTCGAGGTGTTGCGCAAGGACAGTCTCGAGATCGGACCGGCGGATCGCGCCGCGATTGTGACGGCTGTGGAGGGCTGCGAGGCGACCCGAGTTGTGATCACTCACGGGACCGACACCATGGTTGAGTCCGCTCGTGTCCTGGAGGCAGTTGCCGGGAAGACCATTGTATTGACGGGCGCGTTGCAGCCGGGCCGCTTCGTTGATAGCGATGCGGCGTTCAATCTCGGGATGGCGGTGGGCGTTGCGCAGGTGTTGGCCGCGGGTGTTTATATCGTGGCAAACGGGCGCGTCTTCGCGGCGGCGGCGGTGCGGAAGAATGTAGCGCTCAACCGGTTCGAGGATATTCCGGCTGCCGCCAGTTCACCCTGAGGCCGTTCCTTCCGGCGGGTCCATGACCCTGAGCAGTGCAGTCCGGGGTCTCGAGTCATTTCTCGATGACTTGGTGACAGAACTGGGCCGTTACCGTGACCGGGGGGAAGTCAACCGGACGATCCCGCAGCTGGCGGCGGTCAGCCTGGACAAGTTCGGCATCGCCGTTGCGCTGCTCGATGGAACGGTCATCGCGGCGGGGGATGCAGCGGAGCCGTTCTCGGTGCAAAGTATTTCCAAGGTGCTCACACTGACACTCGCCATCGGCAAGTTGGGGGATGCGCTGTGGAAGCGCGTGGGGCGTGAGCCCTCCGGATCGGCGTTCAACTCCATCGTGCAGTTGGAGAATGAGCAGGGGATTCCCCGCAATCCCTTCATCAACGCCGGTGCGCTGGTCATCGCAGACATTCTGCTGGCCGGCTTGCGTCCGAGGGAGGCGCTCGGCGAGATCCTGCGCTTCGCCCAGTTCCTGGCCAACGAGACCTCTATCCGGATCGATCCCGAGGTCGCGCGATCCGAGGCCGCCACGGGCTATCGTAATGCGGCACTGGCCAACTACCTGCGCGCATTCGGGAATCTGGATCATCCGGTGGAGGAGGTGCTCGGTACCTATTTCCATCAATGCGCCATCGCAATGAGCTGTGAGCAGCTGGCGCGCGCCGGGGTGTTTCTGGCCAGCGGCGGGCGTCATGCCGTGACCGGTCATAGAGTGGTCTCGAGCCAGCGGGTCCGGCGTATCAACGCGTTGATGTTGGTTTGTGGCCAGTACGACGGCTCCGGTGACTTCGCTTACCGGGTGGGCCTGCCCGCGAAAAGTGGCGTGGGTGGCGGCATCCTGGCCGTGGTGCCGGGCAAGGCCGCTATCAGCGTGTGGTCACCGGGTCTCAACTCCCAGGGTAACTCCAAACTCGGCACGCTTGCGTTGGAGCGGCTGGCCCGCTGGGCGGGTTGGAGCGTGTTCGGGGATTGATGCCGGGTGCTGCTTTAGCGGCACTAATGCGCGAGTGAGCAACTATGGTTTGCCGGGACGCGCAACGCTCAGCACACTCCCGGCCATGACACTTCACACTCTGCAGAAGCCCTACCAGTTGTTGTTGGGCGATGTCGACAATCCCAGAAACGCCAAGACTGCCTTCGGACTGCGCGATTGGGTGCCCCAGGATTGTGTGGCACAACTGCGGTTCACCGACCAGGCCGTCAGTGTGGGCTTACCTGACATGTCACCGCATCGAGCCGTCGCGGCGGGCGCCAGAACGTTGGTTGTGGGAATCGCCCCGGTGGGCGGGCTGCTCCCGGAGAACTGGCACCCGACGCTGCGCGAGGCGTTGGAGTCGGGTTTGGATCTGGCCGCGGGCCTGCATCAGCGATTGAGCGACATCCCCGGACTCGCGGAACTGGCGCGGCGACTTGGGCGGAGGATTCATGATGTCCGCCAGCCTTCGCGCACATTTGCGGTCGCGAGCGGGCTACCCCGGCCGGGCCGCCGCTTGCTGACGGTCGGAACCGATTGTGCACAAGGCAAGAAATACGCCGCGCTCGCTATCGCGAAAGCGCTCCAGTTGCGGGGACACGCCGCCGACTTTCGCGCGACGGGCCAGACGGGCGTGCTGATCAGCGGCCAGGGTGTGGTGATCGATTCGGTGATTGCCGATTTCATCGCCGGGGCGGCGGAGACGTTGTCGCCAGCCAACACCCCCGATCACTGGGATGTCATTGAAGGCCAGGGGTCGCTCTTTCATCCGGCGTATGCGGGCGTGACCTTGGGGCTGTTGCATGGGTCGCAGCCCGACGCCCTGGTGTTGTGTCATGACCCGACGCGCAAGACCTTGAATGGCTACCCCCAGGTGCCGGTGCTTTCCCCGCAATTCGCGCTGGAGCCCTACCTGGCCGCGGCGCGCCTGACTAATCCGCGGGTGCGCTTCGTTGGGGTCGCGCTCAACACATCGGGGTTGGGTGAGGTCGAGGCGGCGCGGACTCTGAAGGAAACCTCGGAGTCTCTGAAATTGCCGTGCGTCGATCCCATACGGACGGGAGTCGACCCGATCATTGCAGCGCTCGAGAGTTTGTATGCCTGACTGGGCGCGCCTGGTCGCGGTGGGTGTGCTGGTGGGTCATGCGTGTGTGGCGCTGAGCGCCCCTTCGCAGCGTATTCAACATATCGAGGATAATCTTCTTCCCGCAGCGTTTGTGGCGGGCGAGAAGCCTGAGACCGTGACGCTGGCGAGCGCGATGCGTCAGCTTGGAGTTCCCGGAGTCAGTGTTGCCTTCATCCACGAGGGCCGGATCGAGTGGACGGACCAGGTTGGGGTAGCCCGGCTCGGTGGGCCGCCGGTGGACGCGCGAACCGTATTTCAGGCAGCGTCCATCAGCAAGCCGGTGACGGCCATGGTGGTCATGACACTCGTGCAGACGGCCGGGTTGGACCTCGATCGGGATGTCAACACTTACCTGCGTACCTGGAAGGTACCGGACAGTCCTGACACCGTTGTTGAGCGTGTCACCCTTCGTCGGCTACTCAGTCACACGGCTGGCATATCTGTGCATGGATTCGGCGGCTACGCTGCGGGTGAGCCCGTGCCCTCCCTGATCCAGGTGTTGAATGGCGCGAAGCCTGCCAACTCCGCGCCCGTGCGCGTGGAAGACGTACCCGGGGCCCGCTGGAGTTATTCGGGCGGCGGGTATGAGATCGTCCAGCAACTGCTGACTGATCTCAACCGCAGGCCGTTTGCAAAGTTGCTGGAGGAGCGCGTCCTGGCGCCCACCGGGATGCGGCGCAGCTCGTTTGAGCAACCCATCGCTGCCGCACTGCGCGCGAATGCGGCGACCCCTTACGACTCGAAGGGGCAGCCCATCGCCGGCGGCGCTCACACTTATCCTGAACAAGCGGCCGCGGGATTGTGGACGACACCGTCGGACCTTGCACGACTCATAATCAACTTCCAGCGCTCTCTGGCTGGGGGCGGCGATGGCATTGTTTTCCCCGCGGTGGCTCACGAGATGTTGCGAGCGGAGGGCAAGAGCTCGTGGGGTCTGGGATTTGGCATCGGCGGCACAGACAGCGGGCATCCTTATCTCATACACGAGGCGAGCAATGCGGGTTTTCGCGCCCTGTTGGTTGCGTTCGCCGAGGGTGACGGCATTGTGGTGATGACAAACGGAGACCGGGGAGATGTGATCGCGGCTGCGCTCTTGCGGGCAGTTGCCGTGGAGTAT
>Ga0068862_100003469_pt1 | contig 13560 bp, 12 predicted proteins | sample KBSSwiS52_FD_66598 | JGI IMG/M metagenome (GOLD analysis project Ga0068862, IMG submission 66598) | Switchgrass rhizosphere microbial communities from Kellogg Biological Station, Michigan, USA - KBS Switchgrass S5-2 | ecosystem: Host-associated > Plants > Roots > Rhizosphere > Soil ... | reverse complement strand
GCGTCATCGAACCGCGCTTCGAAGACCTCGCGACCTTCTTCGCCGACCAGCGAATCCGGATCGTGTCCTTCGGACAGGAAGAGGAAGCGGATCTGTCGACCGTCGCGCGCTTCCGCCAGGGCATTACCGAGCGCGCGCCAGGCGGCGGCACGCCCGGCCTTGTCGCCGTCGAAACAGAACACGACTTCGTTCACCAGCTTGAAGATCCGGCGCAGGTGTTCGGGCGTGGTCGCGGTGCCGAGCGTCGCCACCGCGTAGTTCACGCCGGCCTGGTGGAGCCGCGCCACGTCCATGTACCCCTCGACCACCATGAGGCGCTTGAGCGAGGTTCGACTCTGGCGCACCTCGTAAAGCCCGTAGAGCTCGCGGCCCTTGTGGAACAGCAGGGTCTCCGGCGAGTTGAGGTACTTGGGTTCGCCCTGGTCGATGATGCGTCCGCCGAAGGCCAGCACCCGCCCACGCGAATCGCGGATCGGGAACATCAACCGATCGCGGAAACGATCGTAGTGCCGGTCCAGCGTGCGGCTGTCGGTACGCTCGCGCTCGATGATCAGGCCGCACTCCATCAGCACCTTGCGATCGGCCTCGGTCGAGCCGAAGCGCTTGAGCACTTCGTTCCAGGCGTTCGGTGCGAAGCCGATCATGAATCGTTCGATGGTCTCGCGCGTCAGCCCGCGCTTTTTCGCGTACTCCCTGGCGCGCGCGTCGGCGGGCAGCACCCCGGCGAAGAACTTCGCCACCTTGAGGTTCAGGTCGTACAGCGGTTGCGTGCTTCCGGAGTTGTCCGGCTGGCTCGAAGCTTCGCGCGGTACCTCGAGGCCCAATCGCCCCGCGAGCTCCTCGATGGCCTCAGGAAAGGAGAGCTTGTCGTACTCCATGAGGAAGCCGAGCGCCGTGCCGTGCGCGCCGCAGCCGAAGCAGTGATAGAACTGCTTCTGCGGGCTGACCCAGAACGATGGGGTCTTCTCATTGTGGAATGGGCAGCAGGCGCGGTACTCGCGCCCGGCTTTTTTGAGCTCCACGCGCGAGCCGATGAGCTCGACGATGTCCGCGCGTGCGGTCAGTTCATCGATGAAGCTCTGGGGAATGCGGCCGGCCATGGGGTACGAATTCTACGCCGCCGACCAATCGACTCAGCGCTCCACGCGCAGGCGGTCGCGAACCTGTTGTTCCAGCCGTTCGACTTCCGCGTGCAGCCGGTCGTCGCTCCAGCGATCGGCGAATTCAGGATCCGGATCCACGGTTCCCAGGTCGGCGAGAGCGCTCCCGGACCACCAGCCCGGATCGGGATGATCGACGTCGCCCACGCGATATTCGAGCGTCCCTGCCAGGCATCCCTCCGGGCTTCCCGCGAGCAGCGTCGGCATTCGCACGGTCTTGCCAGCCGGGATCTGCGTGCAGCGCGCACTGCCCACCGCGCAGCGATCGGTATTGCCCGAAAGATTCATCTCGATGCGCGAGATGAGTACGCAGGCGGATTCGGCGCCGCGATTGGTGACGATCACCAGCGAGCCCTGTTGCTGCACGTCGAGCATGGGCGGCTTCACGCCACGGGCGCCCACGGCGTGCGCGGCGACCAGGTCCTTGCGCCACGCATCGATGGCGCCGCGCCGCGCGTTGCGCCAACGCTCGAGCAACGCCGCGCGCGAGTTGCGATCGGCCGCGGCGCGACGCGCGTCCGCGGCGCTCGCTTCGACTGCGGCGCGTTGCCGCTCCTGCATGACCTTTTCGATTTCCTGGGCGCGTGCGCGCTGTCTTTCGGCCTTGAGGAATTTCACGCCAATACTTGCGCCGGCCAGCACGAGCAGCATGCAGATCACGATCTTCCACGCGAGGCCGGGTTGCACCTCCTCGGCGAATGACAATAACCGCCGCAGCAGGAGAAACACGCCGATGAGGACGGCCAGGTCGACGACCGCAGCCATCAGGCTGAGAACGCCGATCAGTCGCCCCAACGGCCCGCCGAGCCCGGGAATCCAGTCGCCCGAGTACAGCAGCGTGATCAGGCCGATCAACAGCAGCAGCGAGGGGAACAGGAATGCGTCGTCGTTCGCGGGGCGCCGGTAGCGCGCGTCTTCTTCGGCCGTACTCACCGCAGGATTGCGACTGCCACGATCGCGCAGAGCAGGAGCGCGCCGATCGATCCGCCGATCACCAGCGGCAGGCGCTTGCGCGGAAAACGGCCGAGCTCACGGCGTTCGGATTCAATCTTTCGACTGATGGAGATGCACACCAGCGCGATGAGGATCAGCGCGCCGGCGGTGGCTATGCCACGTCCGCCCAACTAACCGCCGAGCTTGGCTTTGATTCGGGCGCCAACCGCGCCCATGTCGGCCTTGCCGGCGGCCTTGGACTTCACGACCCCCATCACCTTGCCCATGTCCTTGATGGTCGCGGCGCCCGTCGAGCTGATGGCGTCCGCTATCAGCGCGTCGAGCTCGGCGTCGGAGAGCTGGGCGGGAAGGTACGGCTGAAGTACCGCAATCTCGGCGTTTTCTTTCGCGACCAGGTCCGCGCGGCCGCCCTTCTCGAAGGCCACCACGGATTCCTTGCGCTGCTTGATCATCTTCTCGAGGACCGAAGTGACCTGCGCATCATCGAGCGTGATGCGTTCGTCGACTTCGCGCTGCTTGATGGCAGCCTGCAAAAGACGAATGACCGCGAGACGATCCTTTTCTCCGGATCGCATCGCGGTCTTCATGTCTTCGGTGATGCGCTCTTTGAGCGCCATCGCAACGAGTCTCAGCTCGGACGCGGACGCGCCGAGTATTCGCGCGGGCTGTTGCGCTTGAGGTGGCGCTTCACGGCAGCCGCCTTCTTGCGCTTACGCTCCTGGGTCGGCTTCTCATAGAATTCGCGGCGCCGAAGCTCCGTCAGCACGCCCGCTTTTTCGCACGCGCGCTTAAAACGGCGCAGGGCGGCATCGAAATACTCGTTTTCACGCACTCGAACGCTCGGCATCGAAACCTCAACCCTTTGATCTGTCTGGAGTTTTGCCACGGCCTGCCTGGGGCAGGGGTGGCGATTCTATAGAAGGGCCCCTAAAAATCAAAGCGGGTCACTTCCCACTCTATATACATGCGCATCCTGGCCCTCGAATCCTCCTGTGATGAGTCCGCAGTCGCCGTCTACGACGACGCGGCGGGCCTGCTCGCGCACCAGATCTACAGCCAGATCGATCTGCACCGGGTATATGGCGGCGTCGTTCCGGAGCTGGCCTCGCGCGATCACGTGCGGCGGCTGCTGCCGCTGGTGAGCGCGGCGATGAAAGACGCTGAAACCGAGTCGGGCGACCTCCATGGCGTGGCCTATACCGCGGGTCCCGGACTCATCGGCGCGTTATTGACGGGCGCTGCTCTCGGCCGATCGCTGGCTTATGCCTGGCAGGTGCCCGCGGTGGCCGTGCATCACCTCGAGGGACACCTGCTGGCGCCGCTGCTCGAGGCCGTGCCCCCGCCGTTCCCGCATGTCGCACTGCTGGTCTCCGGCGGGCACACCATGCTCATCGACGTCGCCGCGCCGGGCCGTTACGCGGTGCTCGGCGAAACGCGCGACGACGCGGCCGGCGAGGCCTTCGACAAGTCGGCCAAGTTGTTAGGTCTTCCTTATCCGGGCGGCCCGGAGCTGGCGGTCCTCGCGGAGAAGGGCAAGGTGGGCCGATTCGAGTTTCCGCGTCCCATGCTGGATCGCGCCGGGCTCGAGTTCAGCTTCTCCGGCTTGAAGACGGCGGTATCACTGGCGGTGAAGGATCGCGCCGGTGGCGCGCCGGCCTCGCTCGATGCCGCCACGCGGGCCGACATCGCCGCTGGTGTGCAGGAAGCCATCGTCGAGACGCTGGTCGCCAAGACCCTGCGGGCGCTCGAGGACACCGGCTACGAGGCGGTGGTGGTGGCCGGAGGCGTCGGGGCGAACCGCCACCTGCGCGCGCGACTCGACGCGGCCGCCCGGCGCCGGGGGGCGAGAGTCTTCTACCCGCGCATCGAGTTCTGCACCGACAATGCCGCCATGATCGCGGTCGCTGGCATGGCGCGGCTGAAAGCCGGCAAGATCGAGACCTTGGCGGTGCGCGCACGCGCAAACTGGTCTCTCGAAGAATTGGGGCCACTCACGGATCTGGACAGGGAGATTGAATAGTCAGTGGGCGTTCCGAAGACAGTCACCATTCCGGGCACGACCGACACCGGCGACCGCATCTTCCTGCATGGCCTGGAAGTCGAATGCATCATCGGCTTCATCGAGTGGGAGCGGCGCACCCGGCAGACCGTCGTGATCGACGTGGAGATGCCGGTGGATTGCGCGCGCGCCGCGCGCAGCGACGATGTGGCCGACACACTCGACTACAAGAAGGTCGCGAAACGGCTCATCGCCTTCGTCAGTGAATCGGAGTTCAAGCTGGTCGAAACGCTGGCGCATCGCGCGGCAATGCTGATCCTGGGGGAATTCAACGTCGAGTGGGTGCGCCTGTCGGTGAACAAGCCGGGCGCGATCCGCCACAGCAAGGACGTGGGCGTAGCGGTGCTGCGCACCCGGGCTGACCTCGCGAAATGACCATCCTGACGACCGGTCACGTGCGCGTGTTCGTCGCGGCCGGCAGCAACGTGGAGCCCGAGCACAATCTCGAGCGCGCCTGCGCCGAGATCGCACACACCTGGCACGATGCGCGGTTCTCGCGCGCCTACCGCAACGTCGCGGTGGGCTTCGAGGGCCCGGACTTCATCAACCTCGTGACCGGCTTTTCCACGGCACTGCCGCTGCAGTCGGTCATCGCGCGGCTGCGCGCCATCGAAACGCAGTGCGGCCGTCCGCGCTACGCGCCCAAGTGGGCGTCGCGCACCATGGATCTCGACGTGCTGCTGTATGGCGATCGCGTCGAGCAGACTTCCGAGTACACGCTGCCGCGGCCCGACCTGCTCAAGCGGCCGTACATGCTGGGCCCGCTCGCCGAGCTCGCGCCGGAAATCGTGCATCCCACCGCGCACAAGGCCGTCGGACTCCTGTGGAAGGAATTCGACTGCGGCGCGCACGAGATGCAGCCGGTGACGCTGCGCCTGCCCGCGCCGCACGCCTAACAACCTTCCGCGTGTTGCGCGCGCGGCGACACGCCGCGGCGTTGCGCCAGCGCCGCACGTAGCGGCGCGCAATACGTGTCCCGAACTTCGGTACGCGTCCCGCATGCGGCCCGGCCGGATTTCCGGCCCAACTACTCAATCCGTCGGTTCGTCAAATCGCTGTTCGCGCAGGCTGCGGTGCCGCGCATTCTCCGTCGTGCAAAACCCACAGTGGGTTTTACGTCACGCGGAGGAGCGTAGGCAATGAAACTAACTACCAGGACGAGTCCGTTCATTCCAAGGGCGCTGTTCACCATCGTCGGCGGTGCGGTGCTGATCAATCCGGCGCTGGCCCAGGAGCAGCAGGCGGCTTCGAGCGAGGAACTCGAAGAAGTGGTCGTCACCGGCTTGCGTGGAAGTCTGACTGCTTCGATGCAGACCAAACGCGATGCGATCGGTGTCGTCGACGCGATCAACGCCGAGGACATCGGCAAGTTTCCCGACACCAATCTGAGCGAGGCGCTGCAGCGTATCACCGGCATTTCGATCGACCGCCGCAACGGCGAGGGTGCGCTGGTCACCGCGCGCGGCTTCGGACCCCAATACAACATGGTGACCTTGAACGGTCGCCAGATGCCGACCGCGGATGCGTATGCCGATGGCACCATCACGATCGGCGGTGTCGCCGGCAACAGCCGTTCGTTCAATTTCGCCAACCTCGCCGCCGAGGCAATCAGCGCAGTCGAGGTGTACAAGACCGGCCGTGCCGACATCGCCACCGGCGGTATCGGTGCGACGATCAACGTGCGCACCGCCCGGCCTTTCGACAACGATGGCATGGTGCTCAACATCGGTGCCAAGGCGCTGAACGATTCCACCAACCGTACCGGCTCGGACATCACGCCCGAAGTGACCGGCATCTTCAGCTATGCCACCGAGGACAAGAAGTTCGGCGTCGGCCTGTCGGCCAGCTACCAGAAGCGCGATTTCGGTTCGTCCACTTCGGCGGTCAACGACTGGCATATCCAGGCGTGGGACTCGGCCAACATGGCGAACAACATCGCGGCCGGTCCGTTGTTCCAGCAGAGCGCGACCAATCCCCACGATGACAACGTTCAGCTGGTGGTCGAAAATGCGCCGGCGAATGGCCAGCTCTACGGCATTCCGAATGACATCCGTTATGCGTTCTCTGATTCGGAGCGTACCCGCACGAATGCCCAGCTCACGCTGCAGTACGCGCCGATCGAAACGCTGACGCTGACCGCCGACGTCACGTATGCAGAGCAGAACCTGACAGAGGACCGCGGCGAACAGACCATCTGGCTGCAGCGCAATGGCTTCGACCACGTCGTGTTCGATACGGGTCAGGAGGTTGCCACCCCGGTGTTGCTGCACGAGTTCACCGGCGCCGGCAAGGACTTCGGTTACGAACAACAGCATCGCGAGCAGCAGAACGATCTGCGTTCGGTCGGATTGAACGCCGACTGGGCAGTCAGCGACAACTTTCGCATGGGTTTCGACTACGTCGACTCGCGTGCGCGCAGCCTGCCGGATGACCCCATCACCGGAGGCGGCCAGACCGCGGTCAGTATCGCCGGCAAGGTGCTCAGCCAATGTCTGGAATCCGTTGGTACCACCTGCGTCAATTCGTCCAACTTCTGGACGCAGACATTCCAGTTCAACAACGGCCTGCCGATCGCGGCGCGCACGTTGTTCCCCACCCAGATCGATGCGTATGCCGGTACCGGCGGCAACTCGAACTACGACTTCAATGCCGGCAGCATTGGTTCGCAGGTGCTGCGCCTCGCGTACCAGGACCAGACCACCGATCTGACGCAGGCGCGCCTCGACGGCAAGTACAGCTTCGAGAACGGCTCGTCGTTCGGTTTCGGTGTCGAGACGCGCACGTTGGAATCGCGTCAGCGCAACTCCAACGGTTACATGCCATGGGGTGACTGGGGCACGTCGGATGCCGGCCTGGTGCCAGACATGTTCGCGCTGCTCACGCCGTTCAGCCTCACGGGGGCCTTCGACGACTTCAACCCGGTGGGTGCGCCCACGGGCGGCTGGAAGGCCAATGCCGACGTGCTCGCCCAGTGGGGCCTGGCTCACGGCTATACCGACTGGGCCGAATCTTCAGCTCCGGATGGTCAGCTGCGTTTCAATCCGGGCTGGGTAACCAACAGCACGGTGAAGGAAGACACTCAGGCCATCTACAGCCAGGTGGCCCTCAAGTTCGACATGGGCAGCATGCCCACGAACCTGGTCATTGGTGTTCGATACGAGACCACTGATGTGACCGCACTGAACAGCATCCTGGTGCCGACGGCGATCAGCTGGCAGGACGACAACGACTTCCGCACCGAGGCTCCGCCCGTCGGCAACGAAACGCTGGTGCGTGAGGACGCCACCTACCACAATCTGCTGCCGAACCTCGACTTCGACATTGCGTTCTCGGACTCGACGAAGGGTCGCTTCTCGTACAGCAAGACCATTGCCCGAGCGCCATATGCTCAGCTTGCTGCCGGTGCCGTTGCAGGCTTTCCGCTGCCGGGAGGCTCGACGCTCAACGGCTTTGCGCCCGGTGGAGCTGCCAACAACCCCGGGCTGTTGCCGCTCGAGTCGGACAACTTCGACCTGTCGTTCGAGTACTACTTCTCGGACAAGGGTTACGTGTCGGCCGGTGCGTTCCTCAAGAAAGTCACCAACTTCATCGGCAACTCGGTCGTGAATCAGAATCTGTACGGTATCCGCGACGAGACCGGTGGTCCACGCGCCCAGGCGGCACTGGCGGCGCTGCAGGCCGGCAATTTCGGCAGGGACGACTCGGCGTTGTTCACGATGATGGCGATGATGGAGCATCCGGAAGGCACGACCTACCAGGGTACGTTCTATCCGGGCGGAGCCGGGGCCTACAACGGCACCAACAACCAGCACATCGCATTCGCGACGGCGTTCGACCTCCTGCCCACTTCGTCGGATCCGCTGTATACGTTTGCGGTCAACACGCCCGTGAACAACAAGGACGCGAAGATCCACGGTTTCGAAGTCGGTGGCCAGTACTTCTTTGGTGACACCGGCTTCGGTGTCCAGGCGAACTACACCATCGTGCGCGGCGACGTGGGATTCGACGACACCAGCGACCCGAACGTGAACCAGTTTGCCCTGTTGGGACTTTCCGACTCGGCCAACGCGGTGCTCATGTTCGAGAAGTTCGGCTTCTCGGCTCGTCTCGCCTACAACTGGCGCGATGAGTTCCTGTCGAACATCAACCAGGGTCAGTGGCGAAATCCGATCTACGTCGAAGCCTACGACCAGATCGACTTCAACATTGGTTATGACATCAACGACAACTTCTCGGTGTCCCCCGAAGCCATCAAAAAAACAGGTGAGGACGTGCGTTGGCACGGCCGCTCCGACAAGCAACTGTGGCGCCTGGAAGACCAGGGCCCGCGCTACGCACTCGGAGCGCGTTACAAGTTCTGATCGACTGTCTGTTCTCCTAGCACTTTTGGGCCGCTGCCCCCAGCGGCCCATTTTTTTTGTGGCTCGAGAATGGATCCGCCGTCCTCGACCGAGTGGCGCCACAGCCAGACGCCGATCAGCACGCGTGCGAGCGGCTGCGTTGCCAGGTAGACCCACGACTCCATCGGGCCCAGCGAGACCGGCACTCCGATCTCCGGCAGGAAGTACGTCAGCGTGAGCAATACCGCGGCGATGTAGAACGCCCCGACTGACCGCGTCAGTCCACGCCCTCGCAGGAACACCACGCCCAATGCGCCGTTGCCGATCATGAACCCGATGAGGAGCAGTACGTAGAGTGCATCCCACGCGCCGTCATATATCGTCGTGAGCGTCTGCATCTGCGTACGAATCACCGGATCGCCGGCCAGATAGGCGATGCGCCATTTGTCAAAAGCAAACAGGGTGAGACATTGTTGTGCCGCCTCGGTGAACGCCCAGAGCGCGCACCCGGCGGCGCCGATGATTGCGAGCGCAGTGGCCGACGCGCGCACACGCAGGCACACCGCGAGCGCCGCCGCGCCGGTGATGAAGGGATGCAGCAGATATGCCCACGCGCGAAACAGGTACCAGCCGTCATGCACGCGCAGCATGCGGGCCTCGAACCCGTCACCGGGCGCGACGAAGCGCGGCGCGAGGATGAGCACGAGCGTGGTGAAGGCCGACATGCAGGAAAAAACGGCGGCCGTCTTGTAGAGAGAAGGTGGGATTTTCATGCGCGCAATCTACCTGACGTCGGCGCCGCCAGCAGCGGAACAACTTCGAAGCCGCGTGTGTCCCACATTCGAGTCGTGCCCGGCAGTCCACCCATGCGTTTCAATTGAATCGGCCCTTCCCGGGCCGAGCGCTATCATTGCGGCGGATTCAGCCCATGATCGCCGTCACACCCGTCAGTGTTGAGCACCCGTCCCGTGGCATGGGCACACGGCCTCTCGTCGAGACTGGCCGAAAGCTGATACCGCTTTTTCTCGTGAGTGTGTCGGCTATCTATGTCCAGCTCGCGCTGTTGCTGCCGGCGCCACTCTTCGCATCAGCCCATCTACTGCTCGGACTGACGTGTCTTGCCTACCTCGCGCTCGGCACGGTGGGATACTGGTTTGTCAACCAGAGCCGGGCGGCCATCTGGCTGTTCTTCTACTTCGTCACCCAACTAATTCTCGGCAGCGCGATGCTCTTTCTCAGCCCGGTGCGTGGTTCGATCGTTCTGGTGCTCTTTCCCCTGGTTGCCCAGGCCGTGGTGTTGTTGTCGCCGACCTTCGCCATCTCGGTCACCGTCATGGTGAGCCTGGCGACCGTGCTCGAGAGTGCGATCTCGATGTCCGATCTGTTCCAGGGTGTCGTGAAGCGTATCGGTGCGCTGGCGGCATTCGGATTCACGTACTGGTTCGGCCGTGTAGTGGTACGCGAGGAGCTCGGGCGTCAGCGGGCGGAAGGATTGAGCCTCGAGCTCCGCGATGCAAATGATCGGCTCAAGGATCACGCGGCGCAGACCCACGAATTGGGAGTGATGCGCGAGCGAGAGCGTCTCGCCCGGGAGGTCCATGACGGACTGGGGCACTACCTGACGGCCATTGCAATCCAGAACGAGGCTGCCAGGGAACTGATGTCGGTCGACACGTCGCGAACCACGGAGGCCCTGGCGAAAGTCCAGTCGCTCGCCCAGGAGGCCCTGGCCGACGTACGACGCTCCATCAATGCGTGGCACATCCACCAACCCGCCGTTTCGCTGTCGCGCCAGGTCGAGTTGCTGGTGAACTCGGTCTCCGGACTCGATACCGCCCTCACGCAACGGGGTGCATCGCGGCCGGTGGCGCTGGCGATCGAGCACACACTGATCCGGATCCTGCAGGAGGGGCTCACCAATGTCCGCAAGCACGCGCGCGCGCGACGCGTCGAGGTCCTGCTCGAGTTTGGTGAGCCTGCCGGTCTCAGGCTCGAGATCGCCGACGATGGGGTGGGTCCGCGCCCGCACACGGAAAGCAGCGGCTTTGGTCTGAATGGGGTTCGCGAGCGCATGGAAATGCTGGGCGGCCGCATGGACATCGGGCGCAGCCAACTGGGTGGATTCGTACTGCGTGTCGAGGTGCCGGAGTGAAGCCCATCCGTGTGCTCCTGGTGGACGATCAGGCGGTGTTTCGTGAAGGTTTGCGCACCTTGTTCAGCCTGCGACCGGATTTCGAGATCGTCGGCGAGGCTGCGGATGGCGAAGAGGCCGTGAATTGCGCCGCGCGAGTCGCGCCGGACGCCGTGCTGATGGATCTCAGACTGCCGGGGATCGATGGCGTGGATGCCACACGCCGCATACTGGCGGCGTGCCCGACCACGCGCGTGATCGTTCTCACCACATTTCAGGAAGACAAGGAAGTCTTCGGCGCGTTGCGTGCGGGAGCCGTGGGTTATCTGCTGAAGGCTTCGCCGTTCGCCAAGGTCTGCGAGGCAGTTCGTCTCGCGGTGGCGGGAGAGTCGCTCCTGGAACCCTCGGTGGCCGCGAAACTGGTGGCCGAATTCGCCCGGCAGCCCGGCAAGGCAGCGACGGTGGCGCACGGCGTCAGCCAGGCACTCACGCCACGCGAGCGGGACGTCCTGCGATTGCTGGCCGTCGGACGCAATAACAAGGAAATCGGCCGCGAACTCAGCCTGGCCGTTGGCACGGTCAAGAACCAGCTCAGCCGGATCTTCGAGAAGCTCAATGTCGTCGATCGCACCCAGGCAGCTTTGCGTGCACGCGATCTTGGATTGCTTTCGCCCACGGGCGACACACAGGATGACCACGGCCACGACTGATCGTGACCTCTGGCCTCTACCTGACCGACGCGGACAAACACTAGATTCACGTCGTGCCGCGCCCTCCAGGGGCGCGGCGCGATCACATGCCAGGAAAAATTCTCATCGCGCTCACTTGCCTGCTGCTTGCGACCGCCGCGGCAACTGTCGGGACCGCAGGCAACTCGAGCGCGCCGCCAAACGAACGCGCCACGATGCTCGTGCAATTGATGGCTGTCGAAACGAGATTCTCAGACCTGTCGGAACGCCAGGGGCTCGCCGAGGCATTTGCCGCGAACATCGCGCCGCGAGGCGTGATGGTGGGCAATGGCATGTCCGGTCCCGATGCGGCGCGGAAGGTATTCACCGCGCTTCCCGGCCTCAAGCTCCGATGGGGGGCGATCTACGCCGACATTTCTTCCGCCGGCGATCTCGGCTACACCATCGGCATCTACAACAGCGAATCTCCCGGCGCAGACGGCAAAACCCAAACCGGCCACGGCATGTATGTCACGGTATGGGGCCGTCAGTCGGACGGCGCCTGGAAATTCCTGCTGGACGGCGGCGCCGGCGGCATGTCAGTAGAAGACGCGGAACGACTTGCAGGATCGTTTCGCGATTACCCGGGACCCGCACCCGTGCCGCCGGCGCGACCCACCCGGCACGCCCAGGACGAGATCCGGGACCTCGAGCGCGAATACCTCGCAGCCGCCCGGCGCGATGGAATCAACGAAGCGATGCTCGCCTATATGGCGGACGATGCCGTGATGTTTTCGCGTCGCGAGCGCACCAAATCCGCGTTGGCCGACTCGCTCGCACGGAGACCGGAACCCGCAGACCTGGAATGGGAACAGCTGTTCAACGAGGTAGCGCAATCCGAAGATCTCGCCTGCACTTTCGGAGTGTGGCAGGCGTCGGGAGCCGCGAATGAAAAATTGCAAGGGACATATGTCGTCATCTGGAAGCGGCAGGCCAATGGCAAATGGAAATTCGTAGTCGATGGTGGCGCCTTGATGTCTGCCGAGGCCGTCACGGCGCTGCGCGGCCGATTCAAGTGAGCGTCATGTGGGCGGGCGCGGTGGCGGCTGTCATGCTGCTGTTCGCGACTTCCGGCCGCGCAGCCACGGCAGAAGACTATTTTCAGGCTGCGCGCCGGGCGCACGACAGCCAGGACTATGCTGACTACGTCGCCAACCTTCAGAAGGTGCTGGAGGCCGGGACCCGCCACCCGGTGATCTACCTGAGTCTGGCGGGCGGTTATGCGCAGCTCGGCAACCGGCCGGAGGCATTGGCCTGGCTCGATCGTTATGCCGCGCTCGGAATCGCGGCGCCGATCGAGGACGACGCTGATCTGCAGTCGCTGCGTTCGGCGCCGGAATTCCAGGCGATCCGGCAACGCTTCAGGCAAAACCTGCGCCCGACCCATCACAGCAAGGTGGGAATTCAACTCACCGAAACGCGATTCATCGCCGAAGGCGTGGCCTTCGACCCGGCCACCGGCGACTTCTTCGTCAGCAGCATCCTGCAGAAGAAAGTCGTGCGCGTGGACCGGCGCGGAAAGATCGAAGACTTCATTGCCGGGCGCAAGGAGCTGGGCCCGGTACTGGGCATCAGTGTCGACGCGCGCAACCACAGTCTCTGGGTGTCGACTTCGACTATTTCCGAGATCGCGGCGGACACCGCGCCGGTCGCCTCCGGTATCTACCAGTACGATCTGCGCGATGGCGCGTTGCTGGCGGGCTACGCGTTCGCCGATTCCGCGCCACACCAGCTCGGCGACGTCGTGCCCGGTCCCGATGGCCGGGCGTTTACCTCGGACAGCGCATCCGGCGGCAGCGTCTACGTGACCTCGTCAGACGGACGACTGGAGGAATTCACGGGCTCCGGGCTGTTTCGGTCGCCGCAAGGAATGTGCTTTTCGGCGGATGGCCGGACCCTGTTCGTCGCGGACTACGTACGAGGATTGTTTGGCATCGATGTCCGGTCGCGGCAGTCGTTCAGGCTCGAACCGCCGCCGAACACGACACTGGTCGGAATCGATGGGCTGTATGCACATGCTGGCGCACTGATCGCGACGCAAAACGGCGTGAACCCAAATCGCGTCTTGCGCATCGGCCTGGCACCGGCTGGGCAAGATGAATTCCAGCGCAGGATTTCTGATGTTAGGGTGCTCGAATCCAATCATCCCCGGTTTCATGAAATCACCCTGGGAGTCGTGGCCCGAAAC
>Ga0068862_100003467_pt1 | contig 13569 bp, 8 predicted proteins | sample KBSSwiS52_FD_66598 | JGI IMG/M metagenome (GOLD analysis project Ga0068862, IMG submission 66598) | Switchgrass rhizosphere microbial communities from Kellogg Biological Station, Michigan, USA - KBS Switchgrass S5-2 | ecosystem: Host-associated > Plants > Roots > Rhizosphere > Soil ... | reverse complement strand
CCAGCGTGGCCGCCACGAGGTGCAGCCACGGCGCGGCATTTTCGCTGGCCGGGGCACGGATCGCCGCGATGTGCGCGGCATCGGGCACGACAATGCCCGAGACCAATGCGCCGGGCGCATAGAAGAGCGCGACCAGCGATCGCACCGTCGCGGCATCGAGAAACGTGCTTTCCCAGGTCGCGCGATACTCGAAGGCCAACCCTCGCACGTACAGGCTGCCGATGATGCCCAGCGCGAACGCGGCCGCCGCGAGGTGCAGAATGCGCGCGGCGCGCGCCGCGTAAAGCGGCGCTGCGCGTGCCGTCCAATCCCCGGTAAACGATGCGAGGGCGTGCGCCATGGGATCGTCCTTTGCCACCCGCGTGGCGCGCGCAGTGCGCGCGACGCCCGCTAGCCACGCCACCGCGTGGCGCACGGGTCCTGGTGCCGTCGCGTCGCCGTAGCGCACGACGTAGCCCACGGCCAGCGCGAGATAAACCGCAAGATTCCAGAGCAAGACGCCCAGCACGGGCGGCGCCAGAATATTGATGCGCTGCGTGTCACCCAGGCGGTCACCGGCGACACCTGCAACCAGGGCGGCCGCGACTAGGACCGCCCCGACCCACGGCCGCCAATGCGCGGCGCGTACCACACGCGCGAGCGCCGGGGCGCGCACGCCGATGCGCTCGAGCGCGAGCTGTGCACGGCGCGCAAGAAAAGTGGCGGGCTCTGCGGAGGCACCTTCAACCTCGGCGGCGGCGCGGCTCGCCCACGCCCGATCGGCATCCGTCCAGACCCTACGTGCGCGGTCGGTGGTTTCGACGGCCTTGACCGCCGTCACCACGAGCGCAGCGCGCTCATCCATCGCGAAAATGACACTGCGGTGCGCAATTCGCGTTGGACGGCGCGCTACACATTCGCCTGACTTTGCGAGATCAGCGCCGCGGCGGCAGCGGACCGCGGGCGAGGCTCGGGCGAGGCCCGAACTCCGGCAGCCCGGGCCGCGCCTTCGCGACCAGGTCCTGCGCGGTCGCGAGCGCTGTTTCCAGTTGCCGATCGTGGCCGGTGGCCGCATCCTGCGGCGCGTTGTCGATCTCGATTTGCGGATCGGTGCCGTAATTCTCGACGCCGAATCCGACATCGCTGAACCAGTACGAGAACTCCGGCTGCGTCGTCTCGCTGCCGTCGACGAGCTGGTGGCGGGGCCAGATTCCCACGACGCCGCCCCACGTGCGGGTGCCGACCAGCGGCCCGAGTTTCATCAGCTTGAAATTATGCGAAAAGATGTCGCCGTCCGAGCCTGCATGCTCGTTGGTCAGTGCCACCACCGGCCCCGCGACGGATTCGTCCGGGTACGGCGACGGCCGCATCAAGCGCGCGATCCTGTAGCCGATGCGCCGGCGGGCGATCTTTTCCAGCAGCAATTGCGACACATGGCCGCCGCGGTTGTAGCGCAAGTCGACGATCAGCGCATCGCGGTCGCACTCGGCGCTGAAATAGCGGTGGAATTCGGCGAACCCGTGCGACTGCATGTCGGGCAGATGGAAGTAGCCGATGCGGCCGCCCGATTGCGCGTGCACCCACTCGCGATTGCGCTCGACCCAGGCGCGATAGCGCGCCGGCACTTCGTCGGTCAGCGCGGTGACGAGGACGGTCCGCGCTGCCGCGCCCTTTTTCTTCGCCGCCAGCGTGAGCTCGACCTTGGCGCCCGCCTGATGGACGAGCAGCGCCTGCGGCGGCGTCGCGGGGGAGACCGGCTGGCCGTTCACCGCGACGATCCGATCGCCGACCTGCGCCTCGACACCGACGGCATTGAGCGGCGAATCGGCGCCCGCTTCCCATGGATCGCCGGCGACGATGCTGACGATCTCGTAGCTCCCGTCGTCAGCGAGCTTCAACTCGGCGGCGAGATGCCCGAGCGCGATCGATGGTGGCTTGCGATGGTCGCCGCCAACTTCGTACGCGTGCGACGTGCCGAGCTCGCCTTGCATTTCCCAGATGAGATCGGACAGCTCGCCGCGCGTGGAAACGCGGTCGAGCAGCGGCGCGTAGCGTTCGTAGACGGCGTTCCAGTCGGTGCCCGACATGTTCGGCGTCCAGAAGTGGTCGCGCTGCAGCCGCCAGACTTCGCGCAGCATTTGCCGCCATTCGCTGCGCGGATCGACCGATACACGCACGCGTCCAAGATCGATCCAGCCGCTCTTGCGTGACGGCGTGTCCGATTGCGTCGCGGGATCGGTGGTCTCCAGCTTGCGGTTGGCGGGAACGGCACGCAGCCGCTTGCCTTCGCGGATCACCAGCGTCGTATGATCGCCGGCCAGCACGAAGCGGTCTACTTTGTCGAGGAGCGTTTCCGTGCGGAGCGTGTCGAAGTCGAAGAGCTCGAGCCGTCCCGGCGCTTCCTTGTGGCCGCCGCGGCCGTGCGCGCCGACGATCGGCAGCAGCGTCCAGATCACCTTGTTGCCGGCGACGCCCGCGATCTGGCCGTAGCGACCCTCGGCCACGGGAAACGGCGACACGCGCCTCGCGATGCCCGGCAGATCGACGCGCACCGTCGGAGTTTCGCTGTCGCGTTTCGCCTCTTTGGCGGGATCCTCCGGCTTCAGCCCCTTCGGCGGCGGCTCGAACGGCGGCGGACCATCGGACTGCAGCGCGATGAGGTAAGGCCTCACCGCGCGCGGAAAGCTCAGCTCGAACTGGACGGCGTCGTACACCGGATCGAACGTGCGGATCGACAGAAAATAGAGATACTTGCCGTGCGGATCGAACGCGGGCGCGTAGTCGTTGAACTCCGGCTGCGTCACCAGCGTCGCCGTATCGTTGGCGACGTCGTAGAGCTTGATCGCGACGTGGCGCGGGTCGGTCCAGAACGAATAGGCGATCCATGCGCCGTCGGGCGACCAGGCGACGTCCTCGGTGCGGCCGTCCTCGCTGCGATCGACCACGGTCAGCGTTCCCGTCTCGAGATCGCCGCACAGCACCTCGTTGCGATGATTGGCGATCGCCACGCGCGCACCACGCGGCGCCGCGCGCATGGCGACGACGCGCCCGATATCCCAGGGCAACGTGCGCGTCGCGCCATCCGTCCATATCTGGACGCGCTCTTCTCCGCTCTCGTCGCTGATCGCCGCCACCGTGACGCCGTCGGCCAGCCATTGGGGATGGCGATGGCGCGCGCCGTCGGGCATTCCGTGCTGGCGGACCGCGCCCTCCCACAGGCCGAACGTATACAGCTTGCCGCGCACGTCGGCCGCGAGGCTGTGACCGGCCGGATGCACGGCGAAGCCACCCAGATTGTCGGGACTCGCCACGAACTTGCGCGCGGCCTGCGTGCGATGCGCGGGCACGCGGATGTCGAGCCGTTGGGCGGCGTCGGTGCGCGGATCGTAACGCCAGAGTTGCGCGCCGCATTGATAGACGATGCGCGTGCCGTCGCTTTGCGCATGGCGCGCGTAATAGTCGTCGTGCTCCGTGTGCCGCTTCAGGTCGCCACCGTCGGGCTTGCACGAGTACAGGTTGCCGACACCTTCGGCGTCGGTGAGGAAGTAGACGCGATTCCCGATCCACATCGGGCTCGTGATGTTGCCTGTGACCTCGCTCATTCGCCGAAACGTGCCGCCGCCTTCGGCGTCGATCCACAAATGGCCGGCCGTGCCGCCGCGGTAGCGCTTCCAGCGCGCGGGATCGGCGGTGTTGCGCCCGATGACTTTCGCATTGCCGGGGCCGAGCGCCAGGTGGTTCACTTGCCCCAGAGGCAACAGTTGCGGCAGGCCGCCGGCCGGATCGAGCGTGAACGCGCGATAGTTGCGGAAGAACGGTTGGCCATGCGTCGTCACGAACAGGATGTGGCCGTCGCGCGTCCAGCCGCGCACCATCACGTCAGGGCCAAGCCACGTCATGCGCCGCGCGGGACCGCCTTCCGCGGCCATCAGGTAGACCTCGGGATGCTGTTCGTCGCGGCCGACGAAGGCGAGCCACCGGCCGTCGGGTGAAAGGCACGGGGTGGCAGGTTCGCCCAAGCCGGCGGTGAGCCGGCGGGCGACGCCGCCGTCCGCGTGCACGCTCCACAAGTCGTCGTCGCAGACGAACACGATCGCATCGCCCTGCAACGTCGGTTGGCGCAGATAACCTTGATCAATCATGGGTGAAGTTCCGTAAGTCGTGAGATCAGAACCCGCGATGGTAACGGAGCCGGCGCAGCCCCGGGTACTTGCTGACGAGTTGCCGCACTGCGGGATGAATCGACGCCGTAGGGTCAGAGACGACTTTTGCGTTGCCGCGGCGCTACGCGGGATCGCGGCCGAAAAGTCGTCTCTGACCCTGATATTGCCATCTCTGCCGTTGCCTGCCGCGCTTCCTCGATCAACCAGTCGCGAAACGCGATGGCGGCGGGCGACAGCGCGCGCAGTCCGCGGCGGGGCCAGCAGAGGTAAATGCCGGAACCGGGAACGTAACTGCGCGGGTCGACGATGGCAAGCACGCCGCGGGCAAGCTCCCGCTGCGCCATGAACAGCGGGGCGAGCGCGACGCCCTGGCCTTCGACGGCCGCGTCGAGCGCGAGCATCGTGTGGCTGAAAAAAAGGCCTCGTGCGACATCGACATCGGTGATGCCGCCGGCCGCGGTCCAGTCCGGCCAGTAATCGTACGACACCTCATGCAACAGCCGCACCCGCGTCCAATCGATCGTACCGTTGCGCCGCCGGATTTTCTTGGCAACGTCCGGGCTCGCCACCGGCACGAACTCGAGCGGAAAGAGCTTGACGGTTTCCGCCTCGGGATAGCCGCCGCGCCCCTCGCGAATGGCGAGGTCGAAGGGATCGCGGGCAAGATCGGCGAGCACGGGACTCGCATCGATGCGCACTTCGATTTCCGGCTCGCGCGCCGTGAACGACTGCAGCCGCGGCATCAGCCAGCGCGAGCCGAACGATTGCACGACCGTGACCTGGACCACGCGGCGGCCGGGCCGCAGGCGTTCGGCGGCGAGCGCGATCGCGCGGAGGTGCCGCGCGATCTCGCCATGCCACGTGCGCCCCGAATCGGTCAGCACCAATCCGCGGCCATGCCGCTGCGTAAGTGCGATGCCGAGGTGCGCTTCGAGCACGCGCAGCTGCTGGCTTACGGCCGCCGGCGTGACGGCGAGCTCTTCCGCAGCCGCGCGCACCGAGCCCAGCCGGGCAACGGCGTCGAAGGCACGGACGGCATTTAACGGTGGCAGCCGCATCGCTATCCTGTGACATTGTAGAAAATCTTAACATAAACCGCCGAATTCATCGCTGGTCCTTCGGGCCCGGCGCGCCTATCTTCGATAGCGTGGGATTCGATTCGTGGTTGGCAACCTGAAGCGCAATCGAGCCCGAACTATTGGAGAACGATCATGCCTCATGTTGACGGAATGTGTTTGCGGGCCGGCTTTACGCGGCGCGGCCAATCGCGGTTTGCCCATCCGGTCGCCATGGTGACGGCGTTCGTGCGCGCGATGAGCGACCGCGCGGTCGCCGCGTTGTCCCCAAGGCGCCCCGACAGCAGCATTCCGCCGCGGCCCCGCGCACGCGAAGAGCTCGAGATACGCGAGCTGGAAGAGTCCTATGCACGCGCGACCGACCTCCACGATCTCGAGCGCATGGAGCGCCATTGGAATCGCCGCGACGGTGGCGGTGTGCGCAACTGGGACTGACAGGAACGCGGCGCCGAACCGCTGGCGGGTCAACCGCGGGTGATCCCGTGGATGCCCGCAAGCGGTGCGCGGCTCAGGAACGCCGAGTTCTTGCCGAGGATGAAGCGAACCAGGTCCTCGAGCACCGATTCGTCGATCGCCTGGCTGTGAAACTCGAGGCTCACGCGGTCGAAGCGGTCGACGTTGACCAGCGACACCACGACCAGGCCCGTCTGGTAATCGACGTGAAACGTCACCGCCGCGGGAATGGCCGGCGGCACCGTGATCACGCACTTCTGCAAGACGCCGCTGCGATCCTCGACGCGACGGGACGTGTAGTGAAGTCCCGCGTCGTCGAGGCATTTTTCGGCCATTGCCACGCCGCCCTGCGCAATCTCGATCGTTAACGGTTTCGCTGCCGCGATCTCGTACCAGATGCTGATTTCGTCGAGCACCGGGTAGCCGACGATGCGCATCGTGTGCTGGCCGACGTAGCCACGCCCGAACTTCGGCGCCTCGAACACGAGCCCGTGGCCCAGGTCGAAGCGGTGCTCGATGGGCGGCTTCAATCCATCGAGATAGTTGACCACCTTCTCGAGATAGGCGAACACGCCGCGCATCCGCTTGTTGATTTCCTCGAAGCCCTCGACATCCGAGTGTTGATGCGGCGACGTGCGCGCCGCCTCGTACTGCGTGCGCAGCTCGTCGAGCAGCGAAGGCGTTCCGGGCATTGCGAGGGCTCCATGTCAATGGGTTGCGGCGAGGAGCGGTGAGCACCGCTCCCCCGAGCCATTCTAATTGATCGCGCGGATTCTGCCGCGATTCCCATGGAATGCCATTCAGTGTTCAATGCGCCTTTCCCACTCGCGCGAGACACTGATGAGCCCTCACCCCGGCTATTTCCCGCACTGGAAGCTGCGCACGGAAGGCGTCATCGCTCCCGACGAGCGCCTGCCGGCGGCGCAGACGATCGCGCTCGGGCTGCAGCATGTCGTCGCGATGTTCGGCGCCACGGTGCTCGCGCCGTTGCTGATGGGGTTCGATCCCAATGTCGCGATCCTGTTCTCCGGCATCGGCTCGCTCATTTTTTTCGCGGCGGTCGGCGGGCGCGTGCCGAGCTACCTCGGCTCGAGCTTCTCGTTCATCGCCGTGGTGATCGCCGCGACCGGTTACGCCGGTAGCGGACCCAACGCGAACCTTGGTGTGGCGCTCGGCGGGATCATCGTGGCCGGCATCGTCTATACGGCCATCGGCCTCACGGTGATGAAGGTGGGCTATCAGTGGATCGAAACGCTGATGCCGCCGCCGGTCACGGGCGCCGTGGTCGCCGTGATCGGCTTGAACCTCGCGCCGATCGCGGTCAAGGGCATCGCCGGCAGCACGTTCGACACCTGGATCGGCATCGCAACGATTGTCGCCGTCGGGCTCGTGGCGGTGCGCGCACCGGGGCTCACGCGGCGCCTGCCGATCCTGCTGGGCGGGCTCGCCGGCTATGCGCTGTATGCGCTCCTCACCAACGGGTTGGGCCTCGGGAAACCGATCGACTTCAGCGATGTCGCTGCCGCGGCATGGGTTGGCCTGCCCAAGCTTTCATTTCCCGTCTGGGATGCGCAGGCCATTGCATTGATCGCGCCCGTCGCCATTGTCCTGGTCGCGGAAAACCTGGGACACGTGAAAGCGGTCGCCGCAATCACGGGACAGAACCTCGACCCCTATCTTGGTCGCGCGTTCGTCGGCGACGGCCTCGCGACGATCGTCGCGGGTGCGGGCGGCGGCACCGGCGTCACCACGTATGCGGAGAACATCGGCGTCATGGCGGTGACGAAAATCTACTCGACGCTCGTGTTCGTCGTGGCGGCGCTGGCCGCGATCGTGCTCGGCTTCTCGCCCAAGTTCGGCGCGCTGATCCTGACCATTCCCGGCCCGGTGCTGGGTGGCCTGGCGATCGTCGTGTTCGGCCTCATCACCGCGACCGGCGGCCGCATCTGGGTGCAGAATGCCGTCGATTTTTCGCGCGCGCGCAACCTCGTCACCATCGCCGTCACGCTCACCATCGGCGCCGGCGATCTCGGATTGAAGATCGGCGGCTTCACCCTGGGCGGCATCGGCACGGCGACCTTCGGCGCGATCCTGCTCTACCAATTGTTCCGCGACGACGTTCCCGAGTCATCTGCGCGGTGATCACAGTCGATCGAGCGGCGGCCCTGACGGATTGCCGAACCACGCCTTGGCGAACGCGCGCCGCGCCGTATGCTCGGACGCGGCGTCACCCTTGCGCCGGTACGTTTCCGCCAGGCCTGCCAGCGCCCAGCCGTTGTTGCGCACCCGCGCCAGCGACTCGCGGAAGGATTTCTCGGCGTCATCGAGCTTGCCTTGGCGCAGCTGCACCGAGGCCAGCGACTGCCGCACCGGGTAGTACCAGTACGGCGGCTCGGTATACGACAGCGAGTCTTCGATGAACACCGCGTCCTCGTAGTCCTTGGCGGCGCTGGCGAGGTCGCCCTTTGCATCGGCCAGGCGCCCCAGCGCAACGAGGCGGGCGGTCTGCACGATTTCCTTGGCCGGGATATTCCATTCGTCGAACGGCTTGAAGTCGGCCTCGCGCTCGATGCGGGTCAGCGCGTCGATCTCGACCTGCGCGGACGTCGCGTCCTTCCTGCTCGCGAAGGCCAACGCCCGCGCGTAGTGATACATCGTATCGACCAGCACAAGGTCGGCTGGCGGCGCCTTCAGCCTGAGGATCGTGTCCGGATCGGAAAACTGCGCGTGCGTCGTGTAAGGCGCCGCCTTGACCGGCTGCATGATCGCGAATTGCTTTACGACCTCGATCGGTATCGCCGCGTCGAGCTTGCCGGCAGCATCGATCGCGGTCTTGCCGTCGCCGCCGATTTGCGCCGACACCATGAGGAAGTGGATGTTGTGCGGATAGTAGGCGGACTTGTACAGCGGGTCCGACGGCGAAGTCTTGAAATAGCGCTCGTCGACGGCGATTGCGCGCTGGTTGGTGGCGAGCGCCTCGCGGTACATCCCCAATCGATAATAAATGTGCGCCGGCATGTGCACGATGTGCCCGGCGCCGGGTTCGAGCCGGCCCAGCCGGTTCGCGTAGGGAAGCGCCTTGTCCGCGTGCGTCGACGCCTCCATCGCGTGGATGTAGAGGTGGATCGCGCCGGGATGGTCGGGATTGCGCTGCAACACCGTCTCGAGCGTCGCCACGATGGCCGCGCCGTTCCCTTTGGGCTTGGTGCCGGCAGCTTCCCAATAGTCCCACGGCTGCGTGTCCATCAGCGCCTCGGCATAGAGCACCTGGACGGTGTCGTCGGCAGGATATTGCTTGGCCACCGCTTCCATCGCGCGGGCATAGGCGGCGTCGAGATCCGCGCGCACCGCTTTGGGATCGGCCGCGTAGCGCTTCGCGAGCGCCTCGATCAGCGCGCGGTCACGTGGTGGCGCCGCAGCCGCAAGCTCGCTCGCCTTCGCCAGCGCCGCCAACGCGGGCGCGTTCGCGTCCGGCATCATCGGCACGTTGATGTTCGGACCGAGGATCAGCGCTTCGCCCCAGAAGCACAACGCGCAGCGCGGATCGAGCTTCTGCGCTTCGCGAAACGCCCGTTGCGCTTCCGCATGGTTGAATCCGAATGCGAGCCTGACACCCTGGTCGAACCATGCCTGCGCCTTGACGTTGTTCGTCCCCGCCTTGAACGTGAGCTTGCCCAGGTTGTCGTAGAGCACCGGCTTCTCGCCCAGCGCGGGTTCGGCTGGGACCGGCTGAAACGGCGCCGTTTCGGTTTTCGCGAGAATGAAATTGCGCAACACGGCGGGCGGACCGCCAGTCCGCGCGCTGCAGATCGGGCCCCCGTCGAATAGCGGATCGAATCCGTCGTTGCCGCCGGCGCTCGCACCCGGCTGTGTGGCGAACGCCCCAATTCCGGCAAGGGCGAGGGCAATTGCGATTTGCCTGCGCTTCGGAGTCATCGCGATCCTTTCCCGCTGTCGCTGACGAATCTCAATTGGATCGCCGGCGCCTGGCAGTGTCAAGCCCGCGTTCGCGCGCTCATTGCGCGTGCGCCTTCTCTCCGTTCGCCCCCGAACCCGTGCGCAGGAAGGTCTTGCCGTGCAAGCTGAAGAGCCGCAGCTTCGCGATCACGGCCTCGGTCGCCCGAAAGCCCACGTACCAGCGGTAGCCGATGGCGAGCGCGGCCGCCGCCAGCACCACGAGGATTACCACCGGGACCCGCAGCAGCAGCGCGCCGGCGAGAACGGCCACGCCGATCACCAGCCGTTGCGGCGTGAGAAAGATCGCGTTGACGCCGCTGATCTCTTCCGATTCGGCCAGCGCGCGCTGGGCGGCAAGACCGAGCGACGACAGTTTCTCGGTCGCCTGGCGCAGCGATTCGAACTCGGGTTCGGCGTGGCCCACGCGCAATACTTTCTGGCAGGCGAGCTGGAACCCGTTGAACCCATTGAGGAGCTCGGTGACCGTCTCCGTGGCCAGCGCCTCGTCGCCACTGGGGACGAACGCGAGCACGGCGGCCAGGTGTTCGCGCATTTCGTCGCGGGCTTCTTCGAACACCCGCGCGCGGGCGCCGGCCGTCGCCGCTTGCCGCCGCGCCTCCATCGCCGCGTCGTCCTGCGCATGGGCGAGCAGATGCCGGGCGACCACCACGCCGATCGCATGGCGTTGCGCTTTTTCCCACAGTGCCTCGAACCAGGGACAGAAACCGGAAACGGCACCGAGCCCGCCGGTGACCTCGCCGCGCAATGCGTCGACGTAGCCAGCATCCGCCTGGGCCAACAACAGTGCCCCATTGACGACGCGCTGCGCCGGGAGCTCGAGCCGACCGGTCGCCACGAACGCGAGGTCGTCGTAGCTGACCGCGTGGGAGCCGGCGGCGCCTCCTACGTCGCGCGGTTGCTTGCGCCATTTTTCTTCGGCCGCGCGCGCCGCTTCCCACAACTCGACGAAGTCGTCCCAACCGCTGCGCCAGCGCTGATCGATCGCGCGAAACGCGCCGTGCCCGGCGGCGGCGTAGGCCTCCAGGACGCGATCGGTGTAGAGCGAATCGAGCCAGGCCTGAGCCGCCTCGACGCCGTTCGCCGCGGTGCGCGCCGAAGCGAGCAGCTCCGATTCGCTCACCGGCGTCCCGCGCCATACCGGTGGCAGATCCGGTGCGGCCTTGATCAGGAACCGCAGCAGACGGCCGTCACTGCTGAGATGTTTCTGATCCTCGATGTCGCGCAACGCGCGCAGCAGGTTGTAGTCGTGCAATTCGTGCTCGAGCCAGCGCGCGATCTGGCCGCGCGCGAGATCCCGGCAGGCAGCGTCCCAATGCCTGGCCAGCGCAAGCCCGAGCTCCGCGCCCGACGTGGCTTCCGTGTTGCCAAAGCGGTAGGGGCGCACCGCGGTGGCCGCGCCTTCCGCGTCCTCGGATACCGCAAGCGTGGGATCGGCGGCAAGCCAGCGCGCAACCTCGTCAGCGCCCCAGCGCCGCTTGGGGTCGCGCAGCAGAAGGCCGCGGCACAGCATGCGCAACTCGTCGTCGTACACGCCGCGCACGTCGATCGGACGCGTGGCGAGATGATGATTCATCACCTGCTCGTTCAGGCCGTCGAACGGATGGCGGCCGCTCGCCGCTTCCAGCACGATCATGCCGAGCGACCACCAATCCGATTTCGCATCGAGCACGCCGGTGAGCGCTTCCGGCGCCGCGTACTTGGTGGTGCGCGCCGCACTGGTGAAATGCTGGGTGGCCGCGGCCAGCGACGCGATGCCGAAGTCGGTGAGCGCCAATTCGAGCGGCGACGTCGAACGGACGAGGACGTTCTCCGGCTTCAAATCACGGTGCAGGATGCGGTGCGCGTGGATGCCGTTCAGCGCATCGGCGATTTCACTGACGATGCGCCTGATGTCCGACTTCGACAGCGGTCCCGCGCGCATGAGGTCTTCCAGCGTCCCGCCGGGAATGTATTCGAGCAGCTCGTAGGCCGTCCCATCGGAGACGCCGTGCGCGAGCACGCGCACCACCGTGTCGCCCACGGTTTGGGCGAGGATCGCAAGCAGCTGGAAATCGGGCGCAACGCCTTTGCGGTAGAGCTTGGCTACGCGCCGTTCGCCGCTGCGCACATCGGCCACCAGCAGGATGTCGGCTTCGCTGCCCGAGGCGGGGAATACGTCGACGACGGAAAAGTCGTCGCGCAATGCCGTCGGCAACGGCCGCGCGCCGGCGATGACGGCCGCTGGTGCTGCATCGCGTAGCGGCCGATTGCAGTACAGACAACGCTGCGTGCCGGGCGGATTGGGCTGCGCGCAGTCGGCGTGCGGGCAGATGACCGCACCTGTTGCCGGTGGGGCAGTGACATCCACCGCGGGCTGCACGACCGCAACCGGTGATGGCGCCGCCGGCGGCGGCGCGCGCTTCAACGAAAAATCGATGCCCGCGAGCGACGCGCCACAGGCGCAGCGCGCTTGCTCGGGCGGGTTCTCCTGTTCGCAGACCGGACAGACGCGGACATACTCGTGGGCCACGGCCCGACTCTACCTGCGCCAGGAGACTTTCGAAAGCGCAAGTCCCCGGCTTGCGCACAGCGCTTCGACTTGCACCATGTCGCCCCGGCCCGGAATGCCGATCATCCAGACGCGGCCGCCTTCGATCGCCGCCTGCATCCGCTTGCCCGTGGCATCGCTCGTCGCAGCGACATGCTCCGCGTAACGCGCGCGCCCGCGCTCGGACAGCGGAACCAGCGGCTGATTGGAAGAGCCGCGCCAGACATTCCCTTGCGGCAGATGATCGACATAAGGTTCCGGAATCACCGCATCGAGCAATGCCAGCAGCTTCGCGTGCTTGCGTTCCAGCGTCTTCAGCGGATAGCCGCTGTAGCACAGCAGGTCGAAATCGAGCGTGGCGCTGCGCCGCCATGCGCGCAGGCCTTCAAGCAGCGCGCGCAGGCCCTCCGGCTGCTGGAAGGGTTCGCCGCCGCTGATCGTGACGCCATCGAGCTCGTCGCCCGCAACACGCTTGCACCACGCGAGAAGCTCACGCACGGCAATCGTTTTCGACGGATCGGAGGGCCACGTGTCCTGCGACACGCAGCCGCGGCAGCCGATCGTGCAGCCTTGCACCCAAAGCCCGATCCGCCGGCCCGGTCCGAGCACCGTCACCGGCCAATGGGCTTTGTTGAGTTGCAGCGTGGCAAGCGCGCTCATGCCCGAGGCGCTACCAATTGTCTACGTCGTCCCCGCGAAGGCGGGGATCCGGCGTCGTTTGCACCGAAAACGCACGAGACTGGATTCCCGCCTTCGCGGGCATGACGTGAGCCATATGTATTCTCAACCATGCTCACGCGAGCGAAACCGTCATGATCCGGTTCGCATCTTCGGTGAGATCGGTCACCGTCAGTGCCGCGCGCCCTGCGAGCGGAAAGCGGAACATCGCGCGCGCCAGCGGATTGACGAATAACGACTCGAGCTGGTTGCCGATGCCCCGGCCGCCATTGGAGAGGTCGCGCGTGCACAGTTCGCGCAGGCGATCCCGTACCGTCTCGTCGAGCGCCAGGTCGACCTTGTGCTCGTCGCGGACGCGATTGACGACGTTGCGCAGCATGCCGTCGAAGATCTGCGCGGCGATGTCCGGCGTGATGAAGCCGAACACGACGATGTTGTCGCCGATCCGGTTCAGGATTTCCGGGCGCGACAGTCGGAACTTGAAATAGTCCTGGATCGCCGTACGCACGCGCGCCTCGACCACGGGGTGCGGATCGCCGGGCTGCACGCTCTGCACGCGCTGGCCGTGCTCGTCCTCGACGAAGATGCCGAGATTCGACGTGAAGACCAGGATGGCTTCGGAGAAGTACGCGGTTTCGCCGCGGCCGTCGGTCAGCCGACCGTCGTCCAGGATCTGCAGGAACTTGTCGAGGATGCGCGGGTGCGCCTTCTCGAT
>Ga0068862_100003464_pt1 | contig 13574 bp, 12 predicted proteins | sample KBSSwiS52_FD_66598 | JGI IMG/M metagenome (GOLD analysis project Ga0068862, IMG submission 66598) | Switchgrass rhizosphere microbial communities from Kellogg Biological Station, Michigan, USA - KBS Switchgrass S5-2 | ecosystem: Host-associated > Plants > Roots > Rhizosphere > Soil ... | reverse complement strand
GTCCAGCTTGTGCTGGCGGCCGGGCCGACCCTTCGCCTCCTGCCCCAGCAGTCCCTCCAGCGCGTCGGTGACGGTGTCGAGCACGGCGATGGAAGGCAGGCCGATCGCCTGGCACCGCCCTTCCAGGATGGCGCGAATTTCGTCGTTCACCAGCGTGAAGAACACCAGACCGGGATTGGCGGCAATCTCCCCCATGATCCGGTCCAGGTGCTGCTGCGATCGGACCATCGGCCAGAAGTGGCGCACGACGTCGCGATCGTCGAACTGGGCCAGCGCCGCCTTGGCGATCATTTCCAGCGTTTCGCCCGTGGAATCCGACAGCAGGTGAAGGTGAAAGCGGTCCATGGCGTAAGGTCTGCCGGTCCTGTCGGTGAGCCTGTGGATAGGAGCCGCATAAACCACGGGAGCAATCCGGTGACAACTCGGGCGAGCGATATCCTCCCCGTTGCCGGCACGCCGCCCTCATGGTTCTGGACAGGGGGGCCGAGTTCCACACAGCCTGGGGATAAGGCGAAGAACCTTTGCTTGACCCTGTAGCCCGGGAGAGTCGCAAGGACGACGCAGGGCTGGAAAAGGACTCACAATTCGGGCAAGGCGCCGCCGTCCCCGCTTTCCACAGGGCCAACAGACTCCATCATCCTTATTTCTAGAATCTATTATTATTGAGGATTGGGCGTTCGAGACGATGCCGGGCCTGCTTCTAAACGTGCTCAAGGGCGAGAATGCCCGGTCGCGCCCGGTGTGGCTGATGCGCCAGGCCGGCCGCTATCTTCCGGAATACCGGGCGCTGCGGGCGGAGAAGGGCGGGTTCCTCGCGCTGGTCTACGACACCGATGCCGCAGCCGAGATCACGTTGCAGCCGATCCGCAGGTTCGGTTTTGACGGGGCGATCCTGTTTTCCGACATCCTGATCGTGCCTTACGCCATGGGCCAGGACCTGGAGTTCCTCGCGGGCGAAGGGCCGAAGCTCTCGCCCCGGCTGGCCCAGACCGCGCTGGCCGGGCTGGAGGCGGTGCCCTCGCGGCTGTCTCCAATCTACGAGACGGTGGCGAAGGTGAAGGCGGGGCTGGAGGACGGCACGACGCTCCTCGGTTTCGCGGGCAGCCCGTGGACCGTCGCCACCTACATGGTGGCGGGCGAGGGCAGCCGCGACCAGCACGACGCGCGTGCCATGGCCTATACCGATCCTGTCGGGTTCCAGGCGATCATCGATGCGATCGTGGCGGTGACGGTGGAATATCTGTCGGGTCAGATCGCTGCCGGCGCGGAAGCAGTGCAGTTGTTCGATTCGTGGGCCGGAAGCCTCGCGCCCACCGAGTTCGAACGCTGGGTGATCGCGCCCAATGCCGCCATCACCGCCGCGATCCATGCGGCCCATCCCGGGGTGCCGGTGATCGGCTTCCCCAAGGGTTCGGGCGAGAAGCTGCCCGCCTATGCCCGTGAGACCGGCGTCGATGCGGTGGGCCTGGACGAGACGATCGATCCGCTCTGGGCGGCGCGGACGCTGCCCGCGGGAATGCCGGTGCAGGGCAATCTCGACCCGTTGTTGCTGCTGGCCGGCGGCGACGAGCTGGACCGTCAGGCCCGCCGCGTGCTCGACGCCTTCGCCGACCGGCCCCATGTGTTCAACCTGGGTCACGGCATCGGTCAGCACACCCCCATCGCGCACGTCGAGCGCCTGCTGGCGACGGTGCGCGACTGGCAGGGGTGACCTCGGTTCGTCCCGGACCCGCGTGACGCCGCCTGCAATGCGCGCTAGACCCGCCTGATGGAACAGCTTTCGGCGATCTACCTCTGGCTCAAGGCGGGCCATGTCATCTTCGTGATCTTCTGGATGGCCGGCCTGTTCATGCTGCCCCGATGCTTCGTCTACCACCAGGAGAGCGAGCCCGGCTCGGCCGAGGAAGCGAAGTGGGTCGATCGCGAGGCGAAGCTGCGCAAGATCATCTTGACGCCCTCGCTCGTGCTGGTGTGGGTGCTGGGCATCGCGGTGGCGAGTGCCGGGCAATGGTGGGGCAGCGGCTGGCTCCATGCCAAGCTGCTCTTCGTGCTGATCCTCAGCGGCTATCACGGCTGGCTGGTGAGCTATGCGAAGAAACTGGCCAAGGGCGAGCGGCCGCTGTCGGGCAAGGCGCTGCGCCTGCTGAACGAAGTGCCGGGGGTCGCGGTGGCGATCATCGTCGTGCTGGTGGTGGTCAAGCCGTTCTGAACCTCGTCCGGCACTTGCCGGGCGCTTGCACCGGAGAAGGGCCGGACCGGGACGACGACCTTATCGGGCGGCCCGTCGCGCGCCCGATCGGATGGCGTTGACCGCGCCAGCCACAAGGCTTATCTGAAGCCCGTCCGGCAATGGGCCGCGAGCCTCTCTCGCCCGCCCGGTCCGCTTTCCCCAAGCCCTCAGACCAGCCGGCCGTTTCACCTCATTCCATCCGGAAAAATACAGACGATGCACCTGAAAGAACTCAAGCAGAAAACCCCGGCCGAGCTGGTCGAAATGGCCGAGGAACTCGGTGTCGAGGGCGCTTCCACCATGCGCCGCCAGGACATCATGTTCGGCATCCTCAAGGAAGTCGCCGAGGATGGCGAGGAGATCATGGGGCTGGGCACCATCGAGGTTCTGCCCGACGGTTTCGGCTTCCTGCGCAGCCCCGAGGCGAACTACCTCGCCGGTCCCGACGACATCTACGTCTCGCCCAACCAGGTCCGCAAATGGGGCCTGCGCACCGGCGACACCGTCGAGGGCGAGATCCGCGCCCCGCGCGACGGCGAGCGTTACTTCGCGATCACCAAGCTGACCAAGGTCAACTTCGACGATCCCGATGTCGTCCGCCACCGCGTCAACTTCGACAACCTGACCCCGCTCTATCCCGACGAGCGCCTGAACCTCGACAGCCTCGATCCGACGGTCAAGGACAAGTCGGCGCGGGTGATCGATCTCATCTCGCCGCAGGGCAAGGGCCAGCGCGCGCTGATCGTGGCGCCGCCGCGGACCGGCAAGACCGTGCTGCTGCAGAACATGGCGAAGGCCATCACCGACAATCACCCCGAGGTCTTCCTGCTCGTCCTGCTGGTCGACGAGCGGCCCGAGGAAGTCACTGACATGCAGCGCAGCGTGAAGGGTGAGGTGATCTCCTCCACCTTCGACGAGCCCGCGCAGCGCCACGTCCAGGTCGCCGAGATGGTGATCGAAAAGGCCAAGCGCCTCGTCGAGCACAAGCGCGACGTGGTCATCCTGCTCGATTCGATCACGCGCCTGGGCCGTGCCTACAACACCGTGGTGCCCAGCTCCGGCAAGGTGCTGACCGGCGGTGTCGACGCCAACGCCCTGCAGCGCCCCAAGCGCTTCTTCGGCGCGGCGCGCAACATCGAGGAGGGCGGCTCGCTCTCGATCATCGCCACCGCGCTGATCGATACCGGCAGCCGCATGGACGAAGTCATCTTCGAAGAGTTCAAGGGCACGGGCAACTCGGAGATCGTGCTCGACCGCAAGGTTTCGGACAAGCGCATCTTCCCCGCGCTCGACGTCGGCAAGTCGGGCACCCGCAAGGAAGAGCTGCTGGTTCCCAAGGACCAGCTCAGCAAGATGTGGGTCCTTCGCCGCATCCTCATGCAGATGGGCACCGTCGATGCGATGGAGTTCCTGCTCGACAAGATGAAGGACTCCAAGACCAACGAGGACTTCTTCGCGACGATGAACCAGTAAGGGGGATCAGGGGCTGTGAACCTGCTGCTCGCGCTTGCCGAGACGGTCTCTACCACTGCGCCTTCCCTGGGGGGGCCGGCCGAGATCTGGCAGCACATCGTCGACGACTTCTCGAACATCGGCACGCCCTCGGCGTTTGCCGCCTTCGTGCAAGTGCTGATGATCGACCTGGTGCTCGCCGGCGACAATGCGATCGTCGTCGGCGCGCTGGCGGCGGGGCTGCCCGCCGATCAGCGCAGGAAGGTCATCGCGATCGGCGTGCTGGCCGCGCTGGTGTTGCGGGTCGGCTTCGCGCTGGTGGTCACTTGGTTGCTGGGCATCGTCGGCCTGGTGTTCGCGGGCGGCCTGCTGCTGCTGTGGGTCGCGTGGAAGATGTACCGCGAGCTGCACAGCCACGGCGGGCAGGACGTTCACTCGCCCGGCTCTCCCGAAATCGAGGGAGACGAGCACTCGGGTCTCGCGGCCCAGAAGTCGTTCCTTGGCGCGGCGGTCTCGGTCGCCATCGCCGACGTCTCGATGAGCATCGACAACGTGCTCGGCGTCGCCGGAGCCGCGCGCGAGCATCCCGGCATCCTGATCGTCGGGCTGATTTTCGCCGTCGCCCTGATGGGCCTCGCCGCCAACATCATCGCCCGCTACATCGAGCGCTTCCGCTGGATTGCCTGGGTCGGGCTGGCGGTGATCGTCTACGTCGCGGGCAAGATGATCTACGAGGGTTGGGTCGACCCGCAGCTCGGGATCGGCAGGCTTTTCTGAAGCCATCGTGGTCCCGGATCCGGTCCGGGGCCACGACGGTCAGGGCAGCAGTATCGTCGAGCCGGTGGTTTGCCGCGCCTCCAGCGCGCGGTGAGCGTCTGCCGCCTCCCGCAGGGCGAAACGCTGGCCGATGAGCGGCGTCACCACTCCGCGCTCGATCCGGTCGAACAGGTGGTTGGCCGTGCGCGCGAGATCGTCCGGCGTACCGATGTAATCCGCCAGCGTCGGCCGAACCACCATCAACGAGCCCGCGCGCATGAGGTCGGTCAGGGCGACCGGCGGCACCGCGCCGGAGGCATTGCCGTAGCTTACCATCAGCCCGCGCTTTCTCAGGCACGCCAGCGAGGCGCTCCACGAGGCACGGCCGACCCCGTCGTACACGACATCGGCCTTGCGGCCTCCGGTGGCTTCCAGGAGGGCTTGCGGCAGCGCTTCGAAGCTGACGCTGAGAGCATGGTCGGCATCGACGCGGGCCGCCTTTGCCGGCGTCCCGGCGTGCGCGACCACGACGACGCCCTTGTCGCGCAGCCAGGGCACCAGCAGCGATCCGACACCGCCTGCGGCCGAATGCACCAGCGCGACCGCGCCGGGCTGCAGCGGCACGATATCCTCCGCGAGATAGGAGGTCGTGAAACCCTTCAGCATGGAGGCGGCGGCGATCTCTGAGGTAATGGCGTCCGGGAGTCGCACCGCCTGCGCCGCCTTGATCGTGCGATGGCTGGCGTAGGCGCCTTCACCCTGCACGCAGCCGACGCGATCGCCGGGGGCAAAGTCCGTTACCCCGGGGCCGACCGCGACTACGCGGCCCGCGCTTTCGGAGCCCGGGGCGATGGGGAGTGAGGCAGGATAGAGGCCGCTGCGGTAATAGACGTCGATGAAGTTCAGGCCGATCGCCTCTGTCTCGATCAGCAGTTCGTCCGCCCCCGGATCGGCGAACGCGAAATCCTCCCGCTCGATCGCTTCGGGACCGCCATGCGCCCTTACGACCAGACGATAGCCTTCGATCATGTTTCCCGTCTCCGTCTCATGCCCTCAGGCAACGGCGCGGAACGTCTCCGCGCGTGCGCTGGCCCAGGCGCGGGCATAATCTGTGGTCTCCGGCGCCTCGATCAACTGCCCGGGGGCCAGGAACTGGTACACTTCGTCGAGCGGCCCCGCCCGCGCGCCGTCGATCCGCTGAAACATGTCCCAGTAGGTCAGGTCCCAGGGGCTATCGAGGCCCATGGCGACGACGATCTCGCGCAGGGCCTTGAGCGTCTCGCGCTGGAAACGGGCGACCCGCTCCGCCTTCTCCTCGACGACGAGGCCCTGCTGTCGCCAGTCGATCTGGGTGGCGACGCCGGTGGGACACTGGCCGGTGTGGCACTTCATGGACTGCACGCAGCCCAGCGAGAACATGAAGGCCCGCGCTGCGTTGCACCAGTCGGCACCCAGCGCATAGGCGCGTGCCATCCCGGCGCCCGAATGAATCTTGCCGGATGCGCCGAGCCTTACGCGGTGCCGCAGATTGGTGCCCACCAGCGCATTGCGCATCAGGATCAGCCCTTCGCGCAGCGGCATCCCGACATTGTCGGTCAGCTCCTGCGGGGCGGCGCCGGTGCCGCCCTCCGCTCCGTCGACGACGATAAAGTCGGGCGTGATGTCGGTCTCGATCATCGCCTTCATCAGCGCCATTACCTCGCGCCGACGGCCGATGCACAGCTTCATGCCCACAGGCTTCCCGCCCGACAGCTCGCGTAGCTGCTGCACCCATTGCAGCAGCCCAATCGGTGTCGAGAACGTCGAGTGCGCGGCGGGCGAGAGGCAGTCCTGCCAGGGCGTCACCCGCCGCGCTTCGGCGATCTCGGGCGTGACCTTGGGACCGGGCAGCACACCGCCGTGGCCGGGCTTTGCACCCTGGCTCAGCTTGATCTCGATCATCCGGATCTGATCGTCGTCGGCGGCCTCGGCGAATTGCTCGGCATCGAAGCCGCCGTCCTTGCGGCGGCAGCCGAAGTATCCGCTGCCCAGCTCCCAGATCAGGTCGCCACCGTGCTTGCGGTGATAGCGCGATATGCCGCCCTCGCCGGTGTCATGCGCGAAGCCGCCCATCGCCGCGCCCTTGTTCAGGGCCTCGATGGCATTGGCGGAGAGCGAGCCGAAGCTCATCGCCGAAACGTTCAGCAACTGCGAATCGTAGGGCTTGCGGCACTGGTCTCCGCCGATCCGAACATGCCAGGTTTCGGGCGCGGCCTCGTTGGGGACGATCGAATGGCCCAGCCACTCGTATTCCTCGGAATAGACGTCCAGCTCGGTACCCATCGGATGCGTCGCGATGTCGCCCTTCGCGCGGGCGTAGACCAGGCTGCGTTCGTCGATCGTGAACGGCCGTCCCTCGCGATCGCTTTCCACGATATAGGCGCGCAGGTACGGCCGCAGGTCCTCGAACAGCCAGCGGATGCGCGCGATCAGCGGATAGTTGCGGCGCAGCGAGTGTTCGCGCTGGAGGAAATCCCACACCGCAACGATCAGGAGCGGAACAAGCACCCACAAGGCCCATCGTGCAGGCGGCCACAAGCCACAGCCTATCGCCGAGACGGCCAGCAGCGCCGGAACCGCATAGCGCATTGCGCCGCTCACCGCGCTCGTTCCGCACGGGTCATGGGAGGCGCCGCCTTCAGCCGATGTGCTCGGCGAAGAACGCTTGGGTCCGCTCGTCCGCCAGCGCCGCGCCCGCTTCGTTGCGGCGCGATCCGATTTCCGCGGCAAAGCCGTGATCCAGCCCCTCGTAGTCGTAGAGCGTCACCTTCGGGTGATCGTCGAGACCCTCGTGCATGGCCTTCTGCGCGTCAGTGCCCACCAGATGGTCGGCGGTGGGAATATGCAGCATCAGCGGCCGCGAAATGGCGTGCTTCTCGCCCAGCATTTGGTCGATCATCACGCCATAATAGCCGACCGACGCGTCGATGTCGGTCCGCGCCGCCGTCATATAAGCCACTCGGCCGCCCATGCAGAAGCCGACCAGGCCGACCTTCGGAACGCCCTGCTCGCGCCGAATCCAGTGGATCACGGCCTCGATGTCGCGGATGCCGAGGTCAAAGTCGTGCTTCGTCATGAAGCCGATCGCTTCGTTGAATTGTTCGGGCACGTCGGCGTCCAGCTCGACGCTGGGCTGCTGCCGCCAGAACGTGTCCGGCGCCACCGCCAGATATCCGCGCGCCGCCCATTCGCCGCACTTCTTGCGAATGCCGGCATCGACGCCGAATATTTCCTGCTGCACGATGATCGCACCGCGCGGGGTTCCTTCCGGTCGGGCGACGAAAGCGGGGATGAAACCGTCGTGGTCGAGCGTCGGGATCTGCGTGTTGGTGGTGGTCATCTTGCTTTCCTCGCATGGGCGATCGGTTCGGATTAGGCTGGGGCGATGGACTTTGCCAACGGTATGTGTCAGCAATGCATCGGTTTTGCGTCGGCTGGAGGCCTCGAATGAAAGTGCACGTCGAGGTTGAATGCACGCCGGAGGAAGCGCGGCGCTTCCTGGGCCTTCCCGATGTGACGAAGGCCAACGACGTTTATGTCGATGCGGTCGCCAATGCGATGCAGGGCGTGGGAAACTTCGACCAGCTCCAGGAACTTGCCAGGCATGTCGCGCCGATGGGGCAAGTCGGCCTCAAGTTCTTCCAGCAGCTTATGGAAAGCGGAGCCGCGATGGCGATGAGCGGTGGCTCGTCCAAGAAGGACGGCGACTAAGCGGCTTTCGGCCGATTCACCGTCTGGCTCGATGAACGATACGATTTTCGCGCTTTCCAGCGGGGCTCCGCCTGCTGCGATCGCCGTGGTCCGGATCAGCGGACCTTTGGCGCACTCCGCCGTCGCACACCTGTGCGGCGCGCTGCCCGACCCGCGAGTGGCCCGGTTGCGCAGACTGTATGCTGCCGACGGCACCTTGATCGACACCGGGCTGGTCCTCTGGTTTCCCGGCCCTGGCTCCGCCACCGGGGAAGACCTCATAGAGTTGCACCTCCATGGCGGCCGGGCCGTCGTCGCCGCGATCGAAGGGGCATTGCGCGCGCAAGGCCTGCGACGAGCCGACCCCGGGGAGTTCACCCGGCGAGCATTCGCCAACGGCAGGATCGACCTTGCCGAAGCGGAAGGGCTTGCCGACCTGCTCGAGGCGGAAACCGAACTGCAAAGGCGGCAGGCGATCTCGTTGGCGAGCGGCGCACTCTCGGGGTGGGTGGCGGGCTGGCGCGAGCGGGTTCTCGCGGCGTCCGCCGCCGTGGAGGCGGTCCTCGACTTCGAGGACGAGGGCGACGTCACGCAGCTTGGCCCCGCCTTTGCCGATGGCCTGGGCGTGCTGGCCGACGAAATCGCCGAAGTGCTGGATTGTCCGCGCGCGGAAATGCTGCGGGAGGGCTTCCGGGTCGTGCTGGCGGGTCCACCGAATGTCGGTAAAAGCAGCCTTTTCAATAGGTTGGTTGAGGACGAGGCGGCGATTACCGCGCCAACGGCGGGCACGACCCGCGATGTGCTGACGCGCTCGGTCGCGCTTGCTGGAATACCCTTCGTGTTTGCAGACACCGCAGGGCTCAGAGCCGATGCGTCCGACGAGGTCGAGGCAATCGGCATCGGCCGCGCGCGCGGCGAAGCGGTGCGAGCGGACTTGGTCCTCTGGCTGGGTCCGGAGGGAGAAGGTGAGGGCGCTACGATCTGGGAGGTGGAGAGTTTCGCCGATATCGACGGAAGATGCACAAAGGCAGCGGCGAGGCATCGGGTCTCGGCCCGCAGTGGCGAAGGCATCGATGCCTTGCGCCGCGATCTTGTAGAGGCGGCTCGATCGATACTTCCGCGACCGGGACAAATCGCGGTGAACCAGCGGCAGTCCGGGTTACTGGAATTGGCTGCGGACGCTCTTAGGGCCGCCAGCGCCGAAGGAGACCCTTTGCTGATCGCGGAGAATTTGCGGCAAGCGCGGGAGGCGTTCGACCGACTGCTCGGCAATAGCGGCACCGAGGACATGCTCGATGCACTGTTCGGCCGGTTTTGTATCGGTAAGTGATGTTCCACGTGGAACACTTGGTACTCGTTCTTTTGACGGCATGAGGTTGCTCCGGTAAGGGCACCCAATGCAGAACTACGACATCGTGGTGGTGGGCGGCGGCCATGCCGGCTGCGAGGCGGCGGCCGTCGCGGCCCGAATGGGCGCTCGCGTTGCCCTTGTCAGCTTCGATCTCGATGCCATCGGCGCGATGAGCTGCAATCCTGCGATCGGCGGTCTCGGCAAGGGGCACCTCGTGCGCGAAGTCGATGCGTTCGACGGCCTGATCGCCCGTGCCGCCGACCATGCGGCGATCCACTACCGTATGCTCAACAGCTCCAAGGGCAGTGCGGTGCAAGGGCCGCGCGTTCAGGCGGATCGCCGATTGTTCAAAGCGGCCGTCCAACGGATGCTGGAGCGCCAGGAGCGTCTCGATCTTATCGCGGGCGAGGCCACGGCGCTGGTCATTCGGGGCGACTCCGTGATCGGTGTAGAAATGTCTAGCGGCGACAGCATCCTTGCGCGGGCCACGGTGCTGTGCACTGGGACCTTTCTCGGGGGAACGTTGTTCCGCGGCGAGGATCGGATCGTGGGCGGCCGGATCGGTGAAGCCTCCGCGTTGCGATTGGCCGAGCAATTGCGCGACGCGAACTTGCCGATGGCGCGCCTCAAGACGGGTACACCGCCGCGCCTCGATGGTCGCACGATCGACTGGTGTCGACTGGAGGAGCAACCCTCGGACACCGAAGTATGGACTATGTCGGCGCTGGGCCGACGCGAAGCGAACCGACAGGTGTTCTGCGCGATCACCCGCACCAACCCCGCTACGCACGACATCATCCGCGAAAACCTACACCGATCGCCGCTTTTTACAGGGGCGATCGGCGCTCGAGGTCCGCGCTACTGTCCGTCCATCGAGGACAAAATCCACCGCTTCGCTGACCGCGACGGGCATCAGCTCTTCCTGGAACCGGAGGGGCTAGATACGAATCTCGTTTACCCCAACGGCATCAGCACCTCGCTTCCCGCCGACGTCCAGTTCGCTTTGCTGCGGACCATCGAAGGTTTGGAAAGTGTGGAGGTGGTGGTTCCGGGCTATGCGGTAGAATATGACCATATCGACCCCCGTGCTCTTCGGTCGACGCTGGAATTGCGCGCGCTTCCCGGCCTTTACTGCGCGGGCCAGATCAACGGGACGACCGGCTATGAAGAAGCGGCGGGGCAAGGCCTGGTCGCGGGTCTGAACGCCGCTTGTGCAGTGCTGGGGCGCGATGCGCCGCCGCTTGACCGCGCGAACAGCTATCTCGCGGTGATGATCGACGACCTCACCCTGCAAGGGGTGTCGGAGCCGTATCGCATGTTGACGGCACGTGCCGAATATCGCCTGCGCCTTCGCGCGAACAATGCTTCGACCCGGCTGACGCCGCTTGCGCTGAGTGTCGGCGCGGTGGGCGCCGAGCGCACAGCGTGGTTCGAGGAGCGAGAGCGGGAGCGGGCGAAACTGGTTGTGGGGTTGGGCCGCGTCGTGCCTTCAAGCGCACTGGCCGAAGGCGGGTTGCCCGCTCGCGCGGATCTTGGCCAATTGCCTCTTCGCGAATGGCTGAGGTTCGACGGCGTAGATTTGCCTGCCTTGATGCCATGGCTCGGCGACGAAGTGGCCGCAGAGCCGGATCTCCTCGATGAGGTCGGGGAAGACATCGCCTATGCCCCCTACCTCGAACGCCAGGAGCGGGAGCTTCGGGACCTTCGCGCGAGTGAGGCGATGAGGCTGGCGGACGATTTTCCCTACGAGGCCGTTCCAGGGCTGTCTCGCGAGATGGTGGAACGCCTTTCGCAGGCGCGGCCACCTTCGCTCGCAGCGGCCGGCCGCGTTCCGGGAATTACCCCGGCGGCGCTGTCTGCCTTGCTGGTGCACGCCAGGCGGCGCGCGGCGTGATCCTGGCCGATGAAGCGGCGGCGCGCCGCTGGGTAAGCGAGCTGCCGGGCCGCGATGGCGCCGCCATGGAGCGGCTCGATCTCCTCGCCACCATGCTGGCCGAGGAAAACGCGCGGCAAAACCTGGTGGCCGCCTCGAGCCTCGATCGGGTGTGGCAGCGGCATATTGCCGACAGCGCTCAACTTCTGACGCATGTTCCACGTGGAACATCACCGGTGTGGCTGGACCTTGGAACGGGTGCGGGCTTTCCCGGCCTGGTCATCGCCGCGCTCCGCCCTGACCTCGACATCACGATGGTCGAATCGCGAGCCCGGCGAATCGAGTGGCTGAACCGGGCACGCGAAGCCTTGGGACTCGAGCGCGCGAAAGTCGCAGGCACTCGCCTCGAGTCAGTCGAAGCACGCGCAGTAGACGTCATTTCGGGACGCGCTTTCGCGCCGCTGGACGCACTACTCACAGCTTCCGCTCGTTTTTCCACAGGCGCAACGCTCTGGCTGTTGCCGAAGGGCCGCTCAGCCGCGAAAGAATTGGCAGAGCTCCGCGGTTGGTCTCACCTGTTCCACGTGGAACACTCTGTGACGGACTCAGAGGCGGGCATCGTGGTCGGCACATTGGCCGGCCGAAAGGGCTCCAAAGCGTGATACGGATCGCCATAGCCAATCAAAAAGGCGGAGTGGGCAAAACCACCTCCGCGATCAACGTCGCCACCGCGCTCGCCGCGACCGGTTGGCGCACCTTGCTGGTCGACATTGACCCGCAGGGCAATGCCTCGACCGGCATCGGCGTCAGGCCGGGGGAGCGCGAGCGGTCCAGCTACGATGTGCTGGTGGACGGCGCGCCGGTCGAAAGCTGCATCGTTCCGACGGCCATTCCGAAGCTCAGCCTCTGCCCTGCCACCGTCGATCTGTCGGGTGCCGAAGTGGAATTGGTCGGCGCCGAGGATCGTGCCCATCGCCTGCAGAAGGCGCTGCGGCCTGACCTCGGCTATGACGTTTGTCTGATCGATTGCCCGCCCTCATTGGGGCTGCTGACGCTCAACGCCCTGACGGCCGCCGATACGCTGCTGGTGCCTTTGCAGTGCGAGTTCTTTGCACTGGAAGGGTTGAGCCAGTTGCTCCAGACTGTCGAGCGCGTGCAGCAGCGCTTCAATCCCGAGCTGGGGATCATCGGCATCGCCTTGACCATGTTCGATCGGCGCAACCGGTTGACCGATCAGGTCGCCGAGGACGTGCGCTCCTGCCTGGGCAAGCTGGTGTTCGAAACGACGATTCCGCGCAACGTGCGCTTGTCCGAAGCGCCGAGCCACGGTGTGCCGGCGCTGATCTACGACCACGCTTGCGCGGGAAGCCGCGCTTACGTTGCACTGGCGCGCGAACTGATCAACCGCCTCCCCGAGCAGAGGAAAGCCGCATGAGCGAGGACACCGTGGTGAACATCGCCGGGGTCGCCAAGGCGAAGCCCAAGGGGCTGGGGCGGGGCCTCGGTGCGCTGCTTGGCGAAACCCGTCGGGAGGAGTCGGTGGCTCCGGCAACGGCCGGCGGGCGCAATGGCACCTCACTGGCTTTGCTGGCCGTGGCCGACATCGTCCCGCACCCCGATCAGCCTCGCCGACATTTCGACGAGGCCGCTTTGGAGGAGCTGGCGGCGTCGATCGCGCAGCGCGGTGTGATCCAGCCGGTGATCGTGCGCGCGATGGACAACGGGCGCTATCAACTGGTGGCGGGCGAGCGGCGCTGGCGCGCGGCGCAGAAGGCGCGGCTGCACGAAATACCCGCGCTGGTCCGCGACTTGACCGAACGCGATGTGATGGCGCTCGCGCTGATCGAGAACCTCCAGCGAGAAGATCTCAACCCGATCGAGGAGGCGCGGGCCTACAGCCGCCTCGCAGAGTTCGAGAGCCTGACCCAAGCCGAGATCGCGCGTCTGGTCGACAAGAGCCGCAGCCATGTTGCCAACTTGCAGCGGCTGCTCCTCCTCCCCGAGCCGGTCATTGCGCAAGTGGAGCGCGGCGAGCTCTCCATGGGCCACGCCCGTGCCCTGATCGGGGTAGAAGGTGCCGAAGAGATCGCGGCTGCGGCTGCGGCGAAGCAGATGTCGGTCCGCGAACTGGAAAAGCTCGTACGCCGCCAGACGCGCGGAGACGCACCCCCGCGTCGTGCCCG
>Ga0068862_100003460_pt1 | contig 13578 bp, 11 predicted proteins | sample KBSSwiS52_FD_66598 | JGI IMG/M metagenome (GOLD analysis project Ga0068862, IMG submission 66598) | Switchgrass rhizosphere microbial communities from Kellogg Biological Station, Michigan, USA - KBS Switchgrass S5-2 | ecosystem: Host-associated > Plants > Roots > Rhizosphere > Soil ... | reverse complement strand
CCGAGTGTGGAGCAGCCGCCTGCGCATCGAGCACCGAGCCCGTGAGTCGCGCCCACTTGATGCGCGTGTTGCCGATATCGATGAGGAGAATCAGCGCGCGGCCCTCAAGCTGACCTCACCGGAGACGAAGCGCCGCAACTGGCCGTTCACATCCACCAGCAGCGTACCGTCGAGCTCGACGCCGCAGGCAAGGCCGACCGTGGTCTCCGCCCCGCTGATGACGCGGACGTTCGCATCGGCCAGCGTGTCGAGACCGCGCCATTCCTTCGCAAACGGCTCGAAGCCACGCACGCCGAACGTCTGCAACATGCCGACAAGCTCGTGCACGAGCGCTGCTACAACTGCGTTTCGCGTCGGCGTGGAGTCGCGCACGATCTCGTGGACGTCCGCGATGAGCGCGGCCTGCTGTTCGGCGAGCTGCAGGCGCACCGCCGCTGGCATCCGCATGTTGATGCCGAGGCCGATGATGACCTGTGCCGGGCCGGCGGATTCCCCGCGCATCTCGATGAGGACGCCGCCGAGCTTGCGCTGCTGCCACATGAGATCGTTCGGCCACTTCAGTCCGACGCCTGCGACGCCCAGCGAGCGCAGCGCGTTGACCGCGGCGACTCCGACGGCAAGGCTCAGCGCCGAAAAGGTTGGCGGCGCTTCGACGAATTGCCACGACATCGACATGCAGATGCCGCTGCCGAACGGTGCAACCCAGCTGCGCCCGCGGCGCCCGCGACCGGCGTTCTGAACCTCCGCGACGCACACTTGACTGGTGCCCGGTGCCGGCGCGTCGCTTGCGGCGACGTGCCGATTCGTCGAATCGACCGTCAGCAGTACCTCGAGACGCTCGACGCGTTCGCGGGTCTCGGCAGGCAGCGCGCCCGCGATCGCTTCACGATCGAGCAGATCGACCGCGCGCGGCAACCGATATCCCTGTCGTGGTACGGACTCGATGTGGATACCCATCGCTTGCAGCGTCCGCACGAGCTTCCACACGCCACCGCGGGAAATCCGCAGCCGGCGCGCCAATTGCTCGCCCGAATAGAATGCGCCGCTGGAGAGCATCGCCAGCAGCCGCGTGCGACGCGCGAGCGTCCGGGCAGCGGAGCGGTTTTTTTTCGCCGCTGCAGCCATCGTCATCGCCGGCGCAGCAACCAGAGACTTCGAGCACGATTCTCGGTTCCGGCGCGCATGCGCTCGATGTTGGCCCGATGCGTGTAGCAGACGAACAGCAGCATCACGCAACCGAACGTCAGCAGCGCTTGGGCGGGCTGGATACCCGCGAGAGCGATGTAGGCCGGAAAGGTTGCAGTGGCGATCATCGTGGCAAGACCGACGAAGCCCGTGAGCAGTACGACGATGAGCCAGATGATCAACAGCGGAATCAACGCCGCCGGCTTCAGGCCGAGCACGACGCCGACGAGCGTGGCGGCGCCTTTGCCGCCGCGAAAGCCGTACCAGACGGGATACACGTGGCCGACGACGACGGCAGTCGCACAGGCGACGGCGAGCCACATGCGGTCGATTGTCGGATCGATACCGATGAGCGGCAGATCGAGGCCCGGCAACAACCCGGCAGCGAGCCAGCCTTTGCCGGTATCGATGATGATGACCCAGATCGCGAACGCCAGCCCCTGGGTCCGCAGGGCGTTCGTGCCGCCGGCGTTGCCGCTGCCCATTGTGCGGATGTCGACGCCGCCGCGCAGCTGACCGACCACGAGGCTGCCGATGATCGAGCCGAGCAGGTACGCGAGCAGGGTCTTGAAGCCGAGTTCGACCATGCGCGGAATTGTAGTCGGGCCAAAGCCCGACCTACAGGGGTTTCTTCGGCAGATGCACTTCCGCCAGCATGCAGCGAACGCTGCCGCCCCCGAGTGTCTCGATCGTCGGGATCGCGGCCGCGATGAGTTTCCCGCTCCGGCCGAGCGTCGCGCGCTGCTGCGGCGACAGCGAATCGAGTGCACGCTGCGACATCGCGATCAGCGGCTCGCCGCGCACGGAGCGTAGCTCCAGCATGTTGCCCGCGAATTCGGACAGCTGTTCGAAGCTCAGGTCCACGATCTCGTGTCCCGTGGTACGCAGCGTGCCGACGACTGCAGCGCGCTCCGCCTCGCGAATGCAGTCCGAGCAGATCGCCGCGAAGTTCGTGCCGATACACATCAGCACGTTGGTGTGATAGATCGGCACGCCGCCGGCATCGAGAGCCTCGAAGGCCACGACTTCATAGTCGAGCTGCTGCGCGAAGTCGCCGAGCACATCGACATCGGTGCGCGGCGAAATGCACGCGTACGCGATCCGGTTGACGCGGTCGAGAACGAGACTGCCGGTGCCCTCGAGGAATTTGCCGTCGCGCTCGTGAGCCGTCAGGTCGAGTATGCGCGTAATGCGGAAGCCGTGCTCGATGCTGAGCCGCTCCAGCAGCTCCCGGCGCCTCTCCTGGCGGCGGTTCGCGGCGAGCATCGGATAGAGCACGACCGAGCCGTCGGCGTGAAAGCTCACCCAATTGTTCGGGAAGATCGAATCGGGCGTGTGCGGCTCGGGCGTGTCGGCGAATGCATGCACACTCACGCCGGCTGTCGTCAGGACTTCGACCAGGCCATCGAACTCGCGCGCAGCTGCTGCCTGCACCTCACCCGCCCCGACGTTCGGCGCCTCGCCCTGGAAGCGGTTGGATGCAAGCGTCTGGGGATTCCCGGCGAAGTTGACCGGGCGGACCATCACAACGTCGCTCGCGCCCTGAAGTTCGCCAATGCTCATGCTGCCATTCTGCCAGGACCTGGGAACTTCGTCTGGCGATGAAGCATAAGGCGTAGGTCGGCCGCAGAGGGTCGGAGGGTCGCTGTCGCGGGTCCACCAGATGAGCGGCGTTCGCGACTGTCGCTGCGACCGCATTGCAGGGCTTCCGCCAAACCGGAATGCAGCTGGGCGAGGGCGCCGCCTGGCGCCGTCGCACTTGATGCTGGACGTTCTGTGGAGATTTCTTATGGACTTGGGCTTCGAGACTTGTGGCAACGCCACGCTGATTGCATACGACAGGGGCTCACCCGTTGTCGTGACGGACCCATGGATTCGTGACGCTCAATACTTCGGCTCATGGATGCTGCCGTACAGCTTCAGTGCACGGCAGATGGAGAGCCTGCGCCAGGTACGGTACGTATGGCTCTCGCATGGCCACCCGGATCACTTGAATCTTCAGTCGCTGGAAACTTTCCGCGACAAGATCCTGCTGGTGCCCAAGCATCGGGGTGAGCGCATCGCGTCGGACCTGCGGCAGGCCGGGTTCAAGGTGCAGGATCTGCCGAGCGGCGAATGGGTGCAGCTGTCCCCGCGCGTGCGAGTGATTTCCTATGCGGATTGGAATCAGGACGCCGCCGTCCTGATCGCACTCGGCGACAGGTGCGGCGTGCTGAACCTGAACGATGGTGGCGCGCTCGGAACGAGGGCGCAGTTGCTGCGTCAACTCAGCGCGTTCCGCACGCGCTTCGCGCTGCGGCTCATCAACTACGGCGATGCGGACATGATGAATCTTTTCACGGAGAGCGGCGCGCGCATCAAGCCGCTCGCCGCTCATCCGAAGCCGCTCGGCTACGATTACAACCATTTGTTGAAGCGCTGGCACGCTACGCATACAGCGGTGTTCTCCTGCAATCACGTCTATGCGCGAACCGATTCCCAATGGGCGTCTCAATACGAGACACCTGCGCAAGCGCATGCTCAGGGCTTCAATGCTGCGCTCGGAAATCTCATTCCCGGGTATTTCATGTACGACGCGCTGAAGGATGAAATCACGCTGACACAGATGGATCGCGTCGAACGTGTATTCCGCCGGCCGGAGGAATTCGGCGATCACTGGGATGAGCCGCTGGAGAACGGCGAGCCTGCCGAGCTTGCGGCTTACGTCCGCAAGTTCGAACATTTGCGGGACAAGTTTGCCTTCATCAATTTTCGTGTCGGCGGTCGCGACAACGTCATCGATCTCGCCGGACCGAAAGGTGTCGGCATCACGTTCGAGACACCGCGCGGCTCACTGATGCAGGCCATTCGATGGGAGATCTTCGACGATCTGTTGATCGGCAATTTCACGAAGACGACCCTGCATGGCGGGCTACGCTCGCTCTATCCGGACTTCACACCGTACGTCGCCAAGTATGGAGATAACGGGCGAGCCTTCAGCCACGCGGAGTTGCGCGATTACTTCGGCGCCTATCGCAGTGCTATCGGCCTGCAGGGCTGGCTGGATCTGATTCGGGTGGAGGGCACGCGCAAGGTCCGCACCCTGCTGTCAGCAAACCGCGATGTGTACCTGTTCGCGCGCCGCATCTACGGGCATCTGAAATCCTAGGCCAGGCGGCCCGGCCTGCATTCCGTTCCCACGCCTGCGGGACGGCAGAAGAGCCGCGCGCCCCGTCAGCCGTGTGGAACTTGCTCTGGCCTCGAAACATATGATCGTAGGTCGTCTCGGACATGAGGTCGGAAGGGGTCACTGTCGGCATGAAACTGGTCAGCCAGCACTACAAGTCGGGCGCAATCGGTCTGCAGGAAGTCGCGCCGCCGGCACTGAAATCCCGCGGCATCCTCGTCCGGACGCACTTCAGCGTGGTTTCGAGCGGCACCGAAGGCATGAAGGTACGCGAAGGCCGCCTTTCATACCTTGGCAAGGCGCGCGCGCGCCCGGATCAGGTGAAGAAGGTCCTCGCGACCATTCGACAGCAGGGTCTCGTGGCCGCCTACCAGAAGGCCATGAACAAGCTCGATTCTCTGACGCCGCTTGGCTACTCGCTCGCCGGGGAGGTGGCCGCGGTCGGTGAAGAAGTCAGCGAGTTTCACGTGGGTCAGCGCGTCGCCTGCGCCGGCGTCGGCTATGCGAATCACGCCGAGGTCAATTTCGTTCCTGCCAATCTGGCCGTGCCAATCCCGCAGTCCGTGTCGACCAAGCATGCGGCGTTCGCGACAGTGGGCGCGATCGCATTGCAGGGATACCGCCAGGCCGGAATGCAGCTGGGCGAGACCGCGTGTGTCATCGGCCTCGGCCTGCTCGGACAGTTGCTGGTCCAGATTCTGCGCGCGGGCGGCATGCACGCCATCGGCATCGACATCGTGCCGTCGCGCTGCGAGCTCGCCCTGCGAGTGGGGGCCAAGGCCGCGCTGACGCCAGCCGATCCTGGTTTGCCTGCCCTCATCAAGCGCATGACGGACGGACACGGCGTGGATTGCGTGTTCATTGCAGCGGGCGGAACGAGCAATGCGCCGGTCGAAATGGCAGCGACCTTCGCGCGCGATCGTGCCCGCGTCGTGGACATCGGCAAGACGCGGCTCGATCTGCCCTGGAACGACTACTACCTGAAGGAGCTCGACGTGCGCTTCTCGCGGTCATACGGCCCCGGCCGCTACGACCCGCTGTACGAGGAGCATGGGGTCGACTACCCCATCGGGTACGTCCGTTGGACTGAACGGCGCAATCTGGCCGCCTTTCTCGATCTCCTCGCCGAGGGCAAGGTCGACCTGGATGCGATGGCCCCAGCCGTGCGTCCGTTCACGGAAGCCGAGCAGGTGTATCGGGAGCTCGCTACGAGTTCCGCCGCGCTCGCCACGGTTTTCGATTACACCGCGGAGCTCGCAACGCCAGTCAGCAGGCTGCTTCCGACGCCGCGCCCACAGCCCGCGAGCGCCCGCACTGACGGTCGGATCAACTTGGGTTTGATCGGTGCCGGCAACTACGCCAGCAGCATGCTGCTGCCCCACTTCAAGGGGAATAGCGCGGTCAAGCTGGCAGCAGTAGCGACGACCAGCAGCCTGTCTGCGGAGAATGCGCGGCAGAAGTTCGGATTTGGCCGTGCGACGACCGACTTCAACGACGTGCTGGCCGATCCGACGATTGACGCTGTCATCATCGCGACGCGCCATTCCTCACACGCCAAGCTAGTCTGCGCGGCGCTCCGCGCCGGCAAAGCCACCTACGTGGAGAAGCCGCTCGCTCTGACGCTCGCGGAGTTGCGGGACATCTGGCTGTCGATCGCGGAATCGGGCAATGCGCGCCTGATGGTCGGGTTCAATCGGCGCTTCGCCCCGCTGATCGGGACGATCGCAGAGCGCTTCAAGCACGCGCAGACGCCGCTGGTATTGCAGTATCGCGTGCACGCCGGACAGCTGGACGGCGCCTCCTGGTATCTCGATACGGCGGAGGGCTCGCGCTTTGCGGGTGAGGCCGGTCACTTCTTCGACGTACTGGCGTACCTCGCGCAGTCACGGCCGGTCACCGTGTCCGCTGCGTGCCTGCGCCCCGGCCGGGCGACCCCGGACGACTTCGACAACGTGGTTGCAACCGTCACCTATGAGAACGGCTCGATAGGCAGCGTGTCCTATCTCACGCAGGGAGGCTCACGGCTGCCAAAGGAGCAGCTGGAGGTGTTTGGTGGCGGATGTGCCGCACGGTTGGAGAATTTCGAGGCGGTCGGATTCTATGGAGACGCCGATTCGCGACGCGTGAAGTCATCACGCCTCGACAAGGGACAGGGCGCGCAGCTGAATGCTTTCATCGCAGCGGTGCAACGACGAGCTCCGATGCCTATCCCGCTCGAATGCCTCTTCGACACCACGCTCACGACTCTTGGCGTCGCACAGGCGCTCGGCAGCTCGCAGTGCATCGAGCTCGGCGAGCTCTGGTCGAGTCTCGAGCGCACTGAGTCCGACGAGCAGCTGCAGCCTGTTTAGTGACAACAAAATGAAGGATGCAATGAATACCGTTGGTCTTGCCAAAGCCATCATGAAGCTGAGCGAAGCGCGGCCGCCATCGCCCCTGAGGCAAGTCGGCGCGTTGCAGGAGGTGTTCCGCCACGACTGCTTCGTGCGCGCTGGCGAGGCCGAGCGCCGCGCCATCATGCTGGCGTCGTCGCAGACAAGATACGCCGAGGAGCTGGCGTACCCGTTGGACAACTACTTCGGTGTCGATTTGACGCGGTATCTGAGCGGGCGCGAAGCGCTCGACCTCGGCTGCTTCACGGGCGGCCGCAGCGTCGCCTACTTCGAGCGCTACCAGTTCAAACGCCTGCTCGGCATCGATGTCGCGCCTGAATTCATCGAGGCCGCCACGCAGTTCGCGCAATCCAAGCGTGTCGACGCGAGTTTCGAAGTGGCGCGCGGCGAGACGCTGCCGCTGGCGTCGCAATCGGTCGACGCGATCCTATCCTTCGACGTGTTCGAGCACGTGCAGAACCTGCGCCAGACCCTGCAAGAATGTCAGCGGGTGCTGCGTCCGGGAGGGCGCCTGTTGGTTGTGTTCCCGAGCTACTACCAGCCGGTCGAGCATCACCTGTCCCTGGTGACGCGCCTGCCAGGACTGCAATACCTGTTCAGCGGCGCGACGCTGACGCGCGCGTACTACGAGATTCTGCGCGAGCGCGGTAGCGACGCCGAGTGGTACTGGCGCGCCGCGCCCGAGCTCGAAGCATGGGAGAAGTGCAATACCATCAACGGCACGACGTACCGCGCCTTCGGCAAGCTGATCCGGGAAGGCGGATGGAAAATCGTGATGAACTCACGGGCTCCCATCGGCAGCATCGGTCGCAACGTCTCGCGCAAACGTTCCTACCGCGCGATATCGCGGCTGTTCGTTCCGTTGACGGCGCTGCCGGGATTGCAGGAAATATTTCTGCATCGCGTGACCTACATCTTGGAGAAGCCGGCCAACTAGGCAGTCGCGCCGCTGCCTACGGACTGGCGCGGGCGGATGCGGCGGTAGAGCGCACGGGTCTTCAGGTAAAGATGGGGATGCCGGGCCAACCATAACCGCAGGCGCGGCACGATTCGCAATCGATAGCGAATGCGCCCGGCTAGCGGCACGCGCTCGCCGAGCCCCTCCTCGATCGTGTAGATGCACGGGTTGCACGTGCCGCACGGCTGTCCTTTGCGCGGCCGATGGCAGAACCACGTGAGGCTCATGATTTCATCGAACCCGGCCTCGCGCGCGCGTGCCTGCATGTCGCGCTTGGTGGTATCGAACAACGGAAAGCGGAAGCAACGGAATAATTCGTAGCGGCTGTCGCCGCGGTGCCGATCGTCCAATCGCGTGCGCGAGCTGTCGATCAGCCCGCTCAGCAACTCGCGTGCTTTGTCGTCGCGGTGAATGGCCAGTTCCATCGCATCCATGCCGTGAGCAGCACAATAGCGCGCCAGCCATTCGTACTGGCCGCCGATGAATCCTGCCTTCAGACACCCTTCGTAGTGCGCTGTGAGCTTCGGGTCGGTCGGGATGGCGTCGACGGCGCATTCGATCGTCGGTAGCAGGCGGCTAGCCGCGTCGGGGTCGCGTCGCGCAATGAGGTCGCGAATACGCGCCATCGCCTGCTGCTCTGCCGGCACGCCCGGACGGTGACGCGGGCGGTCGACGATGTAATACGACTGAACCACGCGCCGCTCGACCAGCAGCAACGTCAGCAGCCGGAAAGTGGAATCCCAGCCGCCGGTCCAGAGGAGCGCCACCGGGGCAGCGTCGTTTTTCCGCTCGTGCATCGAGGTGCGTAACGCGGGTGCCCGCCGTGACGTTCCGCCCCAAAGAAAACGGGCCGGACGATCCCGCAGGATCGCCGGCCCGAAGCGGTTACAGCGCAGTCGCTGTGGTTATCAGCGATCGGTCAGGGCTTTGAACGAGACCGGGGGCACGGTCGGATATTTGTACGTCATTTGATTGGACACATGCGTCACGCCTTTGACGGCGGCCCAGTCGCGCGCCTCGTCCGTAGAGCGCGCGATCACGAACACGCGGCGGTGGCCGAGATTGCTGAATGTGTGCGCGACCTGTGCCTTGTGATAGGGCCTGATGTACAGCGTCGGATGCTCCAGGACGATGCCGTCGACGTATTTCTCAGCGGCGTAGCCGCGGCTGTCGCCACGATCCCAGACATTGTTGTTGATGATGATGAAGTTGGGGTTGATGGCGCGGCGCTTGGCATCCAGCCGACGCACCAGGTCGATGTTGCCGTCGGTCCACTTGTCCTTTTCGGACTGCGGCCAGGTGCTCCATTCAGACCGACCCCATGGGCGCGCACCGATCCCATCGAGGTACACGCCGTCGACCTTGCGTTCGCGCATCAACTTCTCGACGTAGCTCACGACCCAGAGGATCCACTTCGAGCCCGCGCGTACATCGGCGAACTTGGTGCCGGGCCATGCGTAACGCTGGCCGTAGCTCGGATAAGGCCACAGCGGCACGTTGCCGCTGTCGTTCATGTAGAAGCCTTCGTCGAGGTCACACACTCGGTGGTCGGGGCGCGCGGTAGCATTCAAATACGCAAGAACTTCGCCGCCCTTGGTGCGCACGGTCTGGAACACGGAGCTGTAGCGATTGCAGCGACCGGTCACGACTACTCCGGTGGGCTTGCCGTATAGCGAGACGTTGGTCGTCTCGCTATACGCAAAGCCAAGCGGATTTGCCGCCTGCGCCACGCCGGCGCAAACGGTGGACACGAGGGACAGACCCAGGAAGGCTAGCGATCTCAAATTCATGTTGCTCTCCCCAAACGGAAGTGGCACCGGTCTTCGGTGAGGGACCGGTTTGGTTGCTGTGAACTGACTAGTCGCGAGAGCAGCTGTGTCGCCGCTTTGCAAGTCGCCAATCGTCTATGGCCGAAGCCGGGCGCGAATCTAGCCAGCAAATTCGCAGCGAACAATTGTCTCTGTTACATCACAGGGAAGAGGACTACACGAGCGCGCTCGCACGGCCGCTTTTGGGCCGTCCCGCACATTCGTTCGGCACATCCAATGAGAGATTCCCTGAATCGACGACTGCCGGAAGCAGCAGTCAAAAAAGTATCGCGCGCAAACGGCGCGTTGCCAGTGCAACGAGTTAGGCGGGAAAGTTGTCGAGTGACAGCAGCTCGCAGGTGAAAGCATCCATCATCCGCTCGACCGTGAATGTGCGGTGCACGCTGCGTCGCGCGGCCTCGCCCATGGATCGCCGCTGCTGCGGATCGGCAAGCGCCGCCAGGTGCGACGCGAGCGCTTCGATATCTGCCGGCTCGTACAGGAAGCCGTTCACTCCGTGCTGGACCTGCTCCTCTGCGCCGCCGACGCGGGTCATGACGAGCGGCTTACCGAGGGCCATCGACTCCAGCGCAGCCAGGGAGAACGTCTCGTCGTGCGAGGTGAGGGTCATCACGTCGCAGGAGGCGACGCAGGGCCGCACGTCCGGCCGGTAACCCGTGATGACGACTGCGTGCTGTAGCTGTAACTGCGCGATCAGCTGTTCGATGTGCGCACGTCTCGGACCGTCACCGATCAGCATCGCCTTTGCCGGAATGCCGCGCTGTCGCAGCTGGTGCAACGCGTGCAGCAGATCGTCGTGTGCTTTCTCGGGACGCAGGAAGCCGCAAAGACCGATCACGTAGTCATCGGGGGTGAAGCCGAATTCTGCACGGACCTGCTCCCGCTGGGCGGCGGTCAATCGGTCCGCAAAGTGTGCGGTGTCCACGCCGTTCTGGATCACGATGTCGCGTCTGGCGCGCAATCCGCGACCACGCCAGTACTGCCGCTGCGCGTGGCTGACATAAATCAGCAGATCGCAGTGCCGGAAAAGAAGCCGATTGAGCAGCATGTGCGCCTGCCCCTTGATCGTGGCCGGCCGCGTCGTGTGGAACACTTCGACCAGGCGCACGCGCCGGCGCGCCCGGAGCGAAGCCGCCAGCGCATGCAGCACCGGGTAACCATTCACGCACACGATGATATCGATGCGCTGCCGATCGATTTCGCGCGCGAGGCGCTCGACCGCTCGCCAGCTGAACTTGTCGCGCACCTCGAGCGACATGAGCGCATCGACGCGCGACTGGTCCAGCTCGGTTGTGCGCCAGTCCGCCGCCTTGATGCTGCACGCGGTGAGACGAAAGCGCGTCGTGTCGAGCCGGTTGGCCAGGGAGACGGCGTGTTTCTCCGCTCCGCCCGGGATCAGCGAGCTCAGGAGAATCAGAACGCCGGGGCGCTGCGACGTCTCGCCGTCGAGCACGGCAGTGTCGCCATACTCTGTGATGGGTGAGACGTCGGTCGGGTTCTGCATGCGCATTTCTCTCCTTTTCCCCACGACAGGCAATATGCGTGCCCGGCGGCGCCAGCCCACAGTCGGTGACCGCCGCAGGGCTTGTCGGAGTAATTCTTGCAACAAGCCGACGTAGTAGTTGCACAGGGGCCGATCGAAGCACGCACCGGCGCCGTTCAGAAGCGTGGCATGCAACTTGCTATTCGCTGATGTGCATTCGAGCCCAGCCACCGCAGCCCATTCCGTTCCGATGCAGGAAGCATCGCGAACGCGCATCTGTTTCGTCGGGCTGAACAACCTGGCGGTGCTGGCGCCGGAATACGATCGCAGCGGCCCTGCCGGTGAGCCGGTTCAGCACACGCTGCTGGCGAGATCGCTGGCGCGCCGAGGCTACGACGTCTCCATGGTCACGGGAGATTTCGGTCAGCCGGACGGGAAGGTCTGGGACGGCGTGAAGACCTTCAAGGCGTACTCTCTCGAAGCGGGTCTGCCGGTACTGCGCTTCGTTCATCCGCGCTGGACGGGCTTGCTGTCGGCGCTCGGTAGGGCAAATGCCGACGTCTACTACTCGAGCTGCGCGGGTGGGCTCGCCGGCCAGGTAGCCATGTTCTGCGCGTGGCACGGCAAGCGTTATGTGTTCCGGCTGGCGAGCGACTCGGACTGCATGCCTGACGCCTTGATCATCAAGCACTGGTACTGGCGCGATCAGCGCTTGTATCGCTACGCGCTCTCGCACGCAGCTGGCGTGCTGGCGCAGAGCAAACGGCAGCAGGAGCTGCTCTGGCGCAATTTCCAGGTCCGCAGCTCGATCGCCAGGATGATGATCGGCGCGCCTGGGGCAAATGCCGAGTTCGCGGCTCGCGACGTGGATGCGCTGTGGGTCAGCAACCTGCGCCGCCTGAAGCGCCCGGACATCCTGCTGGGCGTGGCGTCCGAGCTGCCGCAGCTTGCGTTTCACATGGTGGGGGGCGCAGTTCGCAGCGATCCGGGCTTTTTCGAGGAACTGCGCTCGCAGGTGCGGCGTACCGCTAACGTTACGTTTCACGGTGCCCTGCCCTACGACGAGACCAGCGCGCTGTACGGTCGCGCGCGAGTCTTCGTGAACAGCTCCGAGATGGAAGGCTTTCCCAACACATACCTGCAATCCTGGGCGAGCGGTACGCCGGTCGTCGCATTCTTCGATCCGGATGGCCTCATCGCAAAGCATGGACTCGGCGCCGCGGTGCGCACTCAGGCAGAGATGCGTGACGCGATCCGAAAACTTTCGCGGGACGAAGCCGCATGGCGTGCCGCGCGCGCACGCTGCCTTGCATTCATCGAACGTAGTTACGGCGAAGACGCAACATTGCAGCAGTACCTGCAGGTGCTCGATCCCGCCAGAGGAGTCTGCGAAACATGACCTATTTGCGCACCAGCTCAGCTGGCGAATCGAGCCAGGACGGAGCAACCGCTCGCGATGCTGCGAGAGAGCATGCCGAACGTAGCGCCGCCACGCAGATTCCAGACCCGCTGTTCATCATCGGCACGGGCCGGTGCGGATCGACAGTGTTCCATGACGTACTCGCCTATCATCCACGCCTCACGTGGCTGAGCCGGCTGACCAACAATTTCCCGCGCAGTCCTTGGATGAACAGCACGCTCATGCGGTCGCTGAGCTTGCCCGGCGCGGAGGCGATCGTCCGCCGCAAGGTCAAGCCCCTCGAGGTCTATGGCTTCTGGGAAAAGCACTATCGCGGCTTCACCGCGCCGTATCGGGATCTGACTGCCGACGACGTGACGCCGCACTCGTTGCGCGCCATGCGCGCGGCAACGCAAGCGTGCGTGATCCCGAGTCGCCCGAACTTGCTGTGCAAGATCACTGGCTGGCCGCGCATCGGGTTCCTGCATGCCGTCTATCCGCAGGCCAGGTTCATCAACGTGATTCGCGACGGCCGCGCGGTCGCGAGTTCTTCGCTGCGGGTCTCGTTCTGGAAAGGCTGGCTCGGGCCGGACTACTGGGGGTGGGGCGCCTTGAGTGCGGATCAGCAGGCGCGTTTCCGTGCGCACGGCGAATCGTTCGTGGCGCTCGCGGCGTTGCAGTGGGAAGTCCTCATGGATGCGTACGAGCGCGCCAGGCCCGCCATTCCTGCCGACCGGCTGCTCGAGATCCGCTACGAGGATCTGTGTGCCGATCCGCTCGGCGTCGTGCGCAGCGCCTGCGAGTTCGCGCAGCTGGACTTCGATCCGCATCTGCAGCGTCACGTCCGCGGCCGCCTGCGCAGCCAGAACGACAAGTGGAAGGAAGGATTGAGTCCCGCGCAGCAAGGCACGTTGAACGATTGCATTCGCGACTGCCTGTCACGCTGGGGCTATCGCGCAGTGTGATAGAGATCACATGTGACGATGCACCGCTTGCGGCATGCTCTTTCGGTCGCGCGCGTAAGTTTGCCGATGGCAGGATCATGGTCGGCCGCATCACACCATGAGTCGATCGTCGCTGGTACCGCGAGCAGCGCGACTGTTAAGTTAACTTGCGTTCATAGACGCGATTTTTCTTTGGCAAACCCGTCGAAAGTCGGGGACGC
>Ga0068862_100003456_pt1 | contig 13585 bp, 9 predicted proteins | sample KBSSwiS52_FD_66598 | JGI IMG/M metagenome (GOLD analysis project Ga0068862, IMG submission 66598) | Switchgrass rhizosphere microbial communities from Kellogg Biological Station, Michigan, USA - KBS Switchgrass S5-2 | ecosystem: Host-associated > Plants > Roots > Rhizosphere > Soil ... | reverse complement strand
CAGCCGGTTGTGCATGGGAAACCTGCACTATACTGCAGCTTCGCAAGGAGATACGCCATGCTGCGACGCACACTTCCGCTCGTTCTTGCCGCTCTTTTCATCGCGCCGGCTCTCGCGCAGGACCGTGCCGTTCCATATTTTCAGCAGTCGCGGGCTGCTGCGCAGGCGGTTGCGTCGCAGACGCCGTACTTCCCCGAGCGCCTGGACTGGCAGCACAAGAAGCCTGAAGAAGCCGGCATGAACGCGGCGCTCGTGAACGAAGCCGTGCAACTGGCCATCGCGGCGGACACGCCGGGGCCGCACGACATGACGCAGTTCCTGACGAACAGCTTCGGCAAGGAGCCGTTCTTCAGTCTGATCGGGCCGGTCAAGGATCGCGGCCCGGCCAGCGGACTGATCACCCGCCGCGGGTACATCGTGGCCGAGTGGGGAGACCCGAATCGCGCCGACATCACGAACAGCGTGACGAAGACCTTCCTCACCACGGTGGTCGGTCTGGCGGTTCAGCGCGGGTTGATCAAGGACGTGAACGACTTCGCGCGCGACTACATGCCGCCGCACGTCGATCTGTTCGATTCGCCGCACAACCAGAAGATCAAGTGGGATCACCTGCTGCGCCAGACGAGCGATTGGCAGGGGACGTTGTGGGGCAGACCGGATTGGGCGGATCGGCCGGTTGGCGCCACGCCCGAGGAACAGCAGAACCGCAAGCTGTGGGAGCCGGGCACGCACTTCAAGTACAACGATGTCCGCGTGAACGTCATGGCGCTCGCCGCGCTGCAGGTCTGGCGGCGGCCGCTGCCGGACGTGCTCCGCGAGGAAGTGATGAACCCGATCGGCGCCTCGTCCACGTGGCGGTGGTACGGCTACGAAAATTCCTGGGTCGATCTCGACGGTCACAAGGTGCAGTCGGTGAGTGGCGGCGGGCACTGGGGCGGCGGCATGTTCATCAACTCGTACGACATGGCGCGCTTCGGCTACCTGTTCCTCCGGAACGGCAAGTGGAAGGATCGCTCGATCGTGTCGGAGAAGTGGATCCAGATGGCGCGGACGCCGGGCTCGGACAACAAGACGTACGGCTACGCGAACTGGTACCTGAACACCGACCGCAAGCCGTTGCCGTCGGCGCCGGCAACGGCGGTCCGGTTCGTGGGCAACGGATCGAACATCATCTACATCGACTGGGACAACGACATCGTCGCGGTGTTCCGATGGATTCGCAACGACAAGGCGCTGGACCAGGTGGTCGGGAAGCTGATCGAGTCGCTGAAGACGACCACGACGGCGGCGGCGGCGCGTTAGCGTTCCGGCGTCGGCGAGAAGCCGGGCTCGAGGGCCCGGCTTTCTTTTCGCGCCATTTGACAAATATATTTTTCTAATCAATACTTCCCGCCCGTGCAGGTCGTCACCGACTCCGCCCAGCTCGCGACGCTCCTGTCCCCCTTGCGCATGCGCGTGCTCGAGGAGATGAACGAGCCCCAGTCCGCCACGAGCCTGGCGCCGCGCCTTGGTCTCTCGCGCCAGAAGCTGAACTACCACCTGCGCGAGCTCGAGCGGGAAGGGTTTCTCGAGCTGGTCGAAGAGCGTCAGCGGCGCGGCTGCGTCGAGCGCCGGCTGAAGGTCACTTCGCGGGCCTTCGTCGTCAACCCCGCGATGCTCGGCGCGCTGGCCGACGATCCGGCGCAAACGCGCGATCGGTTTTCGAGCGCATACCTCATTGCCGCGGCGACCTCGCTGATGCGCGACGTCACGATGTTGCGCGAACGCGCCGCGGCCGTCGACCAGAAGCTCGCCACGTTCACGATGGAGTCAGAGATCCGGTTCGCGTCTCCCGCCGCGTTTCGCGCGTTCACCGAAGACCTGGCCTCCGCAGTGGCTGCGTTGGCCGTCAAGTACGACCGGCCATCGACACCGGGAAGCCGAGGCTTTCGCCTCGCGATGGGCTCGTATCCCACCGTCACCAAGAGCGCCCGCCAGGCGGCCGCCGAAGCGGCGCATCATCAGCAGCGGAAACCCCGAAGAAACAGAGCGAGGAGATCATGAAGGACCGTTCATCACCGACGAGGTCACAGGCGCACGAGATCGTGATCGACGCGTCAGAGGACGCCGTGTGGAAGGCGATCGTCGACGGCGAGGAGCTGACGCGGTGGTTCGTCGACGACGCGAAGGTCGAACCGGGAGTCGGCGGATCGTTCCGGCTGTCATGGGATGGGGCCGAAGCCGGGTACAGCCGAATCGACGTGTGGGAGCCGAACAAGCGGCTGCGCGTCACGCTGCAGCCGTTCGAGATGGGACCAGCGAAGTACGACGGCCAGACGCCGATCGTCGAGGAGTACACCATCGAGCGCCGCGGCGGCAAAACCGTGCTTCGGCTCGTGGAGTCGGGCGTTCCGAACACGCCCGAGTGGGACGGGTTCTACGACGGCACCAATTCCGGATGGGAACAGTTCTTCCGCACGATGCGTCACTACCTCGAACACCACGCCGGCAAGCCGCGGACGACCATCAAGGTGATCGGCAAACTCCCAGGATCGCTGGACGAAGCATGGGCGCGCCTCACCGGACCCGCGGGGCTTGGATTCGAGCCGGTGGCCGGCAAGGCATTCTCCACTCGCACCGGCGCCGGCGACACGCTCAGCGGAGAGGTGGTGTTTGCCGGCGGGCCGAAGACGCTGGAGTTGACGCTTCGCGAATTCGACGACGCGTTTCTGGCCCACTCGATGTCGGGGGGTGGCGGCGCGCAGTTCGTTTACAGCCAGCTCTCGGTATTTGGGAAAACGCCTGCCGAGGCCGAGGCGATTCGCACGAAGTGGCAGACGTGGCTCACGACCGTGCTGAAAGTGGAAGCGGCTCCCGGCGGAACCGGGGCCGCCTGTTGAATCAGGGTCGCATCGCTCGCGTTATCTCGGCCCCTGCGCGGTGGCAGGCGCCTTCGGCGCCTCGAGAACGCGCTGCCGGACCAGAAACTCGCGGATCTTCGCGTACCCTTGAGCGCGCTGAGTGGGCGTGCAGCACTCGTACCCGTGCTTGCCGCCCGCCATCGTCATCAGCTCGTTCGGCACGGCGGCATCGGCGAGCGCCTTGTGCAGGCGGACGGATTGGGAGTAGGGGACGGTCGGATCGAGATCGCCGTGAATCGTCAGGATCGGAGGCAGGCCGGGCCGAACGTAGTTGATCGGGGACACACGCTTCGCGATCTGGTCGCGATCGCGCAGGTTGCCCAGCCAGGCAACAGCGTACGGTTTCATGTTCGGCCCGTCGAGCAGCTCGTTGACGTCTGCGATGCCGAACCAGTTCACAATCGCCGCGACTTTCAGGTTGTCGGGGCCCGGGCACTGTCGATCCAATCCGGCCGAAGCCGGCAGCATACCGGTCGTCAGCGCCAGATGGCCGCCGGCCGATCCGCCGGCGACGACGAGGCGGTTGACGTCGATCCCGTACTGCTTGGCGTTCTGAATCACCCAGCGCAGGGCGCACCGGCAGTCCTCGACGGCTGCCGGAGCGAGGGCCGTACGGGCCAGCCGATATTCGACGTTCACGACGTTCATGCCCATTGCGAGGTACGCCGGGATACCCATCGACGTCTCTTTCACGCCGCCGGTCCAGCCGCCGCCGTGGATCCAGATCAGCGTCGGAAGGGGCTTGTCTGGCGTGCGGGTGACGTAGAGGTCGAGCTTCGCCTCGTAATTACTCAACGTCAGGTACGTGATGTTGGGTACGACCCGATACTCGGTTTCGAGTCGGGCCGCCCACGCCAGGGACGAGTCCTGGGCGCGTGCCGGCGCGGACACGATCGACAGGACCGAAAGCATCAGGAGCTTCTTCAACATGCGTCCCCTCCGTGACAGCGCAGCTTACTACCGCCGCCCCCGGCCGTGGGACGCGATAAGCTAGCACTCGCGTCGCGGCCGGATGCCGCCGCCAGAGGAGAACAACCGTGCGCCTCGCTTCCCGCATGAGCACGATCGGCACCGAATCCGCCTTCGAAGTCGCAGCCCGTGCCCGAGCCCTGGAGGCGACCGGCCGGAGCGTGATTCACCTCGAGATCGGCGAACCCGACTTCGATACGCCCGCGAATGTCCGGGAGGCGGCGAAGCGCGCCCTCGACGGTGGTTTCACGCACTACGCGCCGTTCCCCGGCATCCCCGCGCTGCGCCAGGCGATCGCCGACGACGCGACCGCCCGCAAGCGCTTCGCGGTCACGCCTGACCGTGTCTTCGTCACGGTCGGCGGGAAGGGCGTCATGCTCAACGCGATCATCGGCCTCGTGGATCCCGGCGACGAGGTCATCGTCCCGGATCCCGGCTACCCGATCTACGAATCGCTGGTTCGGTTCGTCGGCGGCACACCGGTCCCAATCCCGATCCGGATGAACAGGGAGTTCCGCCTCGATGTCGACGAACTGGCGTCGCTCATCACACCCCGGACGCGGATGCTCGTGATCAACTCGCCGGCCAACCCGACCGGCGGCGTCCTGACCGGCGGCGACCTCGAAGCGATCGCGGAGCTCGCGACGCGCCACGATCTCGTCGTCCTCGCCGACGAGATCTACGGCCGCATTCTGTACGACGGCACCGAGCACCACTCGATCGCATCGCTGCCGGGGATGGCCGACCGGACGATTGTGCTCGACGGGTTCAGCAAGACCTTCGCGATGACCGGCTGGCGGTTGGGATACGCGATCGTGCCGCCGTCGCTCGTCGCGATGTACGGTCAGCTGATCATCAACACGATCAGCTGCGCACCGACCTTCGTTCAGATCGGAGCCGCCGAGGCGCTGCGCGGACAGCAGGCCGACGTGGACGCGATGGTCGTCGAGTTCCGCGCCCGGCGGGACCTCGTCGTCGACGGACTCAATGCCATTCCGGGCATCCGCTGCCTGCGACCATCCGGCGCCTTTTATGCCTTCCCGGACGTTTCGGGTACGGGCCTGTCTGGCGCCGAGCTGGCCGAGAAACTGCTGCAGGACGCGGGAGTCTGCGTGCTGGCCGGGACGGCCTTCGGCGGGATTGGGACCGACCACATTCGGATCTCATACGCGAACTCGCGTGAGAACCTCGGCCTCGCGCTCGATCGGATCCGAAGCGTCGTCAACACGCTGGTCGCCGCGGCGCGCTGACGGCCGTCCGCGAGGCCCCGCCATTCTATTCGTAGCGGAGTGCGAGCATCGGATCGACGCGCGTCGCGCGACGGGCAGGAAGATAGCCGGCCACGAGCGCGACCGTCGTGAGCAGCACGGCCGCACCGGTCAGCGCGATCGGGTCGTAGGCCGATAGCGCGAACAGCTGCGACTGAACGACGCGGCTGAGCGCCACGGCGATTGGCAGGCCAATCGCCACGCCAATCAGGACCATCAGCGCCACCTCGCGCAGGACGAGCCACAACACGGAGCTCCGCTCCGCGCCCAGCGCCATCCGGATGCCGATCTCGCGGGTGCGGCGCGAAACAGAGTAGGACATCACGCCGTACAGACCGATCGCGGCCAGCAGCGTCGCTAACGCGCCGAAGGCGACGGAGAGCGCGGCCACCAGTCGTTCCACGAACAGCGACTCGTCCATGACGACCGCCATCGTCTTCATGTCGAAGATGGGCAGGTTCGGGTCGACGCGCTGCGCGACCTGCCGCACCGAAGCGCCGATGCCGGAGGCGTCGCCACGTGCCCGCACGTAGAACGTCATCTGGCTGATCTCGGCTTCCTGCATGTACGGCACGTAAACGAAACGGCGCGCCTCCTGCCGGAGCGTGGCGGTCTTCGAATCCTTGACCACGCCCACGATTTCGATCTCGGCGGCTTCGTTGCGTCCCCACCCGATGTGACGTCCCAGCGGGTTGTCCTTGCCGAAGAAGTACTTGGACATCGTCTCGTTGATGATGGCGACCTTGGGCGCACCGGCGACATCCTTCACCGTGAATTCGCGCCCGGCGAGAAGCGGCTGGCCCATGGTCGCGAAGAATCCAGGCCCGACGCCGTTGACGTCGGGATTCATGTCTTCGCCTTCCTTCGGCTGATATCCCTCGACCTTGACCGTGCTGCTCCAGTTGCTGTCGGTCATGAGCGCGATCACGGACGCCGTCGCAGAGCGGACGCCGGGCAGGGCGCCGAGTTGCTCCTCGAGCTGCTGGAAGATTGCGAGCGCGCGCTCACGGGAGTAGCCGTTCAGCGACGGATCGATCGAGAAGCCGAGCAGCTGATCGCTCCGGAATCCAGGGTCGAGCGATTTCAGGTTGTACAGACTTCGCGCGAAGAGCGCGGCGCCGGCCAGCAACAGCACGGAGAGACCCACTTGCGCGACGACGAGGGCCTTTCGGAAGCGCGCGTGCCCGGTTCCGCCGACCACGCTGCCGGCTTCATCTTTCAGTGTCGATGTCAGCGCCGGGCGTGTGGACTGCAGCGCCGGCGCCAGCCCGAAGAGCAGTGCGGTGAAGCAGGCAACCGCGATCGCGAACGCCGTGACGCGGCCATCGGGCACGGCGGTCATCGTGCGCGCCGCCTCTTGGAATGGCAGTGTCTTCAGCAACAACGTACCGGTCCACCATGCGACTGCGAGGCCGAGGACCGCTCCCGGGCCGGAAAGAGCGAGGCTTTCGATGAGGCGCTGTCGCACGATGGCCCCGCGGCTGGCGCCCAGAGCGAGGCGGATGGCCACTTCCTTCTGGCGTGCGGCTCCGCGCGCCAGCAGAAGATTGGCTACGTTGGCGCAGGCGATCAGCAGAACCAGGCCGACCATCCCCATCAACACCAGGATCGGCGTCGAGAACTGCCGCCGCAGATCCGAGCGCCCCTTCGCACCGGGGCGGAGGAACAGATGCTTCGACAGAAACCGTTCGCTGAACGCTTTCGACGGTGTCTTGATTTCCTTCAACTCCTGCTCGTTGATCTGGCGGTAGATGACGTTCATCGCCGCCTCGGCCTGTTCCACCGTCACCGTGGGTTTCACGCGCGCCATCACCGTGATCCACCGGCTGCGCCGGTTCTGCAGATCGTCCCAGGTTGGCGTCATCTGCGCCTTCATGACCAACGGCACCATCACGTCGGCGTTTTCGCCGCCGACGATGCCGTAAAAGCCGGCCGGGGCAACGCCGACGATCGTCATCGGCAGGCCGTTGAGCGTGATCGTCTGGTTCAGCACGCCCGGGCTGCCGGCGAACCGGCGCGTCCAGTAGTTGTGGCTGAGCATCGCGATCGGATGGCCGCCCGGCGTCCGGTCGTCGTCGGGGGTGAACGTCCGCCCGATGGCGGCCCGGACGCCCAGAACGTCGAAGTAATTGCCGGTCACGAGCTCGCCGCTGACGCGCTCGGACTGCCCTTGCGAGCTCATCGTGAGCGGCGTCCCGAAGCGTGCGATGACCCCGTCGAAGACGGTGTTCTGATCGCGAAAGTCGCGGTACATCGGGTACGAGAAGGTGCCGTTGTTGAACGTGCGTCCCTGAAAGGCGCCGGGGCCGTCGAGGATCACGAGCTGTTCGGGCGATCGCACGGGCAGCTGCCGCAAGAGCACCTGATCCGTCAGGGAGAAAATTGCCGTGTTGGCGCCGATGCCGAGCGCGAGGGTCAGCACGACGACGATCGTGAATGCCGGTGTGGTGACGAGCGTACGGAACGCGTACCGCAGATCCTGGGCGAACGTCATCTACCGAGTATTTCCGACACCGCTCCGCGTGTCAACGAAACCCTTCGTACCCGCCTTCGCTCGAGTCGACAGCGGCGAGCTTCGGCGAGGCATGGGCGACACACTAGAATTCGATCGCAAGGCGCGGATAGCAACCGATGGGCCGCCAGCGTGATACTCGTCGCATGAACGCGATGCCTCAGACAGCGCAGATCCTCAACAGCGCGGCGCAGTGGAATGCGGTCCTTGCCCGCGACCGTGGCGCCGACGGCCTGTTCGTGTACGCCGTCAGCTCAACCGGCATCTATTGCCGCCCTTCATGCCCGAGCCGTAAACCGCGACGCGACCGCGTGGCGTTCTTCGACACCACGGACGCCGCGCGACGGGCCGGGTTCCGGGCCTGCCGCCGCTGCCACCCCGACGCGAGCGTCGTGGCCGATCACTGGGTGGACAAGATCCGGCGCGCCTGCGTCTATTTGAGCAACGTGGACGGTCATCCGTCGCTCGCCACGCTGGCCGCACGGCTGGGCGGCAGCCCCTATCACCTGCAGCGCAATTTCAAGCGGCTGGTTGGCGTGACACCGCGCGAGTACGCGGAAGCCTGTCGTCTGAAGTCTGTGAAGCGCCGATTGCGGCGAGGCACCGATGTCACCGGGGCGATGCTGGACGCCGGCTACGGCTCGAGCAGCCGCTTCTACGAACGAGCGGTGCCGAAGCTGGGGATGGCTCCTTCGGTCTATCAGCGTGGAGGTGCGGGCATGACGATTCGCTATTCCGTGGTCGATTCACCGCTTGGAAAACTGCTCGTCGCCGCGACGACCCGTGGCGTATGTGCCGTGTCGATGGGCGAGTCGGACAAGGAGCTCTCGAAGGCGTTGACCAACGAATATCCGGCGGCCAGCATCGCCGAGGATGCCGGCGGGCTGGCGCGCTGGACCAGCGAGATCGTCGCGCACCTCGAGGGCCGAGAGCCGCGGCTGGACCTGCCGATCGACGTGCGCGCGACGGCGTTTCAGTGGCAGGTGTGGCAGGCGCTAGCCGCCATTCCTTATGGTGAGACTCGAACCTACGGCGACATCGCGGCCACCATTGGACAGCCACGCGCCGTCCGCGCGGTCGCGCGCGCGTGCGCGACGAATCCTGTCGCCCTGGCGATCCCCTGTCATCGGGTCGTGCCGGCGGCCGGAGGAACCGGTGGGTACCGGTGGGGCGCGGATCGCAAGAAAGCGCTCCTCGGGCGGGAGGGGCAGGGTCGGCGGCAAGGGTAGGTCGGCGGCAAGGGCAGGAACGGCCTCCCGCCCTTCCTGCCCATCCTGCCCTGTACAATGTCCGCCCGATGCCGACCAGATACGGCCAGTCCCCCTGGATCGATCGATTCCCGAAATCGCGCGTCCCCGCCCATCCCCGCTACCGCGGCGCCACCAGGACCGACGTCGTCGTCGTCGGCGGCGGTCTGACCGGGTGCACGACCGCGTACGCCTTTGCTGCCGCCGGCGTGAAGGTCATTCTCCTCGAGGCCGGGCAGATCGGTCGGGGCACGACCGCCTATCAAAGCGGCTGGATTTCTGAAGAGCCGGGGGTGCGATTCGCCGATCTCGAAAAGGCGATCGGCGCGCGCGGCGCCGGCCGCGCTTTTCAGGTCTGGCGGCGGGCCGCGCTCGACTTCGCGGCGCTGCTGCGCAGGCTCGACGTGAAATGCGATCTGCAGCCGCGCCCGGTACTCACTGTGGCGCGGACCGCTGAACAGACGGCCCTCTTGAAACGCGAGCAGAAGGTGAGGCGCGCCGCCAAGCTCGACGCGCCGCTGTTGTCCGGCCGCGCCGTGGCAGCCGACATCGCGCTCGACGCCAGCGCGGGTCTTCGCACGAAAGACGGCGCCACCCTCGATCCGTATCGCGCGTGCGTCGGCGTCGCCGCGGCCGCGGCGGCGCGCGGGGTTCAACTGTTCGAGCGATCACCCGTCGTCAAGGTGACGTTCGGACGCAAGGACGCCGAAGTGTTCACGGCCGGTGGCAGGATTCGCGTCGCGCGCCTCGTCGTCGCCACTGGCATGCCGACCACGCTCTTCAAGTCGCTCGCACGCCATTTCTGGTTCAGGACGTCGTACCAGGCGCTGACCGCTCCCGTGCCCGTGGCGATGCGAAAGGCACTGGGCCGCCGCGACGCCGTCGTGCGCGACCTGGCCGATCCGCCGCATACCGTGCGCTGGGTGGACGACAACCGGTTGCTCGTCGCCGGCGCCGATGCGGCCGCGGTGCCCGCGCGCCAGCGTGACAAAGCGATTGTGCAGCGCACCGGCCAGTTGATGTACGAGCTCTCGACTTTGTATCCAGATATCTCCGGCCTGCAGCCGGACTTCGGGATGGCTGCCGATTACGCGCGCACCGCCGAAGGTCTACCGTACCTGGGACCGCATCGAAACTTTCCGTGGCACCTGTTCGCGTTCGGCGATTCGAGCCACAGCGTGACCGGCGCGTACCTGGCGAGTCGCGTTCTGCTACGACACTACTTCGAAGAAATGGATCCAGCGGACGAACTCTTCGCATTCACCCGCTAATCCCTCAATAAACCTCGGTATACTCGAAAACATGCTGAAATATTTGCTTTCTGGAATGTTGTCGCTTGCGCTCGCGGCGCCGGCGTTCGCACAGTCACAGGGCGCCAACGGCGCCATCGAAGGAACAGTCACCGACACCTCCGGCGCTGTCCTTCCTGGCGTCACGGTGACGGTCACCAATCTCGATACCGGCCTCGACCGATCGATGGTCACCAACGAAAAGGGACTGTACCGGGCGCCGCTGCTGCCGCTCGGCACCTACCGAGTCGTCGCAGAGCTGCAGGGGTTCAAGAAGTACGAACAGAGCGGCGTGAAAGTTTCCGTCGGAGAAGTGGCCGTCGTGAACGTCGCCCTCGGTGTCGGCACCGTGAGTGAAACGATCACGGTCCTGGCCGACAGTCCGGTCGCGGATTTGTCGCGCATCGACATCGGACACACGATGAGCGACCTCGAGGTTCACAACCTGCCGCTCGTCGCCCGCAATCCCTACAACTTCGCGCTGGTGCAGCCCGGCGTCACCGGCATCGAGAACGTCGAGTTCGGCGTCCCGCGGCTCGCCGCCAACGGCGCCGCGATGCGGATCAACTACCAGATCGACGGCAACACGAACACCGAGAAAGATCGCGCCGGCCTTCGGCTGCTGCCGATGTCGGAGGTGATGATCCAGGAAGTCAAAGTCGTCACCTCGGGTTTCGCGCCGGAATTCGGCCAGACGATGGGCATGGTCTACAACGCGGTGACGCCGTCAGGGACCAACAAGTTCAGGGGCGAGGGGAGCTACCTGTTCCGGCGCAAGCCGTTCAGCGCGTTTCCGTTCTTCTTTGGCTGCGGCAGCACCACGATCGCCGCGAACTGCCCGGCCGTCGCCGCCGACGCGGTGCGGCCTGAAACGCGCGTCGACACCGGCACGGCGGCCGTCGGCGGACCGATCGTCAAGAACAAGCTCTTCTTCTACGGCGGCTGGGAGCAGACGCGACGCGATCTGTCGTCGAACAGTTTGATCACCGTCTCGCCGGCAGTCGTCGCGCAGGTCGGCCAGAAGCCGCAGCCCGACGCCGTGCCGAACGTGCAGACGGCAAAGTTCAAGATCGCAAAGGCCGACTATCAGATGGGCAGCGCCAACCGTCTGACCGGCCGCTGGATCCAGTTCAAGAACGACGCGCCGTACAACAGCGGCGGCGGCACTGCAACCTTGGAACGCGCGACTGACTTCCTCGACGCCATGGATTCGCTGGCGGGACAACTGGTCACGAGCCTGGGCTCGAGCAAGCTCAACGAGCTGCGGTTCCAGTACGCGCATCGTCATCAGAGCTCGATCGCCAATTCGGATTCCGGGACGGGATATGCGGTCACGATCGCCACGCCGGCGATTGCGTTCGGCGCCCCGCTGGCTGGCACCGGTCAGGGCAACGCCGGCTTCGACTTCAAGCAGGACATCACGCAGTTCATCGACAACTTCACCTACCTCCGTTCGTCTCACGCCTATAAGTTCGGCGTCGACTTTCAGCACATTTACGACGAGCGGACCAACGCGCCGCAGTTCGTCTACACCTTCCCGACCGTCGCGGCATTTCTCGCGGCGAAAAGTGGCGCCGCGCCGTTCGGCTATACGACGATGTCGCAGATCACCGGGAATCTGTCGTTCAACATGGCGACCAACGTGTTCAGCACGTTCGTGCAGGACGACTGGCAGGTCAAGCCGAAGATCAAGGTGCTGTATGGCCTGCGTTACGATCTGTACAAGTATCCGGCCGGCATCGCCGACGCGCCGCTGGCGTCAACCCGCGGCTTCAACACCGACAAGAACAACTTCGGTCCGCGTGCGGGTGTCGCGTGGTCGCTGGACGATCGCACCGTCATTCGCGGGAGCGTCGGTGTGATGTACGACCAGCCGATTCTGGGCGGCTACGAGCAGGCGCTGCAGTTGTCGGGATCGCCGCGGGCACCGGTGTACACGTTCAGCGGCACGGCTGCGGGCGCGCCGGCATTTCCCAATGGTGCGTCGACGGGCACGCTGAGTCAGCAGTCGCCCTGGGCCGTCGATCCGGATTTCGAAGTGGCGCACACGGTTCAGGTGAATGCGCAGGTCGAACGTGCGTTCGCGAACGACTTCAGCGTCGCGGCAGGCGTGATGTACGCCAAGGGCAACCAGCTGCCGGTCGTGACCAACATCAACCCGATCAACCCGATCGGGACGCTCGCCGACGGCCGTCCGATCTACAGCACGACCGCCAACGCCGCCACGCGCTTCGATCCGCGATTCAACCAGATTCAGCAGGTGATGTCGATCGGCGAGTCGTCGTTCAAGTCGATGACGCTGCAGATCAACCGGCGGTTTGCACACGGGCTGTCGTTCAACGTGCAGTACTCGCTGGGAAAAGGACTCGACAACACGCCGCTCCTCACGCAGCTGACCGTGCAGGCCGAAACCGGACGGTCCGACCCGAGCAACATCGATCGCGATCTCGGACCGAACCCGCTCGACATGCGCCACAGCGTCAACGGCAACATCGTCTACCTGTCGACCAACCATTCGTCGAATTCGATCGTGCGCGCGCTGCTCGACGGCAACGAGATCGGGGTCCTGTTGCAATTCAACAGCGGCCTGCCGCTCAACGAGCCAGCCAACCTGGACCTGAATCGCGATGGCATCAATAGCGATCGCCCGCTCTTCGTCGCGCGCAATCCGCTGTATCTGCCGGTGCGCAAGAACGTCGATCTGCGCTACACCCGCTGGATTCCGCTGCACGGGTCCGTGCGGGCGGAATTCATCGCTGAGCTGAAGAACGTGTTCAACACGCTGCAGATGTCCAACATCAACACGACGATCGCGGTCGATGCGCTCGGGAATCCGACGGTCGCGATCCCGACCGACCCGTTCCAGTTCGTCAACCCGACCGGCTACGAGCAGCGGAAGCTTCAGCTCGGATTCAAAGTCAGGTTCTGAGCGAGGAATAGGGCAGGAAGGGCGGGAAGGGCTGGAGCGGCAGGAAGACATCGGCCCATCCCGCCCGTCCTGCCCATCCCGCCCATCCTGCCGGTATGATCCCTACATGAGGCGTTCGTTTCTTTTCGCTTTCCTGATTTTTCTCGCCCTCGCCATTATTCCGGCCGCTCAAATGCGCGTCGTCCCGCTCGACGACGAGCAGGGCCATGTCGCGCTCGGGCTCGCGCTGCGGCACCTTGGCAACGTCGGCATCTTCATGCACACGACGGCGCATCCCGACGACGAGAACAACGGGTTGCTCGTGATGCTGAATCGCGGGCAGGGCTACCGTACGGCGCTGGCGACGGCGACGCGCGGCAATGGCGGGCAGAACGAAATCGGTCCGGAGATCTTCGAAGCACTCGGTGTCCTGCGTACCGGCGAGCTGGCGGCGCTGCATCGCTTCGACGGCGCCGACCAGTACTTCACCCG
>Ga0068862_100003453_pt1 | contig 13597 bp, 12 predicted proteins | sample KBSSwiS52_FD_66598 | JGI IMG/M metagenome (GOLD analysis project Ga0068862, IMG submission 66598) | Switchgrass rhizosphere microbial communities from Kellogg Biological Station, Michigan, USA - KBS Switchgrass S5-2 | ecosystem: Host-associated > Plants > Roots > Rhizosphere > Soil ... | reverse complement strand
AAGTATCATCGAATGCTGGTCTCCGGATGTTGGCGGAAGAGGCAGATCGGGAGGATCGCTCTCTGTCGAGAACGAGGTATTACCGCAACGAGTTCTTGAGAGGGGAACGACCTTGGGCGACGTGGGGGTCTCGTGCTTGCTCATCGGCGAACGTCGCGGAGAAAGTCGTCCGAGAACACCGCGCAGTGTGCGTGCGCGGTGCACACGTAACGAACGGCGTGCGCCGGAAGTCGTGTCCAGAGCGAGTCGAGATTCGCCGCCGCGACTCGCACGTCGTCGGAATAGCCACGTCGCGCCCGCCCGAACCCGCCCCATGGTGTGTGCGTCGCCGCGTCGCCGAGGAAGAGCACGCCGCGGAACAGGTAGACGGTGCTGCCGGCCGTGTGGCCGGGGACGACGAACGCGTACAGCGTATCGCGCTCGAAGACGAACGTGGTGTCGCGCGCGAAAGCGCGCACGTCGATGTCGTCAGGCGCCGGCAGCCCGCTCGGCTTCACGCGTTCGGCCCAGCGCGGCACCCAGGCGTCGTGCGAACGCGAGCCGAGCAGCAGCGGCTTCTCGGATTCGGCGAGGTGGAAGCGGCTGCGTCGGACGAGACGCCAGGCGCCGATGTGATCGCGGTGGCTGTGCGTGAGGAAGACGTCGGTGACCTGATCCGGCGATGCCTCGAGCTCGCGTAAGGCGGCCGTGATGGGTCCGTGATGACGCCACCAGCCGAGGTCGATGGCGATCACGCTGTCGCCGGTGCGAGCGAGGTAGACCATGCTGGTGCCGGGCCCGCCGGTGAGGGCGACGGCCGAGCTGTCGGGCCGCATGAGTGGGCCGATGGCGCGATGGCAACCGGACAATGCGAGCGCGACCACGCCTGACGCGGCAATCGCGCGAACGCGCGGGGTGCATGAGACCGAGAGGCGACGACGCGGCATTCGGTAGAATTGAGCGCGAGAACCAAGCCGGCGGCATACGACAGGTGACGTAGGCGTCATGTGCGCGTGACGCCCGGGCCGCATGCCGAGAATTCATGGTCACCGCAACGCCTCGTGCTGTCGCTTCGGCAGAGGCACGACGATGTTTCGCGCTCGGCGGGTCTCGCGAACAAGTCGAGGATCAGGAATGCAGCCGTCGGGCGTGCAGCTTAGCGGCATCTACATCTATCCCGTGAAGTCGCTCCGCGGCGTTCGTCTCGAGCACGTCACGCTCGAGAACGGCCGCCTGTCCGGCGATCGGCGTTGGATCCTCGTGGATGAGAACGGCCGCTTCATGCACCAGCGCGACTTCCCGCAGATGGCGCGCGTCGCGTCGGCCACCACGCCACTCGGCATCTCCGTGAGCACCGATGGGCTACCGGACCTTCCCGTCAGTCACCCCGATCCGGCGCGCACATCGGAGAGCAGGCTATCCCACGTGCGACTCTGGCGCCGCAGTGCGCCGGTCATGCACGTGAGCCGCGAGGCCGACGACTGGTTCACGGAAGCGCTCGGAGTCCGGTGTCAGCTGATGGCGTTCGTTCCCGGAGCGCCCGCGCTGAATGTGCCGGACTACGAAGTTCATTCCTCGCTTCAGGACGCGACGCCTTTCCACCTGACGAGCGAGGACTCGCTCGCCGACCTGAATGGCCGCATGGCGTCGCCCGTGCCGATGAATCGCTTTCGGCCGAACCTCGTCGTCCGCGGCGCCGAGGCGTACGCGGAGGACCGGTGGCATCGCATCGCGATCGGCGAGCACATGTTCCGATGGATCAAGCCGTGCACGCGCTGCGTGATGACGACCACCGATCAGGAAACCGGCAGTCGCGATCGACGAGAACCGCTGTTCACGCTCAGCACGTATCGCCGGTTCGGATCGGAGGTCGTGTTCGGCCACTACCTCGTCGCAGATACGTTGGCAGGACCACTCCGCGTCGGCGACCACGTCAGAATTATCAATGAGCAATGCTGACGTTCAATCAAACGGCGCACAGCGCCGTCTCAATGATTCGTGCCGGCCTTGGGCCGATGGGCGCATTAACATCCACGGGCATCACGATCACGGTGAACGGCGTGCCTTCGTCGTCGCCGACGAGCGGCATCGATCCACCATGCTCGTTCCCGCCGGCATCGCGCTCTTCTCATACTTCGTCGTCTGCGCGTCGACGCGAGCCGACCCGACGCTCATGCGTCCCGACGCCGTTCACAAAGACAGCCGTTGCTCGTTGCGCGACGGCAGGTTCCCAACAGTGGAACGATCCGCCCGATCCGCTTCTTCCGCCCAATCCGGAGACCAGAATCTCTGATGGTTGCGTGGCGGTACCGGATCAATCCGCCCGCAACGCCTGTACAGGATCCACGCGTGTCGCATGCCGGGCCGGGATGTAGGCCGCGACGAGTGCCACCGCCAGCAGCAGCAGCGCCGACCCGATCATCGAGATCGGGTCCGCGGGACTCACCTCGAAGAGCAGCTTCGCCAGCAGGCGCGACGCGGCGAGCGCGACGACCAGCCCCGCCAGGGCGCCGGTCCCCGTGACGATCATCGCCTGCGCGAGGACGGCGCGTCGCAGCCGCTCGGGCGACGCGCCCAGCGCCGCCCGCACGCCCAGCTCGCGCATGCTCCCGCGGACCGACGACGCCATGACGCCATACAACCCGATCGCCGCGAGGAGCAGCGACACGAACGCGAACCCGGCGAGCAGCAGCGCGCTCATCCGCGGCTGGGCGAGCGGTTGGGCCAGCAGATCATCCATCGTATTGGCCTGCCACAGCGTCACCACTGGATTCACGTCCGCCGTCGCTCGGCGCAGGGCAGGGAGCACCGACGCGAGCGGCACCGATGTGCGGATCGCGAAGGAACCCTGCCAGTACGACTGCTTCCAGGGGAGATAGATCTCCGGCGTCGACTCGCGCAGCGATCGATAGTGGATGTCCCCGGCGACACCGATGACCGTGCGCCACCTGGTCGTGTCGGCGTTCCAGTAGCGGATGCGCTTGCCGATCGGGTCCGCGTTAGGCCAGATACGCGTCGCTGCCGTCTCGCTCACCACCGCCACCAGGTCGGACTTGTCGTCGTCCGCGTCGGTGAACGCACGACCCCGGAGGATCGGGATGCCGTGAACGCGGAAGTAGTCGCCGCCGCCGGCTTCCAGCGGATACACCGGGTTCCTCTTGGTCTCTTCCGCTGTCTGGCCTTCAAGATCGAGCCGGCCAACGAAGATTCCGGTGCCGAGGAAGGGCGGCACGAGCGCGGGGGTCACGGCCATGACGCCCGGGACCGCGCGGTACGCGGGAACGAGCTGATCCGCCAACGCGTTCGTCTTGTGCTGATCGAACTTGCCGGCGGAGTCGTTGTAGACGCTGGGCGGAAAGGCGGTCGCGAGCAGCGAGAGATGATCGGGGTTGTAGCCGAGCGAGAGGCCCTGCAGCCGCTCGAGGCTGCGGCCGAGGAGCGCTGCGCCGGCGAGCATGACCAGCGCGAGGGCCACCTGCGAGGCGACGAGTGCGTGCCTTACGCGGCGCCGCGCACGCGTCTCCGTCCCGGCGCGGGAGTCGTAACGGAGTGGCGACGCGAGCTGGCCGCTCGAGGCGAGCATCGCAGGGAGAACAGCGAAGACGAGCACCGCGGCCAACGTGACACCAACGGCCAGCGCTATCGGTGTGCCCGCGATGCCCACGACGTCCGTGCGCGGAAGCTGAGGCGGCGCATAGGCGAGCAGGAGCCGGATGAGCGCGCCAGCCGTCACGAGGCCGAGAGCTCCGCCGGCGACGCCGAGGAGCCCGCCCTCGACGACGAGCTGTCGGACCACATCGCCGTACGTTGCGCCGAGCGCTCGGCGGATGGACAGCTCGCGGGCGCGGCTCGCGGCTCGCAGCAGGAGGAGGTTGCCAACGTTGACGCAGGCAATGAGAAGCAGCAGGCCCACAGCGGCGGTGAGCACCATCAGAATGGGTCGGACGTCGCCGATGACCGCTTGCGTGAACGTTTTGACGTGCACGCCATCGAACTCACGGTCGGTGAACAGGCGCCTCATGGTTCCGAGCAGCTCGGCCTGCGCCGATCGCGGGGTGGCGTTAGGTGCGAGTCGCGCGATGGCGATCACCGACAGCCGGTCGGACGGCTGCCAGTTGGGCATCCAGACTTCGACCGCGGCCGGGTAGTCGAGTCCGGGACGCGCGACACCGATGACCTCGTAGGCCTTCCGGCCGTAGGGCTCGATCAGCCTCCGGCCGACGATGCCCGAGTCACCGCCGAAGTGCTTGCGCCAGGCGCTGTAGCTGAGGACGATCTTGAGTTCGGACCCGGGCTGCTCGTCGCTGGGCTGGATCAACCGGCCCAGAAGCGGTCGGGTGCCGAGGACCTCGAAGAAGTTGCCCGTGACCGTGGTGCGGTTGAGCACCAGCGGGCGATCGCCGTCGAGGATCGGCGCAGACGGCGCGCCCCAGTGCGCAAAGCCGGCGATGCCGCGCATGGTGGTGCTCGTGGCCGCGACCTTCTGGAGGTCGTCGCGGAGGAGGAAGTAGTCCGCGTTCGGATCGCCGCGATACGTGTAGAGCTCGACGATCCGATCCTGATTCGTGACCGGCAGCGGGCGAACGACGACGGCGTCGAACACCGTGAACATCGCCACCGCCATCCCGATGCCGATCGCGAGGATGGCGACGGCGGTGACGGTGAACGAGGGCGACCGGCGGAAGCCGCGCAAGGCGATGCGGACGTCGTGCCTAACGCGCTCCATTCGGGCTCCTGAGTGTCCGGTCCATCGGCCGCGGCGGATCGGGGCCGAACCGGCAATCTATCGTAGCGGATCGGCGGTTTGCAGACACGTTCGTCGCATGGGACGAACGGCCAATGTCACCCGGAGGCGGGGTCGCCGGGGGCGACATCAGCCATTGTCGACGTCCGTCACCTCGCAGAAGACCGTGATCGGTTTGTCCCTGTCCGGAGCATCTCGAGCAGCGTTGCGTTGCGCTCGAGACCCTTCACCGATGCGTGTGCAGGCAGCCTAACGAGCACGAATGCGACAGCTCCCCTGCGCCGGGTCCGAGACACCGTGCTCAACATGGGCGGTGAGCGGCGGGAATAGCGGCGCTCAAAGCGTTCTTGCGCTGTCCTCCAGTGCTTTCCGGGGGTCGTCGGGGACGCGGGACACGCCGTGGACACGGCCGGTCGTGGGGTCGAACTCGACCACCATCCCGTCGTCGTAGTAAATCCAGTGACGATGCGGCTCGGAACTCGGCGCGACGCCAACGATGATCGGCTTCTCCATGGGACGCATTATGTGGTGAGGTGGTCGGGCTTCAGTGATCTTACAAATTCCAATCCCATTCGTTCCGCCGATGAGCAGGCCTCACCATCAGGCGGCGGCTGGCGACCGGCGATTTACCCTCGCGTCCGCACGCGGAAGGCGCACCTCGGATTGGCCAGGGAACCCCGTACACCAGGTGACCGGCGACCCGTCATGGTGTTCGACCTCTCGACGCACGAGGCGGCGCAAGGGTAGTCGGTTCGCGTTGGCGGCAATCGAGCATCTCGAACTGTGCGACCTACGGGCAGGTTGGGGTTCTCGCAAACGGTCGGTGGTTCGAAGGCGGAGAACTCGTGGCGAACGCGCGCGCGAGGGTCGCAAGACGCGGGCCTCGACTCGTTAGGCGTCGCTAATGCCGCCCACCTGGCCGGCGTCCGACGCGTCGTGTCAGCGAGTCACGGCGGAACTACGGGGGCGCCTCGAGCTCGTCCCGCCGCACGGCGAAGGCGCGGCGCTCCGCATCGAGGAGTTGCTCCATCTCTCGAAACCCGGGGTGCTCGCTGAACGTTGGCCGCGCCTCGGCGCCGAGGCGGTCAACCTCGCTCGCGGACGCCGCGGCCGCGAGGCGCCCGAGCCGCACATACAGCGACTCGGCCGGTGCGTCTGGTCGAGCTTGCTCGGCCGTGACCTTCGTGCCGCCCGCACCGTCGAACAGGGATAGTCCCCGTCGCGTCCCCGGAGTCGTCGCATGTCGAGCCTTGTCCCCCGCCCGAACATCGCCCAGGCGTCGCCGCCGTACGAGCCAGAGCACGCTGGCATCCGCGGCGGCTGGCGCCTCGTGATCGCCGGGCTGTTCCTGCTGGCGCCGGCCGCGGCTGTGCTCCGCCCGGTGTGCCGCCCCGACGCGGTCGGGGCGGACGAGTGGGGATTTGGTGTTCGGCACCAGAAGCGCGGCGCGGGCTGGCTCCACTGCGAGCCCTGGATTCGCGTGGTTTTCACGAATTGAGCTCCCCCAGAGCTCGTCTGCTCGGGCAAGCCACGAAGGACGCGATCGCCTAGTGCTCCGCGCAGTCGCTCTGTTCTACGCGTGGACCGTCGGCGGCGGGATCGCGATCGCGGTGATCGCCATGCTCGCGCGCGACCTACGCGACGCCGTCCGGCGCTGGCACCGGCGGCGCCGGCATCTCATCGGGCCGTCTCGAGGACCGCGCACGCCGCCGATCGTACGCGCCGCGATGCGGGTGATCGAACCAGCCGAAGATCAGGACGAGCTGTAGCCAGCACTGGCGGACTAAGGGCTGACCGAAGCGCGCGCAGGCCTCGGCTGACGCCAACCCGGCCGACCTCTCATCGCCCGAAGCGCTCGTGCGCGCCCCCTACGAGACGGTATCCCGCGCGCCGGGCAAACCGTCCGAATGGGACCGGTTGCGATCGCTGTTCCTGCCGGGCGCCCGCATGATCCCGAACACCGAGCAGACCGGCGGCAGTTCACGACACACACCGTCGAGAGCTACATCAGCTGGATCGACGAGTCCTGGAAGCGCGTCGGACGCGAGATCAACTCCATTCAGATGGTGCGGAAAGACGGCCGCTGGTGGATCACCAGCATCATCTGGGATGAGGAGACCGGCGCCGGCCCGGTGCCGGCGAAGTATCTGCCGACGACACGCTGATGCCCGAGCGGGTCAGCCGGCGCGCGCGAACGACGCCGACGCCGACGGCGAAGCCCCGGAGCTGACGTGCAGCACGTCCTCCGCGAGACGCAGCGCCTCGCCGACGGACCAGGCCTGGAACGGACAGCCCCGCGGGTGGTGTGGCGCGTCGCCGTCGGCGATCTCGGCCACCTGGCCGGGAGCGCTGGCGTCGAAATGACGGAGCAGCGGAGCGAGAAACCTCGACGCGGCCTCGCGCCGGTTGTCCTCCGTGTCGCCACGAACGCGGAGCCATGCCTCGACGAATGCGCCCGTGAGCCATGGCCACACCGTGCCCTGGTGGTACGCGCCGTCGCGCTGCCGCACGTCGCCGCGGTACCGGCCAATGTACCCGGGCTCGGTCGGGCCTAACGAGCGAACTCCTGCGGGCGTCCAGAGCTGGTGCTCGACGATCTCCACCATGCGGCGAGCCCGCTCGCCATCGAGGATGGGGAAGGGCAGGCCACCGACGGCGAAGATCTGGTTCGGACGCAGACTCGCATCGTTGACACCGTCGCGGTGATTTACGTCGACGACGTCGAACAGGAACCCTCGCTGCTCGTTCCAGAAGCGCTCGGCAAACGTCGCCTGGGCGTGGGACGCGAGCGCAGCCCAGCGCGCCGAGCGACGGCCGGCAATGCGCAGCGCGTTGATCCACAGTGCCTGGATCTCGACGGGCTTGCCGATGCGAGGTGTCACGACCCAGTCGCCGACCTTCGCGTCCATCCACGTGAGCTGCACACCAGGCTCGCCGGCAGCGAGCAGGCCGGTCCCGTCTGCGCGGATGCCGTACCGCGTTCCACGGGCATAGCCGTTCACGATGGCGTCGATCGCGGCATGCAGGCTCCCGCGCTCGGCGGCCGAGAGTGTGCGTTCGCCCTGCCTCTGCCGCAGGAATTCGTCCACGGCGACGACATACCAGAGCGATGCATCGACCGAGTTGTCTTCGGGCGTCTTGCCGCCTTCCGGAAAAAAGTTCGGCAGCATGCCCTGACTCACGTGCTCGGCCCACTCGAGCAGAATGTCGCGCGCGTCCGCGGTGCGGTCGCGCCCGGCGGCAGCGCCGGCGAGGCAGAGTCCGCGAATGGCGATGAACGTGTCGCGTCCCCAGTCGGAGAACCACGGGTAGCCGGCGATGATCGTCTTGCCACCTCCACGCGCGACGATGTAGTCGTCGGCTGCACGATGGAGCGACGACGGGAATGCCGCACGGCGACGCCGCTCGCTCGCGTCGATGGAGTCCCAGCACCGCTCGGGTGACGTGTTGAGCAGGGGAAGCGCAATGTCGCTGCCGGCGCCCGATCCTGTGCCGAACGCCAGCACCGCGCGCGCGGAGAGCGGGAACGTGAACTTGCCCGGCGCCGCGAGGTCCTCGGTGAAGTCGAGGCCGCGCGCACGCTCCTCGTCGTACTGAAACTGCCGGTACCACGACGCGTCGGCGAAGTAGTCGCCGTTCGCGAGCGCGATGATCGGGGGCAGATCGCCGTACGGCTGCCAGGTCACCCGGCGGCCTGCAACCCGCGCGTCGAAACGGAACGCTCCGTTCTCGTGATGCGTGGCGTGGACATCGCGACCCGACAGGTACGGCTGCACGATGAGCCGCGCCTGTTCGGGGCGATTGAGCCGCCACGAGAGAGCGACGAGCGATGCCCCACGCACGGCGACGAGCTCGTGAATGACCTCGAGCCCGTTAGGCAGCGCGTAGGTCCAGGTGGGCCAGGGATCGCGACTGAACCGCGCGAGACGCGCGGCTCCGTCGGGGTGCGTGACGTCGGGCGCGTAGCGCTGGGAGGAGAGCGGGAACCGACCCTCCGCCGTCTCGACCCACGCATCGAACCCGTTGACGAGCACGATCCGCCCGGTGGGGGGCGTGGTCGCCACGGCGAGCGTCGCGTGATAGCGGCGCGTGCGGATGCCGTCGATTCGTCCAAAGGCGAAGCCGCCGAGCCCGTCGGCTTCGAGCCACTCTGCGGAGGCAGTGGTCATTGTTGTCATTCCCAGCGGAGCGCCGAAGGCACGCGGGTGCCCGCATCCAGCGGACAGATGAGGAATGTAGCGGGTAGCGGGTAGCGGGTAGCGGGACACCGACAGCTGCTCGCTGCGAGCTGCTGCTAGCGGCTGGCCGACGGCCGCGTGCTGCTGCTTCGAGCTGGTCGCTGCTGTCACCAGCCGCGACGAGCCCCGGCTCGCAGCGCCCGTTCCCAGTTTCCGGTGCCCAGTCAGCAGTTCCCGCTACCCGCTACCCGCTACCCGTCTCCGATTCCGATCCGCGAGTACGCGCGGGTCCACGTGCAGGTACCGGTACGCGTGTGCCGTCGAACGGAAGACCCGGTACGCGACCGGGATACCCGAATGGCGACGGTCCGCCACCACGAGCTCGCGGCCCAGCGCAGGGCCGTTGTCGGAGTTGAGCAGGATCACACGGCGGTCCGTGCGGCGGGCGCTGCCGGCCACTTCGTGCTCCATGACAAGGAGATCCAGCAGGTCCTCGGCGGTAATGATCGCCGACGCGCGGACGTCCACGAGGCGGCGCTGGACCTGCCCCAGGTCCGGGTGTGCCCGGAGCTCCTGCGCGTAGCCCACCATCTCGGTCCGGCTGAATCGCCCGGTGACGACGGTTCGCAGCAGTCCGGTGATGGGCTCGATGGTGAACGAGATCGGCACGGGCGGCAGCGTTGAGGATGGACGACTGGAATGCCAGAAGATGCGGACCGATCGCCCGCGCCGCTGTGCGTCAGCCCCAAGCCGCGACGCGTCGTGACGAGGCGTGCGTTAGGCGGGATGAACGGCGAAGTCGTCCCCGATGTGACCCAACTCGACGGTTCGGCCGTTCCGCGAACCCCCGATGCGTCGTCTGCGGCTGGTGGCAGCAGCGAGCAGCCAGCAGCACCAGCACGCGGCCGTCGGCGAGCTGCGAGCAGCTGCTTGCAACTCCGAGCCCCTATCGACGACGGAATTCGGTGTCTTGGAGGTAGAGGTACATGACCGCCATGGCGGTCCGGTCCGCGCCGCTCGTGTTGTTGTACTGACTCACGAGCTCGTACTGATGATCCTTGTGCAAGGTGATCCCCTCGCGTGAGGCGATCTGGTCCACGCGCGCCAGCCCGATCCGCTCCGGCCGGTTCTCCGCCTTGCTCGACAGCACCGTGTCGCCCGTCGTCACGTCACGCAGCTGCAGCGACTCCGCGAACGGATGCAGGTGCACGCTCACGTAGTGGATCGTGAGGTCCTGCTGCATCTGCAGCCACCCGTTGATCGTCGTGCGCCGTTCCTCGCGACCCGGCTTCACCACCCAGTGCCCCGCGAACGTCCGCCCCGCCTTGTCCCGATACGGCATCGTATCCGCCGACATCCCCTCGGCCCCGCCGTGCTCGTGCATCGCGTGCTCGTCGACCTCCGTGTTGAAGCCTCCGCCTGGCCCATCGAGTCGCACGAGCGTGTTGATCCCGCGCTGATAGAGTGGGATGAGCGAATGCTTGAGCGCCCGGTCGCGAATGAAGTGCACCGTCACGCGCTGCCTGACGCGAACCGGCGCGCCGCGGTAGTTGTGATTGAGCACCTGCGCGGTGACCGACAGTGGCTCGTCCGACCGCAGCGGAACGCCGAAGCCGTCCGGCAGCCTAACGTCGGTCTGGCCTTCCGAGAGCGTGAACAACCGCCGGCTCGGATACTTGTGCCACCCGAAGATCTGGCGGTGCCGTGCCATGTCGAGATCCACGTTCGAGTGGCACATGAACTCGGGTGACTTGGGCTCACGCGTATCGGCGTCGACGATCGCCGCTTCGTAGCCCACGACCCATACCAGCTCGTGCGATGTGCTGTCGGTGAGCTGCACATGCATCACGCGATACGGGCCCTGCATCGATGCCCACGTCGTGTCGATGGTGAACGCGTCGGAGTAGACGACCTGCGATTCGACCGGCGCCGGCTTGCTCGCGCCACCGTCGCACGCCGCAACTGCGATGGTTGTGAGCGCAGCTGCCACTCCGATGAGGCCATGCGGGCGGAACAGCGACGACACCGTACGGTTGGTCGATGGGGTGTTGTGCATACGAGTGCTGTATCGGAGGCTCGACCGTTTCAATCTAGCGAGCGGGCTTGGTGCCCGTCATTCCGAGCGCAGGCGAGGAATCGCACTCGTCCCGGCCGGGAGGCCCCTCTACCAGGACGATCGCGATTCCTCGCCTCCGGCGCTGCGCGCCTCCGCTCGGAATGACACGGTCCTGCGAAGCAACCCCACGGGCGCCATATTGCCGCGCCTGCCCGCGCATCGGCTATGCGTCCCGCCAATCCCGTCCATGCTGCCAACACGATTCGCCGCCTCTGTCCTGCTCGCTCTTGTCGCTCCTCGCCTGCAGGCACAACACGCCACGATCCCGACGCCCGAATCGTCACTCGGCTTTACCGTCGGCGCGGACTTCAAGCTCGCGACGTACGACGAATCGATCACGTACTTCCAGAAGCTCGCCGCCGCGAGCAATCGCATCCGGCTCGTCGACGTGGGCAAGACGTCGACCGGGCACCCCTGGACGCTCGCGATCATCTCGTCGCCGGAGAACCTCGCGAAGCTCGACCGGCTGAAGGAGATCTCGCAGCGCCTCGCGCACCCGGGCGGACTCACGGATGCAGACGCCCGCCGCCTTGCAGCGGAGGGCAAGGTCTTCGTCGACATCAGCGGCGGGCTGCATGCGTCGGAGATCGCCGGGTCGCAGCACACCATCCAGCTCGCCTACGACCTCCTCTCGCGCGCCGACGAGCCGAAGACGAAAGCGATCCTCGACAACACGGTGCTGTTCCTGTGGCCGTCGATCAATCCCGACGGACAGAACATCGTCGTGAACTGGTACCGCGAGAACGTCGGCACGCCGTACGAGGTGTCGCCACTGCACGAGCTGTATCAGAAGTACATCGGCCACGACAACAACCGCGACGCGTACATGCTGAACGTCGTCGAGTCTCGCGTGGTCGCGCGCACGTGGCGCGAGTGGGAGCCGCAGATCATCTACGTGCAGCACCAGACCGCGCCGTTCCCGACGCGCATCTGGCTCCCGCCGTTCGCCGAGCCGATCGCGCCGCGCGTCCCCGGCCTCATGTCGCGGCAGGTGAACACCATCGGCATGACGATCGCGCAGGCGCTCGAGTCGAACGGACAGGTCGGCGCGACGCACATGGGGACGGGGTTCGACGCGTGGTATCCCGGCTACATCGACTACATGCCGATGCTTCAGAACATCAACGCGTACTGGACGGAGACGGCGCTCTATCGGTATGCGACGCCGCACTTCTACACGCTCGACGATTTCCCGCCCGACATGCGGGACCTCCGTCCGCAGTCCCTGTATCCGAGCCCGTGGGCCGGCGGCTGGTGGCGCCTCAGGGATGCCGTGGACTACATGCGCACGGCGTCCGTGGCCACGCTCGACTACGCCGCCAAATATCGCGAGGAGCTGCTCTACAATCGCTACCAGGCGGGGCGCAACGCGATCAAGCGTTATGCAGCCGAGCCGCCCTACGCCTACGTGATCCCGCGCGCACAGCGGGATCCTGGTGCAGCGGTCGCGATGCTGCGTCGCCTCGCGTTCAACGGCGTTCGCGTCGCCCAGCTCGATCGCGACGTGACGCTCGACGGCACGAAGCACGTGCAGGGCAGCTGGGTGATCCCGATGGACCAGGAGTTCGCGGAGCTCGTCAGGCAGCTGTTCGATGTGCAGGAGTACCCCGATCTCCGCGAGTACCCCGAGGGGCCGCCGGAGCAGCCATACGATGCCGCGGGCTGGACGCTGCCGTTCCAGATGGACGTGAACGTCGTCGAGGTGCGCACGCCGCTGTCGTCTGACGCGCGCGGCGCCATGCGTCCCGTGCGCGGCAAGCCGACGGACTGGCGCACATCGCCCGATGCGCCGCTCTCGACCGATTCCGTCGCCTCGGGCATCGTGGCGCCGCCAGCGGTCGTGAGCGGCTCCGGCGATCGTCTCGCGCTGGATCCGGCGCAGAACGATGCCTTCAAGGTCGTGGCGCAGGCGCTCGCAGCGGGTGGCGCGGTGCGGGTAGCGCCGGGCACGAGAGGGCAGGGCGCGCGGTATGTGGTCTCCGGTGTTCCGGCAAGTCGCGTCGAAGGATGGGCCCGCGACCTGTCGCTCCGCGCCGAGCGTACGTCGTCGGGTGGTGCGGGCGTCGCGGCGGCCCGTCTTCGGATCGGGCTGTTCAAGCCGTGGACCGCCAGCATGGACGAGGGGTGGACCGAGTGGCTGCTCGACCAGTACGGCTTTCGATACACCGTGATCGCCCCGGCCGACGTTCGCGCCGGCGATCTCTCGTCGCGCTACGACGTCATCCTCATGGCATCGGACTCGCCGCGCTCGATCATGGAGGGTTTCTCGGGCGGAACGGTCCCGCCGCGTTATGCGGGCGGGATCGGCGACGGGGGCGCACGCGCGATCGACGCCTTTGTCCGCGCCGGGGGCACGCTGGTGTGCATCAACCAGAGCGCGAACTTCGCGATCACGGCGCTCGATCTCCCGGTGAAGAACGTCGTCGCGGGCGTCGCACGAAAGGACTTCTTCGCCAGCGGTTCGATTCTCGAGGTCACGACGGATCCCGCGCATCCCGTGATGGCCGGGATGCCCGAACGCGCGAAGGTGTTCGTCGACGGCAGCCCCGTATTCACGACGCTCGAAGGCTTCGAAGGCTC
>Ga0068862_100003448_pt1 | contig 13609 bp, 11 predicted proteins | sample KBSSwiS52_FD_66598 | JGI IMG/M metagenome (GOLD analysis project Ga0068862, IMG submission 66598) | Switchgrass rhizosphere microbial communities from Kellogg Biological Station, Michigan, USA - KBS Switchgrass S5-2 | ecosystem: Host-associated > Plants > Roots > Rhizosphere > Soil ... | reverse complement strand
ATTTCAAAAGCGGGCGTGATTCAACTGACAAAAAATATGGCGCTCGAACTCGCTCGCGATAATATTCGCGTCAATGCCATTTGTCCCGGCTACTTCAAAACCGAATTAAATGAAGCATTTTTTGCCACCGAACAGGGCCGCGATTTTATCGCCGGTACCTTGGCGAAACGCTGGGGTGAAATGGAAGAAATTTCCGGTCCATTGCTATTGCTCGCCAGCGACGCCGGCTCGTTCATCAACGGTGCGACGCTGACTGTCGATGGTGGTCATATGGTGGATGCGCTGTAGTACCATTTTCTCTCCTCTCCCTGCAGGAGAGGAGCTTGAGGGCCGTTCAGCGAGCGCAACATTGATTGAATTACAACTGCGTCTCCAATGGCAACTCTGTCGTATTTTTTACTTCCGTCACTGCAATATGCGAATGCATTTCGCGAATCAACGGCATCGTCAGCAAATGTTCGCGAATAAAAAGCTCGTAGTGCCGTACATCGCGCGTAATGATTTTCAGCATGTAATCCCAGATGCCGGTCATCGTGTAGCACTCGAGAATTTCTGGAAATTGTTGAATCGCGCGTTCGAATTGTTCGATTTGTTCGCGACCATGCGATGCGAGATTCAGCGTCGCAAATACAACCACTTCCATGCCTAGCTTTTCCCGACTCAGCAGCGCAACGCGGCGTTGAATCAAGCCCGTCTGCTCAATGTGATTAATGCGCCGCCAGCATGGCGATTGCGACAGATTCAACTGCTCGGCAATGGCGGTGGAAGTGAGACTAGCGTCTTGCTGCAGCAATCGCAAAATGGCGATGTCCCGTTGACTGAGCTCGATGGGCGCCATGACATTACCAGCTATTTTATGCGTTGAATCCGCTTCAACTGATTGGGTTATGCATTGAGTATAGGTTTCGAATCGCGAATAACATAAAAATTTCGAGCTATAGCCGCTAGCATTCTTAGTATAGAAAAACTGGGAGAATTGCCATGGCACTCCGCTCAGCTTCGCTCACCGACATTTCCCTCACCGATAAATATGCGCTCGATACTACTCGTGCTTACCTCACTGGTATTGAAGCACTGGTGCGTCTGCCGATGCTGCAACATCAACGCGACATCGAGCGCGGCTTAAATACCGCAGGATTTATTTCTGGTTATCGCGGCTCGCCGCTTGCGGGTTTCGATCAAGCTTTATGGAAGGCGCAACCGTTTTTGCAAAAACACCAAATTCATTTCCAACCAGGCATCAATGAAGATCTGGCCGCGACCGCGGTGTGGGGCTCGCAACAGGTCAATATTTTTGAAGGTGCGCGTTACGACGGTGTCTTCGCCATGTGGTACGGCAAAGGTCCCGGTGTCGATCGCAGCATGGATGCAATCAAACACGCGAACGCGTTCGGCACTTCGCGTTACGGTGGCGTGCTCGCCATTGCCGGCGATGATCATGGCGCGAAGTCATCGTCGTTGCCGCACCAGTCGGAGCATATGTTTATCGGCGCGTCGATTCCGGTGTTGAATCCGGCGAATGTACAGGAGGTGCTCGATCTCGGTATCTATGGCTGGGAGCTGTCGCGTTACAGTGGTTGTTGGGTGGCGCTAAAAGCGGCGACCGATAATATGGATTCTGCCATCGCCGCCGAAATCGATCCGCGTCGCGTGCAAATCGTGATTCCGGATCAATTCGCATTACCGTCTGACGGCGTGCATGCGCGCTGGCCCGATAAGCCACTCGAACAAGAATATCGGTTGAACAAATTCAAAATCTACGCCGCGCGAGAATTTGCGCGCGTGAATAATTTAAATCGCATCGTTATCGACAGTGCGCGCGCACGTCTCGGCATCATCACCACCGGCAAAGCTTATCTCGATGTGATGCAGGCGCTCGAAGATTTGGGAATCGACGATAACGAAGCGGCGCGCATCGGTTTGCGTATTTATAAACTCGGCATGAGCTGGCCGCTGGAACCGGAAACGACGCACGCTTTTGCGCGTGGTCTTGAAGAAATACTCGTGGTCGAGGAAAAGCGTTCAATCGTCGAGGATCAATTGACGAGCCAGCTTTATAACTGGCCGGTGGCCGAGCGCCCGCGTGTGATCGGGGAATTCGACGAGAGCGGCAACGATTTGCTGCCGAATTATGGCGAGCTATCGCCGGCGTTGGTGGCGGAAGTCGTGGCGGCGCGCATTCGCCGTTTTTATACCAGCGCGACCATCGAAAAACGCTTACAGTTTTTGCGCAACAAAGAACGCACGTTACACGAACACGCGAGCATCATTGAGCGCGTACCGCATTACTGTTCGGGTTGCCCGCATAACACATCGACACGCGTGCCTGAAGGCAGCCGCGCCATCGGCGGTATCGGCTGTCATTACATGGCAACGTGGATGCCCGATCGCAACACGCTGACTTTTACGCAAATGGGCGGCGAGGGCGTACCGTGGGTGGGGCAAGCGCCGTTCACCGATACGCAGCATGTCTTTCAAAATCTCGGCGACGGTACGTATTTTCATTCGGGCATTCTCGCCATTCGGCAGACGATCGCCGCCGGTATGAATATCACATACAAAATTCTGCATAACGATGCTGTGGCGATGACCGGCGGCCAACATGTCGATGGCGATTTGAGTCTCGAACGATTGATTTATCAATTACGCGGCGAAGGCGTTAAACGCATCGCCGTCGTATCCGATTATCCGAAAGAATTTCGCGCGCAACTGCCGACATTCGACGGCCTGACTGTCGACCATCGGCGCAAGCTCGATACGATCCAAAAAGAATTGCGCGAATTGCCAGGCACTACTGTGCTGATTTATCGGCAGACCTGCGCCGCTGAAAAACGTCGGCGTAGAAAACGCGGTGCACTGGCGACGTTGCCGAAACGTGTATTCATCAATCCCGAGGTGTGCGAGGGCTGCGGCGATTGCAGCAAAACATCCAACTGTCTCGCGGTAGTGCCGCTGCCGACCGAACTGGGGCGCAAGCGCCGTATCGATCAGGATGCATGCAATCAGGATTTCAGTTGCCTCGATGGTTTTTGTCCCTCTTTCGTCACTGTGCATGGCAGCACTTTGAAAGCTGGCGCTGTGAAAATGACGGATGCGATTAACTATTCGAAAATTCCGCCACTACCGGAGCCGCTGCTGCCGTCGTTGGAAACGCCATGGAATATCGTGGTCGCTGGGGTCGGCGGCACCGGCGTGTTGACCAGCGCGGCGCTGATCGCGATGGCCGCATTTATCGAGGGTAAAGGCTGCGCGACGATGAACCAAACCGGGCTGGCGCAGAAATTCGGTGCGGTGGTTAGTCATGTGCGCATCGCTGCGATGCAATCGCAAATAAAAGCGGTACGCATTGCCGAAGGCGATGCGGATTTACTGCTTGGCGGCGATCTGGTGGTGGCGGCATCGCGTACCGCGCTCGAATGCGTCAACGCCGAACGTTCGTTCGGCATGATCAATGAAGCGATGCAACCGACCGCCGATTTTGTTTTCAATCCCGATGCGAAAATGCCAGAGCAGGAATTGCGTGAGGCGATTGCGGCAGAGGTTGGTTTCGACAATATTGGGTTGAGCAAAACCCACTACATCGATGCGACAGAATTTGCACATGAACTATTTGGCAGCAGCGCCTATGCCAATTTATTTCTGCTCGGTTGCGCCTATCAACGCGGATGGTTGCCGGTGTCCAGCGCGGCATTGCTGCAAGCGATTACCTTGAATGCCGTCGACGTCGAAAAGAATATCGCGGCATTTAATTGGGGACGCTATGCGATGCACGATATCGACGCGGTACGCACCGTTGCCCGGCTGCCATCCCCACGGTGGCAGCCATTACAACAGCTCGACGATATTATCGCCGATCGCCACGCGCGCTTGCGCGATTATCAGAATGATGACTATGCCCAACTCTATATCGAGCGTGTCGAACAAGTGCGCCGCCGCGAGCGAGCCCTTCTCGGTAAGGATGTTGGTGATGGTGACAGTGATCTGCTGCTCACCCAAGCCGTTGCGCGCAATCTGTATCGCTTGATGGCGTACAAAGATGAATACGAAGTCGCTCGACTTTTCGCCACTGATAAATTTCGCCAGCAATTGCGCGATAATTTCAGCGGTGAGTTCAAATTGCAGTTTCATTTATCGCCGCCGCTATTGGCGCGCATCGATCCGGCTACCGGTCGCCCGCGCAAATATGCGGTACCCGGTTGGATGCTGAATGTTTTTGGGGGCCTAGCGAAATTAAAAAGCTTGCGCGGCACCGTGTTCGATCCATTCGGCTATAGCGCGGAACGTAGGGCGGAGCGTGAGTTGATCGATCACTACAACACGACGTTACAGCGCGTACTGCAACAGCTGACGCGAGAGAACCGCGCCATCGCGATTGACATCGCCGCATTACCGGAAAAAATTCGCGGCTTCGGTCCGATCAAAGCCGAGAATATGAAAAAAGCAGAGCTGCTCGAACGCGAGTTGCTCGAACAATTTGAGCGTGGCCCGGCGCCCGACATTGTCAGGATTTTTGAGCGCGCGGCGTGAGTCGTCAGCTCATGCTGGACACTATCCCTTCGTCGGGTTAATTTGAGCAACAACGAAGGACGGTTGCTCAAATCTCATTGGCGGCGCGTCTTCCAGACCAATAACAATGGCCACACTAATGAACTACATCAACCGACGCGTCAGTTCAATAAGTAGTTATGCCTTTGGAGAGAAGAATGAATGATTACCTGATCACTAAAGAAGAAATAGAGCAATTTGAAGGATTATCTAAAACTCATTTTCTAAATCAAAATGCGAAACGGGTTAATAAATCTCTCGGTGATCTTACTGGTTTAACCGGTTTTGGGTTTCATATTATTGAAATCCAGCCTGGTCATGAATCTACAGAGCTTCATAAGCACTATCACGAAGATGAATGTGTTTATATTCTTGAGGGTCTAGCCGAAGCTCAGATAGGAGAAAAAACATATTCAGTAAAGACAGGCGATTTTATAGGGTATCGAGCAGGCGGAGAGGCTCACGCTATTAGAAACACTGGGAATGCGATATTGAAATGTATAGTAGTTGGGCAGCGCCTTGAGCATGATGTGTGCGATTATCCAAAACTAAGTAAACGCATGTATCGTCCGAAAAATATGCCGTGGAATCTTGTCGATATAGACAATATCAGTGAACCCTACGCAGGTAAAAAGGCATAACAATCCCTGTTGTCGGCGTTCGGTTTCCTTGAAGCTTATGAAGATACTCGTAAAAATATTAGCCTCAATAGGAGGCCTGGCAGTAACCGTCGTGGCGGTGGCAGTCGCTTTTTATGTATATCAAATGGGTCCGTCCGCAGAGAAAGTTAATAAAGCATCTAAAAAAGACGTGTTGTTTATTCTTAACTGGGGAGGCCTCGAAAACACCCAAGGCTATGAAGTCCTAAGCAGCTATCAATCTCCGCAAACATTCTTGCCAGATCATCTAGATTATTACTGCCTTCAATTAGAAAACTTCAATCCAAACTCTGAAGAAAAAAACACTTGGGTGTTTGGCGCCGAAGGGAATTCACTAATTAACGAGGCTAGAAAATTACTTGCGTCCTCGGGAAAGGCATCACAATGTTTTAACACGCCCATCTCAGGTATTGAGCAAGACGTCGCTGCTTATATATGGGCGGTTCGCGTTCACGGCCGCAATGTTAGTGGTGCACAAATAATTTTCTATCACAAGCCAACTAATAGGCTGCTATATGTCAGTCTTGAAACCTAATGATCATGCGCAGCACGCTAGCGCCTATGGCGCTGGCTGGACAGTCACACGCTGCGCACGTGTGTGTCGCTAGCATGGGCGTTTAGCTCGTAGAAAACCGTCTTTTTTGTTGTTCACATCGAGCGTCTTTACTCGATTAAGCAAAGCATTATTCTCCCACCACATTCATCCAGTACGCACACACGAAATTATTCTTCCGTATTCTTATTCCCGGTAATCATCGCCTTCACCAGCGATTCGCGATGCAGGCGGCTGGAAATGATCACACCGGCGATATGCAGCACGATCAGACCGAGCGTGATATTGACTGCTGCTTCGTGAATTTCTTCCCATGTTTCTTCGCCGGGCGCTTCAGCGCCATTGGCATGCTCGCCTGCTTCGTGCGCTTCAGCGGATGGAATTAATGTTTGAGTTTGCGTATTGGCGAGCGGGCCTTTGCTCTCCTCGATGGCATATAGTTTCATGCCGCTAATGCAGGTTGCCGTTAACGCCACCAATAACGCGATGATCATCCAACCACCGGCCGGATTATGGCCGAGGTAGTGTTGCGGATGTTTGCTGCGCAATGAACGTAAATACTTCAGTACGCTGGCCGGTGAGCGCACAAATTCGCTAAAGCGCGCGTAGTGTGAACCGGCAAAACCCCAGATCACGCGGAACAACACCAAACCCATAACGACGTAGCCGGCGCTGACGTGCAGGCCGAGTTCATCCTCGGATAGATAAGCTGTGATGAATGCGGCAACCAGCGACCAATGAAATATCCTGATTGCGATATCCCAGACTTTGACGGTTTTCATAGCAAGCTCCGCGTGTGTGACAGCGCATCAGTATCGTTGCGTAGTTTTAAGTATCGATTAAACGCTCGCTAATAAGTTTGATTTCGCGCAAGTAACTGGAAACGGTCTTATTGTTTGCAAATTTCCTTCGCGATACTTTGTCGGTCAGGAAATTTTGAGTGTTTTGGTATCGGCGATTGGTTTGCGCTGCGGCAATACCGCGCGCAATTGCGCCAGTGTTTGCTCGGCGGTGTAACGGTAAGTGGTGAGTTTGCCGCCGTAGATGCTGACCAGTCGCGCGTTGCCACTTGGACTGTTATCGGTGGGGAATGTTGCGATCACGCTTTCGCGTGCGCGATTGAAGGCGCGTTCGGTGCCTGCCGGCAATACGCGCACACCGGCAAATTGGTCGATGATTTCGTGCGGTAGATGTGGAAAATAACGGCGCACTGTTTCCAGCAAGTAGGCCACTTCCTGCGGCGATGGTTCGGCATGCGGTTGCTGCACTTCGGTTTCGGTGGTGCCGACCAGCGTTTTTCCGCGCCACGGCATCACGAAAATCGCGCGACCGTCGCGTGGCGCTTCGAGATAAAAAATCCCGCCGAGCGGCGCATGGGGCAACACGATGTGCGTGCCTTTGACCCAGCTGATCGCGCGCGGTGGTGGTGTCGGTGTGCAGCGCTGCAACGTTTCGTTGACCCACGGTCCGGTGGCATTGACCAGCGTTCGCGCGGTACAGCGCCACGCTTGGTCGGGCGATTGCAATTGCAGTGCGAAGCTGTCTGGTGTTGTCGTCGCGTTCAATAATTGGCAGTGTTCGAGGCAATGAGCGCCGAGTTGTTGCGCCGAGGAAATTACCGCTCGCGTCAGCGCGACATCGTCGGTTTGGCCGTCCCAGTATTGAAATACCGCCTGCAAATCATTTTGCAGTAATCCGCCCAATGCGCCCCATTCGTTACGCGGCACGCTGCGAAAACGCGCGTGCTGCTGAAATCCCGTCAACAGCGCGTACAGGCTCAAGCCAATGCGAATCTGCCATGGCCGCCGTCGCGTCTGCCGATAAATCGGAATGTAAAAAGGCACCGGTTCGACCAGCGTCGGTGCATTGCGGAATAATCGTTCGCGCTCCTGCAGGCTGTGATAAACCAAATCGAATTGCGCGCTTTCGAGATAACGCAAACCGCCGTGGATTAATTTGCTCGATGCGTGCGATGTGGCGTTAGCCCATTCACTGCGTTCAATCAGCAGCGTGCGATAGCCGGCAGCGGCAGCGGCCTGTGCCACACCAGCGCCATGGATGCCGCCGCCAATTACCGCAACATCGAATATTTCGCCGTCGGGAATCGTCATTGGGGTTGCTTCAGCAATTCGCCGACCTTGAACGTTTCGAGTTTCGCCACGCCGCGCGCGCGCAATTTTTCTGCGGTATCGATATCGGGTACTTCGTAAACGACCAGCGGATACGGAATCAAATGCAGATCGCGCTGGCGGGGCAGTTGATCGATATCGCAGAACACCACGGTCGGCTGCAATGCGGCGAGCGTCGGGCTGTCGATTTCCTCCCAGGTATTCAATACCGGCCCGACGCGGGGCCAGCTTTGTGTTTTTGCGAATTGTAAAAATGTGTGCGCGAAACTGATGAGCGTGCAGCGTTCGCGGATGCGTTCGATCAGCGGCTGCAAGGCGCGATAGACCGCTTCGTTACCGAATACATGCAGCGCTTCTTCTTTCACTTCGAGAAAGAGGTGTGCTTGCGGATTTTTTTCAAATAACGCGATCACGTCATTCAGTTCGGTAATGCGAGTACCCAGAAATTTATCGCCGAATCGATCCGGTTCGTACGCGGAAAATTGTTGCAGTTGTTGCGCGGTGTATTGATGAAGCTCACCGCGTTGGCGGCAAATGCGATGCAATGTGCGATCGTGGAATAGCAGCGGCATCTGATCAGCGCTCAGTTGTACATCGATTTCAATATTGAGTGCACCGGCCTGCAGCGCGCCATCAATGGCGGGCAAGGTGTTTTCCGGAAAGTGCTGTCGCCAGCCGCGGTGGGCCACCAGATAATTCGCGTCCATAGTAAATCTCAGAGTGAAATGGAAATTCCAATGTGAAATCGCCAGTAAAGTGTAATCCCGCCCGTTGTGTTGATGGAACTCAAACGTTATGTTGTGCCATCGCAACTATAAGTCGATAGCGTCCAGTTTTACGTTGATAAGCAACGCCGAGCGAGGAGAACATCATGATGCGTTATTGCCCACAATGCCGAGCCGAATTGACCGAGCGCGAAATCGACGGCAAGCTGCGCCGCACCTGCGCGGACGAATGTGGCTTTGTGCATTGGGATAACCCGACGCCCGTGGTAGCTGCGATTATCGAATACGAGGGCAAAGTATTGCTCGCGCGCAATGCGCAGTGGCCCGAAGGTTGGTTCGCGTTGATCAGCGGCTTTCTCGAACGTAATGAAGCACCGGAGGACGCGGTGTTGCGCGAGGTTGAGGAGGAGTTGGGGTTGCAGGGAGAAATCGTCGAATTTGTCGGCAATTATGTATTCGCCGAGCAGAACCAATTATTAATTACCTACCATGTCGCTGCGCGCGGCGAAATTCGGCTGAATGAAGAGTTGGCCGAATATCAACTATTGGCCCACGATCAGGTTAAACCGTGGGCGATGGGGACCGGTCCCGCGTTGCGCGATTGGTTAGCGCGGCGCCAATGAAAAACATTCAAGCGCAACGACCATTCAGGATTCAACGATGACTAAAAATCAATTGTGGGAACAAACCGCCGCGCTATTGGCGATCGGTATCTTGCTCGGCGGATGTGCGTTGATTCTGGCGCCGTTCACACCAGCGTTATTGTGGGCGGCCATCGTCTCCTACACGACATGGAACCTGTTTTTGCGCGTTACAAAATGGTTGCACGGTCGCGAGGTTATCGCCGCTTCACTATTGGTGGGCTTGATGCTGGTGCTGATTGTGATGCCGTTGATTTACGCATTGATCGCGTTCGCGGCGCAGGCGAATGAGTTGTACACGCATATTAATACGCAGCTCGAAACCGGTTTGCCGATGCTGCCCGATTGGGTTTCCGGCGCTCCGGTGATCGGTCCGCAGCTTGAACAGCGCTGGCAAGCGCTGGCGGCCGGCGATCCGGAAGTGCAGTCGCAGGTGAAATCGGTATTGCTCTGGACCAGCACCTGGTTGCTGAAAATCGGCAAATCGGCGGGCCAGGGATTCGGTGTGTTGCTGCTCAGTTGCATCTTGGTTTTGTTTTTTTATACCGGCGGCGCGCGCGCGCGTTTTTGGCTCGAAGGCACGCTGTTTCATATTGCCGGCACGCGCGGCGTTGAATTGCTGCATGTCGCGGCGAGTACCGTGCGCAGCGTGGTGTTCGGAATCATAGGCACCGCAGTGGCGCAGGGTGCGCTCGCCGCGATTGGCTTCGCGCTGGCCGGCGTCCCGATGGTGTTGGCGTTGGGGCTTGGTACTGCGGCGTTGTCGCTAGTGCCGTTCGGCCCGGGTTTATTGTGGGGGCCTGCCGCGTTCTGGTTATTCCATCAAGGCCATAGCGGCTGGGCGATTTTTATCGTGTTGTGGGGTGTGTTGGTGGTCGGCATGGCCGACAACGTGATCAAACCATTGTTGATCGGCAAGGGCACCGATCTGCCATTTCTGCTGATCATGCTGGGCGTGCTCGGCGGCGCGATGAGTTTTGGTCTGCTCGGCGTGTTCCTCGGCCCGACATTTCTCGCCGTCGGCTTTGCGGTGTTGCGCGACTGGGTGGAAACGCGCGCGACGACGCATGTGTCGAGACCTTAATGCGCAAAATTGAGCCCCGATCGAATATTTTGCAGCGGTTATCTCCGTGCCGGGGCCGTGCTAATCCCAAATGTTTTACACCCAATAACTACATTGCCGCAGCGTGTTAGAAACGCCACTGAATTTTTCCATAAATGCTGCGCTCGATTTCCTGTCCTTGGCTGGGCCCGAATTCGAGATGTGATGGATCGTTAAGATTTTGCGCGGTGACTGACAATTGTAAGTACGTCAGCGGATTCCAAATAAGACCGACATCAACGGACGTGTAATTTGGGCTGTCGAGATTTTTCAAGCCATCGACATGACGCACGCCGGTGTACAAACTCAGCTGATGCGGCAGATCGAGAAAGGAATACACGGCGTATTGATTGTGCGGACTATTGTCCTCTTCGGTTTTTGAATCGACATCGTTGCTGCCCGGCTTGTTTTCCAAATGCATATCGAACAATGCATATTGAAAACGCAGTCGCCAATTCGTCAGTGGTCGCCAATTCATCATCAGCGTGCCACCGTAAGCTTTGCCCTCGATGCCGCTTTCGAGCGTTTTCGGCAAAACTCCATAAACGAGCGGCGGATTTACCACTAAGATCGGCGCGCCAGTTTCGGCAGTTTGAATATCGTCGTAGTCGTCATAAAAGGTGGCCAAATCGATGGATACCGCTGGCGTTAGCTGCACGCGATATCCGGCTTCATAGGCAATCAGTTTTTCCGACTCGATATGTTTGTTGCCTTGCACCGTAACGTACACGGGAATGCCAATATTGAGCGGAATTGCGAGCTGTAAATCGGTATCGAGCCGGGCGGGAATACGCACAGCGCGCGAAATGGCTGTCCATGCGGTTTGCTTATCGCTGATCAACCAACTCAAACGCGCATTGGGTTGATATTCAAAACCGGAATAGTCGTTGTGTTCGAGTTTAGAGCCGAGAGTTAAAAATACACGCTGTTGCCACAGATCGATTTTATCCTGCAAAAATGCGCTGAAGGTTTCATCGATGCGGTGGTCGGGAATAAAACTCGCAAAGGTCGTGTTATCGATATCGTCGCTCGTCCAACGATAGCCCAGACCCCATAGCAAATCGTTGCGTTGCCCCAGTGTGAAATGGTGTTGGAAATCGATATCACCGGTATCGCGTTTTTCCTGGTAGGTGCTCGGAATATCACGCAGCGTATGGTCGTAATAAACCTGCAAAGTGAAATCGGATGTGGCGTCGAGTTGGCGGCTCCAACGCCCCAGCAGATTGCTGCCCGCCAGATTTACTTCGTCGTGAAAACTGGCGCCAGGCAGTGTGCCGAACGTGAAACTGCCCGGAAAAATACCATCCTCGCTACCGTGATATACATCGCCCTGTAATGTGAATCGATCGGCTGCCACCGGCTGCCAGTCAAGTCGAAAACCACCTTGCGTCATGCGCCAATCATCGTTACCGCCATTACCGTCGAGTTTTCGTGAGGCATCATGATCGGAGCTTTTGATATAGGCACGCACGGCGGCATCGCCGAGTTGGCCGCCATAGCGCACGCCGCCGAATTTACGTTCTTCGTTACCGCCACCTAGTTCGAGCAGGCCGCCCTGGGTGTCTTTGGCCGAGCGCGTAATGATATTGATAACGCCATTGACTGCATTGGCACCCCACAAGGTACCGCCAGGTCCGGAAATTACTTCAATGCGGTCGATATCATCCAGCATCGCATCCTGCACATCCCAGAATACGCCGGCGTACAACGGCGAATACACACTGCGGCCATCGATCAATACCAACAGCTTATTCGTGATATCGCTGTTGAAACCTCGAATTGAAATAGCCCATTGGTGCGAATTGATACGCGCAACCTCGACGCCCGGCGCAAGGCGTAACGCTTCAGGAATGCTATTAACGCCGGAACGACGAATATCATCGGCGGTAATCACGAACACCGAAGCGGGTGCGTCTAATAAACTTTCTGATTGTTTGGAAACGGATGTAATTTCGATTTTCGAGAGTTGTTCAAGGCTCAGATCTTCGAGCGCAATGTCACTAGGCACTGCAGCGATGCCCGCAAGAGATCGGCATTGCAGCATAACGACGCTAAAAATCAATATTCGCCGTAAGGGCTTTGATCTTGTATCGCCACAACGAGAATTCGAGATTTTTCCGAGGTCAGCAGCGCGCCGTCGCATAGTGCATCTTCTACCTGGTTAGCCAAACCGAAACCGAGCCGGTGCAGGAAAGTGTAGCCAAAGAATTTATAGGTGCGTATTGGATTATGAAATGTTCATGTTAGACATTACGGGTCAGGGTGCGCTTGGATTGTTGCAGTCGGTTGGTATGGCGTTCGACCCGCTGATTTGCGCGCCGACATCAGCTAGATATTAATTGTTATGTGGTTTAGTCTTTCGCTCACAGCCGATACATAAAATCATTGTTGCTAGCTAAGACGAATAATAAATTTAAAGTAACGGAGTACTAATATGCCGCTCACTAGGCGTAGTAATGGTCAGGTCACGGTAAAGAATCGTCCGATTTATTTTCATATCGCTGCCATCGGCGTGGCAGTTTTTGCTACATATGTCTTGTTGATTTATCTCCCGCTTCACGCTGTGGCCATCATATGGGCGATCTCTTTGTCGCCCAGGCAGACTCAGATTGTCAAAATAGTCGCACCAGTGCTTCCCACGATCGTAACGATATTCATCACGACATGCATTGCCATAAAATCACGCCGCAAGAAAGAGACTCCATTTAGCAAAAGCAGCCATCGTCACTGGCAAAGGAAATCGATATCCACTTTCGAGAGTGATAGCAATTATGAAAAGAAATCGCGTTAGAGTTAGATCGTGGGTCTCTCTTTCGACGATGGTGGCCACTATTTCTTCAATGTACTGGCTATTCAGTGGTGTTGGGCTCGGTTTCTCGTCCGTGCCTTGGTCATTGCCGCGCACCGTTCTTTTTATTACATCGTTCTATACGCTCGAACGATTCTATACTTTCGTTTTGCAATCAGCGTGCTGTTTTTCCTAAGCATGACCGCTCCACTAATGTCCAAAAAAAGCGAGGATAAATAGAATGTTTAATAGCACTCAATCATTTGTAAAATCTTTTTTCTCATTAATGATGGCAGCTTGCCTATTATTTTTTATTTCGGTGCGGTGGTTTGCCTCTGCAACTGAAATGGTGAAATATATGAATGACATACACACAACAAAGACTCCCCTGGAGTGGGTATTATATATTTTCGGCGCCATATTTTTTAGTGGATTATGGTGTTTCTTTTGGGTTGTGTTTAAGCGTG
>Ga0068862_100003446_pt1 | contig 13612 bp, 10 predicted proteins | sample KBSSwiS52_FD_66598 | JGI IMG/M metagenome (GOLD analysis project Ga0068862, IMG submission 66598) | Switchgrass rhizosphere microbial communities from Kellogg Biological Station, Michigan, USA - KBS Switchgrass S5-2 | ecosystem: Host-associated > Plants > Roots > Rhizosphere > Soil ... | reverse complement strand
ATCGCAACACCGAACGGCGCCCTCACCGTCGACTCGGTGATCTCGGCGCAGGCCGAGGCGGGATCCGGCGCCCTCCCCATGATCATCGCGGCGCTCGTCCTTGCTGCGGTGGCCCTGCTGGCAGGCGCGGACCTGATCGCCCGCAAGCGTCGGAGGGCGCCGCCTGAGTCGCCACCCCACCAGGAGCCCGAAGCCCCGCGCTACGAGCCGCAGCCTGCCGCGACGGCGTCCCCCGACCAACTGGTGCATCGGGCGTGGAACGTTCCGGGCCGCTGCGAGCCGGTGATCGACCGGGAACCGCTGCTCGCGGCGATCGGGCGGACGTTGCGCGAGGGCAGGCCGGTCGTGTTGACGCCCGGCGGCGGCCGCGTCGGGGTGGGTGTCACCACCGCGATGATCGAATTCGCGCACCGCAACCGCGAGGACTACGACCTCGTCTGGTGGATCGCAGCGCAGCACCCGCAATTGGTCGGCGAGCAGATGGCGCAGCTGGCCGAGGCCATTGGACTCGCGGCGCCGATCGACACGGCGGGGCAGGCAACGGCCGCGCTGCTCGAGGCGCTGGGCAAGCGGCGCCGTTGGCTGTTGGTCTTCGATGACGCCGAGAGCCGCCACCAGCTGGCTCGGTTCCTCCCCACGGGCTCCGGCCACGTCCTGGTGGCCTCGAACGATCCGGCGTCGGGCGAGCAGGCGGCGCCGCTGGTGGTGCCGCCGTTCACCCGCCACCAGTCCGTCCAGCTGCTACGGGCACGACACACCGGTCTAGGTCCCGACGAGGCGGGCCGCGTGGCCGCGCTACTCGAGGACCCGCCGCCGACCGTCGATATCGCCGCGGCGACGCTCGCCGAATCCGGGATGGGTGTGGACGCGTATCTCCGCCTGGTCTCCGAGCACCCTGCGTCGGCGGTGTGGTCGGTCGCCTTCGATCAGCTGGCCGCCGACGATCCGCCCGCGCTGGCCCTGCTCACGCTGCTCGCCTGGCTCGGCCCCGAACCGTTGCCGCTGTCGCTGCTCACCCGGCACCCACACCTGATGCCCGCCGCGCTCGCCGAATCAGCGCAATCGCGACCGCAGCTCGCCGAACGGGCCGCGACGCTCCAGCGCCGTGCGTTGGGCCGCGTCCACGCCGAGACCGTGCAGGTACACCGCATGACCGCGGCCCAACTCGTCCGCCGCACCGTCGAGGATCGCCCGGACGGTGTGGGATGGGCGGCCCGCGTGGTGCGCCTGCTGCGCGCCATCGCGCCTGCCGACCCGGCAGACCCGTCCGGGTGGCCGCTGTGGCGTCAACTGCTGCCGCACGTACTGGCCGTCACCGATCCGGCCCGCCACCTCGACGACGTCCCGGCCGAGGTGGCGTGGCTACTCGACCACGGCGCAGGCTTCCTCCTCGCCCGCGGCGAACCACGGTCCGCCCTCGCCCTGGCCACAGACTCCTACGACCTCTACCGCCACAGACTCGGCCCCCACCACCCCGATACCCAGACATCCGCCCGCACCCTGACCGACGCCCTGCACGCCCTCGGCCGGCACGCCCAGGCCCGCCGCCTGCTCGAAGAAGCCCGAATAGATCCCGCCACGCACCCACGGCGAACACCCAGCGGGTCAAGTTGACCCGATCGGGATGGTTGGGCCGCCGACCGTGGACTGACTCCCCAACGTCGTTCTCTACGCGAAGGAGCGTGCGGCCGAAAGAGACTACGCGTCGTTCATCACCGCCTGCGCTCTCCAGAACCGGCCAAACCGCAGCCTGAACGGACAGACCGCCACTCACGTCCGACGCCCTACGCCGAGTGTCGTCAATAGCAGGACCCAGCGCTTCATGGCAGGCCAACCTCGCCGTCCCCGGCAGGCACGCATGATCGCTCGCTGTGGCTCCTTCGGACTCGCACACCCACAGGCCGCCCAATCCGGTGGGGATAGGTCCATCGTCCGCGGACAAGGCGGCGATGCCAGCGCAGGATCGTGTCCGGGGTGCCCAGGCGATGGCAACGCAGCGCTGGCGACATACGCCGGATGAGGGCCGCGAGGACGGCCCGGTCCGCCCAGTCCAGGTGCGGTCGCGGGTTGGTGCGACGTAGCACCGCGACCTCATGGCGCAGCACGAGAAGTTCAACGTCCTTGGCGGCGGACGTGCGGGCCGCAAGTAGGACCAACCCGAGCACCTGCCAGAAGATCGAGTACAGCAGTCGAACGACACCCCGGGATCATGCCCAACCAGCGATCACCGCTGGTCAGCGACCCAGGCCCGCCTTCTGGCACGCCACAGGGGCTGCGCACGCGTTTTCGGCTTATCACGTTGCAGCACCGGTCCGTCGTGCTGGCTGGGCCCTGACCCGACACGCGCGTTTCGGCACTGGCCACCGATTTCGGTCGGCTGGCTGTCACGCTGGTCGGAATCTGGGTCTTGACCAGCGTCGTTCTGCCGCTCGCGTCAGCAGCAGATCCAACCGAACGACCAGGGCTCCTGCCGGGACTGTCTGCCCGGTGGAAGGGTCGGGCTCGGACAGCTGCGCCGACGTAGGGTTCGGGCTCGTGACCGGTCTGGTAGCGCCGCGCCGTGACGTCCTCGTCCAGCACGATGTCGAGTGTCCGATGCGGGACGGGGTCGTGCTGCGCGCCAACGTCTACCGCCCCCCCGACGGCGGCCCGTACCCGGTGCTCCTGTCGCGGCAGCCGTACAACAAGGACGTCAACATCAACCTGATGTACGCCGACCCCGTGCGACTCGCCGCTGCGGGCTACGTGGTCGTCATGCAGGACGTCCGCGGCCGCTACGCCTCCGACGGCGAGTTCATCCCGAGCGAGCAGGAGTTCGACGACGGGTACGACGCGGTGCAGTGGGCCGCCGGGATCCCGGGCTCGGACGGCACCGTCGGGATGTTCGGCCGCTCCTACCACTCCGAGACCCAGTGGCGTGCCGCGGTGACGCAGCCGCCCGCGTTGAAGAGCATGGTGACCGGCGTCTCCCGCTTCCACTACTCGACGGAGGCGCAGGAGCGGCCCGGCGGCGCCCACGAGGGCGCCCGCCTGGGCTGGGTGCAGCAGCTCATCGGGGCCGACGTCCTGGCGCGCCGATACCGCGCTGATCGGGAAGCCCTGGCCGGGGCGCTGGCCGAGCTGGGCGAGACGAGCGCGCGCCTCGCGTCCGGCGAGCTGTTCGAGGCCCTCCCCCTCCGCAGGCTGGCCGACCTGCCCGGCAGCACGATGGGCCCGGTCGTCGAGGCGATGAGCAGGCCGCCCGACGCCCCGCTCTATCGACGTCCGTGGCCGGACGACCTCTACGAGCGGGTGCGGGCCGAAACCTTCCACATCGGCGGCTGGTACGACATCTTCACGCCGGGCACCCTCGCCCAGTACGCGGCGATGCGCGAGATCGCCGAGCGCACCGGCCGCCGCGTCCCCCACCTGCTGGTCGGCCCGTGGACCCACAGCTCCTACCTCGGCAACGCCGGGCAGCTCGACTTCGGCCCCGCCGCGTCGGGTGCGGTCCTCGACGGTCGCGGCGGGCTGAACGGCGAACACCTGCGGTGGTACGACGCCACGCTGAAGGGTCATGAGGACGCGCTCGCCGACACCGCACCGGTCCGGCTGTTCGTCATGGGCGACAACCGTTGGCGGGCGTTCGAGCGCTACCCCGTGCCCGACACCCGGGTGGAGGACTGGCACCTTCACCCGGACGGCAGGCTCGACCGCGCGGCGCCGCCCGACAGCGATCCCGACGACTACGTCTACGACCCGCGCGACCCGGTGCCCACGCTGGGTGGCTCGACGATGCTCGCGGCCACGCTGCCTCCGGGACCGTTCGACCAGCGCGATATCGAGGCCCGCCCGGACGTGCTCTCCTACACCAGCGCACCCCTGCAGCGGCCTCACACCGTCCTCGGCGCCGTGTCGGTTACCCTCTTCGCCTCGTCGTCGGCACGGGACACCGACTTCGTCGCCCGGCTCGTCGACGTGCACCCGGACGGGCGCGCGTTCAACGTCGTCGACGGCATCATCCGAGCCAGCTCCCGCGAGACCTACCCGGCGCCCGGCGTCGTCCAGCCGCAGGCCCCGTCGTTCCTGGAACCCCACCGGCCCTACCGGTTCAGCCTCGACCTGTGGGCCACCGGCATCACCTTCCTGCCCGGTCACCGCATCCGGGTGGACATCACCTCGAGCTCGCATCCCCGCTGGATCCGCCACACGAACACCGCCGTCGCTCCTGTCGAGGCCACGGAGCTGGTCGTGGCCCGGCAGCGGGTGTTCCACGACCCGCTGCGACCGAGCAGGCTCCACCTCACCGTCCTCTGAGGAGGATGTCGTGAAGCGCACGATCCGCACCGTTCGACGGCAGCGGGATCTTCAAACCGTTGAGGCACCGGCTCGAGTTCTGGGGACCGCCGACGGCGCAGGGGCCGATCTCGCGCGGCGTGTAGCCGAACCGATGCGCCCGGTCTCCGCCTAGCGGAAGGCACTGGTCGGAGGAAGGCCGGTGCGGGTAACACGGGAGAGCGTTCGTCTCGTCGTGTCCGAGTCGAGGGAGACACCATGGCCGACAACGTGGTCGAACCCGAAGGTGTGCACGAGCCGCATAGGCCGAAGACCCCACGCAAGGCGGCGATCTCGTCGTGGATCGGCAGCGCGCTAGAGTACTACGACTTCTTCATTTACGGGGCGGCCGCTGCCCTGATCTTCCCGAAGATCTTCTTCCCGGCCGGGAATCCCGCGGCGGCGACGATTGCGTCGTTGGCCACTTTCGGCGTCGCCTATGTTGCCCGCCCGATCGGCTCGTTCATCCTCGGCCACCTCGGGGACACCATCGGGCGCAAGCGGGTTCTGGTCATCACCCTGTTCGGCATGGGCAGCGCCACGTTCCTCATCGGCGTGCTGCCCACATACGACCAGGTCGGCATCGCCGCGCCGATCCTGCTGCTGGTCCTGCGCGTGCTGCAGGGCCTGGCCGTGTCCGGCGAACAGTCCAGCGCGAGCTCGACGACCCTCGAACACGCGCCCGCCACCAAGCGCGCGTACTTCTCCAGCTTCACCCTGGCGGGCACCCAGTTCGGCAACATCCTCGCGACGGCGATCTTCATCCCCGTCGCGGCCCTCCCCAACGACGCGCTGTTGTCTTGGGGATGGCGAATCCCGTTCCTGCTCAGCGTGGTCGTCATGGTGGTCGGCTGGTGGATCCGCCGCACCCTGCACGAGAGCCCGGCGTTCGAGGACGAGCAGGAGCACCAGACCGTCCCCAAAGCGCCGCTGAAGGAACTGTTCGGCCACTACACGCCCGAGGTGTTGAAAATCGTCTTCGCGGCGCTGGCGTCGGTCAACAGCACCATATTCGGCATTTACCTGCTCACCTACGGGGTCAACACCATCGGGCTCCCGCGCACCAACCTGCTCACGCTGCAGATCGTCTGCAACATCATCGCGCTCGGCGCGATCCCGGCCGCGGGGCTGTTGGCCGACCGGTTCGGCCGCAAGCCGGTGTACGTGATCGGCGTCTTCGGCACCGCGGTGCTGATCTGGCCGTTCATCTGGGCTGTCAGCCAGGGGAACCTGCTGCTGATCTGGATCATCGGCATCGTGATGGTGGCGGGCTTCTACAGCGGCTACGGCGGGGCGGCGTTCGCGCTGTGGAGCGAACAGTTCGACACCAAGGTGCGCATGTCCGGCGTAGCGGTCGGCACCCAGTTCGGGTTCGCCCTCGGCGGTTTCGCACCAGCCATCGCCGCAGCGCTCGCAGGCCCGAACCTGGACAACTGGATCCCGGTGGCGGCATTCGGCAGCGCGGCAGCGGTCGTGTCGGTGATCGCGGCGCTGACCATGCGGGAGAACTACAAGACCCACCTGTACGACCTCGGCAAGCCCGGCCGCCGCGACGCCGACGCGCTCTCCGAGCCGTGACGACCACTCGGATGCCTGCGTAGGGGGGTGCCGTGTCAGGGGGCCGCAAGACCGACACCCGGCCGACGGTCGCGGGACGGGTGATGTCGATCCTGAGCAGCTTCTCGACCGAACACCCCGCCCTCGGCCTCGCGGAGATCAGCCGTTCGACGGGGCTGCCCGCCAGCACTGTCTTCCGGCTGGTTCGTGAACTGTGCGCGTGGGGTGCGGTCGAACGGATGGCCGACCGCCGCTACCGCATCGGGCCACGCCTCGTCGAACTCGCGGGCTTGCGGGGTAGCCCGGATCGCGACCTCGGATCCGCAGTCGTTCCCGCGGCCGCGACGACGGTCTTGGGGGAGAACGTCAGGTGAGCACGCCGAACAACGCCGCGGCGGTGAAGCTCAACCTCGTCCCCGGCCCGTTGACCGACGGAACAAAAGCGTTCCCGCATCCACCACCGAGACTCCGACAACTCGGCGGCCTCGAGTACGACAACATCGTCTACTCGTGCGAACCCGGCTACCGCCCCCTGTTCCTCGACCTACGGATCCCCCGCCCCGCGACCGAACCGCACCCGCTGATCGTCTGGATCCACGGTGGCGGATGGATCTACGGCTCGCGCAGACGGCTGCCGCCCCACCTGTTCGAGAACGCCGTGCACGACCGCATGCTCGACGCGGGCTACGCCGTCGCCGCCGTGGACTACCGACTGGCCCGCGAGGCGGGCTTCCCCGGCATGCTCCTCGACGTCAAGGCGGCGGTGCGCTGGTTGCGCGGACATGCCGACGAGTTCGCCCTCGACCCGCAGCACGTGATCCTCTGGGGCGAATCCGCGGGCGGCCACCTCGCCCTGATGGCCGCCATGTGCACCGCACTCGATGGGGCGGAACGCACCGGCGAGCACCTGGAGCAGTCCGAGACGCCCACGGCCGTCGTCGACTGGTACGGGCCGACCGACCTGGTGGCCATGTCCCGGCTCGAGCTCGGCCGCGACTCCGAGGAGATCGGGCAGACCGAGGAACGCCCGGAGGACGTGCTCCAACAGCACGGCACGTGGAGCTTCGAGGAGCTCTCGGCCACCAGCTACGTCCGGCCCGGGGTTCCACCGACCTTCGTCGCACACGGAACCGACGACCAGATCGTCCCGGTCGACCACAGCCGCGAGCTCGTCGCACGCCTGCGAGCAGCAGGCGCCGAGGTCGAGTACCTCGAAGTGCCGGGCGCGGACCACGTGTGGCGCGGCGCCCCATCGGTCACCGACATCGTCGCCGCGTCATTGGCGTTCGTCGCGAAGACGCTCTGAGCTCGCACCGGAGAACCGTTGGACTGCAGGGCGTACAACCAGACCGCATGTGCGTTTGTCGTCGTCCAGCAGCGCATGGTCAGCCGGTCGATCCCCCAGTCCAAGTCGCGCGGCGATCACCCGGCGTGGCGGCTTCCCGAACTCGGCGTTGCAGGCGCTGAGCGCGTGACGCAAGCACAGCGCCTTCTCGCACAAGACGTGCTTGCCTGCCTCCACTGCCCGCGTCGCCCACTCCACGTGCAGTCGTTCGACAACGCTCAGCAAGCCCACCGGACCGGCGGAGACGCTGGCGCCCCGATCACAACGTTGCCCATCTGATCAAGCGACCAGGTAGGCGTCGTAGACGACCGCGCTCGCCAGCCGCATCGCGGAACCGACCACGATCGAGCGATTGAGCCAGCCGTAGGTGGCGGACGCGGTCTCGAAGGTCATCTGCATCCGGAAGTAGTAGTCGGCCGAGTCGACGACACCGCCCTGCGCGATCCTGGCGAGCACCTCGGGTGGCCCATGGCGGTGACCGTACGTCCGCAGGAACGCCAATGCCCCGTCGTCGAGCCGCAGCAGGTACCTCGTGTCGACAACAACGGCACCGTCGTCGGTGACGACCTGCCAGTCGGCCCCGTTGTCGAGGACCTCGCCGTTGAGTCGCGGCCCCTCGAACCGACCACCCGTGATAGGAACGATCCGGCGAGTCCCCAGATCGCTGGTCCGGCCGAGTTCCCACACCGGTCTCGCCAACTCCACGGTGAACCGCGCGAGCAGTTCGAGGCGCGGTGTGGAAGGTTCGGCCTGCTCAGACACCGCTACGCGCTTCGGGCGGTCCTCCACCGGCCTGTCCTCCCATTCCGAACACCGCCGACCGTACCGACCTGATCCAACCGCGAACAGCACGACAACCGAGCGGGACGTTGGGGCGAGGTCGAGGCGTCGGATCGGTGCGCGAGCCTCAATGCGGCCTGGACCTCCGCTCGTCGATCTGGTGGCGCCCCGGGCCCTCGGCATCTCGAGTGGTGTCGAACCTGCGGTCGGTGTGTCGGCGACCGGATGCACAACGTGACAGGTGCATTCAGCTGGCCGACCGGCGGGAGCCGCGCAGTAGGTTGCCGAGGTGTGCCTATTCGTCTACGTGGCGGGGTCGTGGTCCACGGGCTGCTAGCGTGGACTCTCACCACGAGGGCGTTGCCGGGCGCCGCCGGAAGCACCACACGCCACGTCGGCGGCCAACGCCTCCCGGGGTGGCTGACGCCCGCACCGGCGGTAGTTCATCGGTGCCCAGACACCAGCCGACGTACGCCGAGGGGGCGCGCTGCGCCTGTTCAGCCGATCGCGCGCTCTACTGGTGATCCCAGGTCCAGATTGGCGCTCATCCGCACGTATCGTCCGTAGGCGTTCGTGATGTGGCGTTCCACCGCCGCCACGGATCGCTCGACGTCGTGCTCGCGAAGCGCAGCGACGATGTCGGCGTGCTCTTGGGCGATCATTTCGACGTGGACGATCATCTTGTACCAGATCCGCAGGGCAGCGACGTTGATCCTGGTCGATGCATCCACCAGGAACGGGTTGCCCGTCGCCTCGGCGACGCCTCGATGGAAGAGGAGGTCGACCTCCGCCGCCTCGTAGGCCAGACCCTGCGCGACCAGATCGCCCTCCTCATCGGCTAATCGGTCAAGCCGCGCGGCCGCCTCCTCGGTGATGCGCTGCGCCGCCAGGATCGCGATTTGCGTCTCGAAGATCGACCGCGCCTCGTAGAGCGACTTCGCTTGGGATGCCCCGATCTCGGGAACGTAGGGCGAGCGCCGGTCTGGCCACACGACCAGCTGGTCGCTGCGGAGCTGCTTGAGCGCCTCCCGGATCGGGGTTCGACCCAGTCCGTACCGCTGGCCGAGGGCCGTCTCGTCGATGGCCTCGTTCGCCGCGATCACCCCGGTGACGATGTCGCGGCGGGCGCGGTCGTAGGCGACGTTCGACTTGGTTGCAGCGCCCGTCATCAAGCTCTCCCCCTTGACGGCAGCGATATACTCAGAATATATTCACCCCAGACCTAGCATACCAAGCGGTCAACTGGACGCGCCCCTCCACCGATCGGCAGCGGGCCAGTGAAGTCCGGTCGCGCAGCCCGCGCCCGGAGCGAGTCGCGCCAGCGGTTCAATCCCCTCCATTTCCGGACCAGGAAAGCAGCGACAACCAACTGTAGCCTGCATGACGAACTCTGCATCGGCCGGACGAGCATAACCGGCAAGATACGGCACGCTACCCGGGCCGACAACACCGCGGAAGCGAAGACCGGCGGGATCATTTTACGCGGGGCTCGCTTTTCGCACCCGGCTCTCGCGTTCGCCGACGGCCGGGTCCGGGTGGGACGCCGGACGCCTGTTGAAGAAATGATTCGGCGAGCTCGCAGGCAGACACCTTCTCATCGGCACTCGGCGATCGTTCCCGAAGCAGGTTGGAGGCAGCGACGGTGGCCGTTCTCGGTACGGCGGTCTTGGCGATGTGGTGGGATATCGCTCCGGAGGTTCGAGCAGATTTCGAGAACTGGCACGCCCACGAGCACTTCCCCGAGCGCCTGAGCGTTTCGGGTTTTCGCCGCGCAACTCGGTGGTCCAGTGCCGATAGCGGAGAGGGCATGTTCGTCATGTACGAGCTCGATGGCTTCGAAGTCCTTGCCTCACCGGACTACACCAGTCGCCTCAATTCGCCCACGCCATGGTCGATTCGGCTGATGCCACACCACCGGAACATGGTTCGCAGCCAATGCCACGTACTCGAAAGCGAAGGCGCCGTGACTGCCCGTCACGCCTTCACTACGCGATTGTCTCCGGCGCCTGAGCAGGGCGAGCGCCTTCGTGCCGCAGTGCGCAATCTGGGTGCGGATGTCCGAATGCGGCCCGGGCTTGTCGGCCTGCACCTGCTCCGACACGAAACACCTGATATCCCAGCCACTACGGAGCAGCAGATCCGCGGCAACGCAGACCGGGTAGCAGACTGGGTAATCGTCGCCTCTGGCTACGAGCGCAACGCGTTGGACCTCCTGCAGAGCGGCGACCTGGCCGAGCCCGCCCTGCAGGCCATGGGTGCGGCTCCTGGCGCAGAGCAGCACATGTACACATTAGCCTATTCGGCGACCTCGGCCGACGTGATATGAAGCCCAAACGGCGACGGCGCCGATTCGAGCCCACGCTTCACACGCATGCCCTACCCACAGCGCGGATGCGCACGCCGCAACCCCTTCATCGGGCGAGGTTCAAACGTTCGATCAGCCGCACGATCCGACCGGATAGTCGGCGAAATCTTGACATTCAGTCATATCCGGACAGCGCCCCTTGGGATGCTGATTCCATCGTCAGATCGGAGACGCAGTGAGTGACATAGTAGTCGAGCCGCCCGGATCGCACGAACCTCAAGGGGTCAAGACCCCGCGCAAGGCCGCCATTTCCAGCTGGATCGGCAGCGCCCTGGAGTACTATGATTTCTTCATCTACGGGACAGCTGCGTCGCTGATCTTCCCGAAGCTGTTCTTCCCGGCAGGCAACCCCACAGCCGCGACGATCGCGTCGCTTGCGACGTTCGGCGTCGCCTACGTGGCTCGACCGATCGGGTCGTTCATCATGGGTCACCTCGGTGACACGATCGGTCGCAAGCGGGTGCTGACAATCACCTTGTTCGGCATGGGCGGCGCGACCTTCGTGATCGGGATCCTGCCCACCTACGATCAAATCGGCATTGCAGCCGCAATCCTGTTGCTGATCTGCCGCATTCTTCAGGGCCTGGCCGTTTCGGGTGAACAGTCCAGTGCCAGCTCTACGACCCTGGAGCACGCACCGGCCAATCGCCGGGGCTTGTTCTCCAGCTTCACCCTTGCGGGCACCCAGGGTGGCAACATCCTGGCCAGCCTCGCGTTCCTGCTCGTGGCGACACTACCGGACGAGCAGCTGTTCTCCTGGGGCTGGCGGATCCCGTTCCTGCTCAGCGCGGTGGTGGTGGCCGTCGGCTGGTGGATCCGGCGGACCTTGCACGAGAGCCCTGCATTCGAGGAGGAGCAGGAGCACAAGGAGGTTCCGAAAGCACCGCTGAAGGTGCTGTTCAAGTCCTACACGGGAAGCGTCGTGCTGATCATCTTTGCCGCTCTGGCGTCGGTGAACAGCACCATCTTCGGCCAGTTCGCGCTGGCTTACGGTGTGACCGGACAACACATGTCGCGTACAACGTTCCTCTGGCTGGCGATTCTGGTCAACTTCCTGGCTTTGTTCACCATTCCGGCACTGGGCCTGCTCTCGGACAAGATCGGCCGCAAGCCGGTGTACATCGCCGGCATGATCGGGGTCGCGATCACTGTGTGGCCGTTCCTCTGGTCGATCAACCAGAAGAACGTCCCCCTGCTGTTCATCACCAGCATTTTGATGGTGGTGATCTGCTACTCCGGTTACGCGGGAACGGCGTTCGCGATGTACAACGAGCAGTTCTCGACCCAGGTGCGCATGTCCGGGGTGGCGGTCGGAACCCAGTTCGGTTTCGCGCTCGGTGGTTTCGCCCCCGCGATCGCTGCCGCGCTCGCAGGCGATGGCCTGCAGTCCTGGGTGCCGGTAGCGATCTTCGCCTGTGCTACCGCAGTGGTCGCAGCGATCGCCGCGGCGTTCATGCGCGAAACCTACAAGACGCACCTCAACGACCTGGGGAAGCGGACTCCGCTGCCCAACCAGGCCTGAGTACTGCCGTGTGCGATGCGCAGGTGCAGCCGGGAAGCCCTGGCGCGAATCAGCCCATGTGAATGCGTCGGCGCCCCGAGAACGTGCCCCATCCTCCTGGCGAAAGTGCTGCGATGACCACCGCTGTGTATGTCCTGAACGGTCCCAATCTGAACATGCTGGGCAAGCGGGAACCCCACCTGTACGGGAGGGTCACGCTCGCCGAGGTCGAGAAGCGTTGCCGCGAAAAGGGAGCCGAGCTTGGGTTTGACATATTTTTTGCCCAGAGCAACGCCGAGCACCAGCTGATCGACTGGCTGCACCAGGCATACGAGGACGGGGCCGCGGTGGTCATCAACCCGGCCGGGCTGTCTTTCCGCTCGATTCCACTGCTGGACGCGCTCAAGATTATCCAGCAGCCCATCGTCGAGATTCATGTCACGCAGATTCACAAGCGCGGCGACATCTACGAACACTCACTTGTGTCTGCCGTGTCGGACGTCGTCATCTGCGGTGCCGGTGTGTTCGGCTACGACCTCGCCTTGCAAGCGATGGCCAGCAAGCTGGCGGAGCTGGCGTGACCCAGCATGGCTGGGTATCACGCAGACGGACGCACTCGAAGTAGCGATTGCACAGCCGGCCACCACCCAGCAGAACAACTGGTCTGACGAGGAGATTTGTGAGCAAAATTCGCTGGGGCGTCATCGGCGGCGCGGCGATTGCGCGCCACCGCACTCTTCCTGCGATGAAGCAGGCGCCACACGTCGAGCTGACTGCGCTCGCGTCTCGAAGTGCCGACAAGGCAGCCGCCCTGTGCACGGAACTCGGTATCCCGACCGCTTACGGCTCCTACGAGCAACTACTGGGGGACCCGAACATCGATGCCGTCTACCTCCCGCTGCCCAACCACTTGCACTGCGAGTGGGCGGTGAAATCAATGGAGGCCGGTAAGCACGTTCTCTGCGAGAAGCCGCTCAGCCTGTCGATAGCAGAAATTGAGCAGCTCAAGGAGGTTCGGGATCGGACGGGCCGACACATCGAGGAGGCGTATGTCTTCCGCAACCATCCGCAATGGGCGCGGATCGCCGAGATACTGGATTCTGGAATGATCGGCGAGCCGCGAGGCATGCAGGTGACGATGGCTATGCAGTTCCACGACCCGAACGACATCCGTAATAAGCTGGAGCTCGGCGGTGGAGCACTTTACGACATGGGGGGCTATGTCATCAGCGCATGCTCACTCGTATTCCGGCGAGCACCGATCCGAGTCGTCGCCGCGGTCGACCGTGATCCGGTCATGGGAATCGACCGACTGTCGACCGCACTGCTCGACTACGGAGGCGCCCACGCCACCATCACCGTCGGCACCCAAGCGGGTCCGGCCGGGCGGGGGTCACATCAACTGCTGTCGGTGCTCGGGTCCACAGGATGGCTGCGCATGGACTATCCCCTGGCTCAGGCGGTACCCGCCGAGTGCCACGTGCTCGTCGGCGACGCAACCAGCATCGGCGGTTTCGAGACAGCCTCCATCGGGTTCGAACCCGTCAACCAATACACGTTGCAGGGCGAGCGGTTCTCCCGGCACCTCCTCGGCGAGGATGTGCCGGTGTGGCCTATCGAGACGGCAGCGGTGACGTTGAACATCGTCGAGGCACTCTTCACATCGGCGAGCACCGGGCTGTGGCAGGAGATCGGCTGACGCGCGTGCCAAGAGTAGCCTGTGGGGTTCCAGAACATGGCCATGGCGTCT
>Ga0068862_100003443_pt1 | contig 13618 bp, 9 predicted proteins | sample KBSSwiS52_FD_66598 | JGI IMG/M metagenome (GOLD analysis project Ga0068862, IMG submission 66598) | Switchgrass rhizosphere microbial communities from Kellogg Biological Station, Michigan, USA - KBS Switchgrass S5-2 | ecosystem: Host-associated > Plants > Roots > Rhizosphere > Soil ... | reverse complement strand
CTCATTGGCGATGCGCTCGGAGACCCGCACGTAGTTGCCGGGATCCTTGTAGGGGAGCGCCGGCACTTCCTTCAGCTCCGCGCCGGCGAGGCGCAGCATGTCTTTCTTTTCCTGGCTCTGGGTCTCGGGGATGACGATCAGGGTCTTGTAGCCGCGCGCATTGCCAACCAGCGCCAGGCCGATGCCGGTGTTGCCGGCCGTGCCTTCGACGATCAACCCGCCGCGCTTGATCAGCCCCTTTTGCTCCGCATCGGTGATGATGGCGAGCGCCGCGCGATCCTTCACCGAGCCGCCGGGATTGAGGAACTCCGCCTTGCCGAGAATGGTGCAACCAGTCAGCTCGGACGCCTTCTTCAGCTTGATCAACGGCGTGTTGCCGATCGTGTCGATGAAACCCTGGCGAAAATCCATGATTGCTTCCGGCTGTGCGGATTCGGTGTGAAATCCGGGGAGGCGTAGGGTAGGGCAGCCGTCGCACCCGGATCAACCCCTGACCTTGGTGCCAGAAGGCGAAAAAGCCTACTGATTCAGCGGATATAGCGTTTGCGGCGCATGCTTGAACCGGTAGTGCCGGAGATTGGATGCCGCCGGGCCGGGGCAATCGACATCGACGATCGCACGCGTGAGCGGCGTGAAACCGGCGCGGAAGTGGTTCTTCGCCTTCACGCAGAGCAATCCGACCTTGTCAAGATTGATGCCGTGCAGGGCGAAATAGCCGGGATCGTTCGGCGTCTGGCAGCGCTCGGTGACGATCACCTGGATCCCCTTCACCTCGAGCAGCGCCGTCTTGCCGAGATCGACCGGCAGGTTGTGTTCCATCGGTCCGAGATTCCGGAACTTGCCGTCGGTCAGCTTCAGCACCTCCGCCTTCACCGCGATTGCCGGGCCAAAGGCATCAGTGACGCGACCACCGAGCTTCGCATCCAATGTGGCCCCTTCGCCTTCGCGATGGGCGCGCGCGACCAGGCCAGGATCGAAGAAGAAGCCGAACACGGTCGGCACTTTCGGCTTCGCATCGAGGACGGCGCGGAACAGAGTCGGCGTGTCGCCGATGCCGCCGGAGAGCGGATTGTCCGCTGGATCGACCACGGCGGCAGGGCCGTTGCCGGGAGCCGCCAATGCCTTGGCGATGCCTTCCGCGGCGGAGGGCAGCGTCGCGGTGAAGCGGTCGCGGCGCGCAGCGATTTCGCGGGCGAGTTCCTGCGCCGCATCTTCCGCAAGCGCGCGCTCGCCGTCGGCGGTGACCAGCGCGCTGGCGCCGGCAAAAGGAGAATCCCCGTAGGCGAAGCCGCCGAATACGGAGGCGTCGAGAATGCCGTCGCGGCGGCGCCATTCGCCGGCGAGCTCGGCCAGCTCCTTCATCGGTCCGTCGGTGGTGCGCATGTTGAAGCTGGTGAGGATCGCCGGCACTTTGGCGAGCGCACAGACCGGACGGATCCGGCCTTCAACCGTATCAACGGCCAGCGCGATCGCCCGTGCGCCGACCTCGGCCATGTCGATATGCGGGTAGGTCTTGTAGCCGACCGCGATGTCCACAAGATCGATCATCGCCGGCCCGAGGTTGGCGTGGAGATCGAAGGTGACGGCGAGCGGGGTGCGGCCGATCACATGCCGCACCGCTTTCAGCAGTTCGAGCTCCGGCGTTGGATTGCTCTCGGTGACCGTGGCACCGTGCAGCGAGAGATACACGGCATCCCATTGGTCGCGGCCGAGCCCGTCGAGGATGGTGTCGCGGATGGTCGCGAAAGCGTCCTGGGTCATCATGCCGCCGGGCGGGGCCGCGGCGCAGAGCAGAAATTCGACCGACCAGTCGCGGGTACGCTCGGCGAAATCGACCACCGCGCCGATCTCGGTCTTGGTGCCGCGGTAAAAGTCCTTGGCCGCGCCGCCGTCGAAGAACTCGCGCGCTTCGAAAACCGAAAGTCCCGTCGGGATCGGGGAGAAGGAATTGCCTTCATACCAGAGGCGGGCGACGGCAAGCTTTCTCATGCCCAGTGACTCATCAGCAGTGCCTCACGACCAGAGTTGGCGCAGGCGCTCGCGGTTGGCCTGCATCCAATAGAGCGCCAGCATCAGCGGGCCGTTGCCGGTCGTGCCATGCTCGATCAGGGCCGGAATCTCCTTCGCGTCGAACAGGCTGGAGCGGATGTCCTCATGCTCGGTGGCGAGGCCGTGCACGCCGGTCGATTGGCTGGAATCCATCCGGCCGCAATAGAGGATCAGGATCTCGTTGCTCATGCCGGGGCTCAAGAGGAAGCGCGTCATCTCGACGAGATCGGTGACCTTGCAGTTGGCTTCCTCGATCGCCTCGCGCCGGGCAAGCTCTTCCGGTGTTTCGTCCTTGTCGGAGATGCCGGCGATGACCTCGCGCTGCCAGGCCGGCATGCCGCCGAGATGGGCGGCGAGGCGAAACTGCTCGATCAGCAGGATCTTGTCGGTGATCGGATCATACGGGAGCACGCCGACGGCGGTCGTGCGCAGCACGATCTCGCGCGTGAAAGGGCCGATCATGCCGCCGTCGAAACGTTCGTGCCGGACCGTGAATTTCGCCAGCTTCATGAAGCCCTGGGAAAGCCATTCCTGGCCCAAGACATCGATCTTTCCGTCCATGCTTGCCTGCTGAATCATTGGGGTTGCCGCACTATACAGCGGCAGGGCGGGAAAGCTAGATTGGCGCGCCATCGTGGGGCTGCCGACGTTTTTCAGATTCGTCATCCTCCGCGAAGGCGGAGGATCCACGGGTTTGGTGCGGCGGCACGAAGGAACTCGTGGATGGTCCGCCTGCGCGGACCATGACGAGTCAATGAAACAAGGCGCTCTGCGAAAACAGGGAACCATGCATGCCGCGCGATCCACGTTACGACATTCTCTTCGAGCCGGTGAAGATCGGTCCGGTCACCGCGAAGAATCGATTCTTCCAGGTGCCGCATTGCAACGGCATGGGCCATCGCGATCCCGAGGGCCATGCGGCGATGCGCGGCGTGAAAGCCGAAGGCGGCTGGGCGGTGATCGCGACCGAGGAGGTCGAGATCCATCCGAGCGGCGACGTCTCGCCCTATATCGAAGGCCGGCTCTGGGACGACAAGGACATTCCCGGCCATGCACTGATGTGCGAGGCGGTGCACAAGCACGGCGGATTGGCGGCGATCGAGCTGACGCACAACGGCACTTCCGTTTCCAATCTCTCCAGTCGAGACGTGGCGATCGCCCCGTCGCACCAGATGACCAATTACTGGCCCTGGCAGGCGCGGGCCATGGATCTGCAGGACATCCGGGACTATCGCCGCTGGCATCGCGAAGCCGCCTTGCGCGCGAAGAAGGCGGGCTTCGACGTCGTCTATGTCTATGCCGCGCATGACCTCAGCTTGGCATTGCACTTCCTGCTGAAGCGGCGCAATCGTCGCACCGACGAATATGGCGGATCGTTCGAGAACCGCATCCGCCTGTTCCGCGAGCTGATTGAAGACACCAAGGACGCGATCGGCGATACCTGCGCGGTCGCCGTGCGCTTCGGCGTCGATGAGAAGATGGGCGCCGACGGTTTGCTGCATGACGGCGAGAGCCGGGATGTGATCGCCGCCCTCGCCGAGCTGCCCGATCTTTGGGATGTGAACGTCAGTCCCTGGCGGCATGATTCCGCGGTCTCGCGCTTCTCGGAAGAAGGCCACCAGGACGCCTACATCAGCTTCGTGAAGCAGCTCACCACCAAGCCGGTGGTCGGCGTCGGCCGTTACACCTCGCCGGACCGGATGGTGAGCCTGGTCAAGAAGGGCGTGCTCGATTTCATCGGCGCGGCGCGGCCGTCGATCGCCGATCCATATCTGCCGAAGAAGATCGAGGAGGGGCGTCCCGACGACATCCGCGAATGCATCGGCTGCAACATCTGCGTTTCCGGCGACATGACCATGTCGGCGATCCGCTGCACCCAGAACCCGACCATGGGCGAGGAGTGGCGCAAAGGCTGGCATCCGGAGATCATTCCGGCGAAGCAATCCAGCGACCGCATCCTGGTGGTCGGCGCAGGAGCAGCCGGTCTCGAAGCGGCGCGGGCCCTGGGGCAGCGCGGATACGAGGTGCACCTTGCCGAGGCCACGGGCGATCTCGGTGGGCGCGTTTCAAGAGAGTCGAAGCTGCCGGGTCTCGCGGCTTGGGGGCGGGTGCGGGACTATCGCCTGACCCAGCTCGACAAGCTTTCGAATGTCGAAATCTATCGCGATAGCAAGCTCGACGCGGAACAGATCCGCGAGTTCGGCTTCGAGCGCGTGGTGCTGGCGACCGGTGCCCGCTGGCGCAGCGACGGCGTCGGGCGCAGCCATTGGAATCCGATCCCTGGCTTCAGCGGGCCGCAGGTGTTCTCCCCGGATGACATCATGGACGGGAAGCTGCCGGCGCAGGGTCCGGTCGTGGTGTTCGACGACGAGCACTATTACATGGGCAGCGTGATCGCCGAGCGCCTCGCCCTGGCGGGGTTGAGCGTCACCCTGGTGACCACCGGGGATGTGGCGGCGAGCTGGACTTCCAACACGCTCGAGCTGATGCCGATCAACCAGCAGCTTCGCAAGCTCGGCATCGCAGTGGTGACCGCCCATGACGTAACCCGCTTCGACGGCAGCGCGGTGGCCCTGGCCAGCAACTACGGCGAACCACCGCGAACCCTTCCGGCGCAGGCCGTCGTCGCGGTGGCGTCCCGACTGCCGGAGGAAGCGCTGTACGCGGCGCTGCAAGCCGAACCCGAAGCCTTGCGCGATGCGGGCATCAAGACGGTGACCCGGATCGGCGATTGCCTGGCGCCGGGCTTCATCGCCCATGCGGTCTATGGCGGCCATCGCTACGCGCGGGAACTCGACGCGGCCCCTCAAGCCGAAGTATCGTTCAAGCGGGTAGTCTGGGCGCCTGCCAAACCTTGAGGCCCCTGGGGCTAAGGAGCGAATGGAATGACCTTCGAGGAAAAGCAGTTCGTCACCAGCCTGGCGGAGCTGGATGCCATCGTGCCGCCGCCGAGCGGCGGTGCCGCCGGCAAGACCATGCACAAGATTGAGCGCTACGCGCGGCAGTATATCGGCCTCTCGCCGTTCTGCTGTCTCGCCACCAGCGACGGCAAGGGCAATGCGGACGTGACGCCGCGCGGCGACAAGCCGGGCTTCGTGCGGGTGATCGACGAACGGACCCTGCTGATCCCCGAGCGCCCGGGCAACAACCGCATGGATTCGCTCCGGAACATCATCCAGCACCCGTCGCTGGGCCTGCTGTTCTTCATCCCCGGGTTCGAGGACACGCTGCGGGTCAACGGGCGGGGGCGGGTGACCAAGGATCCTGGTTTGCTGGCGGAATCGGCGGTGGACGGCAAGCTGCCGAAATTCGGCGTTTTGGTTGCGGTCGATGAGGCCTTTTTCCACTGTGCAAAGGCATTTCGCAGATCCGGGCTGTGGGATATCAACGCACAGGTGCCCCGAAACACCATGCCGACTCTGGCCCGGATGATCATGGATCAGATGGCCGAGGTGGCGCAGGAGGAGCTCCCGGAACAAGCCGAAGTCTCCGCGGTCGACGCGGACATCGAAGAGGACTATCGGACCCAGCTCTATTGAGGCCCAAAGCGACACCTTGGGATGGGACTAACCCCCTGGAATTAACCGAGCCTTCAGAACTCGCCCGCTAGGCTGGCGGCTTGCGTAACAGCCAAGCTGGACTTGCCCTGGTGGCTCTCGTCCCAACCGACTGGAAGGCCCTTCTCCGCGACCCGAAGAAAGCTCCCCTGATCGCCGTCCTGGCGCTGGGTGCCGTGGGCTATTTCGTGGCCGCCGAGTTCGGTCTGGCGCTGGCCACGCTCAGTCCGCACGCGGCACCCGTCGCACCGGAGGCCGGGGTCGCCGTCGCGCTGCTGATGGTGTTCGGCCGCCGCGCCTGGCCGGCGATCACGTTCGGCGCGCTGGCCGCCCATGGCCTGGCCGGCGGTGATCTGGCCGCCCATGGTCTGTCGGGAGGCGGGATCGGCGTCGCCGCGCCGATCGCGGCCGGCGACACTTTGGCGGCCCTGGCCGGCCAGCTGGTGCTCTCGCGCAATCTCACCTGGCATGGCGAGAGGCTCCCGCTCGGCACCACCTTGGGCTATGCCGCGGCGTCGCTTCTGGCCGCCGTCATCTCCGCCAGCATCGGTCTCCAAACCCTGCATCTCTCGGACACGCTCGGCCATGCTTCCGGGGTTGAGGTCTGGCTGACCTGGTGGACCGGTCATGCGCTGGGCCTGTTCCTGCTGGTCCCGGCGCTGCTGTCGTTGACCGAGGCCAACTGGCAACGCCCGAGCTGGAAGCGGCTTTGGCAGATCGGCGCGCTGCTCGCGGCCGCCCTCGCCGTCAACCTCGTCGCCTTAGTCGATTGGCGCGCGGGCATCGCGATCTTCATCAGCTTCCCGCTGGTGCTGATGGCCTTCCGCTGGTTCTCCGTGCAGGCCGGGCTCTGGCTCGCCTGTTTGATCGCGGGAGTCTGGACCGCGGCGACGGCCTTGGGCTTCGGCCCTTTCACCAGCGCTTCGGAAAATGCCGGCCTGATGAATGCGCAGATCCTGGCGGCCGCGCTCGCTTTCGCCGCGGTGGCGCTGGCCGATTTCGGCACCCGGGGATCGCGCTGGATCGGTATCGTCTTCACCAGCGGTGCAGCGCTGGCCGCGCTGGTGTTCTTCGCCACCGACCTCAACCGCCGCTCGCACGACATCCGGCAGTTCGATGCGCTGATCGCGAGCGCAACCGAAGAGCTGCAGAAGCGCATCGGCACCTACACCGACATCTTGCGCGGCGGCGCCAGCATGTTCGCCGCCTCCGACGGCATCACCCGCTCGGAATGGGAGGTCTATGTCAATTCGATCGATCTGCTCGGCCGCTATCCGGGCGTCTTCAGCATGGGGCTGGTCGTTCCGGTAAAACACGCCGATCTCAACGCCTTCAAGGCGTCCATGCGCGATGACGGTCTGCCGATTTTAAACTTGCGGGCGGTGCCCGGCGGATCGCTCGACGTCGACGAGCACTTCGTGATCATTCGGAACGGACCGGAAGGCCTTACCCGCTCACCGGTCGGTTTCGATCTCGGTTCAGAGCCGAAGCGCCGCTCCGCGGCGATCGCCGCGCGCGATTTCGGCGTGCCGACCATGTCCCATTCTCTCACCCTGGCCACCGGCGGAACCCCGCGCGTGGGTTTCATCCTGTTCGTGCCCAGTTACTGGGCGCACCGTCCGGTCGGGACGGTCGCCGAGCGTCGCGCCGCCTTCCGCGGCTGGATCAACGCGCCGGTCGCCGTCGACCTCTTCTTCACCGCCGCTTTCAAGCGGTTTGGAGGTGCCATCCAGGCCGAGGTGTTCAACGGGGTGAACACCAACGAATCGGCGGTCTTCAGCAACATCGATTCGCCGGAGCGGCATCCCGCGGAGCCTGCCGGCCGCGAGACGTTGATGGTGCTGAGCGGTCACGCGTTCCAGATCGCCTGGCAGCCGGGCCCGGCCTTTCCCGCCGCACCGCGCAGCGAGCCGCCGCTGTTGAGCGCGGCGGTGCTGTTGATCGCCACCATCTTCAGCGCCCTGGTCGCCAACCTGCAATCGACCGGCACCCGCGCGACGGCGATCGCCCAGCGCATCACCGCCGACCTCGCCGCCAGCAACGAGCGGTTCCGCCTGACCGAGGCGCGCCTCAAGGCCGCGGTCGAGGCGATGGACAGCGGCTTCGCGTTGTTCGATGCCGAGGATCGCCTGATCCTGCACAACCGCACCTTCATCGATGCGCAGACCCAGGCCGCCTTCGGCGAGCCGCTCGGCCACAGCTTCGAGGAGTTCGTGCGCTTCAACATCGTTTCGCACAGCGCCCTGATCGAGACCGGCCCGGACATCGAGGCCTGGGTGGCGCGCCGCATGGAGCAGCACCGCAATCCGTCGGACGCGCCGTTCGAGATGCACCTTTCCACCGGGCAATGGCTGCAGGTCACCGAACGCCGCACCGCCGACGGCGGCTACATGGGCATCTGGACCGACATCACCAGCGTGAAGCAGGCCCAGGAGCGGCTGACCAACGCGATCAACGCGATGACCGACGGCTTCGTGCTCTACGATCGCGACTTGAAGATGGTGCTCTGCAACCAGCCTTGGGCCGACTACGTCGGCTATGGATCGCCGGAGAAGGTGATCGGCTGCACCGTGCAGCAGCTGCTGCACGACTTCGCCCGTGCCGCGGTGACCGATGTCAGCGCACGCGCCGATCCGGACGGCTGGGCCAAGCGCATGTACGAAGTCTATCGCAACCCGCCGGTGGAGTCGCGCGAGCGGGAGATGACCGACGGGCGCCGGTTCAGCGTGATGCTGCGCCCGACCTCCGACGGCGGCCGGGTCGGCATCTTCAGCGACGTGACGGCGCTCCGGGCCGCGGAAACGCGGCTGCGCGATGCGATCGAGAGCATCAACGAAGGCTTCGCGCTGTTCGATGCCGATCTGCGCTATGTCCAGTTCAATCGCCGCTTGCTCGAGCTCTATCCGAAATCGGCGCCGGCTATCAAAGTGGGTGCGAAGCTCGAGGACGTGCTGCGCTACGGCGCGGAACGCGGCGAAGTTCCGGAGCTCGGCGATCACAAGGACATCGATACCTTTGTCGCGGACTGGATGCGGTGCTTCAAGCGTCGTGAGCCTTTCGTCGGCGAGGAGATGCTCGCCGATGGACGCTGGACACTGGTAAGCCATCGTCCAACAACCGAGGGCGGCTTCGTCAGCATCCGCTCCGACATCACCGCGCAGAAGAACCGCGAGATCGATCTCGAGGCGGCCAAGACCCAGCTGGAAGGCCTGACCGAATCGCTGATCGCCACCAGCGGCGATCTGCGCGCCGCGCGCGAGCGGGCCGAGGAGGCGAACCGCTTCAAGTCCAACTTCCTGGCGCAGATGACCCACGAGCTGCGGACCCCGCTCAATGCGGTGATCGGCTTCTCCGACCTCATCCAGCAGGAGATCTTCGGCGCTATCGAGCCGCCGCGCTATCGCGAGTATGTCGGCCTGATCAGCGACAGCGGCAAGCATCTGCTGTCGCTGATCAACGACGTGCTCGATCTTTCCAAGATCGAGGCCGGGCGGATGGAACTGGCGCTCGAGCGCCTCGATCCGGCGGCCCTGGCGCGAGGCGCCGCCGCCATGTTCGGCAAGATGGCGGCCGACCGCGGCCTCAAGCTGGAATGCCGCGCCGTGGCGCCTTGCCGCGAGATGCACGGCGACGAGCGCATCACCAACCAGATCATCTACAACCTGCTGTCCAACGCCATGAAGTTCACGCCCAACGGCGGGCGGGTCGACCTGGAGTTCATCGAGGTCGATGCCGGCGTCGATGTCGTCGTCCGGGACACCGGCATCGGCATGAGCGAAGCGGAGATCACCAAGGCGATGCGGCCCTACGGCCAGATCGGTTCGGCGCTGGTCAAGAACGTCGAGGGCACCGGGCTCGGCCTGCCGCTGGTGAAGTCGCTGATCGAGCTGCATGGCGGCCGGCTCGAGATCGAGAGCGTCAAGGACCGGGGCACGACGATGAAAGTGCACTTCCCCTGGCAGCAGGATCTGGCAACCGAGCCGAAGCGCGCCGCGAGCTAGGCGCGCTCCGCCGAGAGCGCGCGCCAGCACCAGCCCGCGGCAACGATCTGTGTCGCTCCGCCCAGCAGCATGGCGAGGCGCAGGCCCTCGATTCCGCCGCCCAGCAGCGCGAAGACGGCACCGAGGGCCGCGACGCCGAGTGTCGCACCGACCATCCGCGCGGTGTTGAGCAAAGCCGCGGCGGTTCCGGAACGGGCGGCGGAAACCGCGCCGACCGCGACGCCGGTCAGCGGACCGGTCGCAAGGCCCATCCCCAGCCCGGTCAGCATCAAGCCGATCTCGGCGCCGATCAGCGGCGCCGACCCGGCCGAGACGCCCACGGTCAGCAACCCGCAGCCGATGACCCCGACGCCGCCGCCGGTCATGAAGCGCGTGCCGAGCCATGCCTCGAGCGCGCCGGAGAATGGCGAGACCAGCACGAAGATCACCGCCATCGGCACCAGGGCGAGGCCGGCGTCGACCGCGTCGAGGCGGCCGCTGCTCTGCCAGGTCAGGAGTTGCAGGAAGAGCACGCCGTACATCCCGAAGGTCATGCCGGCGGTGGCGACGATCGCGCCGCGGAAGGCGCGGATCCGGAACAGATCGAGCGGGACCAAAGCCGCAGGGCCGCGCCGCCTTTCGACCTTAAGGAAGGCGAGGAAGGCTGCCAGCGCGATCGCCAGGGCCAGCAGGACAAGGGATCCGTTGTGCGATTCGATCGCCGCCATCGAGAGGCCGCCGAGCGCGACGATTCCCAGCAGTTGCGCACCGGCATCGAAATGCCGGTTCGCCGGATCGGCGGATTCCGAAACGGTGAAGGGTGCTGCGGCCAGGGCGGCGAGCGCGAAGGGCACGACGACGAAGAACACGCTGCGCCAGCCGGCATGCGCGATCAGCAGACCACCAAGGATCGGGCCGATGATGAAGGCAAGGCCGTTGCAGCCGGTGAAGATGCCGAGCGCGCGGGCACGGGCTTTGGGATCCGGCCGGGAGACCCGAAGGATCGCGAGCGCGGCAGGCAACATCAGCGCGGCGCCGATGCCGCAAGCGACCCGCCCGGCGATCAGGACGGCGATCGACGGCGCCAGCGCCGAGAGTACCGAGGCGACGGAGAAGAGCGCCGCGCCGATCATGAAGATGCGCCGCCGGCCGTAAAGATCGGCCAGCAGCCCACCGCTCAGCAGCAGCACGGCATAGGTCAGATTGTAGCCGTCGATCACCCATTGCAGCGCGCTGACCGGCGCGTGGAACTCGGCGCCGATCGGCCGGGTCGCGAGATTGACCACCGAAGTGTCGAGCTGGGCGATCAACATCGCGGTGCAGAGAGTCATCAGGGTCAGCGCACCGGACTTGGCGGCAATTCCCGTGTGGGGCTTCATCGGAAAGACCAGCGCGTTCATGGCGCAACCTCTTACCGTTCTGTCTTGCAGAGACAGATAGGCATTGCGGTCCGGGGCATGCTTCGGTCGCGGCCGAAGGGTGAAATGTCTCCTGACACTATGCGTCAGGAGCCGGGGCCGGTTTCGCTTCCGCCTTGCCGTCGGCTGCGGTTCCCGCTATGAGCGTTGCCATGCTGGAATACCTGAAAGACAAGAATCGTGCCTGGGCGGCGCGCAAGGTCGCGGCGGATGCCGGGTTTTTCAAGCGGTTGGAAGCCCAACAGGCGCCCGAATATCTCTGGATCGGCTGCTCCGACAGCCGGGTGCCGGCCAATGAAATCGTCGATCTCGATCCGGGCGAGCTGTTCGTCCACCGCAACGTCGCCAATCTGGCGCCGCCGCAGGACGCGAATTATCTGTCGGTTCTGCAATTCGCCATCGACGTGCTGCGGGTCAAGCATGTCATGGTGGTCGGCCATTACGGTTGCGGCGGTGTGCGCGCCGCGGTCGATGGGCAGAGGCGGGGTCTGGTCGATCACTGGCTGCACCCGATCCGCGAGATCAATCACGACCATCGCCACGAGCTCGACGCGATCGGCGACGAGGTCAAGCGCCTGAACCGGCTCTGCGAACTCAACGTGATCCGCCAGGTGCGAAACGTCGCTTCCGATGTTTTTGTCCAAGACGCCTGGGGGCGCGGCCAGGAAGTCAATGTGCACGGCTGGGTCTATTCGATCTCGACCGGCCACATCACCGACCTCAACGTCACCACCAGCCGGCCGGAGGAGCTCGAACGTCTCGGCTAGGTTTGCCCCAAGATACCTCAGGGAGTTGCCGATGCTCTATGCGATCATCTGCTACAACGACGACAAATTCGTCTCCAGCTGGTCCAAGGCCGAGGATGATGCGGTCATGCAGCGTCTGGGCGGCATCTGCGGCAAGCTCGCCGCCGCCGGTAAGCTCGGCCCGACCGCGCGCCTGGAATCGGTCACGCAAGCGAAGGTGTTGCGCAAGGGCAAGGACGGTCCCGTCGTGACCGACGGTCCTTTTGCCGAGACCAAGGAGCATCTGCTCGGCTTCTATTTGATCGATTGCAAGAACATCGATGAAGCGGTCGAGATCGCCAAGGAATTGCAGGCGGCCAACATGGGCCCCAGCGCCTATGACATCCGCCCGGTTCAGTTCTATGCGCCGGGCGTCAAGACGGCCGAGGCCGCCGAATAGGCGTTAATCCGCATACTCCGCCGGCGCCGCCGGTGCGGGTGTGTGCGGCTTGTACTCGCCGCGCGGATCGAGCTCGGGCGCGCCATAAGTGCCCTGGGTGAGCGGGACGGCGACGTAATCGCTCTGCTCTTCGGGCGTCTTGGCGCGGCGACGCAGCGCGCGATAGGTCGTGAACAGCGCGACCGCCAGGAAGCATCCCGCCGCGAACAGCAGCAGGCCTTGCGGCCCGGCGGCATGCATCACCGAGCCGGCGATGGTGGGCCCGAAGCAGGAGCCAAGGCCCCAGGCAAACAGCAAGCCGCTCGAGGCCGCCACGAACTCGTGGCGCTCGACATAGTCCGTGGTCTGTCCGACACCCAGCGCATAGAGCGGTGACTCAAATGCAGTCAGGATGAAGAACAGGATCACCAGCCAGGTGAAGCTGACATCCGGCAGCGCGTAGAGCAGCAGCGACATCGCCGTCGAGACCAGCATGATCGAGATGATGATCGGCCGCCTGCCGAAGTGGTCCGATACGTAGCCGATCGGATACTGCGTCACCAGCGCGGCAACCGTGGTGATGGAATAGAGCAGGCTCAGCTCCCGCTCGCCATAGCCGTGATCGTCGATATAGGCCGGCATCAATCCGTAGAGGCCGGCGTTCATCATGCCCGAGCCGAAGGCGCAGACCACGCCGGTGGGCGAGGCGCGGAACAGCCGCGAGAGCGGCAGATGCTGGTGCTCGTCGATATTGGGATTGCCGACCTTGGTGACGGCGAGCGGGATCATCGCCGCCGAGAGGCCGATCGTCACCAGGACGAACAACAGGATGCCGCCGGGCGCGTCGAAGTTCAGCAGCAGCGGCGAGACGCCCGACGCGGCCCAGCTTGCGGTCGTGTACATCGAGAAGACCCGGCCGCGGTTCTCCTCGGAGGCCTTGTCGGTCATCCATGATTCGATGACCACGAAGGCGCCGGCCAGGGCATAGCCGGCAAAGCCACGCAGCAAGATCCAGAACATCGGGTCGTGCAGCACGGTGAAGAGAATCGCGGCATTCGACGCGCAGACGGCATAGACGCCGAAGGCGCGGATATGGCCGACGCGCCGGATCATGCGCTGGCAGGTGAGGGTGCCGAGCAGAAAGCCGAGGAAATAGGCGGAGGCTGCTGTGCCGACAATAAAGGTCGAGGCGCCGGTCGAGGCCAGCCGGAAGCCGATCAGCGGCGACAGGATGCCGAGCGCCGCCTCCATCAGGATCACGGTCAGCAGAACCGGCGCCACCGGCTGTATGCTCTTCCACATGCTGGCTTCCCCGGACACGGACTACGTTACGATATCACAGGTGCTCGGTCGTGAGGTCCCTCTCCCGACCATTGATATCTAAATATCGTCATGGTCGGCGAAGGCCGACCATCCACGAGTTACTTCGGAGTGCCGGATGCAAACTCGT
>Ga0068862_100003442_pt1 | contig 13618 bp, 12 predicted proteins | sample KBSSwiS52_FD_66598 | JGI IMG/M metagenome (GOLD analysis project Ga0068862, IMG submission 66598) | Switchgrass rhizosphere microbial communities from Kellogg Biological Station, Michigan, USA - KBS Switchgrass S5-2 | ecosystem: Host-associated > Plants > Roots > Rhizosphere > Soil ... | reverse complement strand
ATGTCGAACAGCGCGCCGAACAGGCTCGTTTCGTTGCGCTTGCGCGCGATGTACCCGTCGAGGCCGTCGGAGACGAAGATGAAGATGATCAGGAAGAAATTCGCGAACGACCACGGCGACAGTGGTTGATAGAAGATCCAAACGACGAGGAGCAACAGCAGCAGCCGGCTCAAGGTCACGAGGTTCGCCATGAGGCGATTATACGAGTGCGGGGCTCAGTCGCCGCGTCTCCCGTTGAGCGAGCGCCAAGGTACGATCAACGGCTCGCCCTCGTGACGCGCAATGAACGGCTCCACGCGATAGTGGGCGCGGATCGCCTGCGCCCCGAGCGTCGCGTCGGGCGCCCCGTCGCCGACAATGGCCCCGTCGTCCATGAGCAGCACTCGATCGCAGAAACGCGCGGCGAGGCCGAGGTCGTGCAACACGACGACGGCGAGGCGCGGATTCGAGCCCGAATCGCCGCCGGCCGCGTACGCGCGCAGCGTGCCGAGCACGTCGAGCTGATGGTAAGGATCGAGCATCGCGATCGGCTCGTCGGCCAGCAGAACGGGGGCTTCGACTGCCAGCGCGCGCGCAAGCAGCACGCGCGCGCGCTCGCCGACCGAGAGCCGGCTCACGCTGCGGGCAGCGAACTCGAGCGTGTCCGTTTGCTGCATCGCCTTCGTCACGGCTGCCGCGTCGGCGGAGCTCTCGTGGGCCGCATACGCGCGGTGCGGCAACCGGCCGAGCGCGACGAGCTCGCGCGCCGCGAGCGGCCAGTGAACCGGCGGGTCCTGCGGCAAATAGGCGATGGTGCGCGCGCGCGTTCTGCCGTCGAGCTTCGCGACCTCGGCTCCTCGCCAGGTCACGGCGCCGCCGTGTGCGACGAGGCCGGCAAGCGCTCGCAGCAGGGTGCTCTTTCCGGCGCCGTTCGGGCCAACGAGTGCGACCAGCCGGCCCGGCTCTAGCGCGATCGTCGTCGAGCGCACGGCCGTGCGCGACCCGTAGGCGACCTCGACGTTCGCGGCCGTGAGCGTCATGGCGTCACCCCTCGCGCGCCGAGCTGCGCATCACGAGATGCAGAAAGAACGGGGCGCCGAGCAGCGCCGTCACGACACCGAGCTTGAGCTCGGGCCCCGGCGGTAGCAGCCGGATCGCGACGTCGGCGAGCGTCGTCAGCAGCGCCCCGCCCAAGAAGCTAGGGAGCAGCAGCCGGCTCGGGTGCTGGCCGACGGCGCGGCGCAGGAGATGCGGCACGACGAGGCCGACGAAGCCGACGACACCGGTGACGGCGACGGCGCCGCCGACGGCGAGCGCGGTGCCGCCGATGACGAGCGCTTGCGTTCGCTTGGGATCGAAGCCGAGGCTGAAGGCAGTGTCCTCGCCGAGCGTCAGCGCATCGAGCCCGCGCGCAGCGGCCACGACGAGCAGCCAGCCCGGCACCATGAGCGGCACGGCGAGATACACGTGTGCGAGGCTGCGGTCGGCGAGCGAGCCGAGCATCCAGAACAGGATCTCGAGCGCCGCATAGGGGCTCGGCGCGAAGTTCAGCGCGAGCGATGTCAATGCAGCGGCGAGCGCGTTGATCGCGATGCCCGCGAGCACGATCGTGAGGAAGTCGCCGCGCCGGCCCGCGAGCGCGTAGAGCACGGCGAGCGCAAGCAGCGAGCCGCCGACGGCACCGAGCGGCAACAGCAGAGACGACGCGCCCGCGAAGCCGAAGTAGAACATGATGACGGCGCCGAACGCCGCGCCGCTCGAGGCGCCGAGCAGGCCGGGCTCGGCCAGCGGATTGCGCAGCAGGCCCTGAAGCGCTGCGCCGCACAAGCCGAGCGTGCCGCCGACGAGCAACGCGAGCAGCGTGCGCGGCAAGCGGATCTCGCGGACGATCGTGTCGGCGAGCGCCGGCCCGCCGAAGCCGAACGTGGGCCCCCCGCCGTCGCGCCCGATGACAAGCGATGCGGCTGCGGCCGCGAGCGTCAGCAGCGCGAGCGCGAGGACGAGCGCCGGCGTCGGGCCGTTGCGCGACGTCGCGCTCACGGCAGCGCGGCCCGTTGCAGCAACGCCGCGGCCTCGACGCTGCCCGGCAGTCCGCATGCCCAGAGCGCGGTATGCACGGTGATCGTCCGCCGCCTCGCTCCGAGCCCCGCGAGCGCCGGATGCTCGAGCGCCGCGTTCGCGAGCGACGGTTGCGTGCTTCGATAGCCAGTCAGCACGATGACATCGGGAGCGCTGCGCAGCAGCGCCTCCATCGACAAGCTTCCCCAGCGGTCGAGGCCTTGCTCGGCTGCGACGTTCCTGAAGCCTGCGAGCGTGAGCAGCTCGTTGGCGAGCGAGTCCGCGCCGACGGTGAAGCCGCCCGGCCGAACGATGACGGCGGCGAGATGCAGCGCGGGCCGGTTCGCTTCGATCGCGCGGACGTTCTCACGCAACGTCGCGACGAGCTGCTCGCCGCGCGCGGTTTGTCCGACGATTTCCGCGACGAGGCGCACGTTGCGCTCGATGTCCGCGATCGAGGCCTCGGGCTCGAGCTCGACGACGCGGTAGCCCAAGCGTCGCAGCATCGTGCGCGTGAACGGGCTCGTGTACGTTCCTGCGAGCACGACATCGGGCGCGAACTTCAGGAGCTCCTCGGCCGTGCCGTAGTTCAAAGTGTGTAGCCGCGCTTCGCTCGCGAGCATCGATTCCTCTGGATCCGCGGCGAGCCAGCTGACGGTGAGGATCTGCTCGGGATCGGCGAGCGCGAGTAGATGCTGATCGGCGCACAAGTTGATCGACGCGACGGTCGGCAGCGGCTCGGCCGCGGCAGCGGCAGCGGTCGAGGCTGCGGCCAGCGCCGCGGCGACGAGCGGTGCGCGCGCACGCGATTTTCTGCGGATCGATCGTGGCACAGCGTAGGCTCCGTGTTTGCCCCGGAGCCGCACCGTCAGACGAGACGAAGCACGGCGCCGAAGCCAAGTCTTCACACGTCGCCACGACGGAATTCCGTGCCGCGCGCTTTCCCGGCACGCGAAAGGACGACAGCGGCGGCAGGTTTCCTGGCTCGCCGGCTCGAACGGTCTCGCAAGCCTTCCCGAGGAGCGCTTCCTCAGTGGCCGTAGCGCGAAGACCTCGCCGGCTACAGTTGCGGGAACAGCCGCAGTGGTCTGCGTTCCCTCTTAGCCCGTTAGGGCACCGCCTCGGCCAACCTTAGCACAGCGCGGCTATGCGACAATGCGGCCCACTTGAGCTGCGCCGCTCGTGCAAGGGACTCCCGCTCTGATTCGCTACAGGGTTCGTCTGGCCGATCTGGATCGGCACTGGTTCGAGATCGAATGCCGCATCGACGACGCGGCTGCCGAGCAACGGTTCTCCTTGCCGGCGTGGATCCCCGGCAGCTATCTGCTGCGGGATTTCGCTAGGCATGTCGTTCGCGTGGAAGCGAAGAGCGGCGATGAGTCGCTCGACGTCGTCAAGACCGGAGCCGCGGAGTGGTGCGTGCGCGGCGCAGTACAGACGCTCGCGTTCACGATCACCGTATACGCCCTCGACCAATCCGTGCGAGGGTCTTATCTCGACCGGCAGCGCGGCTACTTCAACGGTCCGTGCGTGTTCGTCTTGCCCGAGGGACGCGAGGCCGAGCCGATCGAGGTGGCGCTCGAGCCGCCGCCCCAGCCCTCGTGCGCGGAGTGGCGCGTCGCGACGGCGCTTACGGCGGGCTCGCTCGACGAGCGCGGCTTCGGGACGTATCGCGCCGGCACCTACGACGAGCTGCTCGACCATCCCGTCGAGATCAGCGACTTCGAGAGCGTCGAGTTCGACGCGGCCGGTGTCCCGCATCGTCTCGTCATCGCCGGACGGTTCGAGTCCGACCTCGACCGAATTGCCGCGGATCTCGCGCAGATTTGCTCCGCGCAGATCGAGTTCTTCGGCAAGCCTGCGCCGTTCGCGCACTATCTGTTCTTGGGTCTCGCAGTCGGCGAAGGCCATGGCGGACTCGAGCATCGCGCGTCGACGAGCTTGATCTTCGGCCGCGACGACTTGCCGAAGGCCGGAGAGGCCAGTCCGTCGCGCGACTACCAGCGTTTCCTGGCCCTCGCGAGCCACGAGTACTTTCACACCTGGCACGTGAAGCGGACGAAGCCGGCCGCGTTCATGCCGTATCGTCTCGATCGGCGCAATCACACGCGGCTTCTCTGGGTCTTCGAGGGCATCACGAGCTACTACCAGGACCTCATGCTGCTGCGCAGCGGCGTGATAGGCGTCAGCGCGTACCTGCAGCGGTTGGGTGAGATCCTGACACGCGTGTTCCGGATGCCGGGTCGGCTCAAGCAGAGCCTCGAGGCATCGAGCTTCGACGCGTGGGACGTGCTGTATCGGCCCGAGCCGCATCATCCGAACACGACGATCAGCTATTACACGAAAGGCGCGCTCGTCGCGCTCGCGCTCGACCTCAAGCTGCGGCTCGACACCGCCGGCCGCACGTCACTCGACGACGTCGTACGCGAGCTCTGGCGGCGCTATGGCGCTCGCAGCGTCGGCGTTCCCGAGGACGGCTTCGAGCGGCTCGCGGCCGAGCTCAGCGGGGCCGATCTTGGCGCCTTCTTCGCGAGTGCCGTGCGCGGCACCGAAGACCTGCCGCTCAAGGAGCTGCTCGCGGAGTTCGGCGTCTCGCTCGAGATGCGCGCGACGTCGGGCACCGACGATCGAGGCGGCACGGCGCGCGTCGCGAACGGCGAGCTGCTGTCGCTCGGCGCTCAAGCGCGCGAGCTCGCGCACGGGCTCGAGCTTACGAGCGTGCTCGACGGGGGCGCGGCCGAGCGCGCGGGCTTGAACCCCGGCGACGTGCTCGTCGCGATCGACCGCCTGCGCGTGACGGGCCGCAACCTGGCTCGCCGTCTGGCTCGGTTCGAGAGCGGCGAGCGAGTCACGGCCACGGTGTTTCGCGGCGACGAGCTCCTCGAAGTCGGAGTCGTGCTCAGAGCAGCGGCGCTCGATACCTGCTACCTGACCGTGCGCGACCAGGCCGATTCCAAGGCTGTCGAGCGGCGCCGAGCGTGGCTCGGCGAGTGACGGCGCCGTACCATTGCGGAAGCGGCGAGTGATTCCGCGCGTAGGCAGCGCATGATCGAGCTCGGGCTCAAAGTGACGTTGGCGTATCTCGTCGGCTCCGTGCTCGGCAGTCTCCTCGTCGGCTTCTTCTACGGCGGCGTCGACATCCGTAAGACCGGCAGCGGCAACGCGGGCGGCACGAACGCGCTTCGTACGCAGGGCAAGGTCTTCGCGCTCTGGGTCATGGTCATCGATATCGGCAAGGGAATTCTCGCGGCCTTTGTCATCCCGCCGCTCGTCATCCCCGGCGTCGGAATCGACGCGTCGGTCGACCGCTCGCTCGTGCTCTACGCCGTGGCTTTGGCCGCGATCGTCGGTCACGTGTTTCCCGTGTGGTTCGGGTTCCGCGGCGGCAAAGGCGCCGCGACGGCCGCGGGCCTCGTGTGCTATCTCGCTCCGGCAGCCGGGCTTGCGATGCTCGGCTCGTGGGTCGTGGTCGCGTTCGCGACCGGGTTCGTCGGCCTCGCGACGATCAGCGCGGCGCTCGTCGCGGTGATCGTCATCGGCTTCACGGCCTTGCCGGAGGAGAGCGGTTTGTTCCTGTTCGGCTGCGCCACTGCGGCGCTCGTCATCTACGCCCACCGCGGCAACATCCGCCGAATGCTCGACGGCACCGAGTCGAGGTTCTCTAGCCCCGCGGCGCGCTGGCTGCGCCGCGGCCAGTAGACGCGCGTGACCGTGGAGCGTTTGCTGCATGCCTTGGCCGACGGCCGGACGCATTCCGGCGAGGAACTCGCGCTTAAGTTCGGCGTCACGCGCGCCGCGATCTGGAAGCAGGTTGCGAAGCTCGCCGACCTCGGGCTCGCCGTCGAAGCCGCGCCCGGCGCCGGCTACCGGCTCGCGCACGGTCTCGATCTGCTCGACGTGGAGGCTTTGCGTGCGGCGCTCGAGCCCGCGGTGGCAGCGCGGCTCGCAAAGCTCGAAGTATTCACGGAGCTCGACTCCACGAACCGGCGGTTGCTCGCCGCACCGCCGTCCGTTGGCTCGCTCGACGTCTGCATCGCCGAGTACCAGAACGCGGGCCGCGGCCGGCGAGGCCGGCGCTGGCAGGCGCCGCTCGGAAGCGGCATCGCGTTGTCGGTCGGTTGGCAATTCGCAGGCGTTCCCGCGGAGCCGTCGGCTCTGACGCTCGCCGTCGGCGTCGCCGTGCGCCGCGTTCTCGACCGCGTGGCCGGTATCACGATCGCGCTCAAGTGGCCCAACGATCTCGTGTTCGACGAGCGCAAGCTTGGCGGCATCTTGCTCGAGATCCAGGCTGAAGCACACGGCGGCGCGCACGTCGTAGTGGGTGTCGGGCTCAATGTGGCATTGCCCGCGGCGCTCTTGCCGTCGCTCTGCGATTGGCCCCGTGGAGCCGTCGATCTCACCACGGCACTCGGTCGAGCGCCGCCGCCGCGTGCCGTGCTCGCGGCGGGGCTCGTCAACGAGATCGCGGCGCTGCTCGCGGACTATCCGGCTCAGGGTTTCGCCGCGTATCGCACCGAGTGGCGGTCCGCCGATTTCCTGCGCGGCCGCGCCGTGCGCCTCGACGAGGGAACGGGCCGTTTGTTCGGCACCGCGCTCGGCATCGACGCCGACGGCGCGCTGCTCGTCGAGACGGATGGCGGCAAGCGGCGTGTCGTGGCCGGAGACGTCAGCGTGCGGAGCGTGGAATGACCGTCCTCGTCGACATCGGCAACACGCGCATCAAATGGGCGACGCTCTCCGCCGGTACGCTCGTGCGCCGCGGCAACGCGGTGCATCGCGACTCGCTCGACGCCGCCGTCGCGGCGTTCGCGGCGGAATTGCCGGCGCGCTCGCGCATCATCGCCGCGAACGTCGCCGGCGAGCGCATGGCCGCGCATCTTGCAGGGCTCGTCGCACAGCGGCCGGGTACGTCGCTCACGTTCGTCGCGACGACCGCCGAGCAGTTCGGTGTCCGTTGCGCGTACACGGAGCCGAGCCGGCTCGGTGTCGACCGCTGGGTCGCCGTGCTGGCGGCCTATCACGCCGCGCGCGGCGCCGCCTGCGCCATCAATGCCGGCACCGCCGTCACATTCGACGCAATCGACGCGGCTGGCACGCATCTCGGCGGCTTGATCTTTCCGAGCGTGCGCCTCACAGCGGCCGCGCTCGATCGCAACACGAGCAACATCGGCAGCACGGCGGCTGCGCCCGCCGTGGCGCGCGGGCTCGAGCTCCTCGGCCGCAGCACCGACGCTGCCGTCGGGCATGCGGCCTGGCTCGCCTTGTCCGCCGCGCTCGACCGCGCAGTAGCGACCGTCGAGCGCGCGCTCGGCGTGCGGCCGGCCGTGTACTTGACGGGCGGCGACGCGGAGACGCTGCGCGGCTGGCTGGAAACGCGCGTCGAACTGCGGGCAGACTTGGTGCTCGAAGGGCTCAGGTTGTTCGCCGACGTAGAAGAGAACTGATGCGCCATCTCTTTCTCGTGCTCGTGCTCATGAACCTCGCCTTCGCCGCCTGGAGCGCGTGGTTCGCGCCGTCCGAGCGCGCCGGGCGCCCGGCCGACGAAGGGCTGCCGGCGCTGACGCTCGTCAGCGAAGTACCGGTCGACTTACACAGCGGCGGCGTCGCGGCGGACGGCGAACCGGCCGCGCCAATCGAATTCGCGCAACCCCTGCTCGACGCCGCCCCGGACACGGCGCCGGGCGCGGGGCTCGATGGCGATGCGGGCGCCGCGGGCGGCGACGAAGCCGCCGGGGCTGCCGACAGCGCCGCCGAAGTCGTAGCGAGCTGCACGAGCGTCGGCCCGTTTCGCGAGCTCTCGCAAGCGGCGGCAGCAGCCGCAACTCTGCGCGGCGCGGGCTATCAGCCGCAGCAGCGCGTCGCCGAAGGCGAGGTTTGGAGCGGCTACTGGGTCTACATCCCGGCAATTCCGACGGAGCAGGCTGCCAACGAGGCGCTCGCGAAAGTTCGCGAGGGCGTGCGCGAGGCGCGCATTCCGGACGCCTACGTGATTCGCAACAGCGACAGCGGCAATCTCGTCTCGCTCGGCGTGTTCAGCGAGATCAGCGGCGTCAGCCGGCTGCGCGACGAAGTGCGCGCGCTCGGTTTCGAGCCGCAAGTCGTCGATCGCATGAGCCGCGCGACCGTGTACTGGATCGACATCGCACTGGCGCCGGAGCAGAAGCTCGACTTCGACGCGCTTCAGCCGCCGGGCCGCATCATCCGGCTCGAGCAGCGCGCCTGCGATACGGCGTCGAACTAGCGCTTCCGCCCGTTTCGTCTCGGGTGTACAGCAGCACGCGCCGTGCTCCGTCGTCCGTTCTTCGCCCGGCGTTATAATGCCGCGCGCAAGATCTGCGCTCGTCGAGCGCGATTTGAGATACCGAGCGCCGGTGTAGCACAGCGGTAGTGCAGCGGTTTTGTAAACCGAAGGTCGGGAGTTCGATTCTCTCCACCGGCACCACTCCTCGACCCCCGTCCGCGGCTTACGCGGCAGGCCCGTCCGATTGGCACACTGCGTGCATGCCCTCCGGGGGTTTCGACAAGGAGGTACGAACCATGCCAACAGCAACGGGACACACCAGCGCCATTCGCGCCGGTAAAGCCATCGGGACCGACGTCTACGACCTGTCCGGAAAAAAGATCGGCGAGGTCAAGGACATCGTGCTCGAGAAGACGTCCAACAACATCTTGTTCGCGGTCGTCAGCTTCGGCGGCGTGCTCGGGGTGGGCGAGAAGTACCACCCCGTGCCTTGGAGCGAGCTCGACTACGATCCGGATCGAGGCGGCTACACCGTTTCGTTCACCGCCGAGCAGCTCAAGAACGCTCCGTCGGACTCGATCGAAGCTCTGACGAAGGGCGACGGCGTGACGTTCCGCGATCGCGCGTTCACGCACTACGGAACGAAACCCTACTGGCATTGATGCGCTCGGGCACGCCCGCCGTACGGCGGGCGTGCCAACTCGCAGCAGCACAGCCCGCGCAGCAACCACGTCTCAGTGCGTTCGTTTAGCGAGGCTCGCCACCGTTGCGATGAGCTTCATCGCCTCGACGGGCTTCGAGAAATGCAGCTGGTATCCGGCCTGAATCGCCTTGGCGCGATCTTCCGGGCGCGCGTAGGCGGTCAGCGCGATTGCGGGAATCCTCGCCGTCTCGCTGCCGAGTTGTCTGATGCGCCGTAGCAAGCTATAGCCGTCTTCCTTGGGCATGCCGATGTCGCTGATCAGAATGTCCGGCTCGTCGTTGCGGGCGTGCTCCATCGCTTCGCCGGCGGAGCCCGCCGTGATCACCGTGGCGCCGCACTCGTGCAGCAGGCGCTCGATCAGCGACCGCGCGTCGGCTTCGTCATCGACGACGAGCACTTTGATGCCGGTGAGATTCGTGACCGGCACGGCGGTCGCGAGGTCTTCCGTCACCGCCCGCAGGAGTTGCTCGCGACTCTCGCGCGGACTTTGGTAAACGTCGAGCGCGGGCACCGGTAGCGCGACTGTGAACGTCGCGCCGCGGCCGTTTCCGCCGCTGGCCGCGTGAATGTTGCCGCCATGGAGCTCCACGAGCTGCTTGACGATCGAGAGCCCGAGGCCGAGACCGCCGTGGCGGCGCGACGTCGAAGCGTCGGCCTGCCGAAAGCGCTCGAATACGTGCGGCAAGAACGCGGCGTCGATGCCTTCGCCGGTGTCCGCGACGTTGATCTCGAAGTGCGAGTTCACGCGATCGAGCGTCACCGATACGCGGCCCTCTTTCGGCGTGAATTTCACGGCATTCGTAAGCAGGTTCCAGAAGACTTGCTGCAGCCGGTTCGGATCGCCGGCAACCGAGCCGTCCACCGGGGCAAGGTTCGCCTCCAGCTTGACGCCCTTGGCTTCCGCCGTCGGGCGCACGGCTTTGATCGACGTATCGACGACCGACTTCAAGTCGATTCGCTGCATCGCGAGCCGAACCTTCCCGGAGATGATGCTGCTCATGTCGAGCAGGTCTTCGATGATCTGAGCTTGCGCGCGGGCGTTGCGCTCGATCACCTTCAAGCCCTCCGCCACTTCCGCGCCGGGGTCTTTGACGCGCAGCACCTGCGACCAGCCGAGGATTGCGTTGAGAGGAGTACGCAGCTCGTGACTGAGCGTCGCCAAGAACTCGTCCTTCATCTGGCTCTGGCGCTCGGCTTCGCCGCGAGCGGCACGCTCGGATTGCAGCAGCTGCTCGCGCTCGGCCTCGATACGCCGCCTCTCCGTGACGTCTCTCATGAGCTTCGAGTAGCCGAGCAACCGTCCACGTTCGTCGCGGACTGCGGTCAGCACGCCTTCCACGAACAAGCGCTGTCCGTCTTTGCGCACCCGCCAGCCGCTGCTCGTGGCGCGCCCATTGGCCTGCGCCTCGTTGATCTCCCGATCGAGCACTCTCTGGTCATCCGTCGCGAAAAATCGTACCGCCGACTGGCCGAGAATGTCCTCTGCGGAATAGCCGAGCAGGTGCTGGGCACCGCTATTCCAGCTTGCGACTCGGCCCGCGGCGTCGAGCATGAAGATGGCGTAATCCGTGATGTTCTCGACGAGCAGGCGAAAGCGCTGCTCGGCGTCGCGGATCGTGCGCTGCGCATCGTGTTGCTCCGCGAGATGCTGGCGGACCTGATACTGCCGGCCGCGGGCCCGAAGACTCGAGCGAATCATGCTCACGAGCGTCGAGGTACGGACGGGCCGCTCGATGACGCTGACATTGCCGAGCTGTGCGACGATCTCGGAGAGCTCCGCGTACTCGCGGCCGGATCGCGACAGCAAGACCACGGGCAAGTCCGACCAGACCTCCTGCGAGCGAATGCACTCGACGAATCGCTGCCCGTCCTCGACGAGCGCCTCCTCGGCTATCACGACGGTGCCGACGCCGCCGCTCATGGCGGCGCACATGTCAGGGACGCTGCGCAGCACGGCGCAGCCGATCTTCGAGGCGTCGAGCACCTTGCGAATCGCGGCGCCGTCCGTGGTCGTCCCCGGCAGCACCAGAACGCGCAATTCGTTTTGGCCGTGCGTGCGTTGCTGCATCAACGCTTTTCCATGAGCTCGCGGGTTTTGCCGACGTAGGTCGGCACGCCGGTCAGGATTCCGTGGAAGCCCTCGAGGGGCTCGCCGATGACGACGCCATGCTCGTTAATGTCGATTTCACGGATCGTCCGCTCGTGATAGCCGTTGCGCTTTTTCACGACCGAGATTGCGCGGCGCACCCACCCCGCGGCCTCGAAATAGCGGAACAACAACACGTTGTCGGCGAGATACGTCGTGTCGACGGGAGAAACCATATGGCCCAGCATGCCCGTTTGCGTCAGAGTCAAGATCGTCGCGACACCTTTCTGCCCGAGATAGGCGAACAGCTCGTGGAGCTGCGCCGTCAGGAATTTTTCTTCCGGCATGGCGTTCAGATAGCCGTTCAAGCTGTCGATGATGACGACCTTGGCCGGCTTCCCGTTATCGTCGCGTCCGTCGACGGCGGAGCGCACGAGTGCGACGAATTCGCCCGACGACAGCTCGGCGGGATCGATCTGTTGAACCGTGATCAGGCCGCGTTGCAACGGTTCGTCGATCGCGATGCCGAGCTTGCGCGAGCGCGAGCGAAAAGTGCCGACGTTCTCGTCGAACACGAAGATCGCAGCGCGCTCGCCGCGTGCCGCAGCGGCGCTCGCGAACTGCGAGGCGATCGTCGACTTGCCGGTGCCGGCCGGGCCGAGCAGCAACGTGCTCGTGCCGGCCGGTAGCCCGCCGCCGAGTAAGCCGTCGAGCTTTGCGTTGCCGCTCGGTAAGTCGTGCTCGGCGAAATCCGGCGGATGCTCGGCGGCGACGAGCCGAGGAAACACTTCGAGCCCGCCCGTGCGGATCGCGAAATCATGGTATCCGCCGCGAAACGGCACGCCGCGCATCTTGCCGACGCGCACGCGGCGGCGTTCGGCACCGAACTGATTCGCGAGTTGCTCGAGCAGGACCACGCCGTGGGCGATGGTCTGCAAGTGGTCGCCGTCGATACCGCCGCTGTAATCGTCGAGCAAGAGCACCGTGCAGCCCCGTTCGCTGAAACGTTGTTTGAGCGCGAGGATCTGGCGCCGATAGCGCAACGCGTTCTGCGCGACCAGGCGAAGCTCGGACAGGGAGTCGATCACGAGCCGCTGCGGTTGCGCGCGGTCTGCGGCGGCGATTAGGGCCTCGGTCGTTTCTCCGATTTCGAGCTCCGACGGATTGAAGACCGTGAGCTGCGAGTCCGCCGACAACTTGCGCTCGGAAGGCGCGAGCTCCGCGATCTCGATGCCGGCGAGGTCCCAGCCGTGCGTCCGCGCCGCGGCTTCGACTTCCGAGCGGGTCTCCGACAGCGTCACGTAGAGGCAGCGCTCGCCGCGTGCTGCCCCGGCTCGAAGGAATTGCAGGGCCAGCGTGGTCTTGCCGGTGCCGGGGAGGCCCGAGAGCAGGTGCACATAATTGCGCGGGAAGCCCCCACGAAGAATGTCGTCGAGCCCCGCAATATCCGACGGTGCGCGCGCTAGAGTCGCTTCATTTTTCATAAATTTGTTGCAAGAATTGCCGCCCGGCCGCGGTCCGGAGGCTGGTCCCCTGGCTCCCCAAAACGCGCAGGCCATCGCACGGCCGCGCCCCTCCCGAGTTATTGCAACCCGCGTGCCACGGGCGGGTGCCGCACCGGCCCTATTGACCCTCACGAGACGTCAGCCCGTAAGGTGCGTGCATGCCGACACGACGTATGTATCAAGTGAAGGAGGTCGCGAGCCTGTCGGGGCTCACGATCCGCACTCTGCACCACTACGACTCGATCGGGTTGTTGATGCCGAGCGCGCGTAGCGCGGCGGGCTACCGGCTCTACGACGACGACGATTTGCTGCGCTTGCAGCAGATCCTGATCGGCCGCGAGCTGGGTCTCACGCTCGAAGACATCCGGCGCTCGCTCGACGATCCAACGTTCGATCGCCGCAAAGCGCTGCTTGCGCAGCGCGCCGCACTCGCCTCACGAGCCGAACGCACGGACGACATGATTCGTGCGATCGATGCTGCGCTCACCGCCATCGAGGAGAAAGACATGGGCAAGATCGACATGAAGAAAATTTTCGACGGCTTCGATCCCGATCAGCACGAGGACGAGGTCAAGCAGCGTTGGGGGAACACCGAGGCTTACAAGGTCTCCGTGCAGCGCATGAAGGCGTACACGGAAGCCGACTGGCAGAAGCTCAAGGCAGAGCAGGCCGCGATCTACACGGACGCGCTCGCGGCTCTCCGAAACGGCATCGGTGCCGATGATCCGCGCGCGATGGACATCGCGGAGCGGCATCGTTTGTCGATCGACCGCTGGTTCTACCCGTGCAGCGCCAAGATGCACAGCGGGCTCGCGGACCTCTGGGAAGCCGATCGCCGATACGCCGACAACATCGACAAACATGGACCCGGCCTCACGGAGTACCTTGCTGCCGCGGTACGCGCGAACGCGAAACGCGTTCCGGCGTAGAGCTCGCGACCGAGAAACGCGACGCCGACGGCGCACGCCGAAGTTGCCGGGACGCGGGCGCACGGACTAGAGTCGCACTCGGAGAAGACGGATCGTTCGGAGGCTCTCGTGAAACGC
>Ga0068862_100003439_pt1 | contig 13622 bp, 12 predicted proteins | sample KBSSwiS52_FD_66598 | JGI IMG/M metagenome (GOLD analysis project Ga0068862, IMG submission 66598) | Switchgrass rhizosphere microbial communities from Kellogg Biological Station, Michigan, USA - KBS Switchgrass S5-2 | ecosystem: Host-associated > Plants > Roots > Rhizosphere > Soil ... | reverse complement strand
GAGATTTTCGGGCGCTTCTGCATCGGCAAGTGAGGCGCGCGCCTGCGCCGCACTCACACGCGCAACAGCTTCTGCTCGGCCAGCGCCAGCGCCGCGGGCAGCCCGGCCAGCACCAGCGTGTCGCCGGCGCCCAGCACCTGTTTGTCGTCGGGCACCAGCACGCGGCCGCTGGCCAACCGCATCGACACCACTTGCACGCCGGTGGCGTGCAGCGCCTGCTCCGATAGCGGACGGCCCAGGCAGGCTGCCGCCATCGGCAGCGTGACGCTCGACAGGCGTGCCTGCTGCAGCTCGGCCGCCGTGTCGTCGTCGGCACCGTGGAAGTAGCCGCGCAACAGCCGGTAGCGCGCGTCGCGCGCATCGCGGGTGATGCGGATCACGCGTTGCATCGGCACCCCCACCAGCGCGAGCGCCTGGGCAGCGAGCATCAGCGAACCTTCCATCGCCTCTGGCACCACTTCGGCAGCGCCGGCCTCGCGCAGCTTCTCGAGGTCGCTGTCGTCGATCGTGCGCACGATCACCGGCACGCGCGGCGCATGCTCGTGCACCAGCTGCAGGATCTTGAGCGCCGACGCGGTGTCGGGGTAGCTCACGACCACCGCGCTGGCGCGCACCAGGCCGGCGGCCATCAGGCTGCGCAGGCGCGCGGCGTCGCCGAACACCACGCTCTGGCCAGCCGCTGCGGCTTGGCGCACGCGATCGGGATCGAGGTCGAGCGCCATGTAGGCAATGCCTTCGCGCTCCAGCAGCCGCGCCAGGTTCTGGCCGCTGCGGCCATAGCCGCAGATGATCACGTGCGCCTCGGTGCGCATCGCGCGCTTGGCGATCGCGGTCAGTTGCACCGACTGCAGCATCCAATCGGTCGACGACAGCCGCATCACGATGCGGCCACTCCACATCACCATCAGCGGCGTGACGAGCATCGACAGCACCATTGCCGCCCATACCGGATTCATCCACTCGCCCACCAGCAGGTGGTTGTTGACGCCGAGCGCCAGCAGCACGAAGCCGAATTCGCCCGCCTGCGCGAGGTACAGCCCGGTGCGGATCGCCCCGCCCGGCGTGGCACGGAAGGCGCGCGCCAGCAGCGCCACCAGCACCGCCTTGGCCAGCACCGGCAGCGTGGTCAACAAGAGCACCAGCAGCCATTGATCGACCAGGGGACGCCAGTCGAGCCGCATGCCGATCGTGATGAAGAACAGCCCGAGCAGCACGTCGTGGAAAGGCCGGATGTCGGTCTCGACCTGGTGCTTGTACTCGGTCTCCGCCACCAGCATGCCGGCGATGAAGGCGCCCAGCGCCAGTGACAACCCGGCCGCTTCGGTGAGCCAGGCCAACCCGAGCGTCACCAGCAGCAGGTTGAGCACGAACAGCTCCTCGCTCTTGCGGCGCGCGACGATCGTCAGCCACCAGCGCATCGCGCGCTGCCCGCCCACCAGCAGCAACGTCAGCACCACCGCGGCCTTGACGAGCGCGAGCGCGAGCGCGGTTGCGAAATTGGCGGCGCCGGTGCCGAAAGCCGGCACCACCACCAACAGCGGCACCACGGCGAGGTCCTGGAACAGCAGAACGCCAAGGACGCGTCGCCCGTGTTCGCTGTCGAGTTCGAGCCGCTCAGCCATCAGCTTGACGAGGATCGCGGTGGACGACATCGCCATCGCGCCGCCGAGCGTGATGGCGCCTTGCCACGTCAGGTCCCATTGGCGACCGAGCGCCGCGAACGCAGCGGCCAGCAGCGCGTTGCCGATCACCGCGCCGATGATCGTCAACCCGACCTGCGACAGCCCGAGCCCGAACACCAGCTCGCGCATGCTGCGCAGCTTGGGCAGGTTGAACTCCAGCCCGATCACGAACATCAGGAACACGACGCCGAACTCGGCCAGGGCGCGGGCGGCCGCCGGGTCGCCGGCCAGCGCCAGCGCGTTGGGACCGATCAGCACGCCCACCGCCAGGTAGCCCAGCATCGGCGGCAGCTTCAGCGAGCGGCACACCACGACGCCGGCCACCGCGGCGACGAGGTACAGCAAGACGACTTCGAGCGTGGTGGCCATCGAGCAGGGTGTACCGCGGGGTGCGCCCTAGAATGCCCGATCCTAAGCGAGCATCCGACGCGTGGCCCTGACACCGAGCTTCGATGCCCAGCGCGCGCTGACGCTGGCGGCCCAGACGTTCGAGATCGAAGCGCGTGCGCTGAGCGCGCTGGCGGCACGCCAGGGTGAGGGCTTCGTGCAGGCGGTGCGTGCGATCCTGCAGTGCAAGGGACGCGTGATCGTGATGGGCATGGGCAAGAGCGGCCACGTCGGCCGCAAGATCGCCGCCACATTGGCTTCCACCGGCACGCCGGCGTTCTTCGTGCACCCGGCCGAAGCCAGCCACGGCGACCTCGGCATGGTGCAGCCTGGCGACGTGCTGATTGCCATCTCCAACAGCGGCGAGAGTGAGGAGCTGGCGGCTCTGCTGCCGGCATTGAAGCGGCTGACCCTGACCTTCATCGCGATGACCGGCAACCTCGACTCGACGCTCGCGCGCCATGCCGACATCGTGTTGTCGAGCCAGGTCGATCAGGAAGCCTGCCCGCTCAATCTCGCCCCCACCGCCAGCACCACGGCGCAGATGGCACTCGGCGACGCGCTCGCGGTGGCGCTGCTCGATGCGCGCGGGTTTCGCGAGGAGGATTTCGCGCGTTCGCACCCGGGCGGCTCGCTCGGTCGCAAGCTGTTGATGCACGTGGGCGACCTGATGCGCAGCGGCGACGACGTGCCGCGCGTCGGTCCGCAGGCGCCCTTCACCGAGGTGCTGCGCGAGATGACCGGCAAGGGCCTGGGTTTCACCGCGATCGTCGACCCGGCGCAGCAGGTGCTCGGCATCTTCACCGACGGCGACTTGCGCCGCCTGATCGAGCGCGGTGCCGACCTGCGCGGTCTGGTGGCCAATCAGGTGATGCATCCGAACCCGCGGCGCGTGCGCGTCGACGCACTCGCGGTCGATGCGGCCGACCTGATGGAGCAGTACCGTATCACCAGCGTGCTGGTGGTCGACGAGCAGGCGCGTCTGGTTGGCGCGCTGAACTCCAACGACTTGATGCGCGCGAAGGTCATCTGATGGACCCGCACCGGCCGCGGATGGCATCGTCGGCAAGTCGTGCGCGCCGGTGCATGGCCGTCTGGCGCAACTGACGATGGCGCCGGCGCTTCACTTCGCGCCCGAGTTGGTGCTGCAGGCGCAGGGCGTGCGGGCGGCGATCTTCGATGTCGACGGCGTGCTGACCGATGGCCGGCTCTACATCGGCGAACAGGGCGAATTGTTCAAGGCGTTTCATGCGCTCGACGGCCACGGGCTGAAACTGCTGGCCGCTGGAGGCATCACCCCGCTGGTGGTGAGCGGCCGCGACTCCACGGCGCTGCGCCGGCGCCTGAGCGATCTCGGCATCGTCCACACGGCGTTCGGCGCGGTCGACAAGCTGGCGGCCGCGCAGCCGCTGCTGCAGCGGCTGCAGCTCACCTGGGCCGAGCTGGCGGTGCTCGGCGATGACTGGCCCGATCTGCCGCTGCTGCAACGCGCGCGCTTTGCCTGCGCCGTGCCGGATGCGCACGTCGAAGTGCGCGCCATGGCCCATCATGTGACCACACGCCGTGGCGGCCACGGCGCCGCGCGCGAGTTCTGCGACCTGCTGCTCACCGCGGCGGGCCGCTACGCGGAGTTGCTGGCCACCCAGCGCGGCAGCCTGGACCGTTGAGGCGATGAGCCACACCGCCGCGCCGCCCGAACTGCACCTGCCCGACCTGCCGGAGGTCGAGGTCTCCCTTGGGGCGCCGCTGCCGGTGCATGCGCCGCGCGCACGCGGGCTGCGCGTCCGCACGCGCGAGCTGCTCGGTGCCTACCTGCCGCTGTTGCTGATGGCGTTGCTGGCGCTGGGCACGTGGTGGCTGGTCAAGAACACGCCGCGCCCGGTGGCCGGTGGCGAGGGGGCGCCGCTGCGTCACGACCCCGACTACGAGATGAGCGACTTCGCGATCACGCGCTTCGGTGTCGATGGCCGGGCCACCGTGCGCATCGAGGGCACTTACTTGCGCCACTTCCCGGACACCGATCGCATCGAGATCGAGTCCGCGCGCATGCAGGCCAACTCGCCCGACGGCCGCGTCACGCGGGCGCGCGCTGCGCGGGCGCTGTCCAACGGCGACGGCAGCGAATGGCAGCTCAGCGGCGGCGCACACGTGGTGGCGCAGATGCGGTCCGGTCCGCCGCTGGAGCTCGACAGCGAGTTCCTGCACGTGATCGTGCCCACCGAGCGCATCCGCTCGCACCTGCCGGTCATCGTGCGCCAGGGCAACGACGAGATTCGCGCGGGCGGCGGCATCGACGCCGACAACCTGGCGCAGCAGATGCAGCTGGCGCCACCGGTGCGCGCCAGCTTCCCTTCGCCGCGTGCGCCGCAGCGCCCGACCACGCCGCGCGCCGCGCCGTGAAGCACGCTGCCTCGCCGTTGCTGTTCATCACCGGCGCCTCCAGCGGCATCGGACAGGCGCTGGCGCTGCGCTTCCGCGCCGCCGGATGGCGCCTCGCGTTGGCGGCGCGCCGCGAAGACGAATTGCGGCGCTTCGTGCAGGCACAAGGATGCGCCGAGGGTGACGCCCAGGTGTACGCCGCCGATGTGGCCGATGCGGCGTCGATCACCGCTGCGGGCCGTGCGTGCATCGAGCGGCAGGGTGTGCCCGATGCGGTGATCGCCAATGCCGGCATCAGTGTGGGCATCGACAGCGCCCGCATCGAAGACCTTGCGGTGTTGCACGACACGCTGCGGACCAACGTGTTCGGCGTCGCCGCCACGTTCCAACCGTTCATCGAGCCCATGCGACAGCGTCGTCATGGCACGCTGGTGGGCGTGGCCAGCGTCGCCGGCATCCGCGGCCTGCCGGGACATGCCGCGTATTGCGCCAGCAAGGCGGCCACGATCGCGTATTGCGAAAGTCTGCGCGGCGAGTGTCGGCCATTCGGCGTGCGCGTCGTGACGCTGGTGCCCGGCTACATCGACACGCCGCTGACGCGCGGCAACCCCTACCCGATGCCGTTCCTGATGCCGCCTCACCGCTTTGCCGGCGCCGCGTTCGCCGCCGTGACCACCGGGGCGAGCTATCGTGTGATTCCGTGGCAGATGGGGATGGTGGCCAAGCTGCTGCGGATACTGCCGAATGCGCTGTTCGATCGCATCATGGCGGGCCGCCCGCGCAAACCACGCCGAGCCGACCTCGCGCGCTGACGAACGACGTCACCCAATGCAAACGGGCGCCAGACGGCGCCCGTGAGCAACGCTCGCGACAACGAATCAGTAGCCTTGGCCGCCGCCCCCGCCGCCGCGCGGGCCGCGTCCAGTGCCGTACGGGCTGCGCCCGCCGCCCCCACCACCGCCGCCGTAGCCGCCGCCCCCACCGCCGCCGCCACCATAGGAGCCGCGACCCCCGCCGCCGCCACCGCCGCCATAGGGGCCGCGTCCACCCCCACCGCCGCCGCCCCCGCCGAAGCCGCCGGGTCGCTCCTCGCGCGGGCGCGCTTCATTGACCACCACCGCACGCCCTTCGAGCGGCTGCCCGTTCATCGCGTGGATCGCAGCCTGCGCCTCCGCGGCGCTGGACATCTCGACGAAGCCGAAGCCCTTGGAGCGCCCGGTCTCTCGGTCCATCATGACCTTGGCCGAGGTGACGGTGCCGAATTGCGCGAACGCAGCCTGCAACGACTCGTCGCGCACCGAATACGCGAGGTTGCCGACATACAGCTTGTTTCCCATTGGGGGAAGCTCCTTCTCAGTACGAACAATCCAAGTGGAGCTTCAACCCAGCGTGAACCGATCAAGCAAAGGGGCCGCCTCCAGACAAGGGCCGTGGGTACAAGTACCCGGTCGGATTATCAGCATAACGCTCATCGGCTGCCATCGTTGCGTCCTCGGGCAAACCCGAAAATGCCGCCCGGGCACTTTTGACGTGCAATAGCGCGCTGCTGGTGTGGCGCCGATGCTGCACCGCGGCGCCGTCCAAATGCCCAACGCCATAGCCGATGCACAGCCGTTCGACTACGTCGTCATCGGTGCCGGCACGGCTGGATGCCTGCTGGCCAACCGGCTGAGCGCCGACCCGCGCTGGCGCGTGTTGTTGATCGAGGCCGGGGGCCTCGACAACTACCTGTGGATCCATGTCCCGGTGGGCTACCTGTACTGCATCGGCAACCCGCGCACCGACTGGCTGTTTCAAACCGACCCCGATCCCGGCCTCAACGGGCGGCAGCTGCGCTACCCACGCGGCAAGGTGCTGGGCGGCTGCTCGAGCATCAACGGCATGATTTATATGCGCGGCCAGAGTCGCGACTATGACGGCTGGGCGGCCGCGGCGGGCGACGAGGCGTGGAACTGGCGCGGCTGTCTGCCGTTTTTCAAGCAGCACGAGGATCACTGGCGCGGCGCCGACGAGTGGCATGGCGCGGGCTCATTCGATCCGCGTGGCCGGCGCGCCGGCGCCGAGTGGCGCGTCGAGCAGCAGCGGCTGTCGTGGCCGGTGCTCGACGCGTTCGCCGAAGCGGCGCAGCAGGCCGGCATCCCGTCCCAGCCGGACTTCAACCGCGGCAACAACGAAGGCGTCGGCTACTTCGAGGTCAACCAGCGCAGCGGCATCCGTTGGAACGCCAGCAAGGCGTTCCTGAGGCCGGTGCGTCACCGGCCCAACCTGCAAGTCTGGACCGGTGCGCACGTGACACGCCTGCTGATGGCACAAGAGGACGGCCGATGGCGTGCGCGAGGCGTCGAGGTGCTGCGCGCCGGCGCAGCCCCACAGCCCGTGCTGGCCGCGCGCGAAGTGGTGCTGTCAGCCGGCGCGGTGGGCACGCCGCAGTTGCTGCAGCTGTCGGGCATCGGGCGCGCCGACTGGCTGCACGCGCACGGTGTCGCGCCGCTGCTAGAGCGCCCCGGGGTCGGCGAGAACCTCCAGGATCACCTGCAGATCCGCGCCGTCTTCACAGTGCAAGGTGTGCGCACGCTCAACACCTTGGCCAACTCGTGGCTCGGCAAGGCCCACATCGGTCTGCACTACTTGCTGACGCGCCGCGGGCCGATGAGCATGGCGCCGTCGCAGCTGGGCTGTTTCACGCGTTCATCGCCGGCGCACGAATGGCCGAACCTCGAATACCACGTGCAGCCGCTGTCGCTCGACGCCTTCGGCGAGCCGCTGCACACCACGGACGCGTTCACCGCCAGTGTCTGTAACTTGAACCCGTTGTCGCGCGGCCACGTGCGGATCCGCTCGCCGCGCCACGACGACGCGCCGTCGATCCTCGCGAACTACCTGTCGGACGATGCCGACCGCCAGGTGGCCGCCGACTCGCTGCGCCTGACGCGCCGCATCGTCGGCATGCCGGCGCTGGCGCGCTACGCGCCGCGTGAAGTGAAGCCAGGCGTGCAATACCAGAGCGACGGCGAGCTGGCGCGGCTGGCCGGCGACATCGGCACCACGATCTTCCACCCGGTTGGCACGTGCAAAATGGGACGGCCGGACGATCCGACGGCGGTGGTGGACGCGCGCCTGCGCGTATTGGGCGTGCAGGCGCTGCGGATCGCGGACGCGAGCGTGATGCCCACCATCACCAGCGGCAACACCAACGCGCCGGCGCTGATGATCGCCGAGCGAGCCGCGGCCTGGATGCTCGCAGACGCGCGATGACCCAAGGCGGTGCGTTCGCGGCGGGTTAGTCCCGATGTTGGCGCGCGGGCGCCCTTCTACAGTTCGCGCACTCGCAGGGGCTCGAAGCGGCGTCAGTCGCCTTCGAAGGCCTCCGCAGGGGTGAGGCTGAGGAGACAAACCGAGGCGCCAGATCACAAGTCTGGCGCCTTTCGTTTTTGCGCTTGAGCCGGCGGGCATCGCGCGAAATGCGTGCGCGCGCGGCCGCGAATCGAGCGATCGCTCGGCGCCGGTTGGCCTAGCCTGCATGGGGTGCCACCGCGTGCCTCGTTTGCCTGACCATGCCCGTTGATCCACGGCTGCGAACGCTCGACATTCAGATTCCGAGCCAGCCCGACCCCTTGATGCGCCTGTCGCTGTTGATGGCGGATCAGGAAGCCAACATGACGGCGCTGGCGGAGCTGATCGAGTCCGACATGGCGCTTGCAGCCGCAGTGCTAAAGGCGGTCAACTCGTCGCTGTTTGGACTGTCGGGTCGCGTGCAGTCGGTGCAGCAGTCGCTCACCTACCTCGGCATGCGCGAGGTCGCGGGGATCGCGCTCGAATTCGGCCTGCGCGCGGTGTTCCCGCCGGCGCCCGAGCTCGACGCGCTGTGGCGCCGCGCCGCCCAACGCGGGCTCATCATGGGCCGCATCGCGCAAGCGCTGCGCATCGATGCGTGGGCAGCGCATTCGGCGGGCCTGTTCGAAGAGTGCGGCAAGGCGGTGCTGTTGCGGCACGCACCCGACCACTACCGTTCGATGCTGCGCGCCGCGGTCGACGACAGCGCGCTGTGCGAGCTCGAGGCCGCAGGCTTCGGCGTCAGCCACGACGCACTCGGCGCGGCGCTGTGCGAATCGTGGGGCCTGAGTGGCGCCGTGGTGGTGTGCGTGCGCCACCATGTGCAGGCGCACGCCGAGAGGGTCTTGCCGCCGACGCTGAAGCGCCGCGACCTGCTCGCGCTGTCGGTGCTGGCCCGCACGATGGTCGACGACCCGGGCGCTCTGGACGACCACGCCACGCGCCTCGCGCCGCAGTGCGACCTCGACACGCAGGGTTTGCTGCGCGCGGCGCGCCGCGTGCACGACCAGCTCGAAGAGGCGCTCGCCACCCGGACCTGAGGCCCGCAAACCGGGCGCGCTTTTCGCGCGGGTCAGGGAAGCCCCGACGCCTCACCTGGAGGCGAATCGCTACTCTCGCAGGCGCCGCCGTGGCGGCGAACCGATCGGCCCAACATGCAGAGGCTCGCGATGAGCGCCACACAGATTCCATCCGAGTTGCTGGCGCTGCAGCGCCTTTACCACTGGGAACGCAGCGCACCCGAGCGCGTGGTGCTGACCCAACCGATGGGCGGCGGCGTGGTGCGCGACTTCACGTGGCGCCAGCTGATGGACCAGACACGGCGCATGGCCTCGCACTTGTTGAGCCAGGGCATCGCGCCGGGCGACCGCGTCGCCATCCTGTCGAAGAACACCGCGTGGTGGCTGATGGCCGACTTTGCGGTCTGGATGGCAGGTGGCGTCTCGGTGCCGCTGTATCCGACGCTGGCCGCGTCCACCGTGCGCCAGATCCTGCAGCACAGCGAGTCGAAACTGCTGTTCGTCGGCAAGCTCGACGGCTGGGATGCGATGAAGGCTGGTGTGCCGGCCGATCTGCCGTGCATCGCATTGCCACTGGCGCCGCCCACCGTCTATCCGGCGTGGGACGACCTCGTTGCCCGCAGCTCGCCGCTGCCGGGCGAACCGGTGCGCGACGGGGACGAGCTGGCCACCATCATGTACACCTCGGGCACCACCGGCACACCCAAAGGCGTGATGCACAGCTTCGCGACGTTTGCTTGGTCGGTGCGCGCGGGGCTGTCGCGCGTGTCGGCGATCAACGAGCACGCTCGCATGCTGAGCTACTTGCCGCTGTCGCACGTGGCCGAGCGCACGCTCGTCGAGCACGGCGTGCTGTCCACCGGCTTGCACATCTTCTTCGCCGAGAGCCTCGACACCTTCGCCACCGACCTGCAGCGCGCGCGGCCGACCGCGTTCTTCTCGGTGCCGCGGCTGTGGGTCAAGTTTCAGCAGGGCGTGCACGCCAAGATGCCGCCCGAGAAACTGCAGCGGCTGCTGCGGCTGCCGATCATCGGCCGCATTGTGCGCAAGAAGGTGCTGAGCGCGATCGGCCTGCAAGATTGCGAGTTCGCCGCCGGCGGCGCCGCCCCGATGCCGCCGGAGCTGCTGCGCTGGTACGAGCGCCTCGGGCTGAGCATCGTCGAGGTCTACGGCATGACCGAGAACTGCGGCGTCTCGCACGCCACGCTGCCGGGTGTGCCGCGCCCTGGCACCGTGGGGCTCCCGTACACCGGAGTGCAGTCGCGGCTCGACCCGAGCAATGGCGAAATCCAGGTCAAGAGCCCCGGGCTGATGCTCGGCTACTACAAAGAGCCCGAGCTCACGCGCGAGGCCTTCACCGCCGATGGCTGGCTGCACACTGGCGACAAGGGCGTGCTCGACGCCGATGGCAACCTACGCATCACCGGGCGGGTGAAGGATCTGTTCAAGACCAGCAAGGGCAAGTACGTGGCGCCGGCGCCGATCGAAGACCGGCTGGTGATGCACGATGCGATCGAGGCCTGCTGCGTGACCGGCGCCAACCTCGGTCAGCCGCTGGGCATCGTGATGCTCAACGCGCAAGCCGCCACGAAAGCGGGCGACAGCGGGGCGCGCGGCGCGCTCGAGCAATCGTTGAGCGCGCACCTGACGCACCTCAACGCCAGCCTCGATCCGCACGAGCAGCTCGACTGCCTGGTGGTGGTGACCGAACCGTGGACGGTGGACAACGGCTTCATCACGCCGACCTTCAAGGTCAAGCGCAACCGCATCGAAGAGGTCTACGCGCCGCGCTATGAAGGCTGGCTCGGTGCGCGCCGCGCGATCGTCTGGTCGAGCTGAAGCGGCGCAGGGTCAATCGACCTTGGCGCCTGACACCTTCACGACCTGTGCCCACTTCTTGGTTTCAGCGTCGATGTGACGCGCGAACTCGGCCGGCGTATTGCCGCTCGGGATGGCGCCCTGCGACACCAGACGCTCTTTCACGGCGGCGCTCGACAGCGATTTGGCGACCTCCTGCTGCACGCGGTTGACGATGTCGGCCGGCGTGCCCGCCGGTGCCAGCAAGCCGAACCACGACGACGCCTCGAAGCCCTGGAGCGCCGGACCGCCTGCCTCGGCGATGGTCGGCAGATCGGGCAGCACCGCCGAGCGCACCGCGCTGGTCACCGCCAACGCCTTCAGCTTGCCGGCCTTGATGTGCGGCAGCGAGCTCGGCAGGTTGTCGAACATCAGATCGGCGCTGCCGCCCAGCAGGTCGATCAGTGCCGGGCCCGAGCCGCGATACGGCAAGTGGACCATGTAGGTGCCGGTCATCGATTTGAACAGCTCGGCCGACAGTTGGATGGACGTGCCGTTGCCCGAGCTGGCGACGTTCAGCTTGCCGGGGTTGGCCTTCGCGGCGCGCACGAGATCCGCCACCGATCCAATCTGGTACTTGGCCGCAATGCCCGGGTTCATCACCAGCACGTTCGGCACGCCCGCGCACAGCGTGATCGGCGCAAAGTCCTTCACGTGGTCGTACGGCATCTTCGGATACAGCGCTGGGTTGATCGCGTGCGTGCCGACGGTGCCCATCAACAACGTGTAGCCGTCGGGCGGCGATTTCGCGACCTCGGCGGCGCCGCTGTTGCCGCCTGCGCCCGGCTTGTTGTCGACCACGAACGGCTGGCCGAACGCGCGTTGCAGTTCGGGCGCCAGCGCGCGCGCGATGATGTCCGTGGTGCCCGCAGCCGCAAACGGCACGACGATGCGCACCGGCTTGCCGGGCCACGCCTGCGCCTGCGCCCACGGCGCAATGGCGAATGCAGCCAACGACGACGCGGCATGGCGGCGCGACAAGGACCTGGTCATCTGCACTCCTGCGACGCGTGCGGCTCGGGGCCGCACGTCGCTCGCAGTGTGGGCGATCGGCGCGCTGCCCGCACTTGGGCACTACCCGCCCGCCGCGCGCTCAGCGCGTGCGTCGCAGCAAGGCGTGCAGCAGGATCGCGCCGAAGGTGGCGGTGCCGATGCCGCCGAGCGCAAAGCCGCCGAATTTGAGCGTGAAGTCGCCGGTGCCGAGCACCAGTGTCACCGCCGCGACGATCAGGTTGGCGTTGTCGGTGAAGTCGACGCGGTTGTCGACCCAGATCTTGGCACCGGCGATCGCGATCAGACCGAACACCACGATCGACACGCCGCCCATCACCGCCAGCGGGATGGCTTGGATCAGCGCGCCGAACTTCGGGCTGAAGCCGAGCAACAGCGCGATCAGCGCAGCGACCACGAACATCGCCGTCGAATAGATCTTGGTGGCCGCCATCACGCCGATGTTCTCGGCGTAGGTGGTGACGCCGGTGCCGCCTGCCGCGCCCGACACCATCGTGGCGATGCCGTCACCGATGAAGGCGCGCCCGAGGGACGGGTTGAGATCGCGACCCGTCATCGCGCTGACCGCCTTGATGTGCCCGAGGTTCTCCGCCACCAGGATGACTGCCACCGGCGCGATCAGCAGCATCGCTTCGGCGGTGAAGGTGGGCGTCGTCAAGTGCGGCGCACCGAACCACGGCGTTGCGGCCAGCGCGCTGAAGTCGATCGGCTTGCCCAGCCCCATGCCGTTGGTCAGCACGGCGTAGATGACGCTGGCGACGATCAGTCCGACCAGGATCAGCAGCCGTTGCACCATGCCGCGCGTGTAGACCGCCACCAGGCCGACGCTCACGAAGGTCAACGCCTGCACCCAGGTGTCGAAGTCGGTGGGCGCCATGTTCTTGATCGGAATGGACGCCAGGTTGAGCCCGATCACCGCGACGACGGCACCGGTCACCACCGGCGGCATCAGCCTTTCGATCCAGTGCACGGCGGCGCCCTCTTCGATCTCGTCGACCTCGAGGCCGGCGATCGGCTTGCTGCGGTGGTGCTGCTGGTTGGTGGCGGCCACCACGATGCCGATCAGCACGTAGACCAGGCCGCACGCCACGATGCCGCCCAGCGCCACCGCGATGTTGGCGTTGGCGCCGGGCCCCTTGTAGCCGGTGGCGGCGATCACGACGCCGATGAATGCGAAGCTCGAGCCGAGATAGCTCGGCACCTTGCCGCCGGTGAGCACGAAGAAGATCAACGTGCCAATGCCGCTCATCAGGATCGCCACGTTCGGATCGAAGCCCATCAGGAGCGGCGCCAGCACGGTGGCGCCGAACATCGCGATCACATGCTGCACGCCGAGCGCGGCAGTCTGTGGCCACGGCAGGCGTTCGTCGGGCGCCACCACGGCACTGGGCTGCGCAGCGACTTCGCGCCATTGCGGAATCACAGTCATCGGGGGTCTCCTCGTCGTTCGTCGTGGTCGCTGCCAACTGACGTGCGGCCGCGGTGCTCACGCCAACCTGCGAGTGCGCGCGGTCGCGCGAGTCTATTGGCCGACCGGCAGCCGACCGCGAAGGACCAGGTGCGGAAAAAAAGGGGGAGCGGGACGTTTGGCGTGAGACTCGCTCTCAACAACCCACGCCGGCCCGCTCCCCGTTGGACGTCAACCCTGTCCCAAACCCAACGACGCCTCCCTGCTGAATCAGGGCAAGCGATGAAACTGGAACGACAGCTGCAAGCCGCTGCTGCGCGGAGCGCGCAACACCTGAGCCGTCGGTGCCGTCGGCCGCACCGGTTCGCGCGCCGGCGTGAATTGCTTGGGAACCGGCTTCAACACGCTGGGGGCATGGCGGCTCATTCGGTTCTCCTCGCTCCTGGACGGTCAGCGGAACGCGGGCGCCACGCGCAACGTGGGGCTCGGTTGCAGTGGCGTGATGAAGGCTTCGCTGGCGGTGTCGGCCACCTCGACCATGTCGGG
>Ga0068862_100003431_pt1 | contig 13634 bp, 9 predicted proteins | sample KBSSwiS52_FD_66598 | JGI IMG/M metagenome (GOLD analysis project Ga0068862, IMG submission 66598) | Switchgrass rhizosphere microbial communities from Kellogg Biological Station, Michigan, USA - KBS Switchgrass S5-2 | ecosystem: Host-associated > Plants > Roots > Rhizosphere > Soil ... | reverse complement strand
CTTGCGCGATATATTGCCCCGCCTACTGTCCGGGAATTGGAGGACATCTTCGACTTGACCGTTCCGGGCACAAAAACCGCCCCCATTTCGCGCGCGCCGGACCGTGGCGTCGCCCGCCGTCAGGCCTTCCTCCAGGCCGCCCGCGAGGTGTTCCTCGAGCAGGGCTACGAAGCCGCCAGCGTCAATGACGTAGTCCGCCGCGCCGGCGGATCGCTGGCCACGCTCTATGCTCAGTTCGGCAACAAGGAAGGCCTTTTCTTCGCTGTCACCCAGGATCAGCACGAGCGCTTCATGCGGGCGCTCACGCCTGAGCGCGTCGACCACCTCCCCCTGGAAGAAGGGTTGCGCGCGATCGGCGAGCGGTATGTCCATGCTCTGCTCGAGCGCGACAATCTCGCCTTCTACCGCATCATGATCGGTGAGGCGCGTAAGTTTCCCGAGCAGATGCAGCGCTACATTTCCACTGGCGGCGCCGACAAAGTGCGCGACGTGCTCGCCGGATTTCTCAAAGTCCACAACGTGATGGGCGACAACGTGGATGCTGGCGCCTCCTACCTACTGGAGCTTTGGCGCAGCCGGCATCACTACCGCTCGCTCGCTGACGACGCCTATCGGATTACCGACGCGCAGCTGTCTGAGCATGTCGCCAACGCGGTCACATTCTTTTTGCGGGCGGCGCGCTGACGCTGAATCGCATCTCGCGATCACGGTTCAGGCTTGATTCAGGTCCCATTCAGGCAGGGCGAAACAAAGTCCCACTGCGAGGGTGCGTCCGAGAGGATGCACGGGAGCCCTTGGAATGAACAAAGCCCTCATTGCGGCCCTTGCCGCGCTGGGCGCTGTAACCGTAGCGGCGCCAACCGCCTACGCGCAGCAGCGCGACGATCGCGGCCGCCATGAACGGCGCGATGACGATAACGGCCGACGCGGCGACGACGATCGTGGTGATCGCGGTCAACGCCGCCACGGCGATGGCCAGCGCAATGACGACGACAGCGACGGTCAGCAACAACAGAACAACGCACGGCGCGAACGGCCGGCCAACGTGGCCCCGCCGCAGCCCAATGGCGGGCCAGCGGCGCGCGCGCGTGACGACGCGCGCGCTCAGTGGCGAGCCGAGCGTGGCGCCGAAAATGCACGCCGCGGCGACGACGAGCGCGGCGATCGCGCACGCCGCAGCGACGACAATAGTCAGCGCGATTGGGGTCAAGAGCGCGGACGCGGCGAACTCAATCGCGGCCGTGACAACAATTCGCGCGAGTTTGGCCAAGACGGCGGGCGGCGCGACGACAACCGCGCGGTGCGCACCCGCCGCGGCGATGAAAACGTTCGGCGTGAAGATGAAAACGTTCGGCGTGAATCGGTGCAGCGCGACGACCGCCGCGATGGCGACCAAACAAGGCGCGACGGCGACAATCGCCAACGCGAATGGACCCAACGCGACGGACGCCGTGATGGCGACAACCGTCAATGGCAGGGCCGGGATGGCCGTGGTGACAATGACGGTCGCCGCGATTGGAACAACGACGACAACCGCGATGGCCGTGGCGATCGCGATTGGGATCGCCGCCGCGACAACAACAATCACAGCCAACGCGGCGACCGCGGCGGACGTGATTGGGGCCAATATGGCCGCCGCGACTGGAGCGATGACGACAATCATCGCCGCGAGTGGGACCGCAGCCGGCATGACAACCGGTACGACCGCTACCGGAACTCGCACCGCGACTTCGATCGCCCGCGCTACAGCGACTGGCGTCACGTGCGCAACGGATACTACTTCGACCGTGGCTACGCTTCGATCCTGCACGGCTATTACGGCCGCAACTACTATTGGTGGAGCTACGATGGCTGGCGCCGGCCGTATCGCCGCTGGTCGGTAGGTTACTACATGCCGGCTTGGCTTTATTGGGAGCCGCTGCCGTGGGATCTGTACTATCGGCTGCCGCCGGCGCCGTACGGCTGCCGCTATGTCTACGCCGATGGCGACGTTCTGCTCGTGGCCATCGCCACCGGCATCATCCTCGACGCGCTGCTCTATGCAGACGATTACGACGACGATTACTACTACGACCGCTACTAGGTCCTCGAACTGAGGGACGCTCTGGGAGCCGCCTCGCGCAAGCGGGGCGGCTCTTAGTTTTTGGCGCTAATGGATCATTCGGATCCGGCGTGCGCGCCGCAACACGTACGGGGCTTCGCTCGCGCGGGCCGTCACGGGCGGATGCTTGCCAGGCGGAGGCGGCGGGTCGTCGATGGGCTGATCCGGGACCTCGTCGCCCGGCAAAGGCGGCGCATCGGGCCGGTCAGGCTCGGGATCGTGTTCACCAGGGCGGTGCATGCGTGAGCAACGCACAAGCGGCAGCCCGGCTCCCAAAGCAGAAAAGCCATGCGGCCACAGGGTGTTGACCTCCGCGCGCCCACCCCCTATCTCCCGCCCGTTAGCAACCGGCTGGGCTGAGTGCCAGCCTCCAGCCGGAAGCTCAAAAGGCCTTTCAAACCAAGGGAGTACCAACAGTGGCGAACTTTCGTCCCCTGCACGACCGCGTTGTCGTGAAGCGCGTCAAGGAAGAAGAGAAGACCAAGGGCGGGATCATCATCCCCGAGACCGCTCAGGAAAAGCCCCAGGAAGGCGAGATCGTCGCCGTCGGCCCAGGCGCCCGCGATGAAGACGGCGAGCGCATCGCTCTCGATGTGAAGGTCGGCGACCGCATCCTGTTCGGCAAATGGTCGGGCACGGAAGTGAAGATCGACGGCGAGGACCTCCTCATCATGAAGGAGTCCGACATCATGGGCGTCATCGAACAGAAGAAGTCGAAGAAGGAAGCGGCCTAAGCAGCCGTTCGCACTCCGCAGGGTGCGGATTCTTCGCTCTCAAACGTCTTAGTCATTGCGGGATGATCCCGCACATTCAGAGGTAACAGTCACATGGCTGCGAAAGTTGTAAATTTCGGCGCCGATGCCCGTGAGCGGATGCTCGCTGGCGTCGACATTCTCGCCAACGCCGTAAAAGTCACTCTTGGCCCCAAGGGCCGCAACGTCGTGATCGAAAAGTCGTTCGGCGCCCCGCGCACCACCAAGGACGGCGTCACCGTCGCCAAGGAAATCGAACTCGAAGATAAGTTCATGAACATGGGCGCCCAGCTCGTGCGTGAAGTTGCTTCCAAGACCAACGACGAAGCCGGCGACGGCACGACCACCGCAACGGTTCTCGCTCAAGCCATCGTGCGCGAAGGCATGAAGGCGGTTGCTTCAGGCCGTAACCCAATGGATCTGCGCCGCGGCATCGACAAAGCCGTCGTCGCCATCGTCGACGATCTGAAGAAGCGCGCTAAGAAGGTCGGCGGTTCGGAAGAGATCGCCCAAGTCGGCACCATCTCGGCCAACGGCGACACCGACATCGGCAAGTTCCTCGCCGACGCCATGTCGAAGGTCGGCAACGAAGGCGTGATCACGGTTGAAGAAGCCAAGTCGCTCGAAACCGAACTCGAAGTCGTCGAAGGCATGCAGTTCGATCGCGGCTATCTCTCGCCGTACTTCATCACCAACGCCGACAAGATGGACGCGACCCTCGAAGATCCGATGATTCTGCTGTTCGAGAAGAAGCTCTCTTCTCTGCAGCCGATGCTGCCGATCCTCGAAGCCGTGGTGCAATCGCAGCGTCCACTGCTCATCATCGCTGAAGACGTCGAAGGCGAAGCGCTGGCGACCCTCGTGGTCAACAAGCTGCGCGGCGGCCTCAAGGTCGCGGCGGTGAAGGCGCCGGGCTTCGGCGATCGCCGCAAGGCCATGCTGGAAGACATCGCTGTCCTCACCGGCGGCCAAGTCATCAGCGAAGACCTCGGCATCAAGCTGGAGAACGTCTCGATCGACATGCTCGGCAAGGCCAAGAAGGTCGTCGTCAAGAAGGACGACACCACCATCGTCGACGGCGCCGGCGCCAAGAAGGACATCGAAGGCCGCATCACGCAAATCCGCGCCCAGATCGAAGACACCACGTCCGACTACGACAAGGAAAAGCTGCAAGAACGTCTGGCCAAGCTCGCCGGCGGCGTTGCGGTGATCAAGGTCGGCGGCGCGACGGAAGTCGAAGTGAAGGAACGCAAGGACCGCGTTGATGACGCGCTGAACGCCACCCGCGCTGCGGTGGAAGAAGGCATCGTCCCCGGCGGCGGCGTGGCGCTCCTGCGCGCGGCGTTCAAGCTCAACATCAAGGGCGACAACGAAGACCAGAACGTCGGCATCCGCATCGTGCAGCGTTCGCTCGAAGCCCCGATCCGTCAGATCGTGGAAAACGCGGGCGTCGAGGGGTCGATCGTGGTCGGCAAGCTGCGTGAGTCCAAGGACGAGAACCAAGGCTTCAACGCGCAAACCGAAGAATACGTCGACATGATCAAGGCCGGCATCATCGATCCGGTGAAGGTCGTCCGCATCGCGCTGCAAGACGCAGCGTCGGTCGCGGGCCTCATCATCACGACGGAAGCCTCGATCGCCGAAGCCCCGAAGAAGGAATCCGCCGGCGGCGGCATGCCCGGCGGCGGCATGGGCGGCATGGGCGGCATGGATTTCTGATCCAGCCACTCAGTGCGAACACGGAAACGGCGGAGCTCGCGCTCCGCCGTTTTTTTTCGATGTTAGTGCACCGATGCGGCGACTGACGCCCGTTGATCAAGATCGCTGTAAGGGTAGGCCCCGGACGCCCTAAGCGCCGTAAGCAAATCTGCCTTTCCACCACTGCGTGCGATGTCCAATTCGTCGCGAAACAGCTCCATTACCAACATGAGCCCGAAGTCGGGCCCCTGTTTGTCTGGTTGGTAAGCATCTAACAGGTAGCAGCGTCCGGCCAGCGGCGGGTCGAAATCGCTTGGAAACTCCAACGTTTCGCCAGGATTCAGTTCAGCCTCCTCAGCGTAGCGCGCCACGGCATTAAGAGTGGCGCGCATGAAACCGAGCTTCGTGCCTGCATCCGGCGTAACCGCCTCACCTACGGCGCCTGGGACGATGTCATCGCGCGTGAACATCACCAGTTCATATTTTTCGAAGACGAAGTTCTTCGGACTAGTTTCGCCCAGACGCGCCAATTGCTTCGTCGCAATGCCCGTGCCCGGAATCCCTCGCCGGTAAAAGTAGGTATGAAGCGCTCCGCCCACTTCATAAGAGAGGATGGCGTGAAGGACTGTGTCGTGGTCTGGCCCCAAGGCAGCAGCTATCCGCCGATCTTTGAATTCGTTCCAAGCAGCGCAATCCTTTTCGCTCGGGATTCTACCGCGTCCGAAAAGTTTATCGAACATTGTGCCCCCCGCGGCTCCCACAATCAACGCAGTCTAGAGTGAAGGTAGAGGCCCTCAACAAGGGCGACGTATTGATCCATCGAATCCACACCCGTCAATACTCAAGATCCCCCAATCTATCCCCAGCCCGCACGCGCGAAAAGCGCATGCGATCAAGCCCAACCGGCCCCGCACCGCGATTCTATCCGCCCCCTCCCAAACGGCCGTACACTAGGCGCGATCAATGCAGCGCCGCCCCACCCTCCGCGTTCCTTCAGAGCACCGCGTCTGCCGCCTTCAGCGCTGGCTGACGCTTCTGCTTGTCTGGTTCGTGGCGCATGTCGCGGCGGTCGCGCCGCGCCAGGCGCGCCAGTGGGTGCATCGCGCGGGCCGCCGTGCGCTGCTGCTGCTGGAAGTCCGCGCGGTGATGCTGATCGCGCCAACACTCGGCCCGCCATCCCCGCTCAAACGCTGCTACGACCCACGCTCGCGCTGCGCGCACCTCGATGGCCGCCGCGTCGCCGGCGCTCATCTGCGCCGCGCCTTACGCGCCCGCACGCCAGCCGAAACCGCCCGCGCCCTCTACCGCGCGCTGACCGAAGACGCCGCGCGCTGGATCGCGCACATCGCGCGCCGCTTACGCCGCCGCTTCACCAAACTACGCCACGCGCCTGCCTTTCCGCGCACGCTCGCACACACAGCCGCGCTCGCGCCGCTGCACACGGCCGCCGTCAATTCCTCATAGGCTGCGCCAGCTTCGCACCATTCTTGCTAGTGCGCCGCTTCGCCGTGTGTGGGCCTCCGCCTCCGCGATGAGCCCGCGCGTGTGTGCGGAGTCGGAAACGCGATCGCCGCCAAGATCAGATCAATTCAGCGGCGCGCCTTGGCGAGCCGGGTGCGCTTCGCCTACCGTGCGCCGATGCGTCATAGACCGGTCACACAAAATGGATTGCAGGGCGCCGTCGGCTGGCTCGCGGCTGGCGTGGGGCTGATCGCCGTCGTTGTGATCACGGCGCTGACGTCGTCGGCGAACAATGCGTTCGGCGCAGGCCTCTTATTTGTCGGCCTCCTCGTTGGCGGTTTCGCCTCGATCGTCATCCACGAACTCGGTCACGCCATCGCGGCGTGGCTCGTGGGTTGGCGCGTGTGGATCATCAGTGCGCTCCCTGTCGTCGTGCGCCTGGGGCACAAACCGCATTTCTCCACCAAGCTCGCGCACGATGTCGGCGGCTACGTGCTCGGCAGTCCGCCGACGGCCAAGCTCGATCGGCCGTGGCGCAGCGCCATCTTCTCTGCCGGCGGCCCGATCGCCAGCCTGCTCACCGGCCCCCTCTTCATCTACTGGCTGGCGACGATGCCGCCGCAGAACTGGGAGGATCCCACCAAGGCAGGCCTGCTCGGCGTCGCCTTGGCGTTCGGCACGTACGGCACGCTGTCGGCGGCGTGGACGGCTTGGCCTGCGCGCGGATGGGGCGGCAGGCCCAACGACGCCATGATGATCATCATGGCATTGCGAGAACCCAAATCCTCCGATGAAGCGCGCGGCGCGGGTTGGGCTGGCGCCTTGTTCGAGTTCGGCGTCGAACCCAGTGCATGGCCCGAGTGGATGCGCGACGTGGTCGCGCGCGCGGGCCATAGCCCCTGGGCGCAATCGTCAGCGCCCGTGCTCGCATTCATGGCCGCGCTCGACGCCAACCGCGAAGCCGACGCACGCGCCGCCGCTGAACGCAGCGCGCAAGAGCCTGGCAAAGTCCTCCGCGCCTACGTCGCCGCCTGTTTGGACAACGATGTAAAAGCCGCCGAGCTCGCCTTGCAGGACGCCAAGCCAACAGGCTGGAACGCCATCGATTGGCTGCGTGCGCTTACCGAAGCGCGCATCTTCGACCTGAGAGGCGATTCAGCAGCGGCTCAGCGTGCACGCGACGACCTTGCCAGTGAAATTGCGGACAGCGGCGCGCCCCAACCGTTCTGGGACCGCCTGCTCGTGGACTCCGCGCAAAAATAGTCGGGGGCGGCTCTTGGGAAGCCGCCCCGAAAGGTATGCGTCTCGGGAAGGATTTAAGAGACGCTAGGGATCAGAACTCGGTGCGCAGCGTCAGCAGCAACGTCCGCGGCGAGCCGAGCATGTAGTTCGGCGTTCCCGTCGTCGCTGTGCTGAGCGAAGCTTGGTAGCTCTCATCGAACAGGTTGAGGACGTTGAGCTGCAGCGATGTGTTCTCAACGATCTCCCAGTTCGCATCGAGATCGATCAGCGTGTAGTCGTCCGAGGCGAGGCTGTTGATGTCGGTGCGCCAGCGTTCGCCGACATAGCGCCACTGCGCGCCCAGTGTGAACGGACCGGTCTCGTATTCCCCACGGGCCGCGAAAGTCCATTCCGGGGTTTCGACCAATTGCTTGCCGCCGGTCTGTTCGAACACGCCGTTGCTGACTTCGAGGTCGTCCTGCACTTCGCTGTCGACCCACGCTGCAGAGCCGTAGATCGAGAACGCTTCATTGAAGCGCCAGCCGGCCTGAGCTTCCGCACCCCAGATATCGACGGCGCCCACGTTGCGCGCGACGTTGATGTCCAGATCCGGATCGTACGAGCGCACGATGCGGTTTTCGAACTGCGAGAAGAACGCGCCCGTCGAGAGGATCAGCGCGCCGCTGCTGAAGCGATAGCCGACGTCATAGCTCTTCGCGGTTTCCGGCACGACGGAGTCTTGCAGATCGTCCGGCGCGACGCCGCTATAGAGGTCGTCGGTGCGCGGGGCCGAGATGGTTTCGGCGTAGCTGGCGTAGAATTGGTGCCCCGAGCCTGGCCGGAACGAGACACCGACATTGGCCAGCACGTCGTCCCATTCGACTTCGCGCTTGAACGGATCGATGGACGTGCCGCCCGGATCGAAACCGCAGGTTGGATCGTTGGTGCTACCCAGCGGCTCCCAGCAACGCTGATCAAGTTCGCGCGTAAAGGTCGGCGCGCGAACGCCGACATCGAGCGTGATCGTATCGTTGGCGAAGTCGCCAATGTAACGAACGCTGGGCTGGCTCAGCGTTGCGATCGAAAGACGATCGCGCTTCTGGAACACATCGCCCGCGACGTTGAGAACCTGATTGCCGCCCTGTTCGTCCTTGCCGCCCCAGACACTGTCCGGATCGCCGCCGGCATCGAGATAGCCATACTCGCCACTCTGGCGGTGACGGCCGGTGTCGTAGGTGTAGCCGAAGATGATGCGGTTGGTGTCATTCACGTCCCAGATCAGCGACGTCGACGCCGTGTAGCGCAGCGTATTGGTGTTGCTGGGCGAATAGAGGCGGACGCTATCGAGCGTATCGCCGTCATGGTTGAGGTCGACGCCGATGGCGCCGCCCAAATCGAGTCGATCGTCGCGTTCGCTGACGACCGTCGTGCCGCCGCCGTTGGCCAGTACGTATTGCACAGTTGGGTCGAACGTCAGCGTCAGGTTCTCGCCGAACGAGAAGCGCGACTGACCGCGAATGTTGCCGGTGTTCGACGGGTTGATCCGCAAACCAGCGAAGTTGGTGCAGCTCGACGGGTTCGCCGGATTGTCGTCAGCGACACGGAAGCCGCCGGCGCCAGCGTTGTTGGCGCCGTCGTTTTGAACGTTGTCGACGATGCCATCGACGCCTGCAACGCCGTTCGGCGCATCGCGCGTGCAGACGTCCAGGTTCTGCAGTTCGTTGTCGTAGAACTCCCAAGCCGCTTCGTTGCCCGTGCGATAGAAGTTGTTGCGGTTGCGGTTCCAGTGGAACGCGAGACTCATGAAGTCGTCGCCTTCGCCCAGCGGCTGGTAGACGCGTGCGTTGAACTGGTACTTTTCCAGTGAGCCGGGGCCGACGAACTGGTCATAGTCTTGATACGAACCCGCCACGAAGGCCGTCGTCCCCCATGGGCCTACAGCGCCGGTGTCAATCATCGCAAAGAGGCGGCGATAGTTTTCGGTCCCGGCGGCGCCGCCCAGATACAGCGCCGGATCATCGCCCGGAACGCGCGTCACATAGTTGATGGTGCCACCGGTGACGGCCGCGGTCGGACTGTCGACATCGGTGGTGCCGAGATTGACCGTCGCGCGCGAGATCAGTTCCGGGTCGAGCTGCTGGTTGGAAAAGACCGCGTAATTGCCCGTGTCGTTCAGCGGCACGCCGTCAAAGGTCAGCAGAACGCGCGAGCCGTCGAAGCCGCGCATGCGCAGATTGCCACCGGAGCTGCCGAATGCGTCGTTGTTGGTGAAGTTGACGCCCGGAACCAAGTTCAGTGTGTTGAGAATGGTCTGACCCGGCGACTGGGTAGCGATGTATTCCTCTGTGATGGTTGAACGCGCTTTCGGCGCGGATTCGCCCGTGATCACACCTTCAACGTTGAGGCGCGTCCCGGTGACGACAATCACCTCTTCGTCTTGAATCTGCGATGCGGTTGACTGCGCGTGCGCGACGCCCGCGGCGGAAAACGACAACGCGGTCAGCGCCGCGCCAGAAAGCAACTTTCTTGAGAACATGAAACACCCCCTCGCAGCGGCTCGCTTCATGCGTGGTCGCCGCGCGCCGGGGGCTGTTAACGGCGGTGTTTCTCAGATCGGCGACGCTTTAGCGAAGCCTACGTTGCAATTCGCAAACGGTTTTGCGTCATCGCTTGTGCGCCACACGCGGTAACCTGAGACGTGCGCAAAGGATTCGGCTCGCCTTGACAATTGCGTGACGCATTCCTGTTGAGCATTTAATGGAAGCGACGGAGCACGAATGCGCGGCAAGCAGCCTTGGTATAAACGCGACACCGCGCCTGGCCTCGTCTTGGTCGGCGCGACCGCACTTTCGTTTGCGCTACTCAATGGCCCAATGGGCGAAGCATTTCGCCATCTGCTCGAAGCGCCGATCGGCGCGCTCGGCGTCGGCGAAGCCGCGCACGCCCTGAACCTGCACCTCATCATCAACGACGCGCTGATGGTGATCTTCTTTCTCTATGTCGGCCTCGAACTGAAGCGCGAAACCGTCGAAGGCCCGTTTCAAAATCCGCGCGAAGCGACGTTGCCGCTGATCGCCGCCATCGGCGGCATGGCCGCGCCCGCCCTCATCTACGTCGCCGTCAACGCCAACGAACCGGCATACCTCCGCGGCTGGGCCATTCCCGCCGCCACGGACATCGCCTTCGCCATCGGCGTGCTCTCGCTGCTTGGCTCGCGCGCACCCGCGGGTCTGCGCCTCTTTCTGCTCGCCCTCGCCATTATTGATGACCTCGGCGCCATTCTCGTCATAGCGCTCTTCTATTCGACGCACCTCGTCGGCTGGGCGCTCGGCGGCGCGCTTGCGACGTTCGGCGCCATGCTGTTGATGAACCGCAGCGGCGTGCGTGCGCTCTGGCCCTATTGGCTGCTTGGTCTCGTGCTCTGGGCCTTCATGCTGCTCTCCGGCGTCCACGCCACCATCGCCGGCGTGCTCACAGCGTTCGCCGTGCCGATGCGCCGCGCCGATGGCAGTTCGCCGCTGATCGAGGCCGAGCACGCGCTCAAATACTGGGTGCAGTTCGCGATCATGCCGATCTTCGCGCTCGCCAATGCGGGCGTTGCGCTCCACGGCGCCGGCCTCGGCGCATTGCTGCATCCCATCGCACTCGGCTCGTCGCTCGGGCTGGTGCTCGGAAAACCACTTGGCATCATGGTCGCCAGCTACGCAGCTTGCATCGTCCTCAAACAGCGCGCGCCAGCGCCGCCGCTTCAGATGCTCGGCGTTTCGATGCTCGCCGGCATCGGCTTCACCATGAGCTTGTTCATCGGCTCGCTCGCGTTCGGCGCCGGCGATCTGGCGACGCCCGTGCGCTTCGGCGTACTTGGCGGCTCGTTGATATCAGCCCTGCTAGGTTTGGCCGTGCTTTGGTTCACCGCGCAAGGCGGCGAAGGCGATGCGGCGCTCAGCGCGGAAGAAGACCTCGCCGAGCAACGCGGCGTACTCGAACAGCGGCCCTGAAATGCGAAGCGGCCGCGCCCCCAAAGGCGCGGCCGCGATGCGTCGCAAATTGTAGAGGCGTCTCCTCCCCGAAACGCGACCGCCCGCGACGCCGACGGCCGCGCGGACCCTGGAGCAAATCGCGGCGAAGCGTCAAGGCGCCGCACGTCGTTCTGTAGCCGACCTGTTGCGTTTTCGCCCTAGCGGGCAAGCATTTGCTGCACTGCAGCGACAACCTCGGCGCGCGGAACCTCGCGCTGTGCCTGCTCGCGCGACTTGGCGTAAGCCTCGCGGTCCTCGCCCAAATCCTTGGCCAGCTTGGCGCCGAGCTTCAGGTCCTTGAGCGTCACCGTACCTTTCGCGAGTTCATCGCCGCCTTGGATAACGGCAATCGGCGCATCGCGTTTGTCGGCATATTTGAGCTGCGCCTTCATGCCGGAACCGCCCAGATAAACCTCAGCGCGAATGCCCGCCGCACGGAGATCGGCGGCGATGGCGAAATAGTCGCCCATACGCGCGGCATCCATTGCAAGCACGATGACGGGCGCGGTTTGTTCGGAGGCTTGGTCGATGCCCATCTGCACGAGTGCTGTCGCGAGACGGGTGACGCCGATGCTGAACCCAGTCGCTGGCACACTTTCACCGGTAAAGCGCGCGACAAGCGTGTCGTAACGCCCGCCGCCCCCGACAGAGCCGAGGTTGGCGCCACCGCCACCGATGAGCTGCGCTTCGAACACGGGCCCCGTGTAGTACTCAAGCCCACGTACGATGGACGTATCAAGCTGCACACGGCCGTCGAGATAGCCCATCGCCTGCAAGAGATCGAAAATCTGCGCGAGCTCTTTCACTGCAGTGTCGGCGATGGAGTCAGGGATCACCTCGAAGTCCGGCGAAACCTCGTTCCACAAGCGTAGGATTGCGTCAGGCGTCGGTTGTTCGGCCGTCGAGGTCGCGAATTTGAGGATGGGTTCGATCTGGCCAGCCGAAAGCTTGGCGCCTTTAGTGAAATCGCCGGACTCGTCCTTACGGCCTTCGCCTAGCAACGCGCGCACGCCTTGCGGACCGAGGCGATCAAGCTTGTCGAGCGCGCGGAGAATTGTCAGGCGCTGCGCCTGCGCATCCGCGGGAACGCCGACGAGTTCGAGCAGGCCTTCGAGCAATTTGCGGCTGGATACCTTGAGAGCGTAGTTGCCGCGGCTGACGCCGGCGGCTTCGACCGCTTCGCAAGCGAGCGCGATGATCTCTGCGTCCGCCGCTGGCGAAGCGGACCCCACGGTGTCGGCATCGCACTGCCAGAATTCGCGCAAACGTCCTGGCCCCGGCTTTTCGTTGCGCCAGACCGGACCAGCGGCCCAGCGGCGGAACGGCTTTGGCAAGTTCTGCCGCTCTTCGGCGGCGAAGCGCGCCAAGGGCGCGGTAAGATCGTAGCGGAGCGACAGCCACTTCTCGTCGTCTTGGAACGAGAACACGCCTTCGTTGGGGCGATCGGTGTCGGGGAGGAATTTTCCGAGCGCGCCGGTGAATTCGATGGCGGACGTTTCGAGACGCTCGAAGCCCCACTTCTCGTAGACGGCGCCAACGGCGCGGACGATGCGCTCTTCGGCGGAGGCTGCCGAGCCAATGCGATCGATGAAGCCGCGCGGCTTTTCCGGTGTGGTGAGATTACTCATGACTCAAGACTTCCAAATCGAATGACGAACCAGTGCAAAACGGCGCGCCGCGCGCGCAAAACGGCCAGCTTCAATGTCGCGCGAAGGAATAGCCCGTCGCCGCAACGATCTCACCGGAGAGCACTGCTTCAGCCAAAGTCTTCAAGTCCCATGACAATTCCCGGTCGCCATCGACCAAGGGGAACGTCTTGCCGATCTGTATTAGGGCAGCCTGCGTCGCCTTGCCAAGGGCGACCGGCGGCAACACCGGCTCCTTTGCGCGCACATGTTCCGCCTGTGCTGCAAACGCCATCTCGATGGCGAGAATATCCGCCAGCCGATCCGCCGCCTCATACGCGCGCATCGCGACGTTCGACGCCATGCTGACGTGATCCTCCTGACCGGAATCTGTCGATACCGACATCAGATGCGACGGCATCGCCAAGGCCCAGATCTGATTGCAGAGTCCAGCCGTCGTGTACTCCGTGATCATGAGGCCAGATTTCGTCGCGTCCGGCGTTTTGCCACGCACCTGCGGCCCAAGCCCCTTGTTCTTGCTCGCATCGACAATCCGCGCGCAGCGCAAGTTCGAAAGCCGCGCCATGATGCCGGCCGCTTGCAGCAAGCCGAATGCTTCGACCGCCAGCGGCATGCCGTGGAAGTGTCCACCCGACGTGATCTCATCGAGATCGTAAGCGTTCGGATCATCGTTCAAATCGATCGGGTTGTCGGTGACGCTGCGCGCTTCCGTCGTCATCGTCGCTTCCGCGCGCGC
>Ga0068862_100003429_pt1 | contig 13641 bp, 17 predicted proteins | sample KBSSwiS52_FD_66598 | JGI IMG/M metagenome (GOLD analysis project Ga0068862, IMG submission 66598) | Switchgrass rhizosphere microbial communities from Kellogg Biological Station, Michigan, USA - KBS Switchgrass S5-2 | ecosystem: Host-associated > Plants > Roots > Rhizosphere > Soil ... | reverse complement strand
CCTAGTAGGCCGCGACCGCTTTTCCACAACCGCCTTCGTCAAGACGCCTGCGCTCCTCGCAGACGGCTTGAGCCAGGGCGGCCTCGCGTACCCGCCGGATCTGTTGGCGTCGGCGCCTGCGCATCTCGCTAACTCGGGTCCTCACTCCGCTCCTCCTTTTCGTCTTCGAGTTGCCTCGTGTTGCTCTCCCATCAATAGGCCCTGGCGAGCCGGAACCAACCCCCTCGGTAGCCCAGGCATCGAAATTCGCTCCCGTTCGATCACGAGCGCGGGCACAACGCGTTCCACGTTCCGCTGTCGCTGAACGGCGTCGCCCCTCCTCGGCGGTGGTGGCCAAGGCGCCTTCGGCTTGCAACCTCATCAGCGCTCTGCGGAGGTCGATCGGCGGCATCGTCAGGCGAATCGACTCGCGCGCGTCGTCGCGATCCCAGGCGAGGTCGTCGAACAGCCAGAAGTCGTCGGCATATTGCAAAGCCCGCGGACCGGCCTCCTCGGGGTCGGCGTCGGCGAAGACCCGGACATCGTCGACGCTCGCGATGTGGCGGCGAAGCTGCTCGTAGTTCGGGGCTCGCTGCCGGTTGGTAATCGTGAATCGGGGCATGGTCGATTCGGTCTCCCTTCGCGTTGCGGACACAACCACCGGCGACGAACCTGGAAGGAAACCCGCCGCCGGGGCTAGACCCCTTTTAGGCGGACCGATTGCCCCAGGGCAAGGCTTTCGCGACCCCTCGCTTTGACCTCACCTTCCCCAGGACTTGCCCCACGGCCCTTCTTGATGCCTTTTGTCACGCCCTGAACGTCAGCTATTCCGCTTGCCAAGCGGAATAGCGAGACGGGGCAGCCAGGACTCGAACCTGGAATCGCCGGTTTTGGAGACCGGTGCCTCGCCGATTTTCGCCGCTCTAGCAAGCCAAACGCGACGGCTATTCGGCTCAGGGGAATGTCCAGGGGAATGAAAAAGGCTCGAGGATTCGGAAGCGCTCGCCTAGCGCGCCGACGACCAAACCGGCCTCGTCGAACCAGGCACCTACTGGTTACAAATTCGGCCCGGTCGGCTCGATCGCGTCAGCAAAAGATTGTAATTTCCAGGTACTTCGTCACGGCCTGGAGCCGCAGATCGTCAAGGGTGTGCGCGGATATGCGGCGATACGTATGCGATTTGGGCACTCGTCCGGAAAAGTGCCCACGGGAGTAGACGCGGTTCGAATCTCTAGCTCCCGGCAGGACCGTTCAACTTACGGGCCTGGCGAAAAGCCCGATGCAGAGCTCCCGAGCGACAACGCCCTGCTCATGCTCCTCGAAACGAGCTCCGGCCTCCTCCGTCATTCCGGTGAAGAAATGATCTGCGCTGTCTGCGGTGATCGACTCGAAGAAGAGGCAACCGTCATCGCCGAACCCGGCCCTGGCGTTTGCCTCTTTGGTCAGCCCCGGATCGGCGTGCAGCTGCTCATAGCTGATGCCCAATGGCTGCCAGACGTCGTAGGCGATCGGGCCATGCTCCTCGAACCACCATTTGTCGAAGCTTTCCAAGCTCATTCCCTCGATCAGGTGGCCGCCGAAGAAGAGAATGAATCGTCCGCCGTCGTTCGTCAGCGTCAGGTACGCAGTCCCGGCCACGATCGCGCACCGGGCCGAATCGACGACGCCGCCCAAGGTGTCTGAGAGGCCGGTGACCGCCTCGAGCAGAGCTTCGGGAGACTCGCCCGGAACGAGTGAGATCTCGAAACCCGCGTCAGCGACGGTTATTCCCATCTCGTCCGCCGCAACCGGCACCTCGTCGTCCGGCAGCCGAATCCCGCAGTTCCACCGAAGCGAGGATGGAAGGTCAGCGCCGAAGTCCGCCAGCGCCGGCTCGAGTTCGGCGAGGCCACCGCCCTCGGGAGTCTTCAAGAGGCCGCCCAGACGCGCAACCGTAGGAGCACTCCTCAGGTCTGGCGCCGCCCGGCTCACATGGTCCTCGTAGGGAATTCGGTGAAGCTAATCCACACCACGAAATCGAGCGTTAATCGCGGTGCGGAAACCTCAGGCCATGCGGGGCAAAGAGTGGCTATTCGCACGCCACGAGCACCTGCGCGATGTGCCCTCTGACGTGCGACGTTTTGTCGCCCTTTGGCGGCGTGTGCCGACCGGGATGAGCGGTTCCCCAACACGATAAGCGCCATTACGGAGATCCGAGAATGCTCCATAACGGGCCTTCTGACGGCTAGCCCCAGCGCCCAATTGCCGTTAACGAGAGGCACCAGGGTTCGCGGCTCGAGCACCTGCACGGATATCTCCGCGTCGACGTCCCGGGCAACGCCGCGACCGGCCATCCGTACCACGATCCCCCCCGTGGCGCCTGGGTTATGCATTCAACACTCTCATCGTCTGGGAGTGCTCCACCGCCGGGCGAGGACTTAAGGACGAAGCCGGAACGGCGGGTAGTCGTCGGTGACGAGTATGAAGGTGTAGCCGATGACCCGGTTGTGCCAACGGATCACCCCCTCGACGTAGTCGAAGAGACCGCGCGGATACCGGCCGGTGAAGAGGATTGCGAACCATGCGCCGATGGCGGCGAGGACGGCACCGATCCAGAGGAAGAAGAGCACGACGTAGTGCGGGATCGCGAGCAACCACTTGACCAGCGGCAGCCAGCGGTTGAGGCCCGTGCGCGCGTCCGGATAGCCGAAGTCGAGCCTGACCGCCTGGCGCTCGTCGGTGGATGGATAGCGGTCGTCCATCAGGGCGAGGTAAACCCCAACCCGGTTCGTGAACCGAAGCAGTTCGAGGTTCCAGTCAAACCACCAGCGCGGGTACTTCTGACGGAAGAGGATCATCAGCAGGGGCGGGAGGAAGAGGAGCCCGGTGCCGCCGATCGCGATCGTCGTGGTCTCGGTCCCGCTGCCATAGCTGGAGCTGTAGCCGCCGATCGCGCCGAGCACGATCGCGATCGGAATCACCGTGAAGATGCGGAAGGCGGTGCTGAGTCGGTTGAGCGGGCGATCTGGGTAGTCGACCGCGAAGGTCACTGGGTAGGCGTCTTCGTTCATGTCGCACACCTTCCGTGCGGGTGCACCGATCCGCATCCTGCGTGCGCCACATGGCCGACCACGGAGAGATACGGATGGCGCGGGCCGCCGCGACGTTGAAGATCCATGTATGGCCGATGAGAATCAGATCGAAGAGACCGGGAGCGACCGCGAGCGAGCGCTCGCGCGCCTACACAAAAAGCGAGACTTCCAGGGCCACCTGGTCGCCTACGTCGTCGTCAATGCGGCGATCTGGGCGGTCTGGGCGGTTACCGGCGCCGGCTACCCGTGGCCCGCCTGGGTGACCGGTGGCTGGGCGATTGGCCTGATCCTCAACGCGTGGGATGTCTTCCTGAGAACGCCGATCACCGAGGACGAGGTCCAGCAGGAGATCGACCGGCTGCACGCGCCGCGATGAGGAGAGGTCGGCCGGGCAAGCACCCGGAGTGGTGTCGCCATAGAGCCGCAGAGCTTCGATCGACCATCCACCTGAACCAGGACTCTCGCCCAGAGAGGATGGGCGTGCCCCTAGTGTTCAAATGCAATGGATCCAGCGGAAGACACCCGGCACGCGCGCATCGGTTGACCACGTGCGAGGCGAAGCTCGAGCGCACGCTCCGCTAATACCGGCTCGCGCTCGCCACGTTCGTCACCCCGCCACGGCCAACCGCTGAGGAAGGACCGGCCTCGCTCTCCAGGGGGCCGTAGCCAGCGGACTTATGGCAGGGCAGCCACTACCTCCGTCTCAGCCGTTCCTGTGGGCGAACCTTCGGATCGCGGCCCGCCTCAGGTCACTCGCGTTCTTACTGTGTGCCGGTCTGGCCGCCGGGTCGCTCGACTCCGGGTAGTGAACTCAAGAAGGGCGCGAGATACTGGCCGACGATCTTCCCCTCTCGCTCCCAGAGCGGTTTCTCGCTGAACACCGAGGTTTCACCGTGTCCACCGGAGAGCATCCCGTAGAGGTACTGCGGCTTCCCTCCGGTCCACAGTACGGTGCGGAGGATCGGGTCGAAAGGCCGCGCGGCGGGCCGCAGACCCAGGTCGGCGGCTATCGCTTCGGCGACCGCGTCCGCCTGCTGAGTTGCGATGCCACCTTGCTTGACTGGAAACGAGGTCACGTCGCCGGCGGCGAAGACCTGCTCGAGCCCGATCACGCGGTTGTGCTCGTCGATCCGCACGAAGCCGGATTCGTCGCAGGGAACGCCGGTGATTCGTCGCCCCTCGAGCTGGGGCGCTGCGATGACGGCGTCGGCCTCGATCGGGTCGCCCGCGGTCACATGCAGCTGGCCGTCCTCGAACTCGACCGGATGCGTACCGGTGATCAGCTCGATGGCGTGTTCGCTCAAGAGCTCGCGAACGTGCTCGCCGACCCGCACGCCGAAGATCCCCAGCGGCAGGTCCTCGGCGCTGACGATCGTCAGCTCCGCGTCCTCGACCCCGGCCTTGGCGAGGGAAGCGGCGGCCATCAGCGCCATCTCGTAGATCGGCAGCGTCCAGGTGACCGCTCCCGGGATCGCGAAGGCGACTCGCCGCAGCTCGCCTCCTCGAAGGCGTCCGATCACCCTGACGACCGCTCCTTCGTCGTCGCCGCTGCCCCAGAAGGGCTCGGTGCCGGGGATGACCGAGCGTGGCTCGGCGCCAGGGCAGAGCAGCAGATAGTCGTAGGGGACCTTCTCCCCTACGTGAGTGAGGATCCGGCGCTCGTCGGGTTCCACCGCGACCACCTTGTCGCGGTAGAAGGCCGCCCCGGCCCGGCGGGCCAGGTCGTCCAGGTCGTATTCGATCACCTTCCCGGTGTCGAACGGCTTGCCGACCAGCAGCGGTCGATAGGCGAACACGCGCTGCGGGGTGTGCAGCTCGACCTCGACCCGATCGCCGGCAAGCTCGCGCAGGGCGAGCATCGCCTCGAGCGCGGCGACGCCACCGCCGACGATCACCAGCCGCTTCGAGTCATCTCCGCGACGGTGCGGTGCGCCGTTCATAGAGTTGATTGTAGGTCTGGGATCGCGGTCCTCGAGGACATCATCAGTGCCGGATTTCGGCACCTGATCGTCCCCTCGGCTGGCGTGTCCAGGGCTCCGATCAGGTTGAGCAGAGTCGTCTTGCCGCTCCCGGAGGGGCCGAGGACAACGACGAACTCTCCGCAGTCGACCCGCAGGTCGACGTCCTCCAGCGCGGTCACGGTCACCTCGCCCATGTCGTAGCGGCGCGCGACCCCCGCCAGCTCGACGAGGGGCTCCGCGCATGGCACGGTGGGATCGCCGGAAGCAGCCACGGGCGGAGTCAGGATGTCCATTTGCTCATCCTCAAGAATCAGCGCCGAGGAAGAATCCGTATATCGACCACGAAGAAGGGTGGCTAGCCCGCAATCGGAGATCGCCCGGGTGCCACTCGCCGTCGATCCGCTCCAGTCGCCGCCGCCGATGCTGAGGCAGCCGCCTCGAAGGCGTATCGCTCAGGGCGCTGCATCCTTGCCGGATTGCTGCCGCTTCATGAATAGGGCCCCCATGCCGGCGCCGAGGGCCGCCGAGGCGAGGGCGATCAGAACACCGCCCATCGTGCTGACGCCGCTGCCGCCGCCCCCACCGGAGCCCATCATCGGGCCTGAGCGGTCGCCAGGTTCTCTGATTCCGCTGCCGCCCATCATTCCCGCCATCGGTCCGACCCAGCCCGAGGCCGGGCCGCCGGAGCAACCGCTGTAGCGGTAGCCGAGCGCCGTATGCATGCGGCGCTCACCGGCTTCTCCCATCATCAGGGTCATGCGTCGGTTCATCGTCGAATGGGTCCCTTCGCTGCCGAGGTAGCCGCCCATCGCGTACTCGCCGATCAGCTCGAATTCGTTGGAGGAGAGGTCTGCGCATCGCTTCTCGCCCGCGCGCATCAATTCGGCGAGGCCTTTGCCTTCCCGTTCCTCTTGGCCCACCGTGGCCACCGCCGTGGCGGTCGCCGAGCCCGCGATGCCGAAGATCAGGCCCGTCGCTAATGCGAGGAGGACGATGGGTCGTATTGCGATTGCGCGCAGCATCGGAACTCACTCGCCATCGTCCCCGCCGGTGCGCTCTGCCGCTTCCGCCCAATCCCCCCGAAAGCCATGCGGGAAACTCCTGACGGGTGGCCATCTCTCGGTTGTCGTTACCGGGCTCCCTAACTGCCGGGCGTGCGGACAAACCACATCGTTTCGGCGCTTCGAGCCCGGATGCCGGCTCCTCCCGCTCCGCTTACGGTGCCAATCTCGGTCAACCCGATCGAGGTTGGTGCAGCGCCGGAGCGAAAGGTGGACAGATGCAGAACTGGGAGTACATGGTCGTCCCGCTGGCGGAGGCGGGCAAGCTGAAGAAGAGATCCAGCGGCTTCGGCCCTGAGCGGCTGAACGAACTCGGGGGCGAAGGATGGGAGGCCGTCGGAACCACCCTCAAACGCGGCGATCTGGTCGCTTGGCCGGTGGTGCTGCTGAAGCGACCTGTGGCTTGACCGCGCGCCGGGCTCTCGGGGTTGCGGTAGCGGCCATCCTCGTCGTGGTTGGGCTTCGGGCGCTCTGCGCCCGGTTCGGCGGCAGCGCCTGCGGGCGCTGCGGTCAGGGTCGGTGCTGCTGCGGCGCGCCGGCCGAGCCAAATGCCGAGAGCTGAGGACGGACAGGCGTTCAACGCTGCAACGTTTCCTCATTTACTACGTCTTACGTAGCAACGCAAGACGTAATAGGCGTTCGAGCCGATCGCCGATCAAGTCGGAGAGACGGTCGATGCGCTCTCGGACGGGCGGCGCGAAGAGCAGCAGCGCGGCGGTGCAGCCGAGCACCGCGCCGGCGAGTACGTCGCTGGGGAAGTGCACCCCGAGCGCGACCCGGCCAACTGCGAGGACGGCGGCCGCGACCAGCGCCACGCCGCCCCAGCGGCGGTGGCGCAGGTAGATCGCCAGCGCGACGGCGAAAGCACCGGTCGCATGGTCGCTGGGGAAGCCCGGGTCGGCGACGTGACCGGAGAAGAGATGGACGCCGTTCGGATCGAGGACGAACGGACGCGCCCGATCGACTAGTTCGGAGATCACCTTGGCGACCGCGAGGGCGAGACCGGCACTGAGGGCCGCGGCCACCATCGTCCGTCGCCACGACCGCCAACGCTCGCCGTTCGCAAGCGCGAAGACCAGCACCAGGGTGGCGACGAAGAGCGCCTCGGAGATGTTGACGTAGAACAGCAGCGGGTCCTCGACCCCGTCGTGGCCGGCGAGGAAGTTGTTCAGCGTGTGAAGGAGGCTCCAGTCCACCGGCAGCCGAATGTAACAACCGTGTTACGGCGCCGAACGGGATCTGCTCGGCCATCCGGCCATCTCTGCTTAAGGTTCGGGCCTACGATCACGGCATGAAGATCGCTGTCGTCGAGGACGAGGTCGCGATCGCCGACTTCCTCGATCGGGGGCTGCGGGCCGAGGGGTACGAGGTGCTGGTGGCGGTGGACGGGAGCGCTGGCGAGCGGGCGGCGCTCGATCCAGACGTGGATCTGGTGGTGCTCGACCGGATGCTGCCGGGGGTCAGCGGTGATGAGGTGCTGGAGCGGGTGCGCGCCTCGCGGCCAGGGCTGCCGGTGATCATGCTCACCGCCCGCGCCGAGGTCGCCGATCGGGTCGAGGGGCTCGACCGCGGCGCCATCGACTACCTGACCAAGCCCTTCGCCTTCGACGAGCTGCTGGCACGCATCCGTGCGCGCCTGCGCGATTCGGGCAACGGCTCGGAAACGACGCTCACCGCCGGACGGCTGCGCCTCAACCTCCTGACCCGGGAGGCGAGCCGGGGCGAGGTCGCGGTGCGCCTGCCCGAGCGCGAGGCCGCGTTTCTCGCCCACCTGATGCGGAACGCCGGCCAGGTCTGTCCGCGGGCGGAGATTCTCGGCACCGTCTGGGGGTACGACCACGATCCGGGCACCAACGTCGTCCCCGTCTACGCGGGCTACCTGCGGCGCAAGCTGGCGCTGCCGGGGGAGCCGCTGCCGCTGGAGACGGTGCGGGGTGTCGGCTACAGATTGCGAGCCGACGAATGAGGGCGGCCTGGGCGCGGTTGGGATTGCGGGGGCGGCTGGCGATCTCGATCGGCACGATCGTCGTCCTCGCCTTCGCCGTCGTTTTCGTCGCCGTTCGGATCCAGATGTCGCGCGAGTCGGCGGTGATCCAGCGCGAGGAGGGCCGCGAGGCGACGGGACCGAGCGACGGCGGCGCGGAGGGCGAGGAAGCAACGGCCACGCCGATCGAGGACGCCCACGAGGACGTGGAAAAGACGATCTTCGTGGTCGGCGGTGCCGCCCTGGTGGCGGCGCTGCTCGCCGGCTACCTGCTCGCCGCCCGCACCGCTTCGCCGCTGCGGCGCTTTGCGGCGACCGCGGCGGCGGTGGACGCCGGCGACCTGACGCCGCGACTTGACGCAGAGCCGGCATCGGCGACCGAGCTGCGGGCGCTCGCCGAGGCCTTCAACCACATGCTCGATCGACTTGACGAGGCTTTCACCAGGCAGCGCCGCTTCGTCTCCGACGCCTCGCACGAGTTGCGCAGCCCGCTCACCGCGGTGCGGGGACAGCTCGAAGTCCTGGCCCGCAGCGAGCATCCCGACGCCGCCGAGATCCGCCGGGTCGAGCGGCTGGTGCTGGCGGAGCTGGCGCGGGTCGAAAGGCTGGTCGAGAGCCTCCTGGCCCTGGCCCGGCTCGACGAGGGCCAGCTGCCGGAACGCCGCCAGATCGACGCCGCCGCGCTGCTCGAAGAGCTCGCCGCAGCGGCGCCCGCCGGCGTCCGGGTCGGCGAGCTGGCGGCGGGCCGGCTCGACGGCGACCCCGACCTGGTCGCGCGAGTGGTTCGCAACCTGCTCGAGAACGCCCGCCGGCACGCCGGGCCGGACGGCCAAGTCCTGCTCTCCTCGACCAGCACCGGCGAGCGGCTGCGAATCACCGTCGATGACGACGGGCCCGGGATCCCGCCCGCAGAGCGCGAGCGAGTCTTCGACCGCTTCCACCGCAGTGACGCGGCGCGCGACCGCGCCGCCGGCGGCAGCGGGCTCGGGCTGGCGATCTCGCGCCAGATCGCCGCTGCCCACGGTGGCCGAATCTGGGCCGAGGACTCGCCCCTCGGCGGCGCCCGGCTCTGCCTCGAGCTGCCCCGCTTCGAAGCGAAGATAAGAGACCTCTCACCGAACGCTTAGGGAGCGGGCAGTGCCCGCGGCGACGATCGGCGCCGTGACCGGCTCCGATGCAGCGACGCTCCGCGACCGCGCTCCCGCGAGCAGTGCGGGCTGGCTGCGTGGAGGAGTGGCGGGCAATGCGCGGCTGACCGGGAGCGTCGCCGCCGCGCTGCTCGTCCTCCTCGCCGCCGAGGGGGCGACGATCCCCTTCGTCGGCCAGCTGCTCGGGCCGCACATCTTCATCGGCCTGCTGCTGATCCCACCGGTGGCGCTGAAGATGGCGAGCACCGGCTACCGCTTCGCGCGCTACTACACGGGCTCCGAGACCTACGTCCGCAAGGGGCCGCCGGCGCTGCCGCTGCGGGTGCTGGCCCCTGGCGTGGTCTTGACGACGCTGGCCCTGTTCGGCACCGGCGTCGCCCTCGCCTTCTCCTCACCGCCGAGCAACACCCTCGTCTTCGCCCACAAGCTGAGTTTCATCGCCTGGGTCGCGCTGATGACGCTGCACGTCCTCGGCCATCTGCTCGAGGTGCCGCGTTTGGCCGCAGCCGACCTGCCCGGCGGGCCGTGGGCCGCGCGCCTGGGCGGTGCCGGGCAGCGTTTCACGGCGCTCGCTCTCGCCCTCGTCGCCGGCATCGCCTGTGGCCTGCTCGGACTCTCGGTCGCCTCATCGTGGCTCTAAGAGAACTCTCAGCCGCTCCTTAGCGGGCCTTTCCGAACCAATCGGACACTGCTCAAATGGACACGCAAGAACGAACCGAAAGAGAACGAGAGGCGCACCGCCGTGCCAGCGCCCGGCGGTCACGAGCGGGGTTCCTGCGCGGGCGGGTAATTGCCGTCTCGATCCTCTGCTTTGGCGTCCTCTGGGCCGTCGTGTTCGTGCAGATGGCAACCGGCAACGACCCTGTCCTCAGCACGAAAGCGCAACCGAGTGCGGCGGCGCAGGCCGGTGACCGACGCGGTTCCGGGACGCACCGCGCGGCGACCGAAACGGTCGAACCGGACCGGGCGGAAGCGGAAGTCGTCGAAGAACCGGGGCTCGAATTCGAAGAAGCGGAAGTCGTGGAAGAACCTGAACTCCCGGAAGAACCCGAAGTCGTCGAAGAAACCGAACTCGAACCGCTGACCACCAGCCAGTCGTGAGCGGCGAGACGCAGCTCCGCTTCGAGTGCTTCGGCGGCGCGGTCGAGGTCCGCGCTGACGGCGCCGGCGCCCCCGCCGCGCTCGAGGCCGCCCGAGCCCGGCTGCTCGACGCCCACAGCCGGCTCTCGCGCTTCGATCCCCAGAGCGAGCTCTCACTGCTGAACCGCGACCCCCGCAGCGCCGTCCCGGCCTCGCCGCTGCTGCGCCATCTCGCCACCGCCGTCTACGAAGCGGGGGCGCTCAGCGGCGGCCTCGTCGACGGCACCCTGCTGCGGGAGATCGAGCGAGCCGGGTACATCGAATCGCTCGCCGTGGGGTCTCTTTCGGAGCCGGGTCCGATCGCGCTTTCGCCGCCGCCCCACCCGGCCGGACCCAGCGCCCGCGCCTCCTGGTGTGCGATCGGGGTCGACGACGAGCAGGGAACCGTGATTCGCCCGCCGGGAGTTCAGATCGACGGCGGCGGCCTCGCCAAGGGCCTGCTCGCCGATCTGGTCGGCGCCGAGCTCGCCCGCTTCCGCTCCTTCGCCGTCGAGTGCTGTGGCGACCTCCGCCTCGGCGGCGCCGCCAGACGGGAGCGCACGATCCTGGTCAGCGATCCGCGCGGCGGCGAGCCGGTCGAGCAGTTGCGCCTGCGCGAGGGCGCGGTCGCGACCAGTGGGGTCACCCGACGCTCTTGGACCGGGCCGAATGGCGAACCCGCCCACCAGATCATCGACCCCCGCAGCAGCCGCCCCGCATACACCGGCGTCGTCCAGGCGACTGCGATCGCGCCGACCGCTCTCCACGCGGAGGTCTACGCGAAGGCGGCGTTGCTCGCGGGTCCAGCGGCCGGGATCGAGTGGCTGCCCCACGGGGGCGTCCTGGTCCTCGACGACGGCAGCGTCGAGACGGTCCGCTCCCGACGCGCCGAACCGGAGCCCTCGCGGTGAACGTCGCACCTCATCTCTTCTGGATCACCAGTCGCGCTGCCGGCGGCGCGGCTCTGTTCCTCGCCAGTGCGGCGGTCGCCGTCGGATTGATGCTGAGCACTCGGCGGGCCGGCGCCAACAAGCGCGACCTGCGGCCGATCCATGAGGCGCTCTCGCTGAGCACGCTGGCGATGGTCGCCCTGCATGGCCTCTCGCTCCTCGGCGACTCCTACCTCGCCCCGGGAGTAACCGGGATCGCGATCCCCTTCGCCGGCTCCTACCGGCCGCTCTGGACCGGCCTCGGCATCGTCGCCGGCTACGGCCTCGCCGCACTTGGGCTGACGTACTACTTCCGAGACCGGATCGGTGCCGCCCGCTGGCGCCGGCTGCACCGTCTCACCGCCCTTTTTTGGATCGCTGCGATCGGCCACACGATCGGCGCCGGCAGTGACGCCATGGAGATCTGGTTCCTGGCGATCTCCGGGTTCCTGGTCCTGCCGGCCGCCGCGCTGCTCGCCCTGCGCTGGCTGGCCCGGGCGCGACATGTCGACGCTCCGCAGCTAGCCTCGGTTCGTGCCTTGGAGACCGACGCACGCTGAGACCCATCTCAGCTTCCGCTCGAACTGGCTGCGGGCGGGGGTCCTCGGCGCCAACGACGGCATCCTCTCGACCTCGAGCCTGGTCCTTGGCGTCGCTGCCTCGGGCGCCTCGCGCAGCGCGATCGTCACCGCCGGCATCGCCGGCCTGGTCGCCGGCGCCGGATCGATGGCCGCGGGCGAGTACGTCTCAGTCAGCTCCCAGCGCGACACCGAGGAGGCCGACCTGACGCTCGAGCGGCACGAGCTGGCAACCGACCCCGAGGGCGAGCTTCGGGAGCTGGCCGGCATCTACGAACGCCGCGGCCTCCCACAGGGCCTCGCGACCGAAGTGGCGCGCAGCCTCACCGAGCACGACGTGCTCGAAGCCCACGCCCGCGATGAGCTCGGCCTGCCCGAGGAGCGTCGCGCCAACCCGTTGCAGGCGGCCGGCGCCTCCGCCCTCTCCTTCGCGGTCGGCGCCGCCGTGCCGCTGATCGCGATCGCCGTCTTCGGCCACGCGAGTCGAATCGCGGCCTGCGTCGTGGTCACCCTGCTGGCGCTGGGCGTGCTTGGTGGCCTCGGTGCTCGGCTTGGCGGTGCCCCGGTTGGCCGCGCGATCGGCCGCGTCGTCTTCTGGGGCGCGGTCGCAATGGCCGTGACCTCCGCCGTGGGCACGCTGGTCGGGACCGCCGTCTAGGCGGCCCCGCTCGGCACGAGAGTGGCGCGGTCGCCTCCGCGCGGCGGCGGGCGACTATGGAAAGAGACGCTCGCCGCTGTCCTCGTCGACCACGGTGATCGCCACGGCCGGGCACGCTTCCGCCGCCTTCAGCAGCACCTCCCTCGGCGCAGTGCCGATGACTTCGGCGACCTCGCCGAGGATGAATACGTCCGGGGCGACTTCGACGCAGTCGCCGTGGGCGCTGCACTCCTCCGAGTCGACCACAGCCAGATAGGTCATGCGACCACCTCCTCAGCGGGCCCGCGAGCGTGCCCGCTCTCGATTTGCTTGCGAAGCCCGGGGATCGAGCGGGGACGGTCGACCGTCAGCGCGGCTACCGGCAGTCCCTTGCGCAGGAAGAGCGCCTCGAAGTCGCGCGAGCCAGGGTCGCCGGTGACCAGCACGGCGTCGGCGCGGCGGGCATGGCCGACGTACTGGATCCGGTGACCGTACTGGTCGCTCCAAAAACTCGGCAGCAGCGGAGTCCCCGGGTAGCTGCCAGTGATCACTTTGGCGACCGCCGCACCCTGCCACGCCGCGGCGTCCCAGTGCTCGGTGCGCTCGTGTTCGCCGTACCGAGGCTCGAACGGAACCGAGGCGTCGCCGGCGGCGTAGATCCCCGGCAGCGGCGTGCGGCCCGCGGCGTCGGTCCGCACCCCGCGGGGGTCGAGGCCGCTCCCCTCGAGCCAGGTCGTCGCCGGAACGGTCCCAACGCCGACCACCACGGCGTCGCACTCGATCCGGCGCCCATCGGCGAGCTCGAGCTCTTCGGCAGCTTCCCCACCGCGGGCACCGACGATCGCGGCGCCAAGGACGACCCGGACCCCTTCCTCCTCGTGCAAGCGCCCGAACCAGGTGCCGAGCTCCTCTCCAAGGATCGGCGCCAGGGGGATCGGCAGCGCCTCGAGCACAGTCACCTCGCAGCCGAGCCCGCGGGCGGTCGCCGCGACCTCCTGGCCGATGAACCCGGCGCCGACGATCGCGAGGCGGGCACGGGCTTGAAGGAGACGCCTCAGGCGGGCGGCGTCGGCCGCCGTCCGCAGCGAGTGGACATTCGTGAAGCGGGCAAGGAATGGCAGCTCGCGAGCCGCACCGCCGGTGGCGATGACCAGCTGGTCGTACGGTAGCTGTC
>Ga0068862_100003426_pt1 | contig 13660 bp, 12 predicted proteins | sample KBSSwiS52_FD_66598 | JGI IMG/M metagenome (GOLD analysis project Ga0068862, IMG submission 66598) | Switchgrass rhizosphere microbial communities from Kellogg Biological Station, Michigan, USA - KBS Switchgrass S5-2 | ecosystem: Host-associated > Plants > Roots > Rhizosphere > Soil ... | reverse complement strand
TTGGTGGTGCCGTCGAGCGGGTCGATGATCCAGCGCGGCTTGTTGGGATCGCCGGCAATCTCGCCCTGTTCCTCGACGAGGAAGCCCCAGTCCGGTCGCGCCTTCTTCAACTCGTCGACCAGCGTGTCCTCCGCACGCTTGTCGGCGAGGCTGACGAAGTCGGCCGGCCCCTTGCGGCTGACCTGGAGGTGCTGGACCTCGCCGAAATCGCGCCGCAGCCGCGGCGCCGCCTTGCGGGCGGCACGCTCCATGACGGTGAGAAGGCCGGAATGGGATACCATCGTCAATACTCCCCCCTCCCGCTTGCGGGAGGGGCCGGGGGTGGGCTCGCGCCCTCAGCGGGCATGGACGCCGCAGCCGGCCGCCCACCCCTCGATCCCCTCCGCCAAGCGGAAGGGGCAGGCAGGATCAATCCGCGCGGCGAACGTAGGTCTGCTCATAGACGTCGACGACGATCTTGGTGCCCGCCGAGATATGCGGCGGCACCATCACGCGGACGCCGTTGTCGAGGATCGCCGGCTTGTAGGAGGACGAGGCGGTCTGCCCCTTCACCACCGCATCGGCCTCGACGATCACCGCCTCGATCGTGTCGGGCAGCTGCACTGAGATCGGGCGCTCGTCATAGAGCTCCATCACCACGTCCATGCCGTCCTGCAGGAAGGCGGCGGCATCGCCCAGCAGGTCGCGCGGCAGAGTGATCTGCTCGTAGCTGTCCTTGTCCATGAAGGTCAGGTCGTCGCCCTCGGCAAACAGGAACTGGAAGTCCTTGGTGTCGAGGCGGACGCGCTCCACCGTCTCGGCCGAGCGGAACCGGACGTTGTTCTTGCGGCCATCGATGAGGTTCTTCATCTCGACCTGCATGTAGGCACCGCCCTTGCCGGGCTGGGTGTGCTGGATCTTCACCGCGCGCCAGATGCCGCCTTCGTACTCGATGATGTTGCCCGGACGAATGTCCACGCCGCTGATCTTCATGGGTGTCTCACGATTGGAAAAGAGCCGGGCGCGCCTTTAGCCCCGTCGCGCCGATGCGGCAAGGCGCCGACTGGACAGGCCCGGCGGCGCACCGCATCCTGCGCGCCCGATGAAGCGCCTGATCGACAATGCCGAAGGCGTGCTGGGCTCGCCGGTCCGCAACCTGGTCACCGTGCTGCTGTTCATGGCCGTCGTCACGGTGACGGCGATCCTCGCCTATATGGCGGCAGGCTGGAACTTCACCGACGCCAGCTACATGGTAGTGCTCACCATCTACTCGGTCGGCTATGGCGAGGTCCGGCCGGTCGATACGCCGTATCTGCATGCCGTCACCATGGCGCTGATGGTGCTCGGCTGCACCGGCATGATATTGCTGACCAGCGCGCTGATCCAGCTCTTCACCGTCCTGCAACTCCGCCAGATCCTGGGGACCAACCGCATGCAAAACCGGATCGAGAAGCTGTCCGGCCATGTCGTGATCTGCGGCTTCGGCCGGATCGGCGTGATGCTTGCGCAGGAACTCGCCTCGGCGGGGACGCCGCTGGTGGTCGTCGAACGGTCGGCGGGCCGGCTCGCGGAGGCGGAGGCCGCCGGCCATCTCACGCTGTCGGGCGACGCTACCGAGGAGGAGGTGCTGCTCGCCGCCGGGGTCGAACGCGCCCGCGTGCTGGCGACGGTGCTGCCTGACGATGCCGCCAACGTCTTCATCACGCTCAGCGCCCGCAACCTCAACCCGCGGCTGGAGATCATCGCTCGCGGCGAGGCACCGACCACCGAACGCAAGCTGATCCGCGCCGGCGCCGACCACGTCGTGCTGCCGACCCATATCGGCGCCGAGCGCATCGCCCGAATGATCCTCTACCCGTCGAGCGAGAGTTTCAGCGACGATGCCCGCCGCGCCGGCGCCCAGCGCGAACTGAACGACATGGGCCTGCGACTCGAGCTGGTCCCCGCCGTTGCTGGGTCGGCGATGTGCAACGCCACCGTCGCCGATGCCGAGCGCCGCGCCGCCGGCTCGTTCTTCATCGTCCAGATCGAGCGCGGCGCCGACGTCATCGGCCGCCCCGCTTCCGACGAGCGCATCCTTGCCGGCGACAGGGTGCTGATCGTGGTGCGCAATTCGGCGCTCGCGGCCAAGACGCTGTTCAACACCCGCGCCGAAATCCGGGCCGGGCGGACCAGGTTCTGACATCCGAAGTCCTGATCCGTCACGGGCAGCGCGCCAGTCCGAATGGGGCCGAATGAATAGGGCCAAGCGATGCGTTCAGCGTGATCCGCGCAGGATCGGATAGGGGTTTACCGCAGTGCCCTGGTACCATTTCTCGCCCGGCTTCATGCGCTTGATCTCGAAATGGAGGTGCGGTGCGCCCGGATCGGCGTCGCCGGTCGCCCCGACCGTGGCGATAATCTGGCCGCGCTTGACCACCTGCCCCTCGGCGAGGCCAGCGGCATAGACGTCGAGATGGGCGTAGTAGTAGACCGTGCCGTCATCCATCGAACGGATATAGACGGTGCGGCCGCCGGCTGCGCTGTCGAACAGTTTCTCGACCCGGCCCGCCGCCGCGGCCAGCACCGGCGTGCCGCGCGGAGCCATGATGTCCGTGGCGCCATGGGTGCGGCTGCCATCGCCGCGCGGCTCGGCGAAGCTGTCGTAGAGGCTATCGGCCGTCACGCCCGCGATCGGGATAACCAGCCCGTCGCCGTCCGCGGCGACCCGCGGCGGCGGCTCGGGCCGTTTCGCGGCCGGCTCCGGCGCGGGGCTGGAGCCCCAGCGCGAGAGCACGAGGAACAGCGCGATGAGCGCGGCGAAGCCCAGGAGCAACGCGCGGCCGAGGCGGTTCATGTCAGGGCTGGAAGATCGCCGGCGTGCCGGGCTTCACCATCAGCGACAGCCGCGCCGCATCCCAGTTGCTCAGCCGGATGCAGCCATGGCTTTCGGCGCGGCCGATCGTCTCCGGGCTGGGTGTGCCGTGGATGCCGTAATGCGGCTTGGAGAGATCGAGCCAGATCACGCCGACCGGGTTGTTCGGCCCGGCCGGGATCGTCGCCTTCTTGTCCGACGAATCCGCATCCCAGAAGAGGTCGGGATTGTAATGGAAGGTCGGGTTGTACGACGCGCCCTTGATCGTCCATTTGCCGATCGGCAGCGGATCGTGCTCGCTGCCCATCGTCGCCGGGAACTGGGCGACCAGCTTGTCCGCCTTGTCGTAGACCTTGAGCACGCTTTCCGACTTGTCGACGACGACGCGCGCCGCTTCCGGCTGCTGCGCGCCGACGTTGAGCGAGGAGAGCGTCGCGCGCCATTCCTCGGGCAGCTTCTCGTCATAAGCGCGCGAGGCGGGCAATACGTTGGGGAAGTTCACCGCCTCGCCGGCGCGCAGCACGGTACCCGCCGGGTTGAGCGCGGCGAGCGTGGCCGGCGTGGTGTGGAACCGCTCGGCGAGCTTTTCGGACAGCTTGGCATAACCGAGCCGCGGCAACTTGGCCTGCTCGGCGGGATCCTTGGGCAGCGGATCGGTGAACGGGCCGGCGGCGTCGCCCGGCCCGATCACGATCGACCGCGTCGCCGGGAAGTCGCCGCCGCCCAGCGCCGCCAGAGTGGCCGCATCGGGCTTGCCGGTCACCGCCAGGCCGCGCGCCGCCTGGAAACCGCGCAGTGCGCTTGTCAGCGACTGGCCCCGCTTGCCGTCGATCACGCCCGGCGCGAAGCCGGCGCGGTCCAGCAGGACCTGGACTTTCACGATGGCGAGGTCGACCGCCGGCCGGGCGGCAGTGGCCGGCTTCGCGGTGTCGCGTGCGGACGAAGTCTGCGCGGCGAGCGGTACGGCCGCCAGGGCGCCGGCAAGAACGAAGACGAGAGATTTCACGCGGTCACTCCGACAGATATCGCCGGAGGAACGTTGCAGGGCCGGATTATGTCCGGACGGTGCCGTCCAGCACGGCCATGAATTTCGCGACGGCCGCCGCCTCCCCCGCCGGGTCGTTCCAGACCGAACCCGACACCGCGAGGAAATCGGCACCGGCCGCGATCAGCGGCGCGGCGTTCTCCGGCGTGATCCCGCCGATCGCGACACACGGCAGCTCGAACACCGTCGACCACCAGCCGAGCAGCGCGGGATCGGCCCGGTGCTTCGTTTCCTTGGTCGTGGTCGGGTAGAAGGCGCCGAAGGCGACATAATCAGCCCCGGCCTCGCCCGCCTCCATCGCGAGATGGCGGCTGTCATGGCAGGTGACGCCGATCTGGACGTCGCGGCCGAGGAGTTGGCGCGCCTCGCGCGGATCGCCGTCGGTTTGGCCGAGATGGACGCCGTCGGCACCGATCCGCTTGGCGAGTGCCGCCGAATCGTTGACGATGAAGGCGACGTCGCGATCGGCGCAGACCCGCTGCAACGGCTCGGCGAGGCGCGCCGCGGCGTGCTGGTCGATCCCCTTCACCCGGAACTGGAACGCGGCGACCGGCCCGGCATCGAGCGCGGCGACGAGCCGGCCGGCGAAGCCCGCATCGATCGCCGGCGGCGAGATCAGGTAGAGCTGGCAGGGCGGGCGCGGCTGCGCCTCGAAGCGCGCGGCGAAATTCGGGTCGAGGGCGAGCTCGTCCTCGGGGAGATCGTCCTGGGGGATATCGGTGCTCATCGCGGCGCCTTACTCCCAAGACCAGCGCGCGCAAATGGCTGCCCCTGCCGATCTATTCTCCCCTCCCGGAACCGGGAGGGGAGAAGGAGAGGCTTACTCCTCGCCCTTGTAGATGCGGATCAGCTTCTCCAGCATCGCCAGCGCTTCGCCGCGCTCGCGCTGGAACGTGTTGCGGCCGATGATCGAGCCGTTGCCACCGCCGTCGCGGATGTCGATCGCATCCTGGTACACGGCATCGGCGCCCTTGGCGGCACCGCCCGAGAACACCACGATGCGACGGCCGTTGAAGCACGACTGGACGACATGCTTGACCCGGTCGGACTGCTTCGACCAGTCGGTGCCGGCATAGGACTTCTTGGCGTCCTCCTGCTCGATATGGTCGCTCGGCAGCTTGACCTTGATGATATGCGCGCCGAGCAGCGCCGCCATGTGCGCGGCATAGGCGCCGACGTCGAGCGCCAGCTCGCCCGACTTCGGCAGCTTGCCGCCACGCGGGTAGGACCAGATCACGGTCGCAATGCCGACCGACTTTGCCTCGGCCGAGAGCTCCTTGATCTCCTCCATCAGCTCGAAGCAGTCGTCGCTGCCCGGATAGATGGTGAAGCCGATCGCCGAGCAGCCGAGGCGCAGCGCGTCCTCGACCGAGCCGGTCAGCGCCTGGTTGGCGCCGGTGGCCCAGCTGTTGGAGCTGTTGAGCTTCAGGATCGTCGGGATCTGCCCGGCGAAGGTCGCGGCCCCCGCCTCGATCATGCCGAGCGGCGCGGCATAGGCCGAAAGGCCGGCGTCGATCGCGAGCTGATAGTGGTAATGCGGGTCATAGGCCGGCGGGTTGACCGCGAAGCTGCGGGCCGGCCCGTGCTCGAAACCCTGGTCGACCGGCAGGATGATCAGCTTGCCGGTGCCGCCGAGCGCGCCCTGCATGAGGATGCGGGCGAGGTTCGCCTTGGTGCCGGGATTGTCGGATTCATAGTTCGCGAGAATGGCCTTCACGGTCGGCGTCATGCATCACCCCTGCTGGTTTCTACTGGACGGCATGCTGATAGCGAGCGATGTCGGGAGAGACAACGCAGTTGCTGCGCTGCGGAAGGGATCGTTTCGGGTGGCGACGCATATCGCGGGTGCCGCCTGCGGCACGTCCTCCGACCGAGGCGTGCGTTGTCAGGCCAGTGAGTGTCAGGCCGGCGAGCCGATCAGCTTCTCCAGCGCGCTGGCTACGCTGTCCATGGTGAACGGCTTGGCCAGCACTGGAGCGTTCGCATGCCGGGCGGGCGGCGGCTCGACATGGCCGCCGGTCGCCAGCAGAAATGGAATGGCGCTCTCGGTCAGTGCATCGGCGATCGGCCAGGACGCCTCGCCGCCGCGCAGGCGAACGTCGAGGATCGCGGCACCCACGCCGCCCTCGGCGATCCGGGCCAGCGCAGCATCGACGCTGTCGACGCTGCCGCAGGACGCGTAGCCCAGCGTGTCGAGGAAATCCTCGAGCATCATCGCGATCAGGGGCTCGTCCTCGACGAGGAGGATGGAATTGCGTGCGGTCATGAAAACTTCCTATCGCGTACCGCGCAGCACCGCCAGCCCACTGAGATTAACTAAAATTAAGTTCCGTTACTTCGCCGCAACGGCATCGCGCGCCGCCTCGGCCAGCTGCTGGACGGAGAAGGGCTTGGGCAGAAATGCGACACGGTCGAGGTCGATCGAACGGCGCAACTGCTCTTCTGCATAGCCGGACATGAACAGCACCGGAATGTCGGGGAACTTTCCCCGTGCAGCGCGCACCATCGTCGGCCCGTCCATCGCCGGCATCACCACGTCGGAGACGAGCAGGTCGACCGGTCCCCGCTCGTCGAGGATGTCGAGCGCCTCCTCCCCGTTCGCCGCGGTCAACACGGTGTAGCCCTGGCGGGTCAGCGCGCGCTCGGCCACCGCACGGACCATGTCCTCGTCCTCGACGAGCAGCACGATGCCGGTGCCCCAGAGCTCGCTGACCTCCTTGGCCGGCGGTGCCTTCACCTTGGGCAGCGCGCCGCCCGAGACGTTGTGGACCGGCAGGTAGATGACGAAGCTGGTTCCCTCGCCCATCTCCGACTCCGCGAAGATGAAGCCGCCGGTCTGCTTGACGATGCCGTACACCGTCGACAAGCCGAGGCCGGTGCCCTTGCCGACCTCCTTGGTGGTGAAGAACGGCTCGAACACCTTGCCGATCACGTCGGGGGGGATGCCCGTGCCGGTGTCTGTGACCTTGAGCGCGGTATAGTCGATCGGCGGCATGATGTCGGTGCCGAGATCGCGAACCTCGGCCGCGCGCACCGCATAGGTCTGGATGGTGAGCGTGCCACCATCGGGCATCGCGTCGCGGGCGTTGACCGCCAGGTTGACGATCACCTGCTCCAGCTGGCCGGGGTCGGCACGGATCGCCCCGAGGTCGCGGCCGTGCTTGACGTTCAGCGTGACCGTCTCGCCGATCAGCCGCTTGAGCAGGTTGGAGACTTCGGAGACGACGTCAGGGAGCTGCAGCACCTGGGGCCGCAGGGTCTGCTGGCGCGAAAAGGCGAGAAGCTGGCGGGTCAGGCCGGCCGCGCGGTTCGAATTGTGCTTGATCTGCTGGATGTCGTCGTAATCGCTGTCACCCGGCGAGTGGCGGAGCATCATCAGGTCGCAATGGCCAATAATAGCGGTCAGGATGTTGTTGAAATCATGGGCAACCCCCCCGGCGAGCTGACCCACCGCCTGCATCTTGGTGGCCTGCGCGACCTGCCGCTTGAGCTTCACCTCCTCGGAATTGTCCTTGAGGCTCAGCAAGGTTGCGGCCTCGCCGAGCCCGCGCGCGCTGGCGATCGTCAGTGCTACAGGTTCTTCGGGCCGGTTCTTCAGACGGACTGCGAGGTCGGTCGAGAATTGCTGGCCCCCCGCGAAGCGGCGGACCGCATCGGCGACGATCGCCTTGTCCTCCTTGACGACGAGGTCGCTGGGATAGACCGGCCGGTGCTCTTCCGGCGCGATCCCGGCCGCGCGGTCGAAGGCGTCATTGACGAACAGGAAGCGACCGTCGCGATCGGCGAGGGCAAGGCCGAGCGGGAGCATCTGCAGCAGGCCGTGGAGGTGGATCTCGGCGGTGCCGCGGCGTCCGGCGGGGTTGGTCGAGCCGCCATCCTCGTCGAGCAGCAGGAACAGGGCGTCGGAATTCGGATCGTCCTCCAGCGGCACCTGGACGAAGCGCAGCGGCGTGCCGTCATCGCCCTCCGCGACGAAGCGGACCAGGTCGTCGCCGCCCGCGGTCAGCAGGCTGACGAAGTCGATCCCGGGTTCATAGGCGTCGACTTCTCCCAGGCCGCGGCGCAGGAACACCGCGTTGGCGGCGATCAGCTCGCCATCACCCGCGACGAGCGCCACCATCACCCCGGCCTCCCCCAGCCGGCGCCCGGCACCCTCCCCGATCAGCCGCCGCGCCTCGCCGCGCAGGTCGAGTAGGTTGGTGCGGCGGAAATGCCAGACCAGATGGTCGGAGGCGAAACCCGCGCGGACGATCGCGACGTCGATCGTGCTCGCCGAGGCGCCGACATCGGCGACATCCGCGACATCGGCGCTGCCGTCGCGCCAGGCGATCCTCGCCGCGACGGCGAGGCGACCGTCGCGATCGATCTCGGCCGGGCTACGGAAAGCGCCGAACCATTCGCCGAAGCGGTCGTTGGCGCAGAGCAGTGCGCCGCCGCGATCGGTGATGGCGACGGCGTGGTCGACCGACTCGCTCGCCGCCCGCACCAGCGGCCAATCGGCTGACACCGCGGCGGTCGCGGCGACCTCGCGCCCGCGCCGGGTGGAGAGGATGATCGCCAGCCCGGCGATCAGCGCACCTGCGAACACCGCGATGGCCCGCAGGTCGCCGATCGCCCAGCCAATCAGCGCGATCGAGACCGCTGCCGCGCCGACGACGGCCCAAAGGCCGGGCGGCGCGGTCTTCTCGCCGGCCTCGCCCGACGTCAGCAGCGGCCGGGTGGCCATGCGCGCTTTACCAGATCCTCAATCGCGCATCGGGCGCGAGGTAAAGCGGATCGGTCGGCGCCGGCTTGAACGCATCGTACCAAGGGTCGAGGTTGCGCACGACCCAGGCCCGCTGGATCGAGGGCGAATGCGGATCGGTCAGCAGCCGCTGCGCCAGGTTCGCCTCACGGTAGCTGCGTCGCCAGACCTGCGCCCAGCCGAGGTAGAAGCGCTGGTCGCCGGTGAAGCCGTCGATGACCGGCGCGGTCTTGCCGCCCAGCGAGATCTTGTACGCCTGATAGGCGACGGTCAGCCCGGCGAGGTCGGCGATGTTCTCGCCCTGGGTCAGCGCGCCCTGGACGTGCTTGCCCGGCAGCGGCTCATAAGCATCGTACTGCTTGACGATCTTGTCGGTCAGCGCCTTGAACGCCGTCACGTCGGCGGGCGTCCACCAGTCGGCGAGGCGGCCTTCCATGTCGTACTTGGCGCCCTGATCGTCGAAGTGGTGGCTGATCTCATGGCCGATCACCGCACCGATGCCGCCATAATTGACCGCCGGATCGGCCTTCGGGTCGAAGAACGGCGGCTGCAGGATCGCCGCCGGAAAGACGATCTCGTTCATCGTCGGATTGGCGTAGGCGTTGATTTCCATCGGCGTCATGAACCACTCGCCGCGGTCCAGCGGCTTGCCGAGCTTGTCGAGCCCGCGCTGCCATTCGAAGGCATTCGCGCGCAGGACGTTGCCGACGAGGTCGTCGCGCTTGACGACCAGCGCCGAATAGTCGCGCCACTTGTCCGGATAGCCGATCTTCGGCGTGAAGGCGGCGAGCTTGGCGCGCGCCTTGGCCTTGGTCTCTGCCGACATCCAGGTCAGGCCGTCGATCCGCATCCCCATCGCGGCGATGACGTTCTTGACCAGCGTATCCGCCGCGGCCTTGGTCTCCGGCGTGAAGTAGCGTGCGACATAGTCCTTGCCGAGCGCCTCGCCGATCTGATCCTTGACCAGGGTGACGCCGCGCTTCCACCGCGGCTGGTTCTGCGGCGTGCCGGACAATATGGTCTGGTTGAACGCGAAGTCGGCATCGACGAACGGCTTCGACAGATAGGGCGCGGTCGCATTCAGCGTCGAGACCAGCATGTAGTCCCGCAGCACGGCGACCGGGGTCGCCGCGATCACCTTCGCCATGCCGGTGAAGGCGCTCGGCTGGGCGACGATGAACGCCTGCTGGCCATCGATGCCGGACGCTTTCAGGAACGCGTCCCAGTCGAAGCCGGGGGCGGCCTTCGCGAAATCGGCGCGCTGCCACTTGTTATATGTCTTCTCGCTGTCGCGCGAATCGACGCGCGTCCACTGCACCTTGGCGAGCTCGGTCTCGAAGGCGACGATCGGGGCGGCGCGAGCGGCAGCGTCCGGTTCGCCGGCCAGCGTGAGCAACTGGGCCAGGTACGCCTCATAGGCGGTCCGGGTCTTCGCCATCTCGGCGTCGGTCTTCAGGTAGTAGTCCCGGTCCGGCAGGCCGAGGCCGCCCTGGCGGGCGCCGACGATATAATCCTCCGGCGCCTTGTCGTCCTGGCCGACTCCGAAGATGAAGGGCACGTTGATGCCGTTCTTGCGTAGCACCCCCATCTCGGTTGCGAGCTGAGCCGGCGTCTTCACCGCCTTGATCGCGGCGAGATAGGGCGTGAGCGGCTTGATCCCGGCGGCGTCGGCCGCCTTCTCGTCCATGAAGCTGGCGTAGAAATCGCCGATCTGCGAGCCCGGCCGCTTCGCCGCTTCCTCGAGGATGCCGCGGCTGCGCTCTGTCGACAGGTCGTCGAGCACGGTGAACATGCCGTAATTCGACCGGTCCGCCGGGATCGGCGTGGTCTTGGTCCAGGTGCCGTTGGCGTAGCCGTAAAAATCGACGCCGGGGCGGATCGAACGGTCCATGCCCGCCTCGTCGAAGCCGAAGGTCCCGTATTGCGGGCTGTCGGCCTTCGTGGTGAGCGCTACGGTCGCCGTCGCGGCCGGTGTCTGCGCGGCCGCGCTACCTGCCAGCATCGTCCCAGCCAGCAGCGCAAAAATTCTGGTCATCTAGAAAAGCTTTCCGTCGAGTCTCGGCAAGGCGTGGAAGCTAGGCGCGGCTTGCCGCGACCGCAATGGCTGGCGCGGCAACGACGGCCTGCCGCCCGCCTCGGGGGCGGGCAACACTCACCCCTCGGGATGATGCGCGGCGTACCGCTGCCGCCATTTATGTGCGATCCACCAGCGCCAGATGAAGCCGGCAGCGACATAGCCGACCAGCCCCGACACCGCACCGATGATGAACAGGCCGAGGATCAGCGCCGGCGCCCCCGCCGACATCAGCCACACTTCCCAGTCATGCAGCGAGGCGCCGTCGCGGGCCATGGCGATGATCGCGCCGGGATCGGCATCGATGCCGAAGATCGCGCTGCCGACCCAGATCGCGGCGATCATGATCGCCGGCGTGGTCACCGGGTTGGTCAGGAGCGTGGTCCCCGCGGTCAGCGGCACGTTGGCGCGGAACGGCACCGCCATCAGCGCCGCCCCGACGAACTGCACGAAGGGGATCATCATGAAAATGCCGACGAACAGGCCGAGGCCGATTGCCCGCGGAACCGAGCGCCGGGTGAACCGCCACAGGGCGGGTCGCAGCAGCAGATGCGCGACCGGCCGGACCCAGCGATTGGCCTCCAGTTCCTCGCGCTTGGGCAAAGCGGCGCGGATCTTGTCGGCCAGCCAGGTCCGGTTCCTAGCCACGGTCGCGCAGCAGCCTTCCCTGCTCCCGCTTCCAGTCGCGCTCCTTCTGCGTGTCGCGCTTGTCGTGCATCTTCTTGCCCTTGGCGAGCGCAAGCTCGACCTTCGCCCGGCCGCGCGGGTTGAAGTAGATCGACAGCGGGATCAGGGTCATGCCCTCGCGCGACAGGGCCTTGTGCATCTTCTCGATCTGCCGCTCGTGCAGCAGCAGCTTGCGGGGCCGTTTCGGCTCGTGGTTGAAGCGGTTGCCATGGCTGAACTCGGGCACGTTGGCGTTGACCAGCCACACCTGTCCGTCCTTCACCTCGGCATAGCTCTCGGCGATCGAGCCCTCGCCGAAGCGCAGCGACTTCACCTCGGTCCCGGTAAGCGCGATGCCGGCCTCGAAGAAATCCTCCAGGAAATACTCGAAGCGCGCGCGCCGGTTCTCGGCGACGGTCTTGGTCTTCTCGAACTCGGGCTGGCGGGGGCGGGCCATCAGCGTTCCCGCTCGGCCAGGATACCGCTCGGGACGAACGTCTCCCTTGTCTGTCGCAAGGTCACACCAGCCCCGCATGGGCCAGCGCCGCGTCAACGGCCGCGCGGCTCGCGTCGCTGGCCGGGGTCATCGGCAGGCGGAGATCGGTTGGGAAGCCGGGGCGGGTCACGGAAAGCGCATATTTGGTCGGGCCGGGTGAAGCATCACTGAACAACGCCGCATGAAGCGGAAAGAGCCGGTCCTGCAACGCCAGCGCGTCGGCCCAGCGGCCCTCCGCGCAGGCCGCCTGGAAATCGGCGCAGAGCCGTGGTGCGACATTGGCGGTGACGGAGATGCAGCCCTTGCCGCCCATCGCCATGAAGCCCAGCGCCATGTCGTCATTGCCTGAAAGCTGGCAGAAGTCGACGCCGCAGGCGAGCCGCTGCGCCGCGACCCGCTCCACCTTGCCGCTGGCGTCCTTGATGCCGACGACGCCCGGCAGCTTCGCGACCTCGGCCAGCGTCTCGACCGAGATGTCGGTCACGGTGCGCGCCGGCACGTTGTAGACGACGATCGGCAGGTCGCAATTCTCCGCCAGATAGCGATAATGTGCCAGGATGCCGGCCTGGTTCGGGCGATTGTAATAGGGCAGCACGACCAGGGCGGCATCGGCACCCGCGGCCTTGGCGGCCTCCATATGCTCCAGCGCCACCAGGGTGTCGTTCGATCCGCAGCCGGCGATTACCGGCACCCGGCCCGCCGCCTGCTCGACGCAGACCGCGACGACCCGGTTGTGCTCGGCGATGGACATCGTCGCCGACTCGCCGGTGGTGCCGCAGGGGACCAGGCCGGTCGAACCTTCGGCGATCTGCCAGTCGACGAGGGCGCGGAACGCCGCCTCGTCCAGCGCGCCGTCCCGAAACGGGGTGACCAGTGCCGGAATCGATCCCCGAAACATCAAACCGGCTCCTTCACCTCTGCCCCGGATCGCGTCATAACATGCCCGATGACCCGGAAACGCAAACCAAGCGCGCCCCATACGGACCGCCGCCCGCCCCTGTCCAGCATGGTCGCGCGCGTCAGCGTCGCCGGCGCGCTGCTGGCGTCGGTGGCCGCCGCCGCGGCGACCCTCACCGCCGACCAGGCGAGCTGGTACCAGGCACGACTCGGCATCAGCGGCGCGCGGATGCCGTCGACCGCGCCAACCCCGGACGCGCTGGCCGAGGCGATCGTCCGCTGGAACCAACTCCGTCAGAGCGACAGCTGGCGGTTCGAGGACTACGCCCCCTTCCTCCTCGCCCATCCCGGCTGGCCCGGCGAGCAGGCGATGCGCCGCACCGCCGAGAAGCAGCTCGACCTCGCCAGCTACACGCCGTCGCAGGCGGTCACCTTCTTCACCCGTTTCCCGCCGCTCACCGGCAGCGGTCGCGCGAAGTACGCCGAGGCGCTGTTCGCCAGCGGCCAGACCGACATCGCCAAGAAGGAGGCGATCGCCGCGTGGACGAGCGGCTCGCTCGACCCCGCCGACGAGGCGCGCCTGCTCGGCCGCTTCGGCTTCGCCTTCACCACGGTCGAGCACGACCAGCGGATGGAGGCGCTGCTGTGGAAGCGGCAGATCGCCGCTGCGCTGCGCCAGCTCGCCTACACCTCGCCGGCGCGGCGCCCGCTCTACGAGGCGCGTCTCGCTCTCCAGCGCAAGGATCCGGCGGCAGAGAGCATGGTCAACGCGCTCGGCGCGGCGGCGACGCAGGACGCCGGTCTCCTCGCCGACCGCGCGCTCTGGCTGCGCGACAATGCCCGCAGCCTTGAGGCCCGCGCGCTGCTCGCCGGGGACCGCCGCCTCGACGCGCCGCCGTTCGATG
>Ga0068862_100003425_pt1 | contig 13665 bp, 12 predicted proteins | sample KBSSwiS52_FD_66598 | JGI IMG/M metagenome (GOLD analysis project Ga0068862, IMG submission 66598) | Switchgrass rhizosphere microbial communities from Kellogg Biological Station, Michigan, USA - KBS Switchgrass S5-2 | ecosystem: Host-associated > Plants > Roots > Rhizosphere > Soil ... | reverse complement strand
TATCAGCCATGTCGCCTCTCCGTTCGCGATGCGGCCCCTAGGCTAAGCACGACTGCGGTGGCGGCCTTGGGGCGACCCAAATCGAACTCCGGCTCATCGCCGATTTAATAGTTACACTGCCCGTATGCGGCCCTTGCTTTCAAGCCCGGACCAGGAGTGGATTGCGCTTCTCGTCGTCTTAAGTAGTATAATGAAATATGGCTCTACCGGGGAGGATGTGATGGTGCGGCCGCTTGAAGGGCTTCGAGTGCTCGACTGTTCGCTCGGCACGGCAGGACCGCAGGCCAGTGGCATCCTTGCCGATTACGGGGCAGATGTAATCTGGGTCGAGCCCCCAGGAGGCGATCAGACACGCCGGCGCGAACCGGCATCTGCGGCGGTGTTCAACCGCGGCAAGCGCAGTGTCGTGCTCGACGTCCGCGAACGAGAGGATCGCGAACGAATTGCGCAGCTCGCCGAGCGGAGTGATGTCTTTATTCAGAGCTGGGGGGCAGAGGGAGCTGATGCGCTAGGGCTCGGCTTCCAGGACCTGCGATCGCGAAACGTGCAGATCGTCTACTGCTCCATCTCGGGTTTCGGCGCGGAGGACTCGCGGCGCAATCTGCCCGCTTACGAGGGACTAATTCATGCGCTAGTTGGCACGATGGCCTATCAGGCAGGCCATCGTGAGGGGCCAATCTACCAAGGCCTCCCATTCGCCAGCACAGGCGCCGCGCAACTGGCGGTCATTGGCATTCTCGCGGCGCTCCACCGCCGCCTCGAGGACGGTGCTCCGCGTCACGTCGAGACCTCCCTCTTCGACGGGGCGCTGGCGTTCCACCAGATGATCTGGGGCGAGTCGGACGCCACGCTCAAGACGGCGAGTCATGAGGGGACGCGCGCCACGCTTAAGCGGTCTCGGAACAGGCTTGTCACGCGTTCCTTCCTCTGCAGTGACGGCCAGTATCTCGGCGTCCACACCGGGGCGTTGGGAGCGTTCAGCCGACTGATGTCCTTGCTGGGCCTCGACGATCGGATCAAGCCGATCACGAGCGGATTCGACATGGGGACGCCATTGACCCAGGAGGAGTCCGATCTTCTCGAGTCCACCATCCATGGCGTTTTCGCCGCTCATCCGCGAGACGAATGGGTCAAGCGGATGATGGAGGCCGACATTTGTGCGGTCGAGCATATGGCTCCGACGGCGGTCTTCGATGACCCCCAGGCGCGACACAACGCGATGGTTCTGAAGGTCGACGATCCCTCGCTCGGGCCAATCGAACAAGTCGCGCCGGGCGTCCGGTTCGATGGGCGCCCCCCCCAAACTCCGAAACCGGCGCCGGAAATTGGACGTGACACCGTATCGGTCCTGGCTGCCCTGGAGCGGCCGCTTTCGCCTTCGACCTGGGCGCCAGCCGCGGCCGCTCACGCCGATGAACGGCCGCTGCTCGCCGGGGTCAACGTCATCGATTTCGGAGCCTACTACGCCGGCCCGTACTCATCCCGGGTTCTGGCGGACCTCGGCGCTGACGTCATCAAGTTGGAGCCCACGGCCGGGGACCAGTTGCGCGGCAATGAGCGGCCATATTTTTCAGCGTCGGCCGGCAAGCGGTCGCTCGCCGCGAACCTGAAGTCCGCCGCCCTTCGCCCCGCGATCGAGACGCTGGTGAGGTGGGCCGACGTCATCCACCACAATCTGCGCCCCGGGGCGGCGGAGCGACTTGGGATGGGAGGGGACCAGATCCGCGCGATCAATCCTGACACCATCTACCTCTACGCGCCGGGTTGGGGACCGAGTGGTCCGTTCATGAAGCGCCAGAGCTTCGCGCCGATGCTGGCCGGCTACGTCGGGGCGTCGGCGGAAGTTGCCGGCGAGTTCAACGAGCCGATGCCTTCGATCGGCAACGAGGATCCGGGCAATGGCTTGCTTGGCGCGATCGCAATGTTGGTGGCCCTGGCCGACCGTCGGCGAACCGGGCGGGTTCTTGCTTGCGAGAGTCCGCAGCTCAACGCCGCGATGGGACTCATGGCCCACGTCGTGCGGACCGGCGACGGAACGGCCGTAGGGGCCGGACGGCTGGACGTGCTGCAGACGGGCGTCGAGGCGCTCGAAAGTCTATTCGAGACCGCTGACGGTTGGGTCTGCCTGGCCGCGCGGGAAGACGTCGAAATATGCGCGCTCGAGAGTATGCTGAACCTCAGCATTCTAGCCGACGCCCGCTTCGACTCTATCGAACAGCGTCGGACTAACCGTTACGAATTGACCGAGCTGCTACGCCCAGCGTTCGCCGCCAAGGCTACCGGTGATCTGATCGAGAACGCCCGGCAGCATGGGGTTCCTCTTGTCGAGCCGGAGAACGAGTCGATCGTCCACAGGCTGCTGAACGATCCCGAACAGCGGCGTCTCGGTCGTGTGGTGGAGACGCTTCATCCCGAGAAGGGAGCCGTTCGGGAGTTCACCGGCCTTGTGCGCATCAGCGGTTCAATAATCCAGCGCCATCGCCTGGCGCCGGGCCTCGGCGAGCACACTGCGGAAATTCTTGGCAGCGTCGGATACAGCTCCGAGCAGATCGACGATCTTAGCTCAAGAGGCGAAGTTCACGTGATGCAAGTGTATGCCCGCTGATGACATATGCACGTTATTGTTACGGCGCGTGTCCACCCCATATAGAAATGACACCTCTGCCACCGCTGCTTGGCTGACGCGGCGGTTCTTGTCGAAGAGGCGATAGGGCAGTTCGGCGCCGTCATGGCGTATCTCGATGCGGCCATCGGATATTCTACGACTTTGGCGGTCTTGCCGGCCGCAGCCGGCGCTGCCGGCGTCTGGTCGAGGATGTAGACCATCCGGTCGTAGTGCAGTGTCAGGGTCTTGGTGATGGTGCGGGTCTCGCGCCAGGTGATGGCCTCCCCCAGGTCGTCGCGGACGGTGAGGGGACGGTGGAGATCCTTCGGGTTCGCCGGCGCCTTGCGGAAGCAGGCGTTGTCGTCGGCCATGAAGCGGGGTCACACCAGATTGTCGAGCGCCAGGCCGCTGTAGTGCGCCAGATCTTCGAAGCGGCCCTCTCGCACGAGCCTGGGCCATTCGGGATTGGCGAGCAGCGCCCGCCCGATGGCCACCAGGTCCACGTCGCCGCGTTCGACCATGCGGGCGAGGGCGTCTAGGTTGGACGTGCTGGTCTCGACCGTCGCGCCGCGGGTGTCCCGGCTGTCCTCACGGCTTAGTCCCACCGATCCTACCGTGATGACCGGCAGCCCGGTGACCTTCTTGGTCCAGCCGGCGAGGTTCAGCTCCGAACCGCTGTCCGGGAACTCGGGCTCCCAGAACCGGCGGGTCGAGCAGTGGAAGGCGGTGAGCCCGGCCTCTGCCAGGGGCCCCAGGAATCGCTCCAGCTCCGTTGGACCCTCGACCAGCTTGACGGTGTAGTCATTCATCTTCCACTGCGACCACCGCAGGACGACCGGAAGCGTTGGGCCGACAGCCCGGCGCACGGCCCGGATCACCTCGACCCCGAACCGCGTGCGGTCGACGTAGTCGCCGCCCCAGGAGTCCGTCCGGACATTGGTTCCGCTCCAGAAGAACTGGTCGATCAGGTACCCGTGCGCGCCATGCAGTTCGACCCCGTCGAATCCCAGAGCCAGGGCGTCGCGGGCCCCGCGGGCGAAGGCGTCGACCACATCCTGGATCTCCTCGTCAGTCATGGGGTCCGACGCCTGATGGCCGGGCTTGTAGAGGCCCGACGGGCCCAGGCTCGGCTGCTCGGGGACCGGCGAGGTGGGGGCGTTGCGCGCCATGCCGAGGTGCCACAGCTGCGGCATGATCCGGCCGCCGGCGGCGTGGACCTCGTCGACGACGGTTCTCCAGCCCTCCAGCGCCCCGCCATGGAACGCCGGGATCGTGGCCATGGGGCTCGCCGACGGATGGTCGACGGTGGTCCCCTCGGTGATGATCAGCCCCACGCCCCCGGCCGCGCGACGACGATAGTAGGCCGCGACGTCAGGCCCAGGCGTGAATCCGGGCGACCGGCTGCGCGTCATCGGCGCCATGACGATCCGGTTGGGGAGCGTCAGGCCGCCCAGGTCGAAGGGCGTGAACAGGGGAGAGACGTCCATCATGGTCGTTCCTTGACCCTGGTCAGCCGTGGTGTTCGCGTGCCCGACCCGCCACAGGGCGCGGATGGGTTCGGCGATCGCCTCGGCGGTCTGTGCCGGGGATTGCTGCTCGGCCAGCGCGCGGATCAAGGCGGGCAGGGCGGCGTTCACCTCTCTCGTCGGACCGGGCAGGGCCACCAGGACAGTTTCTCCGAAAGTGCCGCACGCCACGCGAACGTGTGGCTTGTGGTGGCGTCCGTGACCTACTTCGTAGGTCGCGAGCACGGCGGTCCCCAGGCTTGGGTCGAGCCGCTGCAGCGCTTCGATCGTGCGGTCCTTGTCTTCGGCCCCTACGCCGCCGGTGGTGATGACGAGCCCGAAGCCGTCCGCGGCGACGCGCGTCACCAGGCCGGCGATCGCCTGTTCCTCGTCCGGCGCGACTCCGCCAAACTCGACCTCGTAGCCCGCCGCGCCGAGGTGCGCCCGGGCCGCGGCGAGGTTGGTGTCCTCGATCTGTCCGGTCGCAACCTCCGCGCCGGTGGAGATGATGGCGACCCGCCGCGAGACATAGGCGCGCAGGTTGGCGTCGAGGCTGGTCGCTGCGCCCAGCACCTCGGCCACTTGGTCCTTCGGGGTCCCGAGAACGCCCAGGACGCCGTGGCTGTGCACGCTGGCGTCGGCCGCCAGCTGTGCGCCCGGGACCGCACGCACCGCAGCGATCAGCTCCGGCTCGCGGCCGATCACGTCCTCCAGGCGCACCTTCGGAACTAGGATGTCGAACACCACGTGGTCGTCCCGGACGTCGGTGACGAAGACGGCCTCGCGCGGAAGGGAAAGAGCGTCCGCCGCCGCGGCCGCGAGACCGGCGAGGTCTACGTTGTCCAGTGTGACCCCTTCGAGCCACACCTCGGTCTTGTCGAACAGATCGAGATCCGGCACGGCTAGACGAGCCCGCGCTGCATTTTCCACTTCGGCAGCAGGGTTTCAGCGACCTCGCGATCGACCTTGGGCGCGCTGGATCTCAGCAGGTCGGCCATCGGCGCGTTGCAGGTAATGTGGCCGTAGCTGCCGTCGAACACGATCACCTTGTCGGTCTGGCCCTTCTCGCAGGCTGCCCTAATCCCTGACTCGACGCTGTCCACGACCTTGGCGCGGTCAATCAGCAGGGGATTGGTCGGATCCTCCCGCCAGAGCTTCGCCTGTTCGTCGCCCACGATGTACATCGGGCTGGTGAAGGGCATGGTGACGTAGGGGATGCCGGCGCCGACCCAGGCCTGGTTCACCACGATGCCCCGCAGCGCCTTGTTCTTGGAGAAATTCACAGGCGCGCCCGGCACCTGCATGAAGCCCGCGACCACCGGCTCATCCAGGTCGAAGGCGTCGTGGTGGTTGGTCAACAGGGTCCCGAAGATCAGCCCCCCGGCGTGCAGGTAGTAGCCCCAGCGCCCACCGTCCCAGACCGCCACGCAGTCCTTGATCTCGGCGAACAGCCGCTGCATGCGGCCGTAGGTCTCCAGGTGGCTCTCGGTGATCCGACGGTCGATGGCGTAGAGGTCCTGGGTGGCGTCGACACCGATCACGCCCATGGGCGTCGTGCGCAGAACCGAAGAGAAGGCGTAGCGTTGCTGTATGTAGGCGCAGTCGAACAGGGCGCGGGGAATAATGCTGCCGCTGCGGTTGCCGAACAGGGAGTGGTAGACCGAGCGCGTCTCGAACCGCGCATAGGACATGCAGAACGACTTGAATGACTTGTAGAGCAGCCGGTTGAAGTACATCTCGCGCGGGTCGTCATAGTAGGCGTGGATGAACTTGGTCGCGTCGAACGCCCGCTTGACCAGGTACATCGGCCCGATTGTGGTATCGACCTTCACGCCGGGATCGAATGGACCCAGCCCCTTCACGCGGCCTTCGAACGCCTCCTCGAACCCGAAGTGCGCGTTGACCTCATCCGCCTCCCGGAAGCCGCGGTAGATGGCCAGCCGCAGGTTGATGCGCCGGCAGGGCGTGCGCTTCAGCACCACCTCGCGGATGGTCTTGATCATCTCGGCATAGGGCCAGCCGCCCATCAGGCCGAAGCCGTGCTCGGAGGCCAGGATGTTGACGCTGTCGTCGGCGGTCAGGCCCGACATGTCCACCTTGGCCAGTGAGGCGCGGGTTTCTGCCCGCACACGTTCGAGGTCGCCAGGATCGCCGGACGTGATGGCCGGCGCAAAGCTGGGGAACAGGTCGCCTACACCCACCGAGGTCATGCCGGGCAGGGTATGGACATGCGGTTTCAGTTCCGGGCCGTAGTCGGAATGCATGAAGGCCGGCGGGGCGAGCGCGTGCGCGAGGGCGGACATCAGGCTTGCTCTTTCATGGGGCCGAACTTGCCCTCGGGGTCGAACGCGGCGCGGTCTTCGTCGATGAACGCGTCGGGATAACGGGCTCGGGCTTCGTCAGAGATATCCCACAGCGACAGCGTGAGCGGGTACCAGCGGAAGCCTTTCGGCGGCGACATGTCGGCGCCGGCCGCCTGCAAAAGCCTGAGCGCCGGGGCCACGCAGTAGATACCGCAGCCGGAGCGCATGCCGGTGGCCGCCGAGACCTCTTCGAGGTTCCGGGCGCCCTTGACGATCGAGGCGGCGATCTCGGACGCGGGTGTCAGGGTGCAGACACAGACAGAGACATTCGCATCGATCCCGGCCTTCAGCAGCAGCGCCGCGACCTTATCCTGCGCGGCCTCCTCCGGCCGGACAGTGACGGTGAGCTGGTCGGTCCGCTGGGTCATCCACATGATGTCTTCCGGACAGCGGTCGACGCATCGGCCGCAACCGATGCACAGGTCGTCATCGATGATCGGCTTGCCGGCGACCATGGTGATCGCCTTGGACGGGCAGACGATGTCGCACTGATTGCAGCCGGTGCAGGGCTCGACCTCGTAGTCGGCGACGTACTTTACGACAGCCATTCAGCGTCTCCGTCGATGGGAAGAGGCATCAGCAAATCACCCGCATGCGAAGGTCGAAGAGGGGCGCGTCGAGGATGGCGCGGCCGACATCGACCGCCTCGGCTCCGGCCGCGTAGGCCTTCGCCAGGTCGTCCAGGGTCACGCCGCCACCAAAAGCCAGGGTGACCTGGTCGCGAACGCCGGCGTCGCGCAGGGATTGATTCACGTCGGCGAGATCGGACAGGCGTCCGGTGTCGACCATGATCACACCGGCGCCGGCGCGGACGGCGATCAGCGCCTCGTCCACGGTTTTCACCTGCACGGCCACCGGCCCGTGCCCCGCCCCCAGGCCGGCGCGGATCGCGGGCTCGACGCCGCCGAGCAGCAGGACGGCGTTCTTGCTCATGTAGACGAAGTCGCCGTCCACCAGGCGTGGCAGGACGCCTGCCGCGGCGAGGCCTGAACGAAGCAGCGGTTTGAGGGCGAACGGCAGCTTCTTCCAGCCGCCGCATGCGACGGTCATGTCACTGGGGGCCGCCTCCCGGAAGGCCTTGGCGCGAGTGGCGACGCCTGAGGCGTATCCGATCGGGCCCAGCACATAGTCCTCGGCCACGCCAAGTTCAGCGGCTGCGCCCTGCAGCTCCACCAGGACATCGCCCGGCGCGACCAACTGGCCGTCGTGGAACTTCACGCACCAACCGCCGGCGTTGGCGGGCGCGAGCGCGGGATCGACAAATGCGGAGCCCGCCAGGACGCCGGCTTCGGTCGCCTCGACGACGGCGCGTCGCCAGCCTGTCAGCTCGCCAAACAAGGCCTTGGCGATGTTCACCGCAGCGGGGGCCGGCGCGCTCATGGCTCCAGCACAGTGAAGAACATCGCGCCATTGGGCAGCTTGGGAAACACCTTGCCGCCATAGACCCGGGCCGAGGCGCGCACCTCGCAGGCGGGCCATTTGCCGAAGATCGCCCCCGCGGCCTTCAGGAACGCGAGCGCGGTCGGCGTCACCGTCTCGCCCTGAGCGTCCACCCCATAGACGGGTACGCCCTCCAGCATCTCCTGCACGGCCGGCGGCGGGCTGGCCAGCAGGCCATGTTCGCAGCGGATCGTCCCGTCGCACACCGGCAAGGGGCTGCAATAGAACCGTCGGGGCTCGAGGCGGGCGAACAGGGCCGAAGCCAGGCAGATGTCGAGGATCGAGTCGAGCGCGCCCACCTCGTGGAAATGCACCGCCTCGACGGCGACGTCGTGCACCTTCGCCTCGGCCTCCGCCAGGATCGTGAAGGTGCGGGTCGCGAGGGCCTTCGCAGGTTCGCCGAGCCCGCTCGCGGCGATGAGGCCCAGGATCGTGCGAAGGGTCCTGTGGTGGTGCTCGTGGGGCAGGTCGATCGTCGCGCGCCAGCCGGAGACGCCGTTCACGCTGTGCGCTTCGATGCGGGTGGAATCCGCAAGCGCCGGCACGCCCAGCGCGTCGACCAGCCCTGACAGTTCGTCGTTGGAGAGGTCGGCCAGCCGCGCCAGCCCGGTCAGCAGCATGTCGCCGCTGACGCCCGAAGGGGTGCGCAACACGATCGAAATCGTGCTCATGCGACCGCCCCCGGCGGCATCGCGTTCAGAATGCGGATCGCCCCGCAGGCGGCCCCAAAGCCGTTGTCGATGTTGACCACCAGGACGCCCTGGCCGCAGCTCGCCAGCATGGCGTTGAGGGCGGTCATGCCGCCCGCCGCCACGCCGTAGCCCACTGACGTGGGCACCCCAATCACGCATTTGCCGACCAGGCCGCCCATCACCGAGACCAGGGCCGCATCCATGCCGGCGGCGACGATCACCACGTCGTGGGCGCGGATCTCCTCGATGCGATCGGTCACCCGCCACAGGGCCGCAACTCCGATGTCGGAGTAGATCTGCGTCGCGACGCCCATGAACGCCAAGGTCCGCTGGGCCTCGCGCGCCACCTTCAGGTCGGAGGTGCCGGCCGTGACGACGGCGACGCGACCGGCCCGCTCTGGAAGCGCGCCATGCAGCATCGCCGTACCCGATACCGGCTCGTAGTCGAGGGCCGCCTGCAGCGCCGGGCTGAACTGCTCGAACTGGGCGCGAGAAAGCCGGGTGAGCAGCGTCGGATGGTCGGGTCGTGCATGGAGTTCCGCCAGCAGGCTGGCAAGGGATTGCGGGTCCTTGCCCTCGCAGAACACCGCCTCGGGCATGCCGAGCCGATGGCGGCGGTCGTAGTCATAAACGCTGGTCATGGCGCGCCGACGAAGGCCCGGCCGGGCCTGTAGGCCTTGGCGTCGAGCTCTGCGCCTTTGATCTGCGGTTCGGCCGCGTGGGCGATGTGAAAGACTTCGTCGAGCAGCCCGCTGGTGATGCGCGCACGGTCGGCGTCCCCCACCTCCACGATCAGCGCGTTCTCCCGGATCCGGCAGCGGACAATCCCGATTCCCGTGCGCTCGCGGATGAGCCGCTCGCCGTCCTCGACGGCGCGGAGCCGGGGCGCGGTGACCCGCGTGCCGGTGTAGAGGCGACTGGCGAGGCAGGGCGAGGCGGGCAATTCGGCGAACGGCAGGCCGAGCTCGCGGGCGATGGTGCGGATGTCCGCCTTGGTCAATTCCGCCTCGATCCACGGGTGACGCACGCCGTTCTCGGCCGCCGCCTCCAGACCCGGGCGATACTCCCCGAGGTCGTCCATGTTGGCGCCGGAGACGAGGGTCGCATCGGTCGGCAGGGCGGCGGCGATGTCCTTCAGCGCGCTGTAGAGGTTGGATTTGCAGAAGTAGCAGCGGTTGACCGGATTGGAGAGGTAGCGCTCGTCGCTGAACTCGCCCGATCGGACGATCTCGAGCCGCCAACCCTCCCTGGCGGCCCAATCCCGAACGCGGGCGGTGGCCTCGGCCGGCACCGCCGGGCTGACGGCGTGGGCGACGATCGTGGCTTCCGGCGCCAGGCGGTGGGCCAAGGTCGCCAGGAGCGTGCTGTCGATCCCGCCGGAGCACGCGATGACCCTGGGCCGGATGTCGAGCAGGGTCCGGTCGATGCGGGCTCGGAGGGAGGGTTGCCGGTAAAGGCCTTCGTCAGCGATGTAGGCGACGACGTTCGGCGGCGTCATGAACGCGACGTCCCACCCCTGCGCCAGTCGGCGACGCATCTCGGTCGACGATAGCCCGATTGGCGGCGTGGCGATCCGTTGCAACTCAGGTTCGTCCGCCGCCGCCTCGTCGCCCGCGCGGGCGAGCACCACGAAGCGGACGAGGCCGCGAAGTTCGTCGATCCCCTTCCAATGTTTCAGCCGTGGCGCGCAGTCGGCGCCCAGCAGGAACGTCATCTCGGTATCGGCCGGATAGGACGCCTTCAGCGCCTTGACGGTGTCGATGGTGAAGGACTTTCCGCCCCGCTGGACCTCCAGGTCCGAGACGGCAAAGGCGGTTACGCCGTCGATCGCCCGTCGGATCATCGCCACCCGGTGCTCGCCGGATGCGAGTTCCGCATCGCCTTTCAGTGGCGGCGTCCCCGAGGGAATGAACAGCAATTCGTCGAGGCCGAGCGCTTCGCGCGCCGCCTGCGCCGCTATCAGGTGACCGTGATGGATCGGATTGAACGCGCCGCCAAAGAGCCCGAGCCTGGTCATGCGGACCATCCTGTCGCCAGCCAGAAGGCGCCGGCCGCCATGGCCAGCAGGCCGATGGTCGCGCGGCCGATATCCGCAAGAAGGGGCGCGCGCCGCAGCAACAGGCCCTGGAAGCTCCGCAGGCAGACTCCGAACGTGAGCATCCCCAAGAGTACGCCTGCCGAGAAGACCAGGACATAGGCCAGGCCCAGAGCCGGGTGCAGCAGCGTCGCGGGGATCAAGGCCATCGCCGGCCCGCTGCCGGCGAGGCCATGCACCATGCCGACCGCCATCGGCGCGTGCTCGTGCCGCAGGGCTGGGGGCCGACCAAGCGCATGGGCGTGTTCGACATCGCCATGCCGATGGGAGACGCGGCTGCGGCGATTCTGCAGCACTCGCCAACATGCCGAGAGGCCGGTGGCCACCAGGATGACGCCGACCAGGCGCTCGGCCCAATAGGGAAGGGGCGCGGGCATGTTCCAATGCAGCAACAGGACGAGGGCCGCCACCAACAACAGCAGACCGCCGTGGCCTATCGCCCAGCGGGCGGCGTAGGCGACGCCCCTCCCGCCGTTGCGCCCGTCCCTCGCCGCTGCCAGGCTGGAGACCGCGAGCACATGATCGGAGTCGAGCGCGTGCGCCATGCCGAGCGGCACTGCGACCAACATCAGGGCGAGGAGCGAGGTCGTTTCCATCCCACCCTTATCGCTCAGCCGTTCGCAGGTTGTTCAGGGTCCTGCCGAGAAACGCGAGCGCGCGGCCGATCTGCGTCTCCCCCTTGGGATTGGCGAACAGCGCTGAGGCAAGGCCCCAAATGGCGTGGACGTAGAACACCGACACGGCCTGCACATCGACATCCACGCGGACGAACCCCTCCTGGCGGCAGACTTCCAGGATGTGGGCCACGCGGGACAGCAGCACGCCCGTCTGGGCGTTGAGGCGTGACTTCATTTCGGGGTCCACGGAGATGTTCGCGGCGTGGTGCAGTACCATCTCGCCCCGGACCACCAGGTCCTGCTGATGCTCGCCGTGTAGCAGTCGGAAATGCTTTGAAGTGGCCTTCAGATGTCCCTCGAGAAGCGCCCAGGCCTCCGCGGCGCTGGTCCCGGGCGGGCACTTCAGTAGGTCGGTGTTCATGTCCCGCCGCAGGCGCGACTCCAGCAACTCGACGGCGAGGCTGGTCTTGTCGCGATAGTGGTATTGCGCCAGCGCGCGGCTGTAGCCGGCGCGGCGGCTGGCGTCGGCGAGCGTCGTCGCCTCATAGCCCTGGGTCGCGAAGAGCTCGAGCGCCGCGACGCGGATCCGGCTCTTGGCCGTTTCCGTCCGCTCTTCCTGGGTGCGGCTTCCTGTCTGGGTTTGGCTCACCACGACCGCCTCCTCTATTGCTCGACGAAGGCGCGTTCGATGACGTAGTCGCCAACGGCGCCGATGCTGGGCGAGATCTCGAAACCCCGGGCGTCCAGCAAGTTGCAGCAGTCCTTGAGGAACGCGGGACTGCCGCAAAGCATGAAGCGGTCGTCATCCGTGTTCGCCGCGGGTAGCCCCGCGGCAGCGAACAGCTCACCGCTTGCGATCAGGTCGGTCAAGCGGCCCTGGTTGCGGAAGGGCTCTCGGGTCACGGTCGGATAGTAGATCAGGCGATCCCGCACGAGGTCGCCGTAGAACTCATGTTCGGGCAGTTCCTTACCGAAGTAATCCGCGTAGGCGAGTTCGCTCACCGTGCGCACTCCGTGCGCCAGGACGACCTGGTCGAACCGTTCGTAGGTTTCCGGGTCGTGGATCAGGCTCAGGAACGGGGCGAGCCCGGTGCCCGTCCCCAGGAGATGGAGGCGCTTGCCGGGCCGAAGGTCGCTGAGCAGCAATGAGCCTGTCGGCTTCTTGCTCACAAGCACCTGGTCTCCTGGGGACAGGTGTTGAAGCCGTGAGGTGAGGGCGCCGTCCTGGACCTTGATCGACAGGAATTCCAGATGCTCGTCGTGAGCCGGGCTGGCGACGCTGTAGGCGCGCAGCAGCGGTCGACCTCCGATCTCCAGGCCCAGCATCACGAACTGGCCATTCACGAAACGCAACCCCTGGTCCCGGGTCGTGCGGAACGAGAACAGGCTGTCGTCCCAATGGCGCACCTCGAGGACGGTTTCCGTGGTGAATTTGCTCACGAAAATGCGATCCTTCTCACGGCACATCCAGGCGTCAGGCGATGGCAGTAAAGAAAAACTAGCTCAATGTCAGCAAGTTTCTGGCCCGGCCTATTCTGCGGTGTTATGGCCGTGTCGGCGCTGGGGTCGTTCGACCCAATTTTCCCCGCACAACGGACTGTGTTTGGGACGCTTAGGGAGCCCACGAGAAATGGACTACGCACGACTTGAAAATCCAGCCTGAGCGTGTCTCGGCTCGCGCTGGGTTGCATGACCTATGGGGAGCCCGGCAAGGGCTGGAATCGATGTGTGCTGCCGGAAGACCAGGGGCGCCCGCTGATCCGCGCGGCGCTCGAAGCCTCAACTTCTCCGACACGGCCAACGCCTACAGCGAGGGGCCAGCGAGGAAATCCTCGGTCGCGCCATCAAGGACTTCGCCCGCAGGAACGAGGTAGTCATCGCCACGAAGGTGTCCGGCCCCACACGGTGGAGTACGTGAAGCAGCGCCATGCGTTCGGCCAACCGATCGGCGGCTTCCAGGCGGTTCAGCACCGGCTCGCCCAATGTCATCAGATCGCGCGCGCCATGCGCTTCAACGCCTTGCAGGCGGCCTGGAGCGGCGATCCGGTTCGGGCCGACATGGCAGCGACCTATGCGCAGATGCATTGCCAGAAGCTGGTCTTCGACCTGCATCAGTTCAACGGCGGGATCGGCAAGACCACAGAGCACACGCTGCACTACTGGACGTTTCGCCTGCGGGGCGATGCAGCCCGAGGCGGGCGGGGGCGACGCCTCGGCGCTCGCCCTGGCGGGCAAGCTGTGGGGCGCGGCGGCCTGAATGTGACGGTGATCGGCCAGGGCGGCCTCGAGACCGGAGCTCAGGCGACGAGCTCGCTGCGGAGCCAAGCGCGAAACGTCCTCACCCTCAA